>Ga0137371_10001904_pt1 | contig 16664 bp, 13 predicted proteins | sample SagtaG_7_FD_104919 | JGI IMG/M metagenome (GOLD analysis project Ga0137371, IMG submission 104919) | Vadose zone soil microbial communities from Sagehorn Ranch, Mendocino, California, USA - Sage1_R_40_16 metaG | ecosystem: Environmental > Terrestrial > Soil > Vadose zone | place: USA...
GTCCTCGATGCCGTAGACGACACGGTGCTCCTTGGGTCTGCAGCCCGAGATCGTCTGGGCGCACGAGTGGCATCGGCGACAGTCTCATACTTCTCCAGCGACCCTAGTGTTGTCACGGTGACCTCAGCTGGCCTGATGCGCTCACAGAAAAACGGGTTGGTCCTTTTGGTGGCCCAGTCTTCAGAAGGTCCGAGCGACACCGCGTTTGTGACCGTCGAACAGCGTGTGACAGCAATCCGATTCCCAACGCCCGCAGACTCCATCAACAAACTGTCCGGCACGGCTCAACTCAACGCTCGAGTTGTTGACAGGAATGGCGCGATAGTACCGGGCGTCTCAGTCGTTTGGCGCTCTATTGACGGCCAGCTAGCGACCGTTGACTCTACGGGCTTGGTTATCGGCAGGGCGGTTGGACTCGCGCCGATCGAAGCACGTGTGTCAGGCATCGCGGATACGATCACCGTATTCATCCGTCAGATAGCGGCGTCTCTCAGTATGGGCCCACTCTTCGACACGCTCAACATCGATCAGGTGGTCAGATTCATCGTCAGCGCGACGGACTCGAACGGCTTCGCGATTCCCGATCCAGACATTATGTGGGAGAGTTCCGACTCAGCAGTGGCTTCCGTCGATTCCGGCGGTAATCTTATCGCCCTCGCTCCGGGACCCGCTGTGATCCGAACGAACAGCGGCGGGGACTCCAGTCAGACTGAAGTGTTCGTCGAGGGAGTTGCCGTGTACGTGAATGGCCAGCGCTGGAGCCAGCCCGGCTTGCTCTCGCCAAGCGATCGAGTGACGATCACCAACGGTCGTTTGAGGTTACAACGTTCAGACTCGCCAGAGCAGCAGGCCGGCATGGAGGCGGACGCTCGCATTGGTGATCAGTGGCTTTTCGGAACCGCACGGTGGTACGGCGACTGGACGTACGTCTCGTCATCTGTAGTGACAGCGCCAACACGTATTGAGCTACTCGCGGTCAGCGGTGACGAGGTCGCCGTACGATGGACGTTCGGCAATCACTGGTTCTTGCCCCGCAGCGCCAACCTCTCGCCAAGGTTTCAGGATCAGGCGTACCCATTTGAGAAGACCGTGTGGCTTCGGAGAGGCGAGCAGGGCTACTACACCCTGATAAACCCGTTGACCCAACTGGACCCGGAAGTCACGGTTGCCGAGCACGAAGTGGGTTTCGGCGGCATCTATGGTCCTGCGCAACTCCGGACCGCCAAGGTTTCATTGCTCACCGATACGCTATCCACGACGTTTTACTATAACCTCGAAGAAGATGTCGATGCCGTCGAATTGGCGAGACAAGGCGACCCCCTCCACCGAGTGCTTGTTCCACTCGGTCCTACTCCGTTGGCGACAGCTCGCTGGTCAATGTCCGCATTCGGGGGGGCTTACATTCATAGCAGCCTCTCCGGGACTTATGGCGCTTACCTGTACGTTGCGCCGTCAAACGGCAGCACACCTGCGAATGCCATTTGTCGATTAGCGTGGCAGGGCGCGCCCTTCCCATTGCCAGCGGTGTCAAACGTTGAACTCGACAATTGCGGCCCCCACCCGTGATGTCCTATAGGTGTGGTTCACGGCGGCCTTTCAGCAGTTGTATGGCTGGCCGCGAAGCCAACGAGGCGGCCAACCTCAAATCGGTCTAGCGGCAGGGCCACGACTCACAAAACAGAGAACCGGGACGAGGGGAAGGACGTACAGGGCCAGCTGAGTAAACGCTTCCGGAGACAGTCCGTCAGATACCTGATTGAGGATAATGACATATAGAAAAACTGCGTACGAATTCCCGCGCCTATTCTTGAATCCTTCATAGAAGGAGCGAAAGAGTATTCCGAGGAGTGCCATTCCCAGAATGACTCCCGGTAGACGAAAGTTGGCATATAAGGTGCCATCATATCCCACCGGGAGCGATCCACCGCCGCCGAAGTACTGATCTCGAAGCAATCCTCCAACGGTCATCACCGGCTTGTCCGGCCAGAGCCCGCGCGGCACTGGTAATGCCAAAAGATTAAGCCACGACCTCCCCGATTGCCACGGGATGTAATCTGGGAAGACATGAACGGCGACCAGGAGGTTGTCCATGCCTCGAGCCAAGAAATCTTCCGTTACGAACCGCCCCAACGCCTCTGACCGTACGCTCACCGCTGGCAGATCTCCTTCACTGATCTCTCCGCGGAAGGCAGCTGCCCTGATATCGTACATCAGTGTAGAGAAGAGAAAGACCAGCACGGCGAGCCCAACGAGGTGAAGACTCCGAATCGGTCGCTTCAGGTAGTGGTATAGTCCGGCGGCTATGCACCAGAATAGAACCACGTAGGATCGTACACCCAGACTCGCAAGGATTCCTGAGTACAGTACGGCAGCTGTCAGGAGACCCAACTGTTGTGATAAGCGGGCACGACCTTGCCATGCTCTAGCCAATGCGAAGAGGATGACGCTGCCAAACGTGATCAGAATCGCAAGGACATAAAACTTCCCTGAGAGCATTGCACGACGACCTGTTCCCCATCCGATCAGATATGCCCAGAGTCCGCCCACGCTGGATAGGAGGTACGAGTACCCACCTAATGCCGTAACTGCCAGGGAAACCAGAACCCACCGTAGACGGGATTGGTTGATTTTTTGGGGGAAGCGAAGGACCATACGAGCTCTCTCTGGCCTTACCCTCCAGAGGTAATAGCCACACAAGAGAGCCCCTAAACCAGCAACTTTGATCACCAAAGCTCGCTGAAACAACGAAGCGAGCCCGCCCGGCGACGCGTACAGCAATGTTGACTCTATTTCACCTGTCCACACCCACTGGAGCGCCCGGAGAAAATTCCTGGCGGCCCAAAGGCTCATGTAAGTAACTGGCTGAAACCAGTCGATCCGACCTTCGATCCAAAAGGGCACCGACCACAACGCGAACCAGGTGGCTAGCAGGACCGTGATAAGCAGGTACCCGAGCTGGTCTACAAACAGTAATGCCACGATCGCAGCGGCAAGGGCGAGTGGCAGGAACGTAGCGACTCGAAGGGCAAGGAATCTCTCGGAGAGACGGGGAGAATCTGGGAGAACGCTCGCTGAGCCCATCTTATGCCCCCGCTGGACCGCTTCTGTGTGGCGGTACAGTTTGTAAGTTCATCATCTCAGGCTACTGAGCCCCTCACTCGTTGGACATTCACCGCGACGCAGGGCGCTCATGGCGATGTGGCGACAACTGCTCGGAGGTCCATGAATAGAGCCGGTCCCAGTTCATCTCAGCACGTACGTGTACTCCACACAATAACAACCTTCGGTACGTCCTCCGGAGCGGCTGAGAATACTCGCCTGACTCTCGAACGCCTCCCACGCGATCGATTTGAGATCTTTCTTGCTACTCGCCTTGGTCAAAGCATGCAAACGAAGGTTCCAACCGACGTTAAACTACTTCAGCTGCGACATCTGGTAAGGCCAGTCCGTCCATTCCACGATTTCTGGACATTATTTGAACTGTATCGTCTGTGCCTACGCTGGCGGTTCGATATCGTTCACACCCACAATAGTAAAGACGGTATACTGGGACGTCTCGCAGCGCGTTTGGCTGGAGTGCCTGTTGTTATCCATACGGCACACGCGATTGCTTTCCGCGCGTCCGGTTATCGCCTCGTGAATGATCTATACGAGGCTCTCGAACGCTTTGCAGCACCCCTGGCGGATACGCTAGTCGCGGTCTCACGAGAGAACCTGCGAGACTCCCTCAGCCGCAGAATCGGTCGGCCCGAGCAACATGCCGTTGTGTACAGCGGCCTGGATCTTGGAAGATATCAATTGCCAGGCGTCACCTCTGCGAAAGCACGTTCAATTCTTGGTCTTCCAGACGCGAGCGCATGGGTCGGATGGTTTGGACGATTTAGCCGTCGAAAGGACCCGCTAACGTTTGTACGTGCGGCGCAGATTGTACTCGACGGCTTTCCGAACGTCCGGTTCGTAGTCTGTGGGGATGATCCACTGGGGGAGAATCTCTGGGCATCCGTTGAACGCCTCGCGATCGAACTCGGTATCCGGGACCGCATTCATGTTCTGGGATTTCGCAACGACTTGCCACTCGTCATGAAGGCCGTTGATGTTGTGATGCACTCTTCGTTGAGTGAAGGGATGGGGCGAATTATCTGTGAGGCGCTCGCGTGCGAGCGCCCGGTTGCCGGAACTGCTGTCGATGGAGTGCGAGAGGTTATAGTAACGGGGGAGCGAGGCGGTCTGCTCGTCCCTCCTGGTTCACCGAAAGAACTCGCATCAGCAACGCTAGCGTTGCTTCGCGACCCGATCCGCGCCAGACACCTCGCGGCTGCGGGCAGGGGATGGGTGGAGACCCATCTCACCGTGGAAAAGATGGTCCAGGACCTTGTGGACGTGTACGAGAGTGCCTTACTGACCAAGAGACCATCGCCGTCCTAATGCGCGTCGCGTACTATGTCGCCGAATACGGAACCTACGCTGGCTCGCACGCATCGCTCGCCGCAACGATAGCAACGTTGAGGAATCACAACGTCCAATCCTGCGTGCTTCTTCCGAGTGAAGGGCTCGCTGCTGAAGTGTTCCGAAGCCAAGGCTGGTCGGTAGAGGTGCTTCCGACACCGCCCGCGCTGAATGTGTTTCAACGGCGACTTTTGCGTTTGTCGTGGTTTCGCAAGTTGTGGATTGCCATGACGAGGGTGCTCCCTTACTCCTTCGCGGTGTGGCGTTGGCTGCGGCAGCGGAAGATCGATGTTTTGCATTGCAATTCTACGCGAGCGGTTCTTTTGGCTGGAGCAGTGCCGTGGCTGGCCGGGGTCCCGATTGTGCTCCACGGAAGAATGAAACAAGTAAATCGAGGCATCCTATGGTGGCTCGCGCAGTCGATGGCTACACAAGTAATCGTTGTTGCAGAGCACCTCTTGAGGGAAGCAAATGGGCGTTTTCGCGGCAAATTCCAGGTAATACGGAACGCGGTTGACGAGGAGACGATACGACGACTGAGTCGAGACGAGCCGAAGCTACCACCCGAGGCGCTGGACCGTATCCGGAAGGCTTCAGCGCGCGTTCTTACGCTCGCGTCTGTTGATCCTCGGAAGGGGATCCATACCCTGGTTAAGACCGCTGCGCGTTTGAAAGCTACGAACGGGACCCAGCCTCTCTTTATCGTTGTAGGGACAATGGACAAGGATAGGGTCTATGTCGACTACATCCGCAAACTTTGCGCGGAGTTGGCAGTTGAAAACGTGCTCCTCGTAGGTTGGCTCGCGAATCCATATCCGCTACTCCGCGCGGCGGATGTTGTTGTAGTGCCTAGTCTCGACGATGTTCGAGATGTCCCGACGGACAATCCCCGTGATCCGGTGGTCGGTGAAGGGATGCCGCGGGTGGTTTTGGAGGCGATGGCCCTCGGCAAGCCGATCGTGGCTAGCGCAGTGGCGGGCTTGGACGAGGCTTTGGAGGAGGATGAGTCGGGGATTCTCGTCACCCCTGGGTCCGCAGAGGAACTCGCGAGAGTACTGACAAGGGTTCTTGCACATGACGACATGCGGGCGTCGTTGGGGAGCGCTGCCCAGTCGCGAGCTGGAGTGTTGTTTGCGCCGCGGTTGCATGCCGAGGGCATGCTGCAAGTTTATCGCCGGGCAGTGGCTCGAGTGTAATGCGCGCTCGCTCCCGGTCGAGACTATGGTGTTCGCGACCTTGATCTTCGCCTGTTAATCGATGAAAGGCTCGCGCTTGATCGGAATCTACTCGAGGGTTCTGTAGTTCATGTGCGGCATCTGTGGATGGGTAGGACGGCCACCCGACACCGCTCGCCTTGATGCGGCGATGCTTGCAATGGAGCATCGCGGGCCAGATGACCAGGGACGTTGGTTGTCGGATCGGGTGATGCTCGGGCACCGCCGCCTTTCCATCATTGACCTATCGCCGCTCGGACGACAGCCGATGGCCAGCGAGACGGGTCTGACACAGGTTGTTCTGAACGGAGAGATCTATAATTTCCGCGAACTTCGCTCGAAGTTGCAACGCAACCACCTATTCCGTTCCGCTACCGACACCGAGGTCCTGATACACGGATACGAGGAGTGGGGGATCGAGGGTCTACTAGAACGTGTTTCTGGCATGTTCGCGTTCGCCCTATGGGACGACGGCGCTCAAGTACTACATCTAGCTCGTGATCCAGTTGGCAAGAAGCCGCTCTTCTACACTCACGCCAATGGGCTCTTTGCTTTTGCTTCGACGCTCCCAGCGCTGCTAAAACTTCTCCCCTGGACACCAACCGTCGAGCCAACCGCTCTGCAGGATTTTCTCCTGTACCAGTGCGTGCCCAGTGACTCGACCATCGTGCGCGGTGTTCATAAACTGCGGCCCGGTGAGCGCGCCGAGCGGCGGGAAGATTACTTCGCGCGCTCGTTCTATTGGGAGCCCACCTTTGCGAGCCAAAAGCAGCGAACCCAGGAAGAGTGGATAGAGGAAGTGGACGAGACTGTCACCGCTGCAGTCGCACGACGGCTCATCAGTGACGTGCCGGTCGGTGTCTTCTTGAGTGGCGGGGTGGACTCCAGTCTTGTTACTGCCCTCATGGTCCGTCAGATCATGGGTCGGGTCACGACACTTTCAGCCGGTTTCGAGGAGCGAACTCTCAATGAGCTGCCGCATGCCAGGCGAGTTGCCCAATACCTTGGCACAGACCATCATGAGCTGGTCGTCACACCAGCGGCGCTGCTCGATTTGCCGGCACTCGTTTTTGCCGCTGGCGAGCCATTCGCTGATCCCGCTTTGATCCCGACCCTGGCGCTGGCACGCGCGGCACGCGAACACGTGACGGTGGTGCTTACCGGTGATGGCGGAGACGAGTCGTTCGCCGGCTACGCAAGCTCTATCATTGCCCGGACTGCCGACGTCTACCGACATGTGCTGCCCAACATGCTCCGACGGACGCTGATTCCGGAGGCCCTGAAGATGCTTCAGCGGCTCAACGGTGGAGTTGGACGATGGGCTCGGCGGGCGCGACGGGTTGCCGTCGCAGGTCGCGACCAGAACGTAATTCGGTGGGAGTACGATCCGCTCGGGCAAAAAGGGTTTCGGGGACGATTGGAAGAGGTTCTGGATCCACGATTCAGAGCGCAATTGGGGAATCGGGATCCGGATGCCTACTGGGCAGGTGTAATCGCGTCGAGTGACGGCCCAACTACGGTTGATCGTGTGCTCTACACGGAATTACGGACGTTGTTGCCCGATCAGTTCCTGGTAAAGACGGATGTTGCAACGATGGCGTACGGCCTGGAGGCAAGGTGCCCGTTGCTCGATCCCGCCGTTATTCAGCTCGCGGCTTCGATTCCGGCGAAAGTGAAGTATGGATGGCTTTCCAACAAACGGCTCCTACGAAAAGTTGCCGCCAGGTACGTGCCTGGTGATTTATTGGATCGTCCTAAACACGGCTTCGTGGTTCCAACGAACTCGTGGTTGCGACTCTCGGAGGCACTTATCTCTGAGGTTCTCCTATCGAAGGAGGCCCTGAGCCGCGGTTTCTTCGTCGCCAGCGCAATTCGTCGTCTGCTGGACGAGCACCGGGCCGGCCGCTCGGATCATGGCCAGCGTCTCTGGGCACTACTCGTCCTGGAGCTTTGGATGCGGATGTTCATGGATGGTAGTCTGTCAGCACATGACCTACTCGAAGACTCACGGCTCGCAAGCGAGGGTCCGCAAATCTCATTATCGGCGCGGGGCGCAGAACTGTGACAACTGCCGGGGAGCAGCCTAATACGCCATCGGGCGAGCGGCGGAGTTCGATGTTCTGGTTTCTCTCGTTGCTGCTGCGTCGCTGGAGGGTCATTTTCGGCTTCCTCGTTATCGGACTGCTTCTAGGTGTGACGCTGGTCTTTCTCCGTGGGCGCTCCTACGTCGCGGAGTCGCGGTTCATCCCGCAGCTATCTCAAACCGCGTCATCACAACTTCGCCTGTTAACTGAGCAACTCGGGATCACGTCAGCTGCGGCTGGTGGTGTCAGGTCAGTTGACTACTACGCGCAATTGCTTAGGTCCCGGGAATTGCAGCTTGAAGCCGTCACGTCTTCTTACGCTATCCCCAACATGGAGACGGGGGACACTGTCCGCGGCACGCTCGTCGAGTTGCTTGGTGCGCACGGAAGGACACGAAAGGCACGTGAGGAATCTGCGTTGCGGATGCTTGACAAGAGCATCTCCGTCACAACGGATCTTCGGGCTGGTCTCGTTCGGCTGCGAACAGCAGCGCCGCGACCTGAACTTGCCATTCAAATGAACCGACGGCTCCTTGACCTTCTCAACCAATTCAATCTCGACAAGCGGCGATCAGTAGCGAGCGCTGAACGCCAGTTTACCGAGGGGCGAATGAGGGACGCCTTGGAAGAACTCGAACACGCAGAGAGTGAGCTACAGCGGTTTCTCGAGCGCAATCGCAACTTTCAAAGTTCCCCGCAGCTGAGCTTCGAAGCCGGACGGCTCCAACGGCGTGTCGAGTTACGCCAGCAAGTGTATGGCTCTCTGGCGCAGGCCTATGAACAGGCGCGAATCGAGGAGGTCAGGGACACGCCGGTCATAACGATAGTTGACCGGCCGGAGGGACCAGTTCGGCGGGGGAGGGGCGGAGTGGTGGGATATGGGATCGTTGGCGCGCTACTCGGAGTGCTGCTCGCTCTCAGCATGATCTTTGGCAGAGAATACTGGGCCGGCTACCGAGAACTGAATCGTGCGGACTACGACGAGTTCCGCGGATTGCTCCGCGCGCGTGGCAGAACGACGTCACACTAGGCGACAGGTGAGGTTCGTGATGCCGCAACCCGCTCGAACAGTCGTCCATAAGTCTCTGCAATCGTTGCGGCACTAAAGTCCCGGGCCCTTTCCCTACCCCCTCGGGCAAGGCGCTCCCCAAGTCTCGGGTCACTTAGGACGTCGCTAATGGCGGCGGCAAGGGCTTCGGGGTCTTCCGGTGGAACCAGGAGTCCGTTTGTCCCGTGGCGGATAATCTCTCCCGGGCCGTGAGGGCAGTCGGTCGCCACCACCGGGGTTCCCACTGCCATCGCCTCAACGATGACATTGCCAAATCCCTCCCAACGAGACGACAATACGAAAACATCGGCCGCTCGCATCAACCGGTACGGGTTCTCGTGAAAACCGCCAAACCAAATCGAGTCGCGGATGCCAAGATCGACGGCGAGCTGCTCGAGCGATTCCCGCAGCGGTCCCTCCCCGATGAGCCAGAGTTGGCTGTGATACCGTTGACGTGCGAGGGCAAAGGCGTTGAGCAACACATCAAAGCCCTTCTGCGCAGTAAGCCGCCCGCATGCCATGATAATGGGGCCATCTCGTTTTGGCGCTCCGATTAGCAACTGCCCGGCGAGCTCATCAATCGTCTCATCCACGCCTGCGTTATGTATGACGGTCAGCCTTTTGGCAGCTCGCGGAACTAAGACAGCGAGGTCGTCGCGGACTCCCTCACTGAGCGCCACTATCGCAGCTGCCCGTGGATAAAGGAGGCGAATAGCGAGGACCCAGGCGGGCTTCGCAAATGGGATCCGACGGCTCCATTCGATCGACGGAGGTATCTGAACACACCCTACGACTGCGGGAGCGTGAGCGCTTGCCATCGTGGCCAAGAGGGCGGCACAATTGGCATGATCCATGACAGCACAGACGATGGTCGGTCTAACGGACGTTATCAAACGCCTCAAGGGTCTAATTGCGCGCAACGTTCGGGAGGCGCCGAGAACGTGCAGCGGCACATCGGTCCGGAGTTCCGGCTCATAGGAGCCGCCTACGCGGGATACAGCGACACTAGGAATGAAGCGGTGACGATCAAGATTATTGACCACGCGGAGCATGTGCTTCTCCGCACCACCGCCCCCGAGGGAAGAGGTAAAGAACAGTACCTTCAGACGTGGGCAGCCGCTTGGCGTCACGAGGCTCGTCGCAGCCAGGCGTACAGGTTACCGTTTCGACAGAGAGCGTCGATGCCGTGGACGACCAGCCGCCCAACTCGTTTTCTTATAGTGCCGGCAACCACTCGTTGCCTCATTGCACCTAGCGTCTCAATTGTGACGGCTTCGAAGGTCGTTTCATGAGCCAGTCGATTCAGGGATCTCTTTGTGAAGAATTGCACGTGTTTGGGTGTCTGGAGTACGCGGCCCGCAAGTGGGGGCACAGCTGAGACAATCCTGAAGGTCGAGTCACTGACCAGCGGAGTCTTGATCACCAGATGCCCGCCTGGACGTAGCAAGTTCCAGGCACGATGCAACAACACGAAGGGATCGGGTACATGCTCAACTACATCCCACATTGTGAGGATGTCGAATTTTTGCTCAAGAGGCAGGTCGGAAAGCGTGCCCTGTACAACGTCGAGATTGCGCTTCCGGCACAGCCGCACCGACGATGCGGACACATCAACGCCCTGAACGGAATAACCACGCTCCTTAGCGAGGGCAATAAAGTCTCCATTGCCGCATCCCACGTCGAGGATCCTAGCGCCCGCCGGTACCACCATTTGAAAGTCTCTCTCCAGTATTCGATCGAGAGCCTTCACGAAAATGGGATCAGTCGTAAATCCCGTGTACGAGTCTCCATACAACTGTTCGACGAGGACCATCGATTGATCGTCTACGGGGCAGAAGCGATGGTGGCATGACGGGCACCGATACACCCGAAGGCCTCCGGCGCGAACCATGCACTGGGTGGGAGCCTGACAGATGAGACAGGCGGGTGACCGTGCCTCCGTCAGCTTGCCCTGCTCCATCTGGTGGCCAGGTCTTTGTAAAGAGCCTCATACCTCCGCACAGCGACCTCTGGCCGAAAGAACTGCGCCGCGACCTGCGCACCGCGGTTCCCGAGCGCGCGCCGGAGTGCCGGATTGAACGCGAGTTCAACGATCGTCTCCACAAGAGCGACGTAATCCCCCTGCGCCGCTAGCCGCCCGCAGTCGTGGTCGATCAGAATCTCGCGCGCGGAGCAGACCTCAAAAGAAGCCACGGGCGTGCCACACGCGAGACTCTCGATCATCGAGCGCGCCAGACCCTCGCTTCGCGAAGCAAGCACGACGAGATCCCATGCTTGATACCACGCTGCCATCTGAGAATGGAACCCGAGGAAGTGAACATGAGAGCCCATACCGAGCTCCGCGACCGCCTTCCGACACCGTTCGGCGTAGCGGTTTTGGTCTGGCTCGAAGTCTCCCGCCAGGTAAACCCGGGCCGTGGGGAGCTTGTTTACCAACGAAGGTGTTGCGTTCGTAAGAAGACCGAGTTGGCCTTTCTTATCGTTAAACGCTCCCACATATCCGATAGCGAACTGATCACCCGCGATTCCGAGGCTCTTCCGCATTTCCAGTCGGTTGGCGTCGGGCAATGGGTGGAAGAGCTGCCGATCCACGACACTGTAGACGTATACGAGGCGTTTGGCGGCAGCGCCTGTCAGGCCGAGCGGGTCGCGGAGCAACTCAACCATTTCTTTTGAGAGAACGACTGTAAGGTGAGACAGACGTGCCCCGATGCGCCATCGAACGCCGTATCGCTCGCCGACGGGTTTGGTGTCTCGCACGCTTTGAACTATTCCGGCTCCGGCAAGGCGAGCTCCGACAGCGAAGTGGAATACAGAAAGGAGATCATTGCAGTGGACAACCCGTGCTCCGAGCGTGCGAGTCAGGCGATACATGCGGACGTTAGATACAACAAACGATGCAGCCCGACGCAATGGCTGCCAGAATCGCCAAGGCATTCCGCTCCAAAAGGACGTACCGATTTCATACGGAAGCTCCCAGACGTGCACGTCGAGTCCAATGCGACGCCATCGTGGAGTCGATGCCCGAATCTCTTGTGTGACCACAATCGGTCGAACAGCTCGCGTTCGAGTCATGATCTCGGTGATACTCTCAACGCCGCCGTTGGCAAGGTTGGGCGTCTGTAGGACACAAAAAATTACGGTTCCACTAGACATGCGGATGCGGGAGTGTAGCCGGCGACGACCGAACGACCACAAATATCCACGCGGCGAATACGAAGTATGCGATCAATGTCGCAAGTGCGGCGCCGAGCAGTCCGATCAACGGTAGAAGCACAAGGTTGAGGGCGAGATTTAGAGCTGCCGACGCACCCCAGATGAGCGCGATCCGCATCGTATCTCGACGAACGTACAAATCGAGGCTTAAGAGTCGTCCCAAATCGAATAGCATCACGCCTGCGCCTATGGCCAATACGATCCATGTGATCTGAACTACACCGCCCCTGGGTCCAATCATTAGCGTGAGAACGGACTTGGCGGTCGGGACGAGAATCCCGAGAACAACAAGCGAAAACGCCAGAAATGAGAGAGTGGATCGCTTCCAGAGAGTGCGGGTCGCTTCAATACCCCATCGTCGAGTCGTCATTTTTGGGAACAGCACGTTGATGAGCGCGACATTCACGATGTGCGGGATTCCGATAAGCGTGTATGCGGCCGAGTAGACGCCAGTCGGTATGGGACCTAACAATGCGCCCACCAAAAGCCGGTCGCCGCGCGCGAGTGCCTCGTCCCCCAGTTGCGTCGGCACGATGGGTAGCGAATAACGGAGGGCGGATACTAACCGGCGACCGGAGAACCTAGGCGGTCCTACCTTGCCGACCACATACGCGCCTACTCCTACCGCAATCAGCGCCGCTCCTATCGTGCTAGCTACGATAGTGGCGGTTGTGGAACGCCATGCGAACGCTGCAGTCAAGACGAGAACGATATCGACCAGATCACCAAAGACTCCTAGGGTCGAGAAGGCTCGAATTCGATCTTGTGCTCGGAAATAGCTGAATAACAATAGGCGAACCGCATATGCCCCCCCAAGAGCGCCCGCCCACGCGAACGCACTAGACCACTGGTCGGTGCCCGTCAGTACCTTGCTGATTATCGTGCGAGCAAGGAGAAGGATAATCCCTAGGATAAGGCCAGCGACCAGCACCGACCCGAGGACAGTCCACACGAGCTCAGCTCGGTCCTTAGGATCTATTGCTTCGGGATGGAACTGAATGAGCGCCTGATAGAGTCCCAGCCCCGCGCACATTCCGACCAAGTTTGCGACGACATTCGCTTGAACCCAAACACCATACTGCTCGATACCGACGACTCGAGTGAGTAGGATGAGCAGGACGATCCCGCGACCCTTCGTAATAGCGAGAGCAGGGAGGTTCCAAGCCACGTCTCTCAAGGTTCTGCGGGTCGCAATCTGGTGCTGTGGATCCGGCAAAGCCCCCTTTAATTCAGCCATGCTTCCTGAACTGAGCAACTATATGGCCATTGATTCGGAGCCGCCGCACCAGCCAGTCTGAGAGGACCAGTTTTTCAACCAATCCAGCAGCGATCCCGAGCGATGTGATCAGGGGTGACGCTCGGAGTCGTCCGATGCGGTCGAGTCGCATATGTCGAAAGTATTCCCCGCGTGTCCACCCGAAGGCCTGATAGACTCGCAAACGAAGCGCTCCCCTTCCCGAACCGCCGTAAAGGTCGGTGGGGTGGTTTACACAGTCCAACGTTAGACCAGTGCGCTCCCCAAACGCTCGAAGCGTTCGCTCAGAAAAGAAATACAGGTGGCGTGGAATGTCTTCCTGGTATGAATAACGAGAGAATACGCTTCTAATATTTGTCACCAGGATAATTAGGGTACCCCCGGGCCGAAGCAGCTTACTTGCGAACAGGAACGCGGAGAGCGGGTCGTGGAGATGCTCGAAGACCGCCCACGCGGTGATAACGTCGAAGGATTGGTCAGGAAAACCAACACTTCCTGGAAACCGGCCTCGACGGATGTCGAGACGGTGGGGATTCGTAGCGTGTGGGGATGGTTCGAGTCCAGCTACGTCCCACCCTCTGCGGGAAAGAATGCTGATCCAGTCTCCGTTGGCACAACCAATGTCGAGTAATCGACCGGCGTGCAACTTGTTCAAGTACGCGTTCTGTGCCTCGTACCGCACATGGGCGGTTTTCGGGGACCGGCCCTCGTAGTATGCGCGAGGGTAGTAGAATCCGATCGTGTCCGGGGTCGGGCGCGGATTTAGGTAAGCCAAAGAGCAGCGGATACACTGAACGACCGGCCACTCTCGTTCATCGAGGTCAAAGCGGTAATCAGAAGCACGATAAAGTTCTTTGGTCTCATAACCGCCACAGAGATTGCAAGCGACCGACTCCTGCGCCACCCCAATTGCCGCAAGTTGACTCTCGTTCACGCTGGCTTCTCAAGCACGATCAACCATTGAGTTCTTGCGATCGGGACGTATGTATCGGCCCAAAGCAGAAACCGGTTAATCGCCGCGTGTGCCCAACGACCCAGAGCGAAGTTCTGATGTACAAACTGAATGCGGGCCACAAGACCATCCAACGAGGGGTGCTTCTGCAGGGCGCGGGACTTGTTCCCGAAGTATGCAGCATAGACTGCTTTGCGAACGACGACACTGAGTAGCCAGGAACCGTTCCACCAGAGCGCGTGTGCAAGGAAACTTGGTAGAGCCCCAGCGCCCTTGAGCCTCAGCACTCGCAGGCCGGCACGGTCTGCCAGCGCTCGGAGACGGGCTGGAGAATACCAACGATGCGCGTGATGAACTCCCCAAATCCATGGTCCCAACTGGCTGGGAACTATGATCACGATACGTGCTCCGGGAAGAGAGACCGCGGCGATTCCTCTCAGCACTTCTACATCATCCGTCAGATGCTCGAAAGCGGTTACCGAAACCACTGCATTAAACCGATCCCCGAGCGCAGGCAATGCGTGGGCGTCATGAACCTTAAAACGGACGTTGAGCCCCCCGATCATGCCTGAACGCTCAGCCCACAGCGGGGACGCATCAATATCGATTCCGAGATAGGAACCCCGGAGGCCTGTCCCGGAAAGGAGCTTTGCGTACGGGCCGTCCCCACAACCGACATCGAGCAACTGCACTCCATCCGCGGGATAGTATTTGCGAGCGATGTCGGGCAGGGTCTGATTGATCCAATAGCGGGCCGTGGTGCCCTGCACGCCTTGCGCGTCAGCAGCTTTCACTTCCCGATCACGGTCGAGCATTGATATACGTCTTGTTTTCGCCTGTGCCATTACTTCGTGAAAACCTTGGCGCCTGTAATTGTGGTGAGATTCAGTGCCGCCCCCCGACAGGTCGTCGTGGTTGCGGGATCTCTCAGATCGCCCGATTGTCTCGATCGACACGACAACATGGTCAACGCGTTACAACTACGATGATCGCAACAGTGCTTGCCAGGATCTGCGCAATCGCCCCAAACAGCGCCACCGTATCCGTATGCGGCGCGTTCGGATCCTTCGTCGGCACAAACACCTCCGGCCCCGGCCCCGGCGCCGGATTGCTGCTGAACAGTAGCGAACGGCGGCGCGTGCGCACACTACTCCGCCCGATCGGTGTCGGTCCGACGCATGATGAGATAGGCGAAGCTCGTGAACCATGGCACCGGGTGACGCAGCAAGAACGTCGTTGCCCAGGCGTGAAGGCTCCGCACGACCGGGATCCTCCGGTAGTACCTGTGACCGAAGAATCCTATGTACTGCTCAACGATGTACCCAACCCGTTCAAACCGTCGAGTCTGCGCCGCCGTCGGCCCGCGGCACCAGCGATAGTACGCGGGGAACTTGCGGTGCTGGACAGGGTGGCGCGGACTAAAGAGCCGAAGGGCCGCAGCCGATGCTCGCTCGGGGAGCAAGAGGTTTGCCACGAAGGGGAGCGCGTAGAGCGTCGGATAGAAATGAAATGCCAAGCCGCCGGGCCGCAGCAGCGCGCGTACGTTCCGGTGAAAGGGGCGCGGCCGGCGCACGTGCTCGGCGAGCATCTTGGAAACCACGAGGTCAAAGGGCCCGCCCGGTGGTGCTGTGTCGCTGCAGATGTCCGCGACGACCTTGTCGTATCCGGCCGGTGCCTTCGCCAATTCCTCCGGCGCCACGTCGAGCAGACAGTACCGAAGCCTGTGACTGGCGAGATAGTCAAGGGGCAAAGCAGGATTCGCTCCCCCGCCAACCTCGCAGATGCTCCGGCAGCGGCGGGACTCGACCAACCGCATGAGTGCTGCTTGATAGCCGGTGAAGGCTTCTGCCGAAGGGCCGAACCGGACTTTGCTTCGCACTCGGGGGACTTCGGTCGAGGTCAGTCTCACTTCTTCGCAATCACAATAATCGCCACCGTACTCGCCAGGATCTGCGCGATCGCCCCAAACAACGCGACCGTATCCGTGTGCGGCGCGTTTGGATCCTTAGTGGGCACAAACACCTCCGACCCCGGCCCCGGCGCCGGATTGCTGCTGAACAGCAGCGAACGGTGGCGCGTGCGCACGTCGCCATTCGCGTAATGGACGCTGACCCGGCCCTTTTCCGCCGCCTGTGTGAATCCACCAGCCGCGCTGAGATAATACTCCAGCCCGGCGCCGCGCCGATACAACACGCTCGCCGGTGAGTTCACCGCCCCTGTGACCCGCACGCTCGGCTGATACTCAGGAATCATGACCGCATCACCCGGCTGCAAAATGAGGTTGTCGCGCGAGCCCCGCTCCCGCAGCGCCTTGGGCAGATCGATGTTGATCCGGCCGCGCGCATCCATCGCGCGCACAAAGCGAATGCCCTCCGGATAGGCGCGCGGCGTCAGCCCGCCGGCCCGCTGCACGAGATCGGCCAGACGATCGTCCTTGGCCTTCAGCGCA
>Ga0137371_10001909_pt1 | contig 16658 bp, 11 predicted proteins | sample SagtaG_7_FD_104919 | JGI IMG/M metagenome (GOLD analysis project Ga0137371, IMG submission 104919) | Vadose zone soil microbial communities from Sagehorn Ranch, Mendocino, California, USA - Sage1_R_40_16 metaG | ecosystem: Environmental > Terrestrial > Soil > Vadose zone | place: USA...
GCAGTGCCGGCGGAGCCGGAGATGATCGCCCCGGCGTGGCCCATCGTCTTGCCCGGTGGTGCGGAGAAGCCGGCGATGTAGGCGAGCACCGGCTTCGTCACCTGCTCCTGGACGAAGCGCGCCGCCTTCTCCTCCTCGTCCCCGCCGATCTCGCCGACGAGGACGATCAACTCCGTCTCGGGATCCGACTCGAACCGCTCGAGGACGTCGATGAACGACGAGCCCACGACTGGGTCTCCACCGATGCCTACGATCGTCGAGTTGCCGAGACCGAGCTGGGTGAGCTCGTGCCCGATCTGGTACGTCAGCGTCCCGGAGCGCGACACCAGGCCGATCGATCCCTCGGTGAAGATCTCCGCCGGGATGATGCCCACGTTCGCCTTTCCCGGCGAGAGGACGCCCGGGCAGTTCGGCCCGATCATCGTCACGCCCTTGCCGCGAATGAAGGTGTAGACGGCCAGCATGTCGTGGGCCGGGATGTGCTCGGTGATGCAGATGACCGTGCCGATGCCGGCGTCGACGGCCTCGTAGATCGCGTCGGTCGCAAAACGCGCCGGCACGAAGATGAGCGTCGTGTTCGCGCCGGTCTCCGTCACCGAGTCCGCGACGGTGTTGAAGACCGGGATGCCCTCGACGTCCTGACCGCCCTTGCCCGGAGTGACGCCGGCGACGACGTTCGTCCCGTAGTTGCGATTGCGGAGACCGTGGAAGCGGCCCTCGCTTCCCGTCAGGCCCTGCACGACGAGGCGCGTGTCACGGTCGGCGATGATCGCCATTACTTCTGGCTCTTCCGTGCCTTCAAGACGATCGAGGCGAAGCCGAGCAGGCCGTCTTCGATCTCGTCGGCGAGCAGCTCGCGGATTCGGGCGGCAGTCTCCGGAGGTGTCTCGACGCGCTCGAGCCAGGCAGCCGCGCTCTGCCGTCGCGCGAAATGCTCGAGCTGCTCGACCTCGAAGCCGGCAGCGGTGATCATTTCCTTCCACTCGTCTTCGGAGTAACAGCGGACGTGTGTCGGATCACGGAGACGCTCGGCCTCCTCGACGTGCTCCCCGCGAAACACGTTGTCCTCGATCACGAGCAGACGCCTGCTCACGCGCGCCATCTCGGCGACCGCCCGACGAACATCGTGAAAGTGGTGTGCGGCAATCCGGCATGTCACCACGTCGAAGCTTCCGTCCGCGAACGGCAGCTCCTCGGCGGGAGCGACGACGTCGGGCCGCATTCCCGGCGCCGGGTCGGCCGTGATCACCGTGCAGCCCTCCTCGCGGAGGCGTCGCGCCACGTGGCCGCCGCCGGTCGCGACGTCGAGCACCTTCACGTCATGGCCCGGCCCGCACCAGTCGACGAGGAGGTCGAGGTCCGGCCCCTCGCGGTGCGTCGGGCTCTCGCGGAACGCGTCGGCCCGCTGCGACCAGACGTCGGTCATGCCGCCAGCTCCACCGCCCGCTGCGCCGCCTCGAGCATTGTCGGCTCGACGTGGAGGTTCGGCGGAGCCGCCTCGGCGAGCAGCCGGCGGCCCTCCTCGGCGTTCGTTCCGTCCAGCCGCACCACGATCGGCAGATCGATGCGCATCTGGTCGAGCGCGGCGAGGATCCCGCGCGCGACCTCGTCGCCGCGCGTGATGCCGCCGAAGATGTTGAAGAAGATCGAGCGGACCTGGTCGTCGCTCGTAATCACCTCTAGCGCGTCGACGACACCCTGCGCGTCGCCGCCGCCGCCGAGGTCGCAGAAGTTCGCCGGCCTGCCGCCGGCAACGACGACGACGTCCACCGTCGACATCGAGAGCCCCGCTCCGTTCCCGAGGATGCCGACGTCGCCGTCGAGCTTGACGTACGTCACGCCTTTCTCGCGTGCGAAGCGCTCCCGTGGATCGGCGGCTTCGACGTCGCGCATCTCGGCGATCTCCGGATGGCGGAACAGCGCGCTGTCGTCGACCGTGAACTTCGAATCGAGTGCGCGCACCTCCCCCTCGGGCGTGACGATCAGCGGATTGATCTCGCAGAGCATCGCGTCCGCTTCGACAAAGCAGCGGTAGAGCTTCTCGATGATCGCGAGCAACTGCTTCTGCTCGTTCGGGTCGTCGATGCCGGCGCCGTAGATCAGGCGTCGCGCCTGGTACGGCTGAAACCCCTCCAGCGGATCGACGTGGAGGCGCGCGAGCGCGTCGGGATTCTCCTCCGCGACCTGCTCGATCTCGATGCCGCCTTCCGTCGTCAGCATGTACAGCGGCTTCTTCGCGCCGCGGTCGAACGTGATCGAGAGGTAGTACTCCTTTGCGATCTCGGAGGCCTGCTCGATCCAGAGCCTGCGGACGACATGGCCGCGGATGTCGAGCCCGAGGATGTCCCGCGCCTTCGCCTCGGCGTCGCCGGGACCGTCGGCGAGCTTCACGCCGCCCGCCTTGCCGCGTCCGCCGGTGAGCACCTGGGCCTTGACGACGACGGGCCCGCCCAGCACTTCGGCGGCCAGGCGTGCCTCCTCGGGCGCCGTGGCAAGGCGCCCGTCCGAGACGGGAATCCCGAAGCGCCGAAACAGCTCTTTGCCTTGGTACTCGTAGAGATCCACGGGCGCGGGCGAGTGTAATGGGGTCTGACCCCTGCAGGGGTCAGACCCCAGCCTTCAGTCGCCGCTGACGACGCAGATGATCTGGCCGGTCTTGACCGGCTGGCCGGGCGCGACGGACAGCTCGGTCACGCGCCCTCCGCGGTGGGCGTGCACCTCGTTCTCCATCTTCATCGCCTCGACGATGCACACAACCTGCCCGGCCTCGACCTCGTCGCCCTCCGCGACCTCGACCGCGAGCACCGTGCCCTGCATCGGGCTGACGATCGCATCCTTCCCGGCGCCGCCTGCGCCACGCCCGCGTTTGCGCTCGCGACGGCGGCGCGCAAGCTCGGCGAAGGGCGGCTCCGGTCGCAGCACCCGAACCTCGAAGCGCCGGCCGTCGACCTCGAGCGTCCGAACTGCTGGGGTCAGACCCGGGGTCTGACCCCGAGAGGGGTCTGACCCCAGCAGTTCAACACGGCCGTTCTCCAGCTCCGCCGCCTGGGCGGCGAGCAGCTCCGACTCGACGAGGCCGTGACACGTCCCACCCTCGATGAAGCACGGATGCATGAGCAGAGCCTTCTGGAAGCCGATCAGCGTCTTCACGCCCTCCACCACCAGCTCGTCGAGCGCGCGCAGCATCCGCCGCCGCGCGTGCTCCCGGTCGACGCCGTGGACGACCAGCTTCGCGATCATCGGGTCGTAGAGCGGCGAGATCTCGCTGCCGGCAACGACACCCGAATCGATGCGCACCCCGGGACCGGCCGGCTCGTGGTATGCCGTGATCGTCCCCGGCGCGGGCAGAAAGCCGTTGCCGACGTCCTCAGCGTTGATCCGGCACTCGATCGCGTGGCCGTTCAGGCGGACGTCCTCCTGCCGCACCGAGAGCGGCTCGCCGGCCGCGATCAGAACCTGCTCGCGGACGAGGTCGAGACCGGTGACGAGTTCCGTGACCGTGTGCTCGACCTGGATACGCGTGTTCATCTCCAGGAAGAAGTACTCGCCCTCGCGTGAGAGCAGGCCTTCGACGGTGCCGGCGCTCTGGTAGCCGACGGCGCGCGCGGCGTCGACGGCGATCGCGCCGATCCGCTCGCGCAGCTCGTCGTCGACCGCGGGGGACGGCGTCTCCTCGACGAGCTTCTGGTGGCGGCGCTGGATCGTGCAGTCGCGCTCGCCGAGGTGGATGACGCGCCCGTGCGCGTCCGCGAGCACCTGCACCTCGACGTGGCGCGGATCCTCGAGATAACGCTCGACGTAGACGGCAGCGTCCCCGAAGTACGCCTCCCCTTCGCGCCGGGCGGACTCGAGGGCGCGATCAGCCTCATCCGCGCTGCGCACGACCTTCAGGCCCTTGCCCCCACCTCCGGCGGAGGCCTTGATCGCGACCGGCCAGCCCAGCTCGCCGCCGAGCCGGCGAACCTCGTCCGCGGTTTCGACCGGCTTGGTCACACCGGGAACGATCGGCACGCCGGCGGCACGCATGCGCTCGCGCGCCTCGATCTTCGATCCCATCGCCTCGATCGCGTCGGGCGGCGGGCCGATCCACACGACACCCGCCTGCCCGCAGGCACGCGCGAATTGCGCGTTCTCCGCCAGGAAGCCGTAACCGGGGTGGATCGCCTCCGCGCCGGCGCGCTGCGCCGCGTCGAGGATGCGCTCCTGGTTCAGGTAGCTCTCGGCGGGAGCTCCGCCCCCGAGCAGGTACGCCTCGTCGGCATAGGCGACGTGGGCGGCGTTGCGGTCGGCCGACGAGTAGACGGCCACCGTGCCGATGCCCAGCTCGCGCAGCGTGCGGAAGACGCGGATCGCGATCTCGCCGCGGTTCGCGACCAGGACTCTGCTGAAAACCGCCACTGCCCCCGTATTCTCCAGGCGGTGAGCCTTCCCGACACGCTGACGGTCGCGCGCGCCGTATCGGTTCCGTTCGTGGTGCTTCTCTACGCCTGGAGCTTCAACGGCCACAACTACTGGGCGACTGCGGTCTTCGCGGCCGCGATGGCGACCGACTGGTTCGACGGCCGGATCGCACGCAGCCGCGGGCGCTCGTCGCCGCTCGGCTCGCTCCTCGATCCCGCCGCGGACAAGATCCTCGTGCTCGCGGTCCTGGTGATGCTCGTCGGCCAGCGCGTCGTGCCGGGTTGGATGGTGGCGCTGATCGTCGTGCGGGAGTTCCTCGTCACCGCGCTACGGCTCGCGGCACTCGAGCGCGGCGTCGTGCTGCAGGCGCGCGACCTCGGCAAGCTCAAGACGTGGTCGCAGGCCGTCGCCGCGGCGATCGGCGGCTTCGCGGCGGCAGGCGCGTGGCGCGACCAGATCGCCTGGTGGGCGTTGCTCGTCGCGGTCGTGCTGACGTGGATCTCGGGGCTCGACTACGCGCGCGTAGCGCCGCGGCTCTGGCGCGGCGGCGCACCGGCCTGAGGGTCTTCCTCCTCCGGCTCGGGCCCTAAGCCGGCCGCCTGCCAAGGCGTCGGCGGGGCCGACTGCTCGGCCTCGAGCTCGAGCGCCCGGACGATGGCTTTTCGCTCTTCTTCGCCGGGCTCAGGGCTGATTTCGAGCGCCATTCGCCTGGGATTAAAGCCATCCGGAGACCCGCCGATAGGAACGGGGTATGCGCCGCCGCCTCCTTCCGCCTGTCTGCATGCTCATCACGCTCCTCGCGTGGTCGCCGGTCGCCGCCGCCAAACCGGCACCCTCGTGGGCACAGGCTGAGCTGAAGGCAGTGGTTGCTGCCGGTCTCATGGCCAAAGAGGCGGCGGCGCGTCCGAACGACCCGCTCACCCGCGCGGAGCTCGACACCCTGACCGCTGGACTGCTCCACGTTCCGCCGGCCACCTCGACCACGCCGGCGGCCACCGTCACGATGAGCGCTCTCGACTCCCGCCTCGTGACGACGCTCGGTCTGGGCGACACGGCCAAGCTCTTCGTGGCCGACGCGAAGAGCGCAGGGCTCACGCCGCCGTCCCGCTTCGGGACCGAGGCGGTCGCGCGCCTGCTCGGCCTGCGCACGAACCATCCGGCAGCGCTGGACAGCCTCGAGCTCTCGCCCTCGGAGCCCGCCACGCACGCCGAGGCGGCGTACTCCGCGGCGCGCGTCCTGCAGTTCGGCGAGTGGGACGTACCGGACGCGGAAGAGCTCGCGCCGACGTTCGCCCTGCCCCTGCTGACGCCCTGGCAGAAGCGGGTACTGAACACCGCGGTCAAGTTCATCGGCTATCCCTACGTCTGGGGCGGGGAGAGCGAGACGACCGTCTCGCCCTACGGCCCGCAGGCGCACGGCGGCTTCGATTGCTCCGGCTTCGTCTGGCGCGTCTACAAGCTGCAGAAATATGCGAACGAGGCCACGCTCGCCGACGTGCTGCGGGGCCGCACGACGTACGCCATGAGCGGCGAGGTCGGCGCGGCCAAGCAGATCCCGCTCGCGACGCTGCAGCCCGCCGACGTGATCTTCTTCGGCGCCGGCGGCCCGAAGTCGAAGCCCGCGCAGGTCAACCACATGGGCATCTACCTGGGCAATGGCTGGTTCATCCACTCCTCGACCTTCGGCGTCGCGATCGCGCCGCTGACGGGGTGGTATGCGCGGCGGTTCGCCTGGGGCCGGCGCCCGCTGGCCGAAGCCGGCCTGATTTCCGCCTCGTAACCCATATCCGCTAAATCCCCCTCCCGGGTGATTCGCCGCATAGTGGAAGCGCGAGAAAATCCCGCGGTCTGGCGTCTTCTCGGAGGTACTCCCGCATGTTGCAGTGGAAGCCCAAGCTGATCGCTCTCGTAGCCGTCCTGGTGCTGGTTGCGGCACTCCTGGGACAGTTCACCTGGGAGTCGATCGCCGACCAATTCACCTGGTAACACTCTCAACGTGAGCACACAGGCGGTCACGCCCCGCCGGCTTACGGCGCTCCTGCTGCCGGTCTGCCTGGCGGGCCTGGGCGTCCTCGTCGCGGGGGCGTACGTCTTCGCGACGACCGCGCACAGCGACCGAACCCTGATCAGCCTGGTTGCCTTGACGGCGGCGGCCACGCTCGCCGAGCGCTTCCCGGTGCCGATCAACGCCGAGAGCGGCGGCGGGGTCGTGTCGCTGACGTTCGTGTTCGCGGTCGCTGCGATCGTCCTCTACGGCTGGGCTGCGGGCGCGCTGCTGTTGCTGATCGCGACAGGCGTGATCCATGTCGCGCAGCACCGGCCGATCCAACGGATCGCGTTCAACGTCGCGGTGCTCGCGATCGTCGCGCTGACGGCCGGCGTGCTGATCTCCCCGATCAGTGGTGACACCGTCGGCGGGCTTGTCGCGCGCGTGCTGATCGCCGCGACCGCAAATTCGGTCGTGAACATCCTCTTCATCTCGAGCGCGATCGCCCTCAGCACGGGTCAGAGCTACGCACGGCTCGTCCCCTCCAACCTGCGCGCGACGATCACGCCGTTCGCGTTCATGACGTCCGCCGCGCTGATGCTCGTCGTGCTCTGGGAGCGCTCGCCCGTGCTCGCGACCGCGCTGATCGGCCCGCTGCTCGCGATCTCGTTCTACCAGCGCTCGACGCACCGGGCGCTCCGGGCGATGCGGCTCGCGCTCACCGATCCGCTCACGGGCCTCGGCAATCACCGCCACTTCCACGAGCGCCTGCAGCGCGAGCTGCTCAACGCGGAGGAACAACACACGCCGGTCACGCTCTGCTTCGTCGACATCGACGACTTCAAGAAGATCAACGACCGCTTCGGCCACCCGTCGGGCGACCGCGTCCTGTCGCAGGTCGCCGGACGGCTCCGCCAAGGCGGCGAGGCGTTCCGGCTTGGCGGCGACGAGTTCGCGCTCCTGCTCGCCGATCACGACGAGGGCATGGCGCTCGCGGCGGCCAACTCCGTGGTCGAGCGGATCGCAGACGTCGACTTCGATCACATCGGCAACGTCACCGTCAGCGCCGGGCTGGCGACGTTCCCGTTGCAGGGCCACGGCCGCGACGAGCTGATCCGGCTCGCCGACAGCGCGCTCTACTGGGCGAAGGAGCACGGCAAGAACCGCGTCCGCCTGTACCGGCCAGACGTCGTCGAGCTCGCCGAGCTCAAGCGGCTCGCCGCCGGCCCGGACAAGGCGGCGCGATACCGCGCGGCCGCGTCGCTCGCGAAAGCCGTGGACGCCCGCGACACCTACACCGGCAGCCATTCGGAGCGCGTGGCGGAGCTTGCCGCCCGCGTCGCAAGCCGGGTCGGGCTCGATCCCGAGCACGTCGAGCTGACGCGGCTCGCCGGCAGCCTGCACGATCTCGGCAAGCTCGCGATCCCGGAGGAAATCCTGCGCAAGCCGGGTGCGCTGGCCGACTCCGAGCGGCTGGTGCTCGAGCGCCATCCGCAGATCGGCTTCCGGATGCTGGACAGCCTCGGCGTCGAACCCGTCGCCGACCTCGTGCTGCACCACCACGAGCGGTGGGACGGCGCGGGCTATCCGGACGGCCTGTGCGGCGAGGAGATCCCGCTCGGCGCCCGCATCATCTTCGTCACCGACGCCTACGACGCGATGACGTCGGACCGCATCTACCGGCCCAGGCGTTCAGCCGACGCGGCGCTCGCGGAGCTGCGGCGCTGCGCGGGCACCCAGTTCGACCCCGGCATCGTCGCGGCCTTCACGGAGGAGCTCGGCGTGAGCTCTCCTCTGGAGGTCGCGGCGCCGGCGCTCGCCTCATAAGCACGCCACGTCAGGGTCAGGGGTCTGACCCCTTGAGGGGTCAGACCCCAGCAGTTCGGTCTGCGGGGTCTCGAGAGATGTTCGCCGGCCAAAGCGGACACGTCGTGTGCCTGGCACCCACCCCCCGGCGCGACTTTGTGGCTCTGAGCCACTAACTCCCTGCGCTCGCCTCGTCACCAGCCCACCTGGCCCGAAAAGGGGTCTGACCCCGAAAGGGGTCTGACCCCAGCCGTTCGGTCTGCGGGGGTCTCACGAGTTGTTCGCCTTACGAAACGGACACGTGGTGTGCCTGGCACCAGACGTGGCATACGGGGACGGTCCGAGGGTCGCTAGCCCCCGGCGCGACTTTGTGGCTCTGAGCCACTAACTCCCTGACGGGCGGCTCTGCCGACCCGGCTGTCGAGTCGGGACCCCTAGAGCGGGATGTTGCCGTGCTTGCGGCGCGGGCGCGGCTCCTGCTTCGTCAGCGCCGTCTCCAGTGCGTCGATCAGCACCGGGCGCGTTCGCCGCGGTTCGATCACCTCGTCGACGTAGCCGCGCTCGGCCGCCGTGTACGGGTTCGCGAAGCGCTCTCGGTAGTCCTCGATCAGTTCCGCGCGACGCGCATCCGGATCGTGCGCCTCTTCGAGCTCCTTGCGGAAGATGATGTTGACCGCGCCCTCCGGGCCCATCACCGCCACCTCGGCCGTCGGCCAGGCGAAGTTGAAGTCGGCGCGGATGTGCTTCGAGCTCATGACGTCGTACGCGCCGCCGTACGCCTTGCGCGTGATCACCGTCAGCTTCGGCACCGTCGCCTCGGCGAACGCGTACAGCAGCTTCGCGCCGTGGCGGATGATCCCGCCCCACTCCTGCTGCGTCCCGGGCAGGAAGCCGGGCACGTCGACGAACGTGACGAGCGGGATGTTGAACGAATCGCAGAAACGGACGAACCGTGCGGCCTTCACCGACGAGTCGATGTCGAGCACGCCCGCGAGCGTGCGTGGCTGGTTGCCGACCACGCCGACCGGATGCCCACCCAGCCGCGCGAAGCCGCAGATGACGTTCTCGGCCCAGCGCTCGTGCACCTCGAGGAACTCGCCGTCGTCCACGACACGTCGGACGATGTCGTGCATGTCGTACGGCTTGTTCGGATTGTCGGGGACGAGGCTGTCGAGCTCCGGCTCTTCGCGATCGCGCGCGTCGGAAGGCTCTGCGACCGCAGGCGGCTCGACCTTGTTCTGCGGCAGGAACGACAACAGGTAGCGCGCGTCCTCCAGGCACGCCTGCTCGTCGGACGCGGTGAAGTGGGCGACGCCGGACTTCGACGCGTGCGTCGACGCGCCGCCGAGCTCCTCGAAGGTGACCTCCTCCCCGGTCACGGTCTTGACCACGTCGGGCCCGGTGATGAACATGTACGACGAGCCCTCGACCATGAACACGAAGTCCGTGATCGCGGGCGAGTACACCGCTCCACCGGCGCACGGCCCCATCACCAGCGAGAGCTGCGGGATCACGCCCGAGCACTGGACGTTGCGCCAGAAGATCTCCGCGTAGCCGGCGAGCGAGACGACTCCTTCCTGGATGCGGGCGCCGCCGGAGTCGTTGATCCCGATCACGGGGCAGCCGTACTTCAGCGCCAGGTCCATCACCTTGCAGATTTTCTCGGCGAAGACCTCGCTCAGAGAGCCGCCGAAAACGGTGAAGTCCTGCGAGAAGACGAAGACCTTGCGGCCGAAGATCGTCCCGTAGCCGGTGACGACGGCGTCGCCATACGGGCGCCGGTCGAGCATCTCGAAGTTCGGCTCGCGGTGCCGGACGAAACGGTCGAGCTCGACGAACGAGCCGGGATCGAGCAACTCGACGAGCCGCTCGCGCGCCAGCAGCTTGCCCTGCTGCCGCTGCCGCTCGATCGCCTTCTCGCCGCCGGCGTGCTCGGCCTCTTCCCGGAGCTGTTGGAGCCGGTCGAGCTTCGCCTCGGTCGAGTCGGCGCGGTCGTCGGTTGTCGCCATGGGCGGAGCCTAGTATGGCTGTCACGTGGACGAGTTCCGGCTCCTGGGGCCGATCGAGGCCGTGGTCGACGGGAGGCCGGTGCAGCTTGCGGCCGCAAAACCGCGCGCCTTGCTCGCGCTGCTGTTGCTCAATCGCAACCGCGTCGTGCCCACCGAACGGCTGATCGACGAGCTGTGGTCAGAAGAGCCTCCGGCGCGCGCGACGAAGGCGCTGCAGGTCTACGTCTCGCAGCTGCGGAAGGAGCTCGGCCCGGACCGCCTGGTGACGCAACCGCCCGGCTACCTGCTGCGGGTCGGGGAAGGCGAGCTCGATCTCGAACGCTTCGAACAGCTCACCGCGACAGCGCGGAAACGCCTGGCTGACGGAGACGCGACCGGCGCGCGCGACGAGCTGCGCGAGGCTCTGGATCTCTGGCGCGGGCCCCCCGAGGGGCCGGCCGCACGACTCGAGGACCTGCGCCTGTCCGCTCGCGAGGACTGGCTGCAGGCGGCGCTCGAGTCGGGCGAAGCGGGCGGCGTCATTCCCGAGCTCGAGGAGCTGGTGAGGTCGCAGCCGCTGCGCGAGCGGCCGCGCGAGCTGCTCATGCTCGCGCTCTACCGCTCGGGCCGTCAGGCCGATGCGCTGGAGCTGTTCCGCCGGACGCGCGAGCTCTTCGTCGACGAGCTCGGGATCGAGCCGGGCCCCGGGCTGCGCGAGCTCGAGCAGTCGATGCTGCGGCAGGACTCGGAGCTACGCCTGCCGGCGGTCCCGCGCGAACAGGCGGCGCCGGCCCAATCTGCACAGCGCCGGCGACCTCTGTGGATCCTGGTCGTCGTCGCCGCGGCGCTGGTCGCCGCCGCGATCACAGCCGCCCTGCTCGTCCACGACGGCGGCGGCAGCACCCAGCCCCCGCCGACGAACGCCCACCCACAGCTCCGGTCGTTCGTCTACACGCTCGAGAACTTCCTCCAGCAGTCCCGGGAAGGACGGGTCGAGGTGACGCGCGTGCTCAGGGGCGCGTTCGACTGCAGCCTCTCGCCCGACGTCGCCGCCGCGCAGCTCGACGGCGTCCAGGAGAACCGCCAGAGCCTGCTCGAGCAGCTCGCCGCGCTGCAGGTGCCCGATGACCGGGCGGCCCAAGGTGCGGCCGACCTGCTGCAGAAGGCCGTCCACGCCTCGATCTCCGCGGACTGGATCTATCGCGACTGGCTCCGCAGCCATACGAGCTGTGTGCGCGGAACCCGGGCGCCCGCGAAGGCGGGGCGCGCCGACGCACGCGCAACCACGTCCAAGCGCCGCTTCGTCACCGCGTTCAATCCCCTGGCGAAGACGTTCGGCCGGAAGATCTGGCGCGCGGACGAGTTCTAGCGCGGCAGGACGTAGCAGGGGCCGTTGCCGTGCCGCAACGACCAGACCTTGATCAGCTCGACCGGGACGACGGTCGTGCAGACGCGTCCGTCCGTCTCGGCGCGAACGTGCCAGCGGCCACGCGCGTCGGTGCGGAAGATCGTCGGCGCGGAGGCGAACGTCGCGACGGCGTACGAGGTACCGGAGTACATGCCGTAGTAGGTGTGCCCCTCGGCCGCAGCGCCGACGTGGACGCCGGGATGTGCAGCGAGGTAGGCCACGCGCAGACCGGCCTTGACCGCCTGCGTCGCAACGAGGTTCTCCGGCATCCAGTCGTCACCACAGCCGAGGACCGGCGGCGTGAACACGCCGCCGGTCTCGTTGTAGTTGCCCCACGTCTTCGTCGGGATGCCGCCCCACAGGATCAGGGAGCCCCCCGTCCACACGGCCGTCGCCTCGAGCCGTGACGGCAGCGGGCCGTGCACGAAGGCGGTCCACTTCTTCGCGCCGAGGAGGAGGAAGGCGCCGCCCCTCTTGCCGCCCCACACGAACAGGCGAGCCCCATCCGAGACGACGACTCTGCCGACGCGACCCACAGGCAGGAGCGGCAGGTGCCGCCAGCGGTTCGTCTTCGGCGTGTACGCGAGCGCGACCCTCGAGCCACCCGCCACGACGATCTCGCTGCTGCTCCACACGGCGGTGGCGTTTCCGTTGTACGCGGGCGGCGCGGCAAGCTGCCGCCACGTGTTGCGCGCGGGACTGTAGGCGGCAGCCTTGGCGCCGACGAGCACGACGTACTCCTTGCCGGTCCACACCCCGAGCGGATGCTGGCTGCCCGGGAGCGGTGCACGCGGCAACGCGCGCCACGTGTTCGTCGCCGGGTTGTACGCGACCCCGTCCGAGAACGCGTCGCCGCAGCAGCCGCCGCCCCACCCGAGCATTTCGTGGCCCGTCCAGACGACCGCCTCGTGGCCGTCGTGAACACTGAGCAGCCTCGAGTCGGCCAGCCGTCGCCACTTGTTCGTCGTGGGGTTGTAGGCCAACCGCGTGCCCTGCCCCCACACGAGCATCTCCTGGCCGGTCCAGACGGAGCTCAGGTCCATGAAGCCCGAGGTCTTGGCGGGTGGGGACAACTTCCGCCAGGAGCTCGAGCGTGGGTCGTATGCGGCCGCGACATTGAGAGCCCCGGTCGCATAAGGAGCCCCACGTGCGTCGAGCGCCGTGAGCTGGTCGCGGCCGAAGACGAGCATCTGCTTGCCGGTCCACACGCTCGTCCGCGCGGCGAACTCCGGACTGATCGGCGCCGCCGGCAGGCGCTTCCACGTGCCTCCCGAGGCCGAGCCCCCGAAGGCGGCGGCCGGCAGCAGGAGGGCGAGGAATACGAGTGTCAGGTATCTGGTCATGTCCGCAGCATCGGCCACGCCGGCCAAGCGGCGGTAAAGCGGCGGCAAAACGCGGCTAAGGCGCCGACTCGGCGGCGCCGCATGGAGGTCGCGCGAGCTTCGCTCGTGCGACCGTCTTGACCAGCTCGTGGGTTGACCCCACGAGCGAAGCGCCGCACGCTTTGGCTTTAAGGTCAGAGAAATGCTCGATCGCTCCACGATCTGGCCGTACCGCGAGGGCGAGCCGGGCGACTTCTACTACCAGCGCTACGGCCATCCGACGGGCGCCGAGGCCGAGCGCCGGCTCGGGGAGCTCGACGGCGGACACGCGCTCCTGTTCTCGTCGGGCGCCGGAGCGACGACCGCGCTCGTGCTCGCTCTCCTCTCTCCCGGCGACACGATCGCGCTCGCGGAAGGCGCCTACTTCGGCACGGCAGCGACCTTCGCCGAGCTCGAGCGCTGGGGGCTGCACACGGTCGAGTTCGACCAGACCGGCGCGCCCCCGCAGGGCGCCGACCTGGTCTGGCTCGAGGCGCCCTCGAATCCGTTCCTGACGATGCCGGACCTCGAGGCTGCCGCCTTGCACGAGGCCCGCGTCGTGGTGGACGCCACCGCCGCGACCCCCGTCTTCCTGCGCCCACTCGAACGAGGCGCCAACTTCGTCCTCCACAGCGCGACGAAGTACCTCGCCGGCCACGACGACGCGCTGCTGGGCGTGGTCGTCTCCAAACAGGAGCAGGACGCGGCCCGCCTGCACGAGCTGCGGACGCGGCTCGGGATCGTCGCGGCGCCCGATCCCTGCTTCCTGCTTCTGCGCGGGCTCAAGACGCTCGAGCTCCGGGTCCGCCGGCAGACGGAGACGGCGGCGGAGCTCGCCCGGCGTCTGGAGCAGCACCCGGCCGTGGCGAAGGTTCGGTATCCGGGCTTCGGCGGCCTGCTCTCGTTCGACGTGGCGGGCGCAGGAGAGGCGCGCCACGTCGAGACCTCGCTCCGCCTGATCACGAATGCGACGAGCCTCGGAGGCGTCGACTCCGTGCTCGAGGCCCGGGCTCGGTGGGAAGGTGATCGCGTCCCGGCCGGCCTCCTTCGCCTGAGCGTCGGCCTAGAGCCGCTGGAGGAGCTCTGGACGGATCTGGAAAGAGCCCTCGATTTTCCGAACTTTTCTCGCGCGCGGGAGTAAGATTTTCGCCCCCGGGGGCGAAGACCCCGTTCTAGCCGGCAGACGCGTCGCCCAACGGTCCACCGGCGGACCAATCCCTCGCACAAAGGAGTCAGCTGTGGCTGCACGAGAGACGAAAACCCGAACGAGACGGGCGCCCAGCCGCGCGCCCGAGAACGGCACGGTCGAGATCGAGAAGCAGGACCTCCAGCAGCTGCTCGAGGCTCTCCGCTCGGCGAGGGACGGAGAGATGGGAGTGCGGCTGCCGGCACGGAAGAGCGGTCTCATGGGCGACGTGGCGAAGGCGTACAACGAGCTGGCGGAGCAGCGCGAGGGATTCACCAACGAGCTGAACCGCGTGCACAAGGTGATCGGGCGCGAGGGCCGGATGACCGAGCGGGCACGGCTCAAGGGCGCGAAGGGGTCGTGGGCCGAGTCCGTGGACTCGGTCAACTCGATGATCGACGACCTCGTGCGCCCGACGATCGAGGTGTCGCGCGTGCTCGACGCGGTCGCGGAGGGCGACCTCTCCCAGAAGATGTCGCTGCAGATCGAGGGCCGTCCGGTGAAGGGCGAGTTCCGCCGCATCGGCACGACGGTGAACACGATGCTCGATCAGCTGAGCTCGTTCGCCGCAGAGGTGACCCGCGTCGCGCGCGAGGTCGGCACCGAGGGCATCCTCGGCGGCCAGGCGCGCGTCAAAGGCGTCTCCGGCATCTGGCGCGACCTGACCGACAACGTCAACTTCATGGCGAACAACCTCACCACCCAGGTGCGGAACATCGCCGAGGTCACGACCGCCGTCGCGAACGGCGACCTGAGCAAGAAGATCACGGTCGACGTCAAGGGCGAGGTGCTCGAGCTCAAGAACACGATCAACACGATGGTCGACCAGCTCTCCTCCTTCGCGGACGAGGTCACCCGTGTCGCAGGCGAGGTGGGAACGGAGGGAATCCTCGGCGGCCAGGCTCAGGTCAAAGGCGTCAGCGGCACCTGGAAGGACCTGACCGACAACGTCAACTTCATGGCGACCAACCTGACGACGCAGGTGCGCGGCATCGCGCGCGTCGTCACGGCGGTCGCGACAGGCGACCTGAACCAGAAGTTCACGATCGAGGCGAAAGGCGAAGTCGCCGCGCTCGCGGACACGATCAACTCCATGATCGACACGCTCCGCGTGTTCGCGGAGCAGGTGACGACCGTCGCGCGTCAGGTCGGCACCGCGGGCAAGCTCGGCGGCCAGGCGGAGGTGCCCGGGGTCGCCGGCACGTGGAAGGGGCTGACCGACAGCGTGAACGGCATGGCCGCGAACCTGACCGACCAGGTGCGCAACATCGCCGACGTGACGACGGCCGTTGCGAAGGGCGACCTCTCCAAGAAGATCACCGTCGAGGTGAAGGGCGAGGTGCTCCGCCTCAAGAACACCATCAACACGATGGTCGACCAGCTCTCCTCCTTCGCCGACGAGGTCACCCGCGTCGCGACCGAGGTGGGAACCGAAGGCCGGCTCGGCGGCCAGGCCGAGGTCAAGGGCGTCAGCGGCACGTGGCGGGAGCTGACGAACAACGTCAACCAGCTCGCCGACAACCTGACGAATCAGGTGCGCAACATCGCCGACGTGACGACGGCGGTGGCGAAGGGCGATTTGTCGCGGAAGATCACGGTCGACGCTCGCGGGGAGATCCTCGAGCTCAAGAACACGATCAACACCATGGTCGACCAGCTCTCCTCGTTCGCCGACGAGGTCACCCGCGTCGCGCGCGAGGTCAGTACCGAAGGGAAGCTCGGCGGCCAGGCGCAGGTCAAGGGCGTCAGCGGCACCTGGAAGGACCTGACCGACAACGTCAACACGCTCGCCGACAACCTGACGAACCAGGTGCGCAACATCGCCGAGGTGACGACCGCCGTCGCGAACGGCGAGCTGGGCAAGAAGATCACCGTCGACGCCCGCGGGGAGATCCTCGAGCTCAAGGACACCATCAACACGATGGTCGACCAGCTCTCCTCCTTCGCCGACGAGGTCACCCGCGTCGCGCGCGAGGTCGGCACCGAGGGCCGCCTCGGCGGCCAGGCGAACGTGAAGGGCGTCAGCGGCACCTGGAAGGACCTGACGGACAACGTCAACGCGATGGCCGACAACCTGACCGATCAGGTGCGGAACATCGCGGACGTGACGACGGCCGTCGCAACGGGCGACCTGAGCAAGAAGATCACGGTCGACGCCCGCGGCGAGGTACTCGAGCTGAAGGAGACCATCAACACGATGGTCGACCAGCTGCGCTCGTTCGCCGCTGAGGTGACGCGCGTCGCGAAGGAAGTGGGCACCGAGGGCCGCCTGGGCGGCCAGGCGAACGTCGAGGGCGTCAGCGGGACGTGGAAGAACCTGACCGACAGCGTCAACACGCTCGCCGACAACCTGACGACGCAGGTGCGCAACATCGCGGACGTGACGACCGCGGTCGCGACCGGCGACCTCAGCAAGAAGATCACGGTCGACGTCAAGGGCGAGATCCTGGCGCTCAAGAACACGATCAACACGATGGTCGACCAGCTCTCGTCCTTCGCGGACGAGGTCACGCGCGTCGCA
>Ga0137371_10001915_pt1 | contig 16629 bp, 20 predicted proteins | sample SagtaG_7_FD_104919 | JGI IMG/M metagenome (GOLD analysis project Ga0137371, IMG submission 104919) | Vadose zone soil microbial communities from Sagehorn Ranch, Mendocino, California, USA - Sage1_R_40_16 metaG | ecosystem: Environmental > Terrestrial > Soil > Vadose zone | place: USA...
ACCACTGCCGACGCCGAGCCTGTCCACGGCCCAGGACGGACCGGCCGGAAGTCTCACAGTGCGTCTTGCCGGTGCCGGGCGGGCCGAAGAAGCAGACGTTGGCGTGCTCCTCGATCCAGGCGAGCCGGGCGAGGTGGAGCACGAGCGGCTTCTCGGCGGAGGGTTGCGCGCTCCAGTCGAAGTCCTCGAGCGTTTTCAGCGCGGGGGAAGCTGGCGCGGCGGATCCGCATCCGTGCACCGGAGGCGTCGCGGGCGAAGACCTCGGCTTCGAGCAGGGTCTCGAGGAAGCGCTCGTACGGCCACGACTGCTCGCGCGCGAGCGCCGCCGTTTGCTCGACCGCTCCAGCACGCGCGGCGCTTTCAGCTTCGCCGGCAGGTAGGGCAGCCGCTCACCGGTCTTCGTCTTGGCCGGGCTCATGCGCAGAGCTCCGCGTAGTCGGCGAGCTCGGGCGGGACGACCTCGACCCGCGCCAGCATCTGTGGCGCCGGCACCGCTGGCGGCTGCGGGCGCATGATCGGCGGTGGCAGCCAGAGGCCTTGCTCGTAGCTGCGCCGGTAGCGCGCGACCTCGACACCGCGGTGCAGGATCCAGACCTGCTCGCGATCGAAGCGCAGCTCGACCCGCTCGTGCACCAGGCGCTCCGGCGCCCGGTAGAAGCAGCCGCCGTGGCGCAGGTAGCCGTCGATCGGTGCACGCACCGAGCGGTAGCCGGACCAGTCGAAGCGCAGCGGCGGCAGCGGCCGAAGCGCCTGCCGCTCCTCAGCCAGGCGCTCTTCGACCGGGAAGCGGCCGCTCGCGTGCGTGCGCACGTTGCAGACGCGGTCGCGCCAGTCGAGCTAATGCCCGTCGAGCTCGCGCAGATCGGCGAAGCGCGTGGCCGGCCAGAAGCCGCTCTTGAGGTAGCGCACGGCGGCTTCGACCGAGCCCTTCTCCCCCGGTGTCGCCGGCGTACATGGTGTGGCATGGAAACCGTAGTGGCCACGCAGGTACAGGAAACGGCGATTCCAGATCACCTCGTCGTCTTCGCGGCGGGCGACGATCGAGCGCAGGTTGTCGTAGACGCACTCGCGCGGCACCACGCCCAGCCACTCGAGCGCGCGCACGTGTCCTTCCAGGAACGACTCGAGCGTCAGGTCGACCGAGAAGAACGCGGTCTGCGCACCCGAGTAGGGCAGCGATGCAACCAGCGCGTACAGGCGCCGCTCCCGTCCGGCGAGCGTCGGCCGGGTCGGCATCTCCGCCCAGTCGAGCTGCAGCACCTGACCCGGCCGGTAGCCAGTCCGCTGCGCCGGCCGCACCGCCTGCGGCCGGAATCGCTACAGCTGCTCCTGCACCAACCGCACCGAGCCGATATAGCCGTACTCGTCGCGAACGATCTCGGTCAACCGCGGCGCCTTGATCGCCGGCCACTCACCCAGCAACCGTCGCAGCATCGGCTCCAGCCGATCAAGCTGCGAGCCGCCGCTGCGCGCCGGAACCGCGGCGGCTCGTCGCTCCGCGCCAGCCGCGCGACCGTCCGCCGATTGATCCCCAGCCGCTCCGCGATCTCCCGCTGCGAGAACCCGTCCGCCGCCACCGCCCGCACCCGCGCCCACTCCAACGCGCTCCGCACCTCCGCACCCCTCGCTCGACATCACCGACCCGCCCAGCCTCAAAAGAGAGGCGGACGATCAACGACGCCGCGAGTGGTGCACTCTTCGACTACCGATCCTGGCGCAGTACCGGGCTGCGCGCATCATCCGGTTGTCCTCGGAAAGGTGGGTGTGATTCTGCGTTCGGCATTTCGCAGCGCGGGCCGTGACGCCAATCGGTGTCCGCATCAACGGAATCCAGGTTCAGAGATCCCGCTTGTGACGCCGGCAACGAGTGATGTGAGCTCCTTCTGTGAGATGCCGCTGCTGGATGCTTGCTTGAGAGAAGGCGTCAGTTTGTAGCCCTCAATGAAGTTCAAGGTGCAGGGCGTTGACTTCCAGAATTCGAGGACGCCGCCGGCTGCGAATTTGCGGGCAAGCCTGTCGAGAGCGCTACGCATGAGGGAAGATCGTCCGGGTGCAGGGATGTGTCCGGGTCGAGCCGCTCGAAGAGCATGTCGTTGCGGTCTGGCGTTCTGGCGAGGCGCTCCGTTCGCACCATCACTTGGCGAAGTTCCTGTTCGACGCGGAGACGCCGTTCGTGGAGTCGTTTCCCGTCGCGGTCGCGAGCTCGAAGAGCACCTTCCGATAGGCGAGGCGTTTGCTTCGGAAGCGATTGACGCCGCCGTCGCCGATCAGGAAGCGGAGCGTGTCGAAGAAGTCGCGGTAGTGGTCTTCTCCGACGTCCTCGGCGATCGTGTACACCTGTAGGGGTTGCTGATAGGAGCAGGACGCGGGCTTGCTCGCGTTCGAAGAGGTGGTGGGCGAGCTCGGCTGTACTAGCTCCGGCTTCCAGTGTCGAGTAGGAGGTTGTACGTGGTCTGGTCGTTTGTCGATCTCGCGGCACGGAGCCTGGTCGCGCGCGTGCTGCTTTCGGGCGCTCGGAGGTCGAACGACCTGGAGATCTTGGTGTTGCATCGCGAGGTCATGGTCTTGCGTGACGCCGGAGACGTTGCTGCTCTGGCACCGGCAGCTGATGGCGCGCTGCTGTGCGTGACCCGCACGTGTGGCGGGACGGCCGCCGCCCGCACAGACGTGGCAACCGATAATCGTTCGTCTCGCACGCGAGAACCCGTGGGGTTAACGTATCGCCGGCGAGCACGAGAATCTCGGACTCGCAGCCTCATCAACCACGGTGCGCAAGATCCCTGGCCTGCGCTGGAATTCCACCAGCCCCCGAGCGCGCACGAAGTCGTCGCGGTCGTTGCTACGTCAGCAGTTTGCGCGCGGCGTCGTTTGGCATCGGCTGTTCGAGCTAGCCGGTGCGGTACATCGAAATCGGTCACGCTCCGAGTGATCGCCACATCATCTCGATGTCAGAGAGTTCTGCGACCGCCGGCTCGATCGAAGGTAGGTATCGCCGTGTAGCCTCGACGGCTTCCTCGTCCGATGGATCTGCGAATGCCACCTGAACGCTGGAACCCTTGACGCGGACCGGGATCGCACCGAAACGAAGCCCGATCGCGCGCGGCAGGAGAGACGCCGTTGACGAGTCCACGCCGATCCGCAGCAGGCTCACGTAGGGGATCTGCCACTGCTTCGCGAGCGTTTGCGCCAGCTCCTCTTCGAAGACCCAGCCGTTGCGAACCAGCACGTGGCCAAGCCGGTCGTCGGTCTGACGGCTCTCCACGAGAGCCTCCGATAGCTGCTCCTGCGTGAGCCGGCCGCTGCGGACGAGAAGCTCGCCTAGACGAGGGGGAGCGAAGATCCCGCCGCCCGCCGGGTTTCCGGCCCGTGGGACCGCGTCGTCGTCTAGCTGCTCGTCCGCGTCCGCCGACGGGGAGCACGCCGTCTCGTCCATTGGAGTGACTGCGTCGGTACTGTCGCTCGCGCTCGCCGCACGCAGCTCCGCGACCTCGCGGCGGAGCGCCGCGGTCTCGCTGGCCCGAAGCTCGAGCTCGGCCCGAGCCTCGTCGATACGGCCGGCGTCTGCTGCGGCTGCGGCCTGTGCGACCGTCAGCGCGCCGATTGCTGCATCTCGAGCTGCGCCGATCGACGCGACTTCCGCCTCGAGCTCCGTGACGCGCACGGCGAGGGCCCTCGCGCTGGGCTCGGCATCGCACCCGCTCACCCGAACATCCGCCCCAGAGGTGGCGACTTCCGCGGTGTCTGCCTCGCCCCTGTCGGGAGAGCGACCCTCGAGGGCGCTCGCAGGGGTTTGAGAGGCGACGGCGCGTCTGAGTGCTTCTACGAGCGTCTCGATCTCATCGATGCTGTCATCGTCGTTGAGCGCGACGAGCAGAGCAGCGGCCGCATCGGCCGAAGGCTCCACAATCTGCGTCAACTCCGCTTCGACGGCTCGGGGCTCATCGCCATCTGCCGGGAACTCCGCCATGCTGGGGGCCGTCCGTAGCAACGGCATTGGAGTCCGAACGTCATCCTCGGACGTGGGCTTTGGTGCTGCGGCCGGATCGGTCGGACCAATCCCCGGCGGCGCGTTCGGGCGCCGGGCCGGCAAATCGTCGTCATCGCGCCACGGCTTCGGCCCGAGCGAAACAGGCGATGTCGGCGGGAGTAGAGGCGGCAACACGGTATGCCCTTCGCCGCTCCGGCGCGGCGTCGTCGCCCTCAAGCCAGTCGCGAAGCCATATTCGGTCTTCAGCAGACCGCCATGCTGCTCGGCGAGCGCGTTTGCAATTGTCGGGACGGCCACAAAGCCTCGTTCGACCAGAATTCGTCCCAGGGGACGGTCCGTCCCCTTCTGCTCGGCGAGGGCCAGCTCGAGGTTGGCCGGACTCAGTAGGCCGGCTTCGACAAGCAGCTGTCCCAGTGGAACCCGCCTCTCCGACAACTCTCGAACCTCAGCATTCACAGCGGGTGCTCCGATCGAAGCTCGACGTGGACACGGTTCGTCTCGGCCCACGAATCCACGAAAGCGGTCAGATCGTCCTCTGCGTCCCACGTCGTACGGATGGTCAGATCAGGGCGGATCTCGGCCGAAGCACCGAGGCGAAGAAGATAGTCGCGGAGCGCGACCTCGCGATCGCCCTTGGCCAGCGAGAGACAAAGGAACGCCGGGCTTGACGGCGTCGAATCCGCACGAAGCGAGGGGTCTGTCCGCATAGGGCCTCCTGGCCGCAGAGAAAGGAGTGTGACGACTCCATAATCGGCAGCCTCCCGAAAAACTTCACCACCCGGAATCGGGATCTCGGAAAGTGGTACTCGCCGTTGAAGTTGACTGCAAGATCCGCACTTCGACTCTGCGAAGCAGCTCGCTGCATGCAAGGCGCGTAGAGCCGATTTGTCTCCGAGCCGGCAGCGGATGAGTTCGGCGAGGCGGTCACGACGCTCGACGTCGTCTGTTCGAGACGAAGCGTGGGGCCGAGGCGGGGGCGGCGGTCGGAGCGATGCGGCCACTGCGCTAGTTGAGACGGACGCGACACGCTGCTCACCGATCCGCAGTCGACGACGGGTCTGTCCGATTCTCTGTGTAGGCGTGGTCTGAGTTGAGCGGGTGCCGCCGCTTCCGGCCCGGAGGCCCGGGAGCGGCGGGCCGGCTCGGAAAGGAGATCACGCATGCCGTTTTCGTACTCAGGTAGGAGAGACCGGTAGAACAGCAACTCCGCGAGCGCTCGCACATCGAACCACTCCCGCAGATACTCGCTCTCTATCAGGGCAGTCGTCGCGGCATCGACGAAGTCGTCGGCAAGCGACAGTGTCCGTGACTGACGCCGACGAAAGTGTCGAGCCGAGCAAGCGCGGCGCGCAAGTCGTGCTCGACGATGAACGGGTTGTAAACCGCCGTCTTCGCTCGCGCGAGGAGTACGTTGAACGTCGAAATGTTGATTCCGACGCCGTGCGCTCCGAATTTCGAGCACTCGACGAGAGTTGTCCCGCTGCCGGAGAACGGGTCGAGGATGACCTGGCTGGGGCGGAAGTAGCGGCGCAGGAAAATCTCGACGAGCTGCGCTACGTACTTGCCGAGGTAGGGGTGTAGCCGGTGGTGGTGCTTAGTCCGTTCGCGCTCAGGCAGCTCCGCTTCCGTCCACGACAGCTCAGGGTCGAGGTCGGCTGCTTCTAGACGCGCCTAGAGCTGACTTTGCGTCAGCACGACGGCATCCTAGAGAGGCGGTTCGGACGTACGAGGTTGCTGCCGTCGCCGTGCACTCCCGGCCTCACCTGAGATGGGCCGGAGTCCGCGACGCGCCGTGTTGTTGCCCCCGGCGTTGCCCCGCACCGCCGAAAGAGGAGTGCCCCCGGCCGGAATCGAACCAGCGCACGCGGTTTAGGAAACCGCTGCTCTATCCACTGAGCTACGGGGGCCCGGTGCGGCGACCAGTGTAGAGCCAGCGTGCCGTGGCCCGGACGCCGGCGCGGCCCTGCTCACCGAGACTGCGTGACCGAGACCAGCGCCGCGGTCTCGACCCCGCCTTTCACCGTCCGCTCGAGCACCGTGCCGATCCCGCGCACGTAGAGCTTGTGGTCGATCGTGCCGGGCTCGAGCGGGGTCCACTCCTTCGTCAGCAGCGCATGCTTCGACGAGGTGTACGGCACGATCACCGACGCGCGGACGCTGAGCACCTGGAAGTCGTCTTCCGCCTGGCCCTTGGAGAACTCCTGCTGGGCCGCCTGGCCGACCTTCGGATAGTCGAACATGAAGATCCCCGGCCTCGCGCCCTTGACGCCCGCCCGCCAGGTTCCGCTCGTGCTCGTGACGCGGCCGCTCTTGTCGAGCTCGGCCGTGTTCTCGCCGAAGTACCAGACGTTGCCCTGCCGGTCCTGGCTGAACCACTCGGTCGTCCGCTCCTCGAGGCGACCGCTGAGGTAGAGGCGGTCCTCGATCACGACGCACGGCACGCCGTCGATCTTCGTCGTTCGACGCGTGACGGTGAAGACGTCGCGGGAGTGCTCGCCGTCCTTGACGCCGCGATAGAGGTAGGTCGTGCCCGCCTTCAGCGGGTACCACCGGTTGTCGACGCGCGCGCTGAACTCGGACGGCTTCGGCACCGGCGCCGCCGCCGCAATCCTCGCGCCCGCGCCGACGGCCGACGCGAGGGCGGCGAGCGGGATCGCGGCAAGCAAGAGCCTGCCCTTCATCACTCCATTCTTACGGAACGGTTCTCAGCGCGTGACGGTCGTCGTTGCGGTCGCGCTGTTGTCACCTCGATTCGGATCGGGCTGGTCGGCGAAGGCCTTCGCCATGACAATGAGCGTCCCGGCCCGTGACGGCTGGACGAGGATCGTCACAGACGTGGACGCGCCGGCGGCGAGCGAGCCCACGCTGCAGGTCAGCGTGCCGTCGGTCTTGCCCTTGCCGCCGCGAGTGCAGGCTGCGCCACTCGCCGAAACGAACGTCGCGTCCGCGGGAAGGTCGGCGACGAGCGTCACGCCGGTGGCCGCCGCCGGCCCGTTGTTCGAGATCGTCGCGGCATAGGTGAGGTCGCCGCGGACGGTCGCCGGGTCGGGCGAGTCGGCGAGCGTGAGTGCCAGGTTCGCGGCCGGCCGTGCGTCGCGCACGAAAGCGTCGTAGGCGAAGAAGCTCTGGCCGCTCTCGGGGACGAGGGTCGCGGAGTCCGACCAGAACGCGACCACCTGTCCGTCGGCGTCGATCGCGCTCGCGATGCTGTCGAGATCGCCCTGCTGGCCGTTGCTGCCGACGCTGACGCGGTAGGTGATGCCCAGCTGGCGATCGTGGACGAAGACGTCGTCCCTGAAGTTCGTGTCGTCACCGACCAGGTTCGATGCGAACGACGTGAACGCGACGTAGCGCCCGTCGTCGCTGACGAATGGGTTGGAGCTGTTGTCGTTGCCTTGCTGCCCCGCGTCATTGACGCTCTCGACCTGGTAGGAGTGCGTCGTGCGGTCGAAGAGGACGACGTCCTGAACCGGGCCGTTCGCGTCCGGGAAGAGGTCCCGCGCCTGCGTGTCGAAGACGACGAAGCGGCCGTTCGCGCTGATGTTCGGCTGACCGCCGTGGTTCGTGACGCCCGAGTCGGGCGAGACGCTGATCGGCTCGGTGACGCCTGTATCGAGATCGTGCACGAACACGTCGAAGGTGCCGTCGTTGTCGTTCGCGACGAGGTTCGACGCAGCCGAGGTGAACGCGACCACGTGTCCGTTCCCGTCCAGGGACGGCTCGAACGACTGGTTGTCGCCCTGGGTTCCGTCTGTCGCGGTGCTGACCCTGACCGTGGCGCCGCTCACGCGGTCGTGGACGAAGACGTCTTCGGCGAAGTTCGTGTCGCCGGGGACGAGGTTGTCGGCGCTCGAGCTGAAGGCGACGCGGGTGCCGTCGTCGCTGATCGCCCCGTTGACGCCGCCTGCCTGCGCGCCGCCCGTCGCGACGCTGACGCGCTCGGTCGTCCCCAGGAGCCGGTCGCGCACGAAGACGTCATCGGCGCTGTTGGTGTCGCCCCTGACGAGGTTCGTCGCCTCGGAGTCGAAGGCGACATAGCGGCCGTCGGCGCTGATCGACGGCCCGGCCATGCCGTTGATCAGGCCGCTGGGGCCGTCCGCCTGCCGGCCCGCGCTCGAGACGCTCACACGCTCGGTCGTCCCGGTCACCCGGTCGCGGACGAAGATATCCGTCGTCCCGTTCGTGTCGCCGGGGACGAGGTTGTCGGAGAACGAGGCGAAGGCGACGAAGCGCCCGTCGGCGCTGATCGCGGGCCTCTCGCTGTCCTGATTCCCCTGCACGCCCGCGCTGCTCGCGCTGACGAGCTCCGTGAAGCCCGGAGCCGGCGCGGCGGCAGCCTCGGCGGCCGCACCGAGCACGACGAATGCGGCGACGGACGCCGCGGCGACACCCAGACGCGTCATTGTTCCTGCCTCTCCCTCGGTCGACGACTACTTCGCGCACTCCTACGTCACCGGCGCCGCGTCGGATCTCACTTGACGGGTCCGGCTCGCGTCTGGATGCTTCGCCGAAGCGTGCCCGCCCGCCGCCTCCTGGGCTCGTCCCGCCGTCTCCCGGCCGCGGCCGTGTGCGCGCTCGCGACGCACGCATTCGTCTACCGGACGCTCTGGCCGTCGGACGGCGTGCACGGCTACTTCGGCTGGTACGTGCCGCTCGTCGCGGCGCTCTCACTCGCCGCGGCGGCCGGCCTCGTCGGATTCGTCGCTCTGGCCGCGGCCGGGGCGGCGCCGAGGCACATCGGGCCCGGCCGTCCCCTCGCGGATGTCGCCCGCGAGATCGCGAGCTCGGGCCTTTTGTTCCTCCTGGCGCAGGAATCGCTCGAGCGGACGGTCGAGGCCGGCCGGCCCGCATTCGCGACGTTCACGCCGAGCCAGTGGTTCGTGCTCCTGGCCGGGATCGCTGTGACGGCGCTCGCGCTCGCCTTTGCGCTCGGCGTCGGAGCGGCCGTGCTTGCGCGCGCACTCGGTGCGCCCCCGCGCACGGCGCGACACGCGCCGATGCCTGTGTGGAGCGTCGTCCAGGGCGGCCGGCGCAGCCCGCGGCCGCTCGCGGCCGGACACGCGCTCCGCGCTCCTCCTCTGCCCGCGCGCTGAGTCTGTGCCCCCGCGCGGGGGCTTCCCACGTGCTCACGAGGAGCGAAGTTGGCCTGCTTGCTGATCATTGTCGCGATTGCCGCCCTCGGGGCGCCCAGCGGCGCGGCCGCTGGAGCCATCGGCCTGCTGACCGACGACGAGCAGCGGCCGCTCGGGAGAGGTCTCCGGTGACGCTTCGCGGCGCCCTCTCGGTCGGCGCGCTCGCCGCGGTGGCCCTCGGCGCGGGCGGCTGCGGCGGAGGCGGCGGGTCGGCGACGCCGTCGCTGCCGACGATTCAGGCCGCCCGGACCTTTCACCTCGCGAACTTCGACCCCGCCGGGGAGGTCGCGGCGAACCGTCCGGTGACGCTCGCCTTCGTGATCCAGCAGCCCGACGGCAAGCCGCTCGTCGACTACCGCCGCGGCGCTGGCCCGCACACGGGGATCCACCTGATCATCGTCCGGAGCGACCTCTCCTCGATCATTCACCGCCACCCGCCGGTCGGCGCGGACGGGCGGGTCAGCGAGCGCGTCACGTTTCCCGCGCCCGGCAGCTATCGCCTCGTCGTCGACGCGTATCCGAACCTCGAGGGGCCGCAGCGCAACTTCCAGCTCTTCCGTACGATCCGCGTCGCGGGCTCCGCGCCCGCGCGGCCGCTGCCGCCGTTCCGGCCGACGGTCGAGGTCGACGGTTACCGCTTCCAGCTGCATGGACGGCCCAGGCTGAGGGCGATCGAGGCGAGCTCGATCACGATCACCGTCCGCGACCCGCAGGGCCGGCCGGCGCGGTTCACGCCGTGGTATGGCGCGCTCGCCCACGCGATCTTCTTCCGTCAGGGCACGCTCGACTACTTCCACACCCATGTCTGCGCTCCGGGTGCGATCGGCTGCTCGAGCATCCTCGGCGCCGCCAGGGTCACCGGCAGCTCGTCCAGCCCGGGGAAGCTCCGGGTCGGAGTCCTCGTCCCCGTGGCCGGCACGTGGCGCTTGTTCCTCCAGTGCCAGGTGAACGGCCACATTCTCACGGCGCCGTTCACGCTGAAGGTGAGCTGAGATGCTGCGAGCACCGGCGTGGTGTGCCGCCGGGGCGCTCGTCGTTCTCGGCGCCCGCTGGCTCGCGTACGCGCTCGCTCCCCGGCCGACCGTGCTCACGCTCGAGCTCCAGCGCTCCGCAGGCGGCCCCCGCCTCATCGTCCTGAGCCTGGTCGTGTTGGGGATCGCGGCGGTCGTCTCCGCGGCCTTTGTCGGCGCAGCGGCACTGGCGGTCGGCGAGCGCCTCGCGCTGGAGCGCGGACACGTGCTCGCGCCGCCGCGGATCCGGCCGCTGCGCATGCTCGGCCGCTTCGCCGCGCTCGCGGTGACGACATCGCTCGCGTTCGCGCTCCTCGAGTCGTACCTCCACTGGCGCGCCGGGCTCGGCTGGCACGGGCTCCACTGCCTGGTCGGGCCGGTGCACCGCGACGCGCTCCCGCTGCTGGCCGGACTCTCGCTCGTCGCCGTCGCGATCGTCGCGGCGGCCGAGCACCTCGTCGCGTGGATGCGGCGGACGATCGCGCGGCTCGTTGCACGTCCGAAGCTCGTGGGCCCGCGCGTACGGCGGCGCTCGCCCACGCCTGTCGCGCAGCGGCGGGCGCGACCCGTGTGCGCGGGCCTCCCCGCGCGCGGGCCGCCGGATCGGATCGAGGCACGTATCGCGGCGCTCGCCGCGGCCACGATCTGACCCGGAAAGGAGACCGACAGATGAACGGTACGAACGCGGGCAGGCGCGCGCTCGCCGTCCTGCTCACGGCCGGCGCGGCGCTCGTCGCCGTCGCCTCGGCCTCGGCGCATGCCGAGGTCAGTCCGCCGGTCGCGCTCGCGAAGGCGACCCAGGTCTTCATGTTGGCCGTTCCGACCGAGGAGGAAGGGCAGACCACGACGAAGATCGAGCTGACGCCGCCGAAGGGCTTCTCGATCGACTCGTTCGTCCCGAGTCGCGGCTGGAAGCGAAGCGTCGAGCAGACCGGCTCGGGCGAGGAGGCCGTGATCCAGAAGGTCACGTGGACCGGCGGCGCGGTCCCGACCGGCGAGGACGCGGAGTTCCAGTTCCTCGCCACCGCGAATGCGGCCGGGAGCTACACCTTCCAGGTTCGCCAGAGCTACTCGGGCGGCAAGGTCGTCGACTGGTCGGGGCCGGAGAGCTCGGACACGCCGGCGCCCGTGATCGAGGCGAAGAGCTCGCTCGGAGCCGGCGGCAGCTCGACGCTCGCGATCGTCGCACTCGCCGTCGGCGCGGTCGCCCTCGTTGTCGGTGTCACAGGGCTGCTCGTGCACCCCGGGGGACGCCCCCTGGCATGAGCCGACGCGGGCGGACCGTCGCGACGCTGGTCGCGCTCGGTGCGGCGCTGTCGCTGCCGGCGACGGCGTGGGCGCATGCGGCGCTCCTGCGCACGGTGCCCTCGGCGAGCGGCCTCGTGAACCGTCCGCCCACGGAGGTCTCCCTCACCTACACCGAGGCGGTCGAGCCGCGCTTCGCCATCGTGTCGGTCACCGACGCGAGCGGAGCGCAACAGACGACCGGCCCGGCGCGCCGCTCGCCGGCCGATCCGGACACGCTCGTCGTATCGCTCAAGCGGCTCCCCGAGGGCTGGTACCTGGTCTACTGGCGCGCGATCTCGGTGGACGGCCATCCGGTGCGCGGCGCCTTCACGTTCGCGGTCGGGCCGAATCCCGGACCCGCGCCGCAGTTCGTGATTCCGGCGATCTCCGAGACCGCTGCGACGCCGCGACTGGTGGTCGCTCGCTGGGTCGCGTTTCTGTCGGTGATGGCGGCGATCGGGATCTACGCGCTGCGGATGTTGATCGCCCGCCCGATGGTCCGGCGCGTGCGCGACACGAACCTGCGCCGGCTGTCGAGCGGATTCTTCGTCGCCGCGGCAGTTGCGCTCGTGGCGACGGCGGTCTACGTCGTGGTCGCGACCGCGCAGTTCGCGCTGCGCTCCGCCTTCGACCTCAGCGCGCTCTTCCCACTGCTGCGCGTATCGGCGTTCGGCCGCGGCTACCTCGATCTCGAGCTCGGCTTCGCGCTGTTCGCCGCCGCCGCGACGGTCTCGATCTGGCTCGACCGGCCGGAGCGGCAGCAGCGCTCGATCGCGGAGCTGCTCGCGCTGGCGGGCGCGTTGCTCGCCGCGGCGGCCGTGCTCGTCGTCCCCGGCCTCTCCGGACACGCCGGCCAGACCCCGCCGCGGGGAGCCTCGCTCTTCTTCGACTGGCTGCACCTCGTGGCCGGGTCGATCTGGGTGGGAGGGCTGATCGGCCTGCTCGTCGTCTGGCGCAGCTTGCCGGCGGCCCGGCGCGTCGCCGGTCTCGTCGTCTGCGTGCCGCGCTTCTCGAACGTCGCCTTCGTCTCGGTGCTCGCGCTGATCGGCTCGGGGATCGGCGCCTCCGTACTGCACCTGCCGACGTTGGCCTCGCTCTGGCAGACGTCGTACGGCAAGACGATTCTCGTCAAGGTCGCACTGCTGGCGGCGGCGCTGCTGCTCGCGGCCGTCAACCTCGTGCGGACGAAGCCGAGGCTCGAGGCTTCCCGGGAGCGGCCCGAGCTCGGGACGCCGACAGCGATCCTGCTCCGGCGGCTCGTCGGCGGGGAGGTGCTCCTGGTCGCCGGCGCGGTCGCCGCGGCGGCGGTGCTCTCCAGCCTCGCGCCCCCGTCGAAGGCGCTCGCGGAGGTGGGCAAGGCCAGCGCCCGCGTCGGCCCCGGCCCGGTCGCGAGCGTCGTGAAGCGCAACGGCTACCGGCTCGAGCTCCACGTCAGCCCGAACCGCGCCGCCGTCCCCAACAGCTTCGCCGTCCGCATCAGCAGGGGCGGCAAGCCGGTACGCGGCGCCGACGTCACCGCGAGCTTTGCGATGCTCGACATGGAGATGGGTCAGCAGGGTTACCACCTCGCCGAGACGGCGCCCGGCCTCTACCGCCACTCCGCTCCCGCGCTCGTGATGGTCGGACACTGGGGCATCTCGTTCGAGATCCAGCCGCCCGGCCGGCAGCCGTTCACCGTCCTCATCGTCGACCGCGCCACCGGATGAACGGCGTCCGCGTCAAGCTGCTCGCCGCCCTGCTCGCACTCGCCGCCGGAGCGGCGACGCTCGTCGTCGTCGGCCTGCTGGCCCGCGATGTCCTCGGCTAGGCGCCGCTTGTCGGCGCCGCCCTCAGGCCGCGCGCTTTGCGCGCGGCCGTCGGAAATGACCGGTCGACACGTCTGGATAGCGACCCACGCCCTTAGGCGCCCGCTCGCGGCTGTGCTCGCGGCGGCCTTCCTCGCCGCGGTCGTGCCGGCGGCTGCGCACGCGGACGGGGATCCGGCCAGCGACTTCCTGCTCACCGAGGACGTCTTCGTCCCGCTCGACGCGAAGGTGCCGACCGCGCAGGCCGGGCAGCTGACGGCGCTCGTCGCCGATGCCGTGAAGGGCGGATACGGATCAAGGTCGCGCTGATCGCGACGCGGTTCGACCTCGGATCCGTCACTGCCTTGTGGCGCCAGCCCCAGCCCTACGCGCGGTTCCTCGGCCAGGAGCTGTACTACGTCTACCGCGGTAGACTGCTGATCGTGATGCCGAACGGCTACGGCATCTACCACCGCGGCAAGCCGGTCGCGGCGGAGCGGCGCCTGCTCGACTCGCTCGCGCCGCCGGGCCCCTCGGGGGCGCGCCTCGCGACCGCGGCAGGCGTCGCCGTCCAGCGCTTCGCCCGGCAGGCGGGGCTCCGGCTCGCCCTCCCCGCCGCCCAGGCCCCCGCGAATCACACGAACCGTGACCGGCTCGAGATCCTCGCGATCGTCCTGTGCATCAGCGCGATCGGCGCGCTCATCTTCGTCCCCAGACGCCGTCGCCGCGCATCGGGATAATCTGCGTCCGTGGCCGAGTTCAGCCTCCGCGAGCTCCTCGCGGCGCGCGAGGGCGAGGAGATCGATCTCTGGGCGCGGACGATCAACCCGCAGTTCGCGCGTGTCCTGAAGACGATCGGCTTCGATCGCAGCTGGGCCCGCGCCGAGGGCGCCTACCTCTGGGACGCGGACGGCAACCGCTTCCTCGACATGCTCGGCGGCTTCGGGATGTTCAACGTCGGGCGCAACAATCCGCGCGTCCGCGCCGCCCTCGTCGAGGCGCTCGAGCTCGAGACGCCCGGCTCGGTGCAGCTCGGGGTCACTGCCCTGCCGCCGCTGCTCGCCGAGGAGCTGCTGAAGCGGGCGCCCGCTCGGCTCGGCCGCGTTCTCTTCACGAGCTCGGGAACCGAGGCGGTCGAGGCGGCACTCAAGCTCGGTCGCGCCGCGACCGGGCGGAGCCGCGTTCTCTCGGCCGACCACGGCTTCCACGGGCTCACGCTCGGGTCGCTCTCGGCGAACGGCAACCTGGAGTTCACGAGCCGGTTCGGTCCGCTCCTGCCCGACTTCGACCGCGTCCCGTTCGGCGATCTCGACGCGCTCGAGCAGGAGCTGCGGCGCGAGAACGTGGCGATGTTCCTCGTCGAGCCTGTGCAGGGGAAGGGCGTCAACCTGCCGCCGGCGGGCTACCTCGAGGGCGCGCAGGAGCTATGCCGCCGCTACGGCACGCTCTTCTGCGTCGACGAGGTGCAGACCGGCTTTGGCCGCACCGGCGCGATGTTCGCCTTCGAGCATTGGGGGCTCGAGCCGGATCTCGTCACGGTCGCGAAGTCGCTCTCGGGCGGCTACGTGCCGATCGGGGCGCTGCTGATGGCGCCCCGCGTCCACGAGGCGGTCTTCGACTCGATGGAGAACGCGGTCAGCCACGGCTCGACGTTCGCGCCGAACGACCTCGGCATGGCGGCCGGGCTCGCGACGCTGCACGAGCTCGACGAGCGCGGCCTCGTCGAGCGGAGCGCGCGGCTCGGTGAGCTGCTGCTCGAGCTGACCCTGCCGCTCGTCGAGCGCTACGAGGTCGTGCGCGAGGTGCGTGGCCTCGGCCTGATGTGGGCGATCGAGTTCGGGGAGCCGGTCTCGCACGGCCGCTCGTACCGGATGATCGAGCGGATGCAACCTGGGCTCTTCGCCCAGCTCGTCGTCGGCCCGCTCTTCTCCGAGCACCGCATCCTGAGCCAGGTAGCCGGCCACCGGATGGCCGTCGTGAAGGCACTGCCGCCGCTCACGGTCGACGAGCAGGACATCGAGCGCTTCGTCGAGGCGCTCGACGGGACCGTGCGCAAGGCGCAGCGCCTGCCGCGCTCGCTCGCGAGCTTTGCCCTGACCGCTGCGGGAATCCGTTAGCTCAACCTGCGAGCTCGTCGAGTGACGCCGTCTCGCCTGAACGTGCCTGCTTCAGTCCGAGCCGGGCTCGCTCGTACGCGCCAGGAATCCCGTCTGGTACACGCGGCGGCACGACGAGTTCACTCGAGCTAGAGCTCGCTGACCTCGGCGTGGCGGTCGGCGATGCACGCCTCCGCCCATTCCTCGGCGGCTTCGACGAGGCGGTCGCAGAGCACGGCGGCGGGACCGGTGAGCGCCTCGCGCGCCACCTCGATTCGCACCTGGTGGAGCGAGGCCTCGACGACGCCCGAGAACTCGTGCCGCTGCTCGGCGATCACCGAGAAGTCGTCGAGCTCGGGCGCGAGCCGCCGCGCCAGCTCGTCGATCTCGGCCGGCGTCACGTGGCGGCCGGCGAAGACGCCGAAGTTGACGCGCACCTCGACAGCGGGCTCGTCGTGCTGGCGCACGCAGAACGCGATGGCTGGTTCCATGACCATGCCGTGGTTCTGACCCGCCGCCGCGTTCTCCTAACCCCCGTGTGGCTCCCAGCGGAAACGCCGCGCTGCCACGAGCAGGCCGACGATGCCCCAGGCGCCGAGGACGGCGATCGCGCCTGGCTTTGTCCAGAACGCGTGACCGCGCAAGTAAACGGCGTTCACGAGCTGGATGAAGTACCTGAGCGGCAGCACGTCGCCGATCGCGCGCAGGAACTGGGGATAGTGGCGCGTCGGCCCGAACGAGCCGGTCAGGAAGGCCATCGGGAGCAGGATCACGTTCACGACCGCGGAGGCGCCCTCGGCCGAGCGGATCAGCGCCGCAGCGCCGACGCCGAGCGCCGCGAACGAGATCGCGCCGAAGATCACGAGCAGGATCAGCGAGAGCACGCGCGACGGCGCCGGCGTCCCGTACAGCAGGCCGCCGATCAGGAACAGGACGACCGTCTGCAGCGCGAACACGATCAGCGTCGAGCCGAGCGACGCCGCCACGTAGACGCGGAGCGGCAGCGGCGTCGCGCGCAAGCGCTTGAGGATCGCCTGCTCCCGGCGGATCACGAGCGTGATCGCGAGGCCCGCGAAGCCGGTGTTCGCGCAGCCGTAGCCGATCATCCCGGCGAGCAGCGCCTCGGGCGCCGGCACGCCGTAGATCCTGCCGCTGTAGACCGAGCCGAGCAGCAGGAAGAGGAGCACCGGGAAGATGAAGACGAAGACGGCCGACTCGCGGCTGCGCCAGAAGATCAGCTGCTCATACCGGAGCTGATGAGCGAAGGTCCTCACTCGGCCTCCTCCGCGGTCAGCGACAGGTAGACGTCCTCGAGCGTCGGCCGGCGCACCT
>Ga0137371_10001917_pt1 | contig 16624 bp, 11 predicted proteins | sample SagtaG_7_FD_104919 | JGI IMG/M metagenome (GOLD analysis project Ga0137371, IMG submission 104919) | Vadose zone soil microbial communities from Sagehorn Ranch, Mendocino, California, USA - Sage1_R_40_16 metaG | ecosystem: Environmental > Terrestrial > Soil > Vadose zone | place: USA...
CTGCCGAAGGCAAGCAGACTCAACCAAAACGACCACGCGGGCGTCCTCCCAAGTATGTCCTGGCTGAGGTTTTAGCCGCTGCCAGAACAGCAGGCTCGTTCACCAATTAATGGAGAGCTACCCGCAGTGTGAACTGCGCATAGTAAGAGACCGTGATGAGAAGGTGAGAGCATTGTATCTTGTAGATGTAGACAAGCAAGTCGTAAAAGCTCTTATGCGTAAATGGCAGCTAGAGCATTCCTAGTCCCTAGCATACTACTTCATCCCGTTTTCTCCTGGTGTTATCAAAAGTGCTGCTTATGGATTGTATGCTGTTTATACAGTCTGTAATCAGTACTTTTGTATTTGCGCCTTGCGCACATATTCATGTGGATGTAGCATCACTCTTCTATAGATAGAACCTATCGATACATAGCAGTGCACTTTATATAAAGACCAACAAAGCCCCTTGCTAGATTTAGAGCTACATTCTATACCTCTCTATTTAAACCCTCAGATTTGCCGCTCACACGTTTATCTAATGGCTATGCCCATAAGCCTATCTATTTGCTATCCTCTAGAAAATTGATACCTCTAATGGAATAAAGCTTAGTTGCTAATCGTCTCTATCACGTAAGGTTAACCTAATGAGATATGAGGAATAAATAATGACTAAACACGAAGCGAAGGTGTCTAAGGCAATTAATGAGAATTTACGAGATAAGTGGATAGGTCAATATGGGGACAGCTACAGTATTCGGGAGTATTTAGAAGATGACTCTACTTGTTTTACACATCTAGAGTTGAAGCGTGTTATTGCTAATGATATCAGCACATTTTTGACTAAGAACGGGATAGAACCATCAGCAGCTAACATTGACGCCTTTATTGAATTAATGGAGCCTGTCATTGACGAAAGAGATTATCTAGGTGAGTTGGGTGAAGATGTGGATAGTGAAGACTATATGGGTTGTTAGTAAATTGAATGTATGAATTATGAGAAAAGAGAAGTGTGCGGCATGATGAGCGATTATGAGCTAGCCTTATGGTCCCTCTCTCATGAAGAGAGGGATATGCTGAAACGATATGCTCAGCACTATAGGCAAGAGTACGGTGACGAACATATACACCAGGAAAGAGCAGAGCAGTCTGTAAATAGGAAGCTAGAGGATATCACACCTTACAATCCTTTACCTCAGATTGAGTAAGGTGTGATATCCTCTAAAAGGACAGAAACTTTTAGTGTGCTAAGATTTTTACTAATTCAGGGAGTAAAGATGCTATCTCTGCGTAATTCATTACATTTAGATAAGTTGCGCTGGCTGTTCTGGTTGCGATGGAAGATGTTCCTGCGCGGCTTCACGCGGGCGTCGGGACGGATCAGCTATATCATAGGGACCATTTTCCAGTTCCTCTTCGGTCTGCTGATCGGCGGAGGCGTCGGTGTGGCCTCCTACTTCGCGTATCACTACCTGGATGCACCCGCCAACGCGGAGGTGCTCTTCCTGGTGCTGACCGGAGTTTACCTGCTCTGGCTGATACTGCCTTTGTTTGAGTTTTCTGTCAATGAAGGACTCGATATCTCGAAGCTGTCCCTGTTCCCGCTGACGCGTTGGGAATTGATGACAAGCCTCCTCTTCTCGACCTTGCTGGATGTGCCTACGATTGGACTATTCCTGGTCCTGGCGGCTGTCGTCGTCGGCTGGGCCTTCTCGGTCCCGCTGGCCCTGATGGCGCTGCTGACCATGCTCGTCTTCTATGCCCAGGTGGTTGGTATGAGTCAGCTTGTTCTCGCGTTGCTGGCGCGTACGCTGCAGAGCCGGCGTTTCCGCGATCTGACCGTGATTCTGTTCGTCATATTCTCGTCATCGTGCTACCTTATCCAGCAGTTCGTCTTTCGCGGATTGGCCTCTTCGAATTTTCTAGGCGCTTTGAAGAACGCAACCTTCTCGCCCTACCTGCAATGGCTGCCTCCCGGTATGGCGGCGCGCGCGGTGCAGCAGGCGTCCCTGGGCAACTGGGGCGCGAGCCTGGCGTGGCTGGCCGGACTGGTGGTTGCAACGCTGGTGGTATTGTACCTGTGGCAACTGGTGGTCGAGCGCGGCTTGAGTTCGACCGAGGGCGGCGCGAGCACGGTGCGCGTGCGACGACAACAGGAACGTCCCGTGGAGCTGAGTACCGGCGAAGGGACGGTGAGCATATGGAGACGCCTGCTTCCACCTCAAGTCCTGGCAATTGCTGTCAAGGATCTAAAATACTACAGGCGCGATCCGCAGTTGCTCGGTCAGCTCTTCCAGTCGGTCTTCTCCATTGTGGTCCTGCTGGTCGTGACGTTGCTCAATACCGGCGGCACGAACAGGCTCACGTTTCTGGGGTCCTGGACGGTCCTGATCGCCCCGCTCTACGTATTCCTTGCGCTCTATACGCTCTCCTATAACGTCCTGGGCATCGAGCGCCAGAGCTTGACGACGCTCATGCTCTTCCCGGTCGATCCGAAGCGTATTCTGTGGGGCAAGAATCTGGTCGTGCTGTGCATCGGCGTCGTGGAGGTGGCCCTGATCATTTTGCTGGCGGCCTTTTTAACGGGCGCGTGGAGTTATGTCCTGCCCGCCTTTGCGATCGGGCTGGCCGGTATCGGCGTGATACTGGGCATCGGGAACTTTACCTCGGTCTTCTTCCCGATGCAAATGCGCCAGATTCGGCGCGGCTTCCAATCACCTGGCGTCAACGCATCAACGCAGAGTGGCTGTCTGCGCGGCATTATGTCGCTGGCAACGCTGGCCTGCATGCTAGTAGTGATGATACCTGTTGGCCTGGCGCTGGTGCTGCCCGTCTTTCTGAACGCGCGCTGGGTCTGGTTTGCCAGCATTCCCGCTTCTCTGGTCTATGGTGCCGCGATCTACTTTGTGGTAACGGCGCTCGTTGCGCCGCGCATCGTTGAGAGGACGCCGGAGATTCTAGCGGCGACGACGCGCGAGTAAACGACGCAGACGCTGCACATGAGTTCTCCAGGTATCTCTTCAGGTACTCTCGCCGCTTGCGGTCGCCCTGGGAGCCGGCTCCCACGACATCCGCCACAAACTCATCTATGATAGCAGACGCAGTTCTCGTGCGCGTGCAACCGCCTCTGTACGATTGTGGACGTTCAGTTTATTGTGGATGTTATGCATATGAACCTTGACCGTTCCCGCGCTCACCACCATGTGCTCGGCGATCGTACGATTGGGAAGCCCCGCCGCCACCAGGCGTAGAAGCTCTATCTCGCGCTCGGTGAGTGGCTCAAGCAGCGGCTCGACGGGCTCGTCGTCCTCGTTCACCTCCGGGATGGGATGGTCGCGCTCTTCTGGCAGCTCTCGCCATAATCTCTCCTGCTTGATTGTTGCGAGCAGTGTGCGAATATAGCCAGGCGCGATTTTTTGCAGGCGTTCTAGCTCAGGCCGCATCTTGATAGCGCGCGTCAACAGGGCCTCCATCGGCGCTCCCTCGTCGACGAAGATGCGAATATACCCCTCGGGTTTCGCAAGCGCAAGCGCGTCTACCAGCGCGGCGAGCGCCTGCTGCATATCACCCTGCTCCTGCCAGGCCAGGGCCTCCAGGAGCGCAATCTCGATCACGCTGCTCACCCGTTTGCCGGCCTCGGCCTCCTGTCGCAGGCGTCCCAGCAGGCCCAGGGCGAGAACGAGCTTGCGCTGCGCGATGTAGACCCGCGCCAGTGTGAGATACTCCGCCTCGCGCAGGTGATCGAGCGGATCGTCGAAGCTCAGGCCACTCGCCACTGCCCACTCACCCGCCTCTGCAAGGTTGCCTTGCGTCAGCCAGAGCCGCGCTCGCTGCATGGAGAGCACAGGGACAAGCCAGGTGGAGCGATGACGATAGATATAGTTCTCGATCTCCCGCAAGAGGTGCCATGCCTCCTCTTCGTCTCCCTGCGCCTGTTTGATGCGCGCCCGAATAATGTGGCTATTCAATGTAACCTGCGCATTCTCTCCCGAGGCGTCGAACTCCATGCCCGCAAGCACGTTGTCCTCAGCGCTATCAAACTCGTTCCATTCGTAGAACAGATTGCCGAGACCCTGCCGCGCGCGCCTGGTGACGGGCAAGAGATCAGTGCCGTATTCTAGCACCTGCTCGTAGGTTGTGTTTGCCTTCTGAAGCTGTCCCTGCAGCATCTGTAGAAAAGCCAGATCGCAGCTCACGATCAACGCAGCATAGATATTGTTAGACGCATGATTGTAGCTGGCAGCGTTTGCGAATGCCTGTGCGGCGGCGACCACATCGCCCTTGAGCCAGCAAGAGATGCCCATATTCCTGCTGACAAAGCCGCGCACCATCAACGCGTCTTCGGGTAACTGGGCGAGCGCCAGGCGCGCGGATTCGATGCCGCCTGCGATATCGTGTTGTGCTATGCTAATACCTGAGCGAATGGCGGCGACCTGTCCTATAATTTCGGGGATTCTGGTCCCGTCGAGAAGCTCCTCGACGACCTGCAGATCTGTTTCAGCGGCGTCAGACTGGTTCATGAGCGCATACATCCATGCGCGCGTGAGACTAAGTGGCATATGCGATTGTACGAATTCGGGTGGAAAAGCCGCCAGCCACGCCTGTAATGTGGCAACTTCCCCTCGTTGTAACAACGTACTGCTCAGGCGCTCTATCAGGCGAGCGGCGCGGTAGTAGTCGTCTGCGGCCAGTGCATGATAGATCGCTTCGTGCAGCAGGTCGGCCCTTTCGTACCAGGAAGCGGCGCGCAGGTGGAGCGTGGGCAGCCGATCGGCGTATCTCTCTTCCAGGCGCTTGCGCAGCGCGTCTCTAAAGAACTGGTGATAACGGTACCAGCACTGCCGCTCGTCGAGTGTGGCGATAAAGGGATGCGTGCAGGCTAAGATCTCTAGCAGTTCCTGGTTCCCCGTCTGGTTCAACAGCTCATCGCATAGTGAGCCGTTCAGGCGGTTGAGAAGGGAGGTAAAGAGTAGAAAATCCTGTACATGCTCGGTCTGCAAGTTAAGCGCCCTGTCAAGCAGATAGTCGACGAGCGCGTTGTGATCCGTTATGCAGATCTCTGCCTGGCTGCGGAGGGGAAAGCCGAGCAGTTGTAAGCCCGCAATCCAGCCCTCGACACTGGCTACCAGCGCAGCGATCGTCTCTTCCGCTAGCTTGAGCTCCATTACTTTGTTAAAGAGTATAGTTGCCTCTTCGGCCGTAAAGCGCAGATCGCTGGGTCGTACCTCCTTGAGCTGCCTCCTTGCGCGCAGCCGATCGAGCGCGAGCGGCGGTGCCGTGCGGCTGCTGATAACGATATGCATCTGAGGGGGAAGGTGAGCGAGCAGGTAGTCGAGACCATCATGAATGGCGGGCGTTGTGATGAAGTGATAGTCGTCGAGTACGAGCACGAAATGCTGCGTTGTGCTGGAGATGGCCTGTAATATCGTGAGCAGTAGCGCTTCAAGTGGCGGTGGCTGAGGCGAGTTGAATAATTGCGGCACCTGTTCACTTATGTCTATTACCGTTCTGAGCGCCCTCGTGAAATGTCGCCAGAAGCGCATTGGATCGTTGTCATCCTGGTCGAGAGAGAGCCATACAAGCGGCTGGAGCGATCTCCGTAAGCGCTGCCAGTCGATGAGTGCCGTTGTTTTGCCGTAGCCGGCGGGTGCTGAGATCACGGTGAGCTTACACTTCAACGCGTCCTTCAATTGTTGTACCAGCCCTGGTCGTGCAATGTGGTAAGGTTGCACCGGTGGTACCTGCAGTTTTGTTGTGAAGAATGATCCCGACTCCTTTGCTAGACTTGTTGAGTGCATGTTCAAAACCTCGTGCTGTGACAACTCTAAAGATGCAACGCTCGTCCCACTATTTTGCGCGGAACACAATTGTTTGTATATTACCGAAAAATAGTCGCCTCGTGCAAGGCCATCTATGCTTTATCGTGCTTCATCTTGCTTATCAGTGAGCCATAACCCCCCTTATTGAGGGCGCGCGCGCGTTTTTGAGTATCTTCTAAACAAGATAATCGGCACGATGAACAGGGCAATGACGAAGATATAGGCAGCGATATCGATAATCTTGCCTATTGGCGAGTCCTGGGGGACCGGGGGCGGATAGAGGCCGGTAATGATAAACTGGGGGTTGCCGCCGACGTGTATGGTGGTGATGGTCTGGCGCCCTGGTATGTCGAGCATCGCAACGCTACCGTTCGCCAGCGCGACGAAGCCGAACTGCCCATCGCTGGTAATGGCGACCGATGCGGGCTTGACGTCGAACTTGATGACACGGGCAGGCTCGCGAGGAACCGCGAAGCCGGGATTGACGGGCGTAAGAACGACGAGCTGGTTATGCGCCTGATCGGGCACATAGACCTCGCCCGTGCCGGCGTCGTAGTCCATCGGTCCGTATTGTCCGCCCTTTATCAAGGGCACGACCTTGCGCGTTGTGAGATCAATGGCCTGTACAGTCCCGCTCTGCGTGCTGACGTAGACGGTGGCGCCTGCCGGGATGGTGATGTAGCGCGCGCCGCCTGGAATGGTGACGCTGCCGATGACTTTGCCGCTGATATCATCGAAGGTCGTTACCTCGTTGCCAGCCGAGACCCAGAGTTCGTTCCCCGTGTTGCCAGAGAGCGCCGAACCGACGGCGGCGATAGCGATGCCATAGACGGGACCGCTTGTGTGAAAGATATGCTTGATCGCGCAGTTCGTGGGATCGATGGCGCTAACGCTGGAAGCTCCGTTGCCCGCCGCAAAGAGCGTGTTGGAGCCGGTATCCATCGCCAGCAGGTCTGGCTGACCGGGAACATCCGCGGTGCAGACCGGAGCGCCGTTGTTGGCTTTCAGGATGGCAACCTGTCCCTGCTGCGGCTGCGTGACGTAGAGGTAACTACCGTCCAGGCTAAGCAGGACGGTGTGGGGATTGCCAGTGGGCGTAATCGTGCCTGTCACTTTTTCCTGTTTTATATCAATGACACTGATCCCTTTATCGCCGCCAGCCACATACGCCAGATTGGGCGCGCCCCCATCGGCATGCGCCAGAGCAGGCAACAAGAGGAGCAGGAGCGTACAGGCAAGCGCCGCACGGTATATTCTGTTGAGCATACTATTCCCCTTCTCTCCCTGCTACGCCTTTGGCGTCAGCGATGACCATTTCCCATCGCTCTGACTGAAACGATAGACCTCCATGGGGTAGGAGAGCGAGAGGTAGAGCAGCGCGGCGCTGGATGGAGCTGGCGCCAGATCCTGCAGGTTGCCCTTAATCGTCGGCAGAGCCTGCCAGCTATGGCCGCCATCCGTACTCTTATAGATCGCCTGTCCCGTTTTCCCGTAGAGCAGTTGAGGCTGCACGGGTGAAGCGATCAATGAGCCGTACGAAGATTGTGTATAGACCAGCGTAAAGGTCTTGCCTCCATCCTTTGATGCGTAGATGCCGGAGTCGCCCGATGCGTAGATCGGTTGGTGGGGGCCGAGGGTCGTTGCGCCGAACACACCGCCGCTCACCCCAGCTATGACCTGCCAGTGAACTCCGCCGTCGCTGCTACGAGCCATGCCATCATTGCCATACGCCAGCAACTGTCCAGGCGCGCCCGGTATGGCGAACAGGCCGAGAATGCGTGCAAAGGGCAGCGTACCCGTGTTCGAGAAATGCTGGCCCGCATCTTTGCTGACTTTGAGCCCCTGCGGACCCAGATCGGGCAGATAGATATATACCTCCATTGCCGAAGCGTTGCCAGCCGCGACAGTGTAGATATTGCCGGTGGTCTTTGTCGCAATGGCAAGCTGCCATGTCTGCCCCGCGTCGGCGCTGGTGTAGAGTCCTAGCGTTCCCTTTGCTCCCGCTACCGCCGGCTGGGTGAGCACGTACAGACGCTGGCGATCGAGCGCGCTACTGACCATCGAGGTCGTCATCAGACCGTCCATCGGTTGACCGGAGCCAGCCGCGACGAGCTTCCAGGTGGCGCCGCCATCGCCGGAGCGGAACAGTCCGTAGTGTGTTGCCAGTACCAGCGCATTATCGGGGAGCGCGAGCAACGAATGTCCATGATTATTCGCACCTCCAAAACCATTGACGCGCGGAATGGTCGTCGTCGTGCTGCCCGTATCTCCCGCTCCACAGGCCCCCAGGAGCAATCCCAGCAGGCTGAGCATGGCAAGCAATGAGAAGAGGCATCTTACGCTTTGTGCGGGTGCCATGATCGTCTTGCTCTCGCGTGACTGCTCTAAGTTATGTATATTCATATCGTTGCGTAAGACCTTTACAGAAATTTTCAGTTCTACCAGGTAGAACGCTCAATATGGCGTTACCATCTTCACAGTTCCTTCATGCAGCTTAAGGTCCGGGGCACGTATCTGTACGCGCAATGCCCAGTTGCCGCCCATATCCAGGTCGCCGGTCGCGCTGAAGTGTCCCTTGCCGTCCGGTTGCAGGTTGATCGCATTGGTCCCCATATCCATATCCAGCATAGTTGTGTAGATAGAGACGCCCACGTTGGTAACTACCGTTCCCTTGCTATTCATAACGGTCGCCGTGAAGACGTTGGAGCCGAAGCGATTGGGCGAGACCGTCAGCTTGACAGTAAACAGGTGATCGCTGGTCTTTACTAGGGCGTTGAAGGGTTTGACCTGCTGCGTGGGCGTCGTTGGCGGTGGTTGATTTACGGAGGCAGGCAGCAAGGTTCCTGCGAAGACATTCATCAATCCTGCACAGATCAGTACGCCAACGCCCAGCAACGGTTCCCAGCGTAGAACGCTCATCAACCTCCTGCTCTGCGCCGCGATACTGGTCTCAAGCGGTTTGACTGACTCTGTAGTGAGCGCCGGCGCTTCCTGCGTTCCAGTCGCCTCCTGCGCCGTGTCTGGTACGGCGACCGCATCGCGCTGTTCGGCTCCAATCAGTGCCAGGTACTTCGTATAGTCTTTCTTTAAGCGGGGACGCAGGATGCCGACGTGGATAGCGCTGGTGAGCAGGAGCGATCCTACCAGCAAGACCTTTATCACCAGCGCGCGACCATACGCAGTCGTGACAAGCTGGTTCAGCGAAGTCAGGTGCACCACAGCATTGAAGGGGCCACTTATCGCCATAATGATCACACCTGTGATAGCGAGCGGGGAGTAGTGTGGGAGCAGCGAGACCAGTGAGCGAGCGCGCTCCAGCGCCGTGTTGCCCTTCAGCGCAGGCAGGTAGATCAGGGAGATATACATCATGCCGCCCACCCAGAGCGATGCCGCCAGCAGGTGCAGCCAGTCGACCAGCACGGAATAGACCAGGACATTGTTATTCGTCGCGGCTGCATGGCCGGACATCGTGAGCGCGATCAGCAGCGCCAGGCCCAGTATCAGGTTGAGCCAGGGCACGAGCTCGATGAAGCTCCGAGGCAACTTTTTTACCAGCAGAGTAATGGCGGCCAGTACAATTGCCAGGAAGATGACGATCTCACGCATCAGCCAGTAGGTGCCAAAGCGACCGTTTGTGGCGAGCGTGCCGAGTATTCCGGGTGTAAGCGCCTGCCCCACGTTGCCGTTTGTCAGCACCAGTCCCTGTCCCAGGAGCACGCCGACGTTTGCCAGTAAAAGTATAAACAGGACCGGCATCGAGAAGTCGCGATCGAAGCGTTCTTCAATGCGACGTTCTATCGCCTCTTGCGTGCGGCTGCCAGTGTCCGTGAGTTGCAATACAAAGGTGCGCCAGAGCTGCGCTCCCATCCAGAAGACCGCCCCAAGATCGACGAGCGTCACCATGAGAAAGCTGAAGAACGTCGGGCCGTCGAGCTGGCCCGAGCTTCCTCCCGCGTTGCTCTGGCCGGGCAAAGGTCCAGTACTTTTGGGAACGGTACCGTCGGGGCCAGCAATATTGAAGATAAAAGAGCCGCGCAATACGTGACCATCGTCGGCTGATTGTGTCGTCCACAGCACAACATAGACGCCGGGCGCGAGAGCGGGTTGTAGTGAAACATCCATTTCCTTCGTATCGCTGGATGAAATATGTGCGTTGTTGGCATCGACGCGTCGATTTGAAGAAGTCACCACCGAAGCGGTACTGAAGCCGTCGCTCAGATCCTCGCTAAACCACATTCTCACCTGGTCGGGCGAAGATGTGAGGACAGCGTCCTGCGCCGGATCTGAGCGCAACAATATCGCGTGGGCCTCGCTGACAGCGGGAAAGAGAAATAGCAGACCCAGTGCGAGCGGCAGTGCCATAAAGAGCGCACGTCGAATTTTATGTATAGGTAGGCATGGCAGCATAAGCCAGGAATCCAATCTATAGTAAGATGTAGTGCTCTCGCTTCTCTCGGAAGTAGGGCCTTTATCATGAACTATCACATAGCATACACAGCAGGCGTAACAATAACGTTACCATCGAGGCATGCGCGGATAGGATGCTTTTCCACAAAATATATTATAGCGCAGATGTCGATAGTCTCTGCTTGCCCGCATGCCTGTTAAAACAGGATAATCTCAACTCTAGAATAGTAATGGCCATCATTGGCCTACTTTTTGTAGTCTGCAAGCCCCTGCTGAAACCTATCTACCTTCTGACACGTTATCTATCAACGAGAAGAAAGTGAAACAGCAGAGGCGCTGAGGAAACAAAACTATCAGAGGAGAATACATTACGCACAGAAAAAGAAAGCCTGCACTAGAAACGGATGATTATGGTAATTGGCCAGCAGATACAAACGAAATTAGAAGATTCTACAAAGAAAAACACGATCCCGATACTCGATGGCGTTCGTGCGTTCGCCTGCTTGATCGTTATCTGTTTTCATATCTACCGCATACCGCTCGATCTGGGTATATGGGACTCTCAACCAGCAAACCATTCACTACTCAATTCCTTCCTGTATTTCGGACAATATGGGGTAATACTCTTTTTTGTCCTTTCAGGTTTCCTGCTCTTCATGCCATTCGCCAGGGCGCTGCTCTTTGAAAAAAAGTGGCCTTCCATACGGCAATTCTATACGCGGCGCATTTTTCGCATTTTGCCAGCGTATTATCTCTCGCTGATACTTATAATTTTGCTTTTTCAGCAACAGTATTTGCAGCCGCAACACTGGAAAGAACTGGGATTGTTTTTGACATTCCTCATGGACTCCTCCCATGCCACGTTCAAACAACTCAACGCGCCGTTCTGGACGTTGGCGATTGAGTGGCAATATTATATGATCTTGCCGTTGTTGGTGCTGGGCATGCGCCTGATAGTCTGGCACGTCAACCAGGGCTCCCGTTTGTACACGACCGCTGCCTGTATACTGGTGTTAATTGCCTGGGGTATCCTCTCACGATACTTCGGTTCCTACTATGTGGATCAGCATCCCTCAGAAACACTTTTAGTGCCCCGTTCCGTTCTCAATGTCATCCTGGTTTTTACCTATGGCGTGAGTGGGAAGTATCTCGAAGATTTTGGAGTGGGAATGTTACTATCTCTCTGTTTTGTCTATGCTCAGCATCCCTCCGTTTCGCCCAAATTACGTACGGCCCTGCAAAAGCTGAGCTTCTGGTTCTGGGGAGCGGGCTTGCTCTGCTTAATTATCATGATACTGTGGAGCTACAACCAGAGATTCATGAATATATGGGCGCTCTTCAACCATCCGCTTTTCGTCAAGCTTTACAATCCATTCAATGGTTTTTGTTTTTCACTGTCCTTTGGCCTGTGCATCCTCGCGCTGCTCTTCGGGCCGGACCGGCTTAAGCTCCCATTTGAGTGGACTCCGTTACGCTACATTGGTGTGATCTCCTTCAGCCTGTATATGTGGCACCTTCCCTTGCTGCTCATGTTCATACAATGGGGGCAGCCCTTGCTGAAGGATTGGCAGCCCGCACAGGAATTTGGCATATACTGGTTATGGGTGATAGTGGCTATCATCCCGTTCTGTTTTTTGTTCTTCGTCTGGGTAGAGAAGCCCGGCATGAAGTTTGGTGAGCGCTTCAATCGTCAAAGGGGACGGGTGGCAGAAAAACCTGGAGCCCCATATTTCCTCAAACCCTACAGCTTTAAAATAGGATATAATAAAGGTTGTATGGAAGAGACAGGGAATAGACAAAAAACCGAGGATAGCCTTACGTCGCTAGAAGCGCTACTCCAGGTAACGTTTCAAGATCGATCACTGTTACAGCGAGCGGTGACTCATCACTCATGCTGCTCAGAAACTGCTGTGCGTGACTCTTACGACACGCTAGAATTCCTGGGTGATGCCATTATCAGCGCACATGTGGTTGAGTATATCTATCGTACTTTTCCAGATGCATCGGAAGGAGAGATGACCGCGCTGAAGTCCGAGGTGGTCAGTCGTCGTGTCTTCGCCATAATCGGGCAGCAACTGGGGCTGTTTTCCTTTATTCGTGTAGATATTGCCAACCTGCGGACGTTTAATGAGCGCTCGCGTGACTCGCTCTGCGCGGATGTGCTGGAGGCGGTCGTGGGTGCGCTTCATATCGACCAGGGACCAGATGTGGCACGCGCCTTCGTTGAACGTACGGTCTTTCCTATGATTGAGCTGGTGAGCCGTCAGACGCTGGATACGAATCCTAAAGGGCGCCTGCAGAAAATTGTGTTGCAGCGCTCAGGCATTCTGCCGCGCTACCGCGTACTTGAACAGAGTGGGCGCAATAACGATCGTGTCTTCCTGGTCGGCGTATTTGAGCACGAGGTTCTGCTGGGCGTGGGGAAGGCATCCAGCATCAAAGAGGCTGGTCGTTTAGCTGCGCGTGAGGCATTGGAACTTCTGCAAAAGAAAGAGAAGCTTTGAGACGGTGATGTCGTCGCAAGATATCCTTAGCTGGTATGAGGCGAGCTTACCTGTGCAGGAGCGCAAGATGCGCGGTCACTTCTCGACTCCTCCTCTGCTAGTTGAGAGAATACTTGACGCCTGCGGCTATACATCCGATAAAGATCTTTCGCCCATCCGCGTACTCGATCCCGCCTGTGGCAGCGGAAACTTTCTGGCGGGTGCGGCCTCGCGCCTCCTATCTTCCGAACGACGGAAAAATCTTTCTTGTCGTGAGCAGAGCGCCTCCGTGCAGGGCAATATCTGGGGGTTCGATCCCGACCCTGTCGCCTGTTTTCTGGCTGAGATGCGGGTGCGCGCGCTTTTACCTGAAGAGAGCGAAGGAGACCACACTGCCGCTGCGCTGCATATTCACCAGGCTGACGGACTGACTTTTCCCTGGGAACAACACGCGAATGTCGATCTCTTCCTGGCGAATCCGCCCTACCTGGCGGCCAAAAATAACGACCTGAGCGGCTACCAGTTCGCGCGCCAGCGAGGGCAGGCCGATAGCTATCTCCTGTTCTTGAACCTCGCGCTACAGATCGTCCGACCCGGTGGTTGGATAGGACTGGTTATCCCCGATCCCGTGTTGGCGCGCACCAATGCCCGGCTCGAACGACAGCGCCTGCTCACAGAGACGACGCTTCACCATCTCTGGCACATCTCTGGCGTCTTTTCAGCCTATGTCGGTGCGGCTGTCATTATCGCGCAGAAATCGCCTCCCCGGCCCATTCACCAGGTCGCGTGGCAGCGCGAGGTCTGGCCTCGGTTGAGCCAGGACGTTACGAAGCCCGCTGTCCAGATGCATGAGCACCTCGCCGCTCCCTCTGTGACGCGTAGCGTTCCCCAATCCCTGCTGCGCAACCAGCCCGGCGCCGAAATGCGCTATCTCTTGAGCGGTGCGCAGAACAGTCTTGTGGAGAAGCTGCACGCGTTTCACTACACTTTGCGGAGTGCGCAGGAGCGTCCCTTTCTCCCTCTTGGTGAAATCGTCGTCATACGTCGCGGCGAGGAGCTGAGTAAGAACAGCACATATCTCTTCAAAACAGAACCCCGCGAAGGGTGTCTGTGGTATCCCGTCCTGCGCGGTGGCAGCGCCGTGCGTCCCTATATGGTGCCTGGCGCTGACAGTTGGATCGCCCGCGAACATATCGCCAAGTCGATGGAGCACTATCTCTCCCCCAAACTACTGGTCGTCAAGAGCACCAGTCGCCTGCAGGCGACGTTGGACCTGCGCTCGCATGTGGTATTACAGACGTTGTACCTGCTCTATCTGCGTTCGGATGAAAACGTTGAGCAGGGCGAGAGGCAGAGCGACGGAGCGCAGGGCGACGGAGCGCAGGGCGACCGCCCTGCCTCTCGCTCTGCCTCTCACCCTGCGCGTGATGGTTCTTCGTGGGAGCATCTCTTGTCGGAGCATCCCTTGTGGGAGCATCCGTCGCCTGATCGTCCAGGTGTCACAAATTCCTCACAGATCTCACGATCAGACGAGCTGTATTTCTTGCTGGCTCTGCTAAATTCGCGTCTGCTCCAGGAGTACGTCTACGTGCTCCACACCGCCTACAAGTGGGTGCAGCCTCAGATCGAACAGCACGTATTGACGCATTTGCCTATTCCTACTATCGGGATTGCCGAGAAAGCGCGCATCAGTGAGTACGCAAAAGCTCTAATGCACGCTTGCGGTGAGAAGATAGCCGTTGTAGAATTGAGTAAAGAATATAAGCAGATGTATGAGGAGCTAGAGCGTGCGGTCTGTGCGCTCTACGAGCAAGTTTTGAAGAGTTGTTAGACCTGTTGGAGCCGGGCCTGCTATTTTGACAAGAGCGTGCGCTCTAGCTATTTCTAATAATGATAGACGAAGGAGTCACTACTATGGCTGATACTCGCCCTATTCGTGTATTAGTTGCCAAGCCGGGGCTGGACGGACATGATCGCGGCGCCAAGATTATCGCCCGTGCCCTGCGCGACGCCGGCATGGAGGTCATCTACACTGGCATTCGTCAGACGCCGGAAATGATCGTTGAGACCGCCATCCAGGAAGACGTAGATGCCGTTTTGATGAGTATCCTCTCAGGCGCGCACATGGCTGTCTTCCCCAAGGTCATGAATCTATTGCAGCAGAATCACGTTGATGATGTGCTGGTAGCCGCCGGCGGCATTCTGCCCGACGAGGATATTCCAGCCATCGAGGCGATGGGCATTAAGGGCTGCTTTGGACCAGGGGCGCCGCTGGATGGGATCATCCAGTTTGTACGCGACAATGTACAGACCGATCGCCTGTCTGTCGGAGTGTAGGTGCGCGTTGCAAAATATCGTTGAACGTCTTCTAAGCGGGGACCGGCGCGCCCTTGCTCGCATGGTGACCCTGATCGAGAGCAGAGCCGCGCTCTCCCATCGCTACCTGGCGGAACTGCACCAGCACGCCGGTCACGCCCATATCGTCGGTGTGACTGGATCTCCCGGTGCCGGCAAAAGTACGCTTGTCACCCGCATAGTACGCGAGTTTCGCAAGCATGATGCAAAGGTTGGCGTCGTAGCGATTGACCCGACCAGTCCATTCTCCGGCGGTGCCATCCTCGGTGATCGTATCCGGATGATGGAGCTGGCCGGCGATCCCAACGTCTTTATTCGCAGCATGGCCAGTCGCGGCAGCCTGGGTGGACTCTCCTCCTCGACGCGCGATGTCGTGCGCGCCATGGACGCCGCCGGTTACGATCCGATCATCATCGAAACGGTCGGCACGGGCCAGGCCGAAGTCGAGGTGATGCGTACCGCGCAGAGCGTCCTTGTAGTGGTCGCGCCCGGCATGGGCGATGACATCCAGGCTATCAAGGCTGGCATCCTGGAGATCGCCGATATCTTCGTGGTTAGCAAAGCCGATAAGGCCGGTGCGGACCAGAGCGTAGCGGAACTGGCGATGCTACTCAGTCTCGACTCCAATCGGCGTAAGGCTGCGTGGCGCATCCCGATCGTCAAGACCTCCTCGTTCAAAGTGCAAGGCATCGAGCAACTGGTCGAGTCCATTCAACTGCATCGCCAGTATCTGCTCGAAAGCGGCGTGATGGTGAGCCGTGCCCAGCGCCAGGTGCACAGCGAGCTGCAGGCGCTCATCATGCAGGCCGTTACCGACGCCCTCAAGACCGAAATGAGCGATGAGGAGTGGGACAGCACGATCGCCGATATCACGCGCCGTGAGCGTGATCCCTACACCGTGGCGAGCGAGATACAGGCGCGTATCGGTCTAGGGGGTGGTATTAGCAAATAGCTCCCCCTCGCCGGAATAGACCTCTTCGCAATAGACGAGAATTTCATCTCCCCCGTCTTCCGGCTCGCTGATCATGCTCATAGCCATCGTCGATAATAGCGACCTTACAAACACTCGGATCGATGCGGGAACCTGTTATCGTCATTTCAAAAACCTCCTCGACATAACCTATTGATGCTCAAACATCATATGCTGCAATTGTAACACGAAACTTCAAAAAATGATAGGTGTGTTGCCGAATGCAAAAATAAATCGTTATTTGTAGGTAGTATCCCACATTCCGCAGTTTTTTTGTGAATTTAGGCGAGAAGCCATTCTATATTGCAGAGCTATGAATAAACTCTACTTTGCAAGTCAGCTCTGCAAGCGATTTTGCGAAAAGTGCAAATGCAAACTGCGGAATGTGGGTAGTATCGATGTATACTTAGCTTTTGACCGTTCATAGATACTCATAAATGCGTATTTTTTGGGCGGAGAGAAATTTTAGGTGTAATAGACTTGAAAACTGCAGTGAGAACCGCTATAATGCATGTGTTCTTTCGAAAAAAGGGATGTTTGAAATGGAGGACACGTGGTGTGATGAACAACCTGATGCGTTGCTGGTCGAGCGGTTCCGCTTTTACGACTTC
>Ga0137371_10001924_pt1 | contig 16606 bp, 21 predicted proteins | sample SagtaG_7_FD_104919 | JGI IMG/M metagenome (GOLD analysis project Ga0137371, IMG submission 104919) | Vadose zone soil microbial communities from Sagehorn Ranch, Mendocino, California, USA - Sage1_R_40_16 metaG | ecosystem: Environmental > Terrestrial > Soil > Vadose zone | place: USA...
ACGCCGGCTCGCCCCGACCGAAGAGCACCCACGGCGCGTTGGCCGCGTCGCGCAAGCCAACCGGGTAGAGCGCGTCATGACGACAAACGGCCCAGCACTCCGCGGCACTCAGGTCGGCGAGGAGCCGCTCCTTGGTGATTGCCTCGACCTGGACCAAGACCTGGTCGGCGACCTTCGGAGCCACCGCTGCGGCGAGGTCCTCATCGGAGAGGCCCAGCAGGTCAGCGGAACGCGATCCCGGTTCGCCGCTAGCGACTCGCTCCACGTAGGGAGCGAGGTGGGCGAGCAGCCGAGCTCGCCGCAGGCACGACGGGCAGGCACTTGGACTTGGTTCTCTCATCATCTTCTCTTCCTTCTCGTATGCGCGGCCTCAGAACCACATCTCCTCTGGGGTCAGCGCCACATCCAGGGCCAGCTCCTCATCACTGATGAGCTCGCCCTCGCGCCAGCGCAGGCGGGCCGCTACTGCGGCGCCTGGCTCGCCCCAGACCAGCTCGATCTCCAGCCCCGGGTAGCGCTTCGCCAGCGTCGTGATCACCGGCACCGGCGGCGACCACGCCGTCTCGAAGGCGTAGAAGGCACTGCCCGGCTCGATAATCGGCTGGCGGCCCCGCGGCAGCTCGGCCTCCTCGCCGGCTGCTATCGCCGGGAAGACGCCGTCGAAGTCGGCGTTCCACTTCGTGCCCCAGTTGGCGAGCGCCCACTCGTACCAGTCGGCGGCGCCGTAGCGGCGACGCAGCTCTTCGGCGCGAGCTGTGTCTACGGCGTCCTCCCGCGAGAGCTCCTCGGGCATCGGCGCGATCTGTTCGAAGTCAAGCGGCTGGTTGACCGCGGTCTGCGCCGCGAGACGCATCGCCTCAGCCTCGCCAGCAACTGACTCGTCGTCCTGCTCGGGATGCGCCACTTGTGCGACGCATTCCGCGACAAGCGCGGGAGCGCCCTTGATCGTCAGCTTGTTGTGGCACCAGTTAGGCATGCCGACCACCGCTCGGCCGTGCCTCGTGCCTTCGTCTCGTTCTCTCCATACCACCTCGATTCCGCTGGCACTGCCGGGCCGAGCCCGCGTCGTCTCATCGACTTCAGGCTGCCGGCGGCAATCCGCGAGGCAGGCTGTTCGACTTGACCGCAAAGGCATCACGCACCTGCGCACACATCCGCGCGTGCGCGGTCTCCGCTCCCTTGGCCGCTGGTGAGAAAAGAACGCCAAAGGATTCGACTTGGCCTCCCTCCTCACCCCAGAAGACTCGGGTCTCGAATGCCGAGGGCCGCGTCTCCACCGTGATCACCGCATAGGGACCAATCTGTGTGCAGCGCCGATAGCGCGCCAAGAAGAAGCGCGCTGCGCTGCCGACCGTCTTGAACGTGGGGTTCACCTCCCTTCCCACGCCAAACTGCCGACAGGCGCCGTCGCGATAGCGCCGGCCGCCCGTCGCGTCACCCGGGGCACAGAAACCGAGCGACAGCCCCTCAGGAGAAACCGACGAGGTCTGAGGCTTCTGCGACGAGGTCAAGGACGTTGTTATCGCCGCTGGCGAGCGCCTCAGCCGCAATCTCGTCAAGGATCGTCGAGAGGCTCCGCTCGCCTTCGCCGCTTTCTGACCCAAGCTCGCGTTGAGGCTCGTGAGCAGAGGGCGTGGCGGCGCTCGGCGCCCGCTCGATCCAAATCCTGCCGAGAACCCGACGGTTGGCCGCGTCGAGAATCTGGGCGGAGTCGAACGCTACGCGGGCCCCGCGGCGAGCAGGTCGACGGCCGCCAGGCGCGCGGCTCGCTCGTTCGCAAAGACCGTAGCCCGATCCCAGCGGGCGCCGAGACCGGTGACGCCGAGTAGGCGATGGCGACGCTCGCCCTGGCGGCGCAACCGCACTGCGCACCTCATAGAGCCTGGTAGCTGTCGGTCGCCTCGAGAAAGAGGCAGCCATCGCGCTCAAGCAGGCACGCCACCTGCAGCGTGGGCCGGCGCGAGTCGCGGCTCAGCGCCTTGCTCGGTTTCGCCTGGGGGTTCTCGGTCTGAAGAGTCATATGTGGTCCTTCGTTCGGGCTGCTGCGCGTCGCAGCGTCGGCGAAGGGATGCCCTGGCCGCCTTGGACCAGGGCGCATCCTTCGCTCGCTTTGCCTGGGCGGGGGATGCCGCGGTCATCGGGGACCGCGGCGCATCCCCGCCGGCAGCACGCCGAAGCGCGCTGCAAGGGGGGTAATCCGACGCTGCCTCAGTCGAGCAGCTTCCACCTCGCGCGCCAGCAGCCCTGGCAGTAGTTGCCAGGTCGCGCCGGGTCCGTGGCCGACGGGGTGGCCGAGAGGTGCTCGTGGCGTGTCCAGCTCTTGGAGACCGCAGTCCCGCAGAGAGCTCGTGGCGAGTCGTCGACCTGGATATGGACCGCTCCAGTCGGCGCCTCGACCAGCGTGTACGCCCCCGCCGTGTAGATGCTCATGCTGGTGGCGGTGCCGCAGTCGGGTTCTCGAGCTCGTGCCTAGACATCGGCGCGCAGCAGGCGCATCCCGCCCTGACCCATCGAGTTGCCGACGCGAAGCGCCGCCTGCACTCGGTAGGTGCCCGGCTCCTCGCCCCACTCGTAGGCGAGCGAGCCCTCCATTGAGTCATCGGCCTCGATGCTCTCGATCAGCCCGTGGAGAACCACGATGAACTGCTCCTTGCTGAGGCGTTTGCCTTGCGGGGCGACGCCGGAACTTTCGAAAACCTCTCCGTCCTCACGCGCCGGGGTGGTAACTGCCCCCCGGTGTTTCCTCCTCGCAGCAGCTCGCTTGGCTAGAAGGAAGAGGCCCCCCTTTACGAACTCCCCACTCTCGGTGTCCTCCATCCCGAAATAGGCGCCAATTCGGCGCGCCCTGTAGCAAAAGTTCTTCACCTCATTCACCTCGTCACAGATCCGTGGTATCTGAGCCGCCTCGCGGCCAGCCCAGCGCTCATCACAAGCCGTTCTGGGTGCCCGGCAGCGAAGAGTGAAAATCGCCACCGCAGGACGACCCCCAGCTGCCGAGGCGCCGGCGCTTCGCGCGACGGGCGAGCCGCAGGTAGCGGCGGTAGCGCTCCGCCGGTACGCGGTAGATGTAGGGCATCGCCAGTCCCCGCTTCACCTCGAGGGCGCCAAGATCGACACCGTCGGGTAGCTCGAGGTAGCGCAGCAGGCGCCCGTAGCGGTCGCGGCGATCCTGGGTTGGGTCGGCCTGCAGTATCACCCGGGCGCCGCGGTAGCGCTCCATGAAGGCGGAGGCGGCAAGACTGCCGCACTCCTCGGGGCTGCCGTAGCGGGTCGCAAATTTCTCCGGGCTGTCTATCGATAGGAGTCGAGTGACTTGGAGATCTGAGCCCACTCGCACTTCGACGGTGTCGCCGTCGATGACACGGGCGATGCGGGCAGGCTCCGGGTGGCTGTGGCGCCACAAGCCGCCCAAGCCACAGCCAGCGAGGGTCACCAGCGCGATCGCGAGTACCGCCGCGTGGGACCTCACCGCAACCGCTCCCCTTGCGGCGACGGCGCTACACCGAAGAGCGCCCGCAACTCAGCGACGCACTCGCGGAACTGCTCGCCGCGCAGCTCGCGGCCGGTTGGCCAGCCGTGAATGGCGGCGACTAGGTCGACAGCGCCGCCACCGGCTCCACACGAGAAGCAGTACCACCCGGTTCCGGGGCCACGGTAGAGCTGAGCAGAGGGATGACGATCCTCATGGCTGGCATTAGGGCAGCGCACCCGGCCGTCGCGTCGTGGCTCGTCCCCAGTGATCGCCCGGTAGTAATCGGCGGGCTCCAACTCGAGCCAAGGCTCGGTGCCTCTGTCGACGTGCCAACGACGCAGGTTAGAACGCGCCGGTTTCGGAGCCCGTGGATCCAGTAGGCCAGCCCCCAAAGCGCATGCTGAGTACGGGGCCCGGGCCAGGTCACACATCACGACTCGGCACCAGGCACCCGCCGTGCCACCTTCGACTGCCTTGTAGTTGCGGGACCCTGGCGCTCGCATGATCCGTCCGCGGTTGAAGCAAACGGGATCAGCGCCGAGCGCCGCCGCTAGCTTGCGGTTGAGTTCCTCGCAGTGCTCCGCCTCGAGCGCCTCGGCAAGGCGCCAATAAGCGTGCGCGCCGCCCGAGCCAGAGGCAATCACCGCATGCGGGGGATGGGGGAAGTGGCGCAGAGCGGAGAGCCGGCGAGGGTCGTCGATGTCGACCCATGCGATCGCCGACTCGCTGACCGCCGCGTTGCCAGCAAGCGGCCGGCTCAGGGTCGCTGGGGTGAAGAAGACCTCTCGGCGTGCCCCCGCCGCCAACTCCTGCACGCGGGCCACGAGCGCATCGCGATCGGCCGCGGGCAGGAAGCTCTCCGGCCGGCCGCGCTCGAAGCGAGCGAGGTGGCCATCGCGGCGCCGGCGTGCCGCCACCACCTCGACCAGGCCGGGGCGCGAGGAATAGAGGAGCTCGGCCAGCACGGCGGTATGCGAGGCAGCTGCCAAAGGTCGACTGCGGCGGCTACCGTCGGCCGTACGAAGTTCGACCGGCTCCTGCAGTCCCGTCCTAACCGCGCGGGACGACCGTTGTCGAGTTGCTATTGCGGCCGTCATTGCGAATTCGCCCCAACGGAGTTCGGCCGGCGGCGGAGATCGCTCAGCCGCAGCTCCCGGCAGAAGGGATCAGCCTCCTCTTCACAGTGCGCGGCATAGTCAGCGGCGAGCTGGTCGACGTCGTCGTCCTTCCCGCAGGGACCGATCGCACGAAGACCCCAGTTCGACGAGGCGTCGAAGAGGAAGCAGCCACCGGGTGTCGGGCAGCTGCAGACCTCGTGTTGGATCCCGGTCGCGTCGGGAAAGCGGAGCCGAACCCGAATACCCGCATGCGCATCCAGGAAGCGCCGCACGCTCCGCCTCCGCGCTTCTGGGCTATCTAGCGCCTCCTGACGCCGTCCACCCCGCGCGCCCGTCTCCTCGACGGTACGCACGGGGGTTTCCACCGCGGCCTCCCTAGTGGCCATTGGTGCTCGCCTGTCGGTCTGGGCTGCCATCGTGCTCGCTGGCTGCACGCGCAGCAGAGAGTTCGCGCCCGCCTCGCGGCGTCTCAGGAACCCGACTGCGCCGAGCGCCTTTGGCTGCCCTAACCGAGCGCCCGAGCCAACCAGTCTGTACGAAGGAGAGCAGCGCCAAGAGCTGGGCCTCCTCTCCCTCAGCGGCCCGCGCCCGCTCGCGCAGAAGTGCCCGCGGGCGATCATCCGCCAGCACAACGCTCAGCTCATCGAGGTCGCAGCCCGCTACCTCTCTCGTCACGTCAACACGGATCCCACGCCGCAGCTCCCAGATGCCTAGCGCGGCCACCTGGCAGAGCGAGCTGACCCGTGCAGCCTCGCCCACATGTGAGGCTGCGGAGATCTGCTCGGCCAGAGCACGGTGAAAGGGGACGCTGCGATCGCACATCGTCTCCATCACGTTCACGGCGCCGAGCAAGCGAATCGCCGCGTACGCTGCTGCCGGTTCGGGCTTCGGCGTGCGTCGCATCTCGCGAAAGGCCTCGTGACGGTTGAGGGGCACCGGGACACCCAGCGCTCGCGCCTCGACGCGAAGCCGGCTAACACCGGCGGCAGAGAAGACGAGCAGTGCCTCTGCTTCGGCGCCGCTGCGACGCGCGCTGCGTGCCTCGGCGAGGCAGCTCCTCACCATCTCGGGACCGGACATCCCCAGCACTGCCAGGGCGGACTCACTTGCCTCGGCCACCGCCCACGCGAGGGTGTCGGGTCGTACGCCCTCGGTCTGCAGCTGCTCGCGGCGGCGGCAGAGTGCCGCCATCGAACGAGGCGTCGTGTGATCGATTTCAGTAGTGCTCATCGCAGACTCCTTTCACCGGCCTCGGGGCCGGCGGGATCGCCCGCGTCCCATCAGGGCCGCGGGCATGGATAGGGACAAGTCGCTCGCCCGCGACCGGGGATGGACCTAGGGGCCCCGCTTCGGCACTCGTCGCGCCAGAGCGCGGAGGCCCTGGGCAACTGCCCAGATCAGGCCTACGTCGATCGCCAGCTTGAGGCCGTCAACCGCGAGCGCTTCGGCTGACTCAGCTCCGGCGAGGCCGAACAGAATCGTGATCGTGAAGCGCGCCACCGCCAGCAGCTGACCGCCGAAGACGAGGACGAAGAGGCCGAGGAAGATGTGCCTGAGCTTCATGGCGCACTCCTCAGGCGATCGGGAGACCACGCGGCGCAACGGCCGCGCGGCCGATCATGCCGTCGAACGCAAGGCTCGTCTCAAGCTCACGCAAGCGTGGTGAACGCTGGGCTGAGCTGCGGCGTGCGCCGGCGCGGCGGGCCTCGGCGCGGCGGCGGTCTTCAGCGTCCATCTGCGCCTTGACGGCGTCGATGTCGATTCCGTAGTAGAGGGGCTCGAACTCCTGCATGATGTCCTCCTTGCGCATACGCGCGAGTTCGGGCGGGAAGGCCGGCAGCTTGCAGGCCGTGGGCCTTCCGCTCGTCTTGGCTCGGTTGTTTCAGGCTGCGGCGGCGGGCCGTGGCGCTTCGCCCTGGCAGATCGCTGCCTCGAGGATTGACTCCGCCTCTGAGGCGATCGCCAGGTAGTACTCGGCTCGCTCCTCATTGCCGGAATGACGCGCCGCCCGTGCTTCTGCATTGGCCAGCGTGCGCATCTCGGTGACGTCGTCGAGACTTGGCAGCCGCCGCAGGACGGAACGGATTCGGCTGGCTTGCTTCGGATCGACCGGCTGGGACCGGCAGGTCGTCGGCACCGACACGAGTCGGCTCAACCCGTCGAACGCGATCGTCTCGGGCAGGGTCGGTATCGTCGTTATGGGGACAGCGTGAGTTGCATTCATCGCTGTTCCTTTCCGCGGGGTGTCCGCCCCGCTGTCGTGGGGAGGGTCGCTCGAACGGCCCTCCCTTCGTTTCCGTGGCTCCCTTCACGGCGGCCTCCAGCTGGGTGGCCGCAACGGCAGTGCCCTCTTGGTGCGAGTTCCAGTCCCTTCCGGTCTCGATCCGTTAGCTACTCGCGGAATCAGCCGGTCATGCAGAGGATCGATCAAAAAGACAGATCGCTAGGCAGGGGGAAGTCTTCGGGCAGGAGCGGTAGCTGGAGCAGATCGGTCAAGGGTCCGGAGACGTTGCTTGACGGTCGAACTCGGCTACTGCTGGAGACTTATTTGGGGCCGCTGAAAGCGGGAACTGCTGGTGTAGTGCGAAAAGAGATGAGGCCAGCGAGAATAGGCATCTGCTCAGCACTGTCAACTCCAAGGTGCTCTGGCTCTGGCTACATGCCTGTCTCTCTCTTCCCCTTCGCAGCGCCCCATTTGCGGCCATGCCGGGAATTGGCTCTGTAGAGCCAAGTGAGGTACACAGATATGGCCGCTAGGGTGGCCACGCAGCGTGTATTTGCGGCCAAGAAATGGGGCCTGTCGGACACCTAACGGCCGCTTTTTCAGGCCTAGCGGCCGCCTTTTTTCGCCTAGCGGCAAGCACCATTTCCGGCACAGAAAGTCGGCCTTCGTGAGCCCGACGCCGCTTTGGCCTATCTGTTGCCACGGCGAAGCTCCGTTCTCCCCGCTCGATGGCGTACTGGGCGCCCCGCCCCCGCCCCGGGCGATCCGGCACGATCCCGTCCATGACCGATACGCGCATAGAAAAGTGGGCACGATGGTTCGAGCGCGGCATCACCGATGACATCTACACGATGCACCTGGAGCGATTCGCGTGGAAGCGAATGGAAGCAATCGTCAACGACAACCCTGCCCTGAAAGGCACCGAGTCCTACCTCTGGGAATTCCTATTCAACATCTACGCGAAAACTCAGGCGGTCGCCGTCCGTCGCCAGGCCGACATCGACGACCAGGCCGCGAGTCTTGGGCGGCTAATTTTGGAGGTCAGTGAAACGCCAGAACTGCTAACGCAAAGCTGGTGGCTGGGCCTTTGGACCCGGAGCCAGGACGACCCCCACTGGCAGCGGGTCGCTGAAACCGCCTGGGCCGAGCAATATGCGGGCGAGGTTGGAGACCATCTGGACCCCGCAATCCCGACCATCGACCTCGCTGAACTCCGAGATAGATCGCAGAAGGTCAAGGACTACGTGGATCGAAACGTCGCGCACCTGGACGCCCGGATGATCGTCAGCGACGAGGAACCCCCGACCGCCACGCCCCCCGACGCACCCACGAGGAGGGGTGGCAATCTCACCTTGAACGAGGTCCACGACGCCATCGATCTGATCGGCCGCCTGTTTCAGAAGTACGGGAACCTGCTCACTGCCGCGTCCTGGGTGGAGCTGACGCCAGTGCTCCAGCACGATTGGGAAGCGGTCTTTCGCATGCCGTGGATATTGGAGCGAGAAGAATCGTAGTCACGGAGCGACTGGCTCGATCCCGATCGAGTCGCTCGTACCGCGCTGCCCACCTCGGCGGCATCGTTGGTCTCGGCATCCTCGCCACCGTTTCCCTCGCCGGCCAACAGTCTCCCGACCTACGAATCGCGGATGCGCTCCAAGCGCACAGAGAGCTCACTCAGCTCGATGTCGAGGCCTTCAACGATGCGGACCAGCGTGGCGAAGTTTGGATTGGCGACTCCGCGCTCCAGCTCGCTGATTCGCTGAAAGGACATTTCGAGGCGGTCGGCGAGCTCCTCATGGGTCAGACCGGCCTGGTCACGCAGCTCTTCGATTGCTTCGCCCAGCGCCTTGTGCATAGGCGAGCGTGGTTTGCTGCGGCGGGCAGGCGGCATGGCACGGCGCAGCCTTCCCGGCAGCGAATCGAGTTGTTAACCGTCGCTCCCTATGTCAAGACCCCCTCTCAGAGACGACGGATTACTTGAGAGATCGCTCAAAAAATGAAGGGAGAAGAAAAGGGGGCTCGTCGGCAAGTTAGACCGTCTCACTGACCCGATTACGAAGCGATGGCCGAGCGAAAATATCGCCGTCGATCATGCGAGAATCGCGCGATGAAAGGTGATCGAAGCCGCCGTCGGCGCACGATCGTGTTTGGCGCGCTTGTGGGTCTCGCTCTTCTCTTAGCGCTGACGTTCATCTCAGCCCGCCCCACGAGCCTCCTCGGGGTGAGCGGCAGCGCCCTGGCGCATTCCGTCGGAGGAAGCGGCATAGGCCCTGGAACAGAAGGGTCTTGTCGGCATATCAGCGGATCAGCTTGGGCATGCAGCCGCCATGACGACCAATTCAGCAGCACCGTCAGCTATCACGTCACCGTCGACGGTCTGGGCTGCTGGGACGCCGACCGCTTCGGTCCTCCGGGGGAGGGCAGCAAGAAGCACCTGTCCGGCTGCGTGACGATCTTGTCCTACCTGTTCAGCTAACCCCGCTCATTTGCTTTACCGACGCCTGCGGTGACTCAGGCTCTTGCATCGCCCTCCAGACCACCCGGACCATGTGCCGTTTGAGGCAGCGAAACGCCTCCTTGTTGGACTTGCCCTCGGCCCGCTTCTTCGCCAGGTAGGCCCGCGCCGGGGGATGCACCCGCGCCTGGGTCAGCACGACCTGATGAAGGGCGGCGTTCAGCTTGCGGTTGCCCATGCGCGAGAGGCGGTGCCGGCTCGAGCGCCCCGAGGAGACCTCGATCGGCGCGCAGCCGGCGTGGCGCGCGAGCGCCGCGTCGCTGGTGAAGCGCCCGGCGCCACCTGTCTCGACCAGGAGACGGGCGGCGATAATGTGAGAATCACGTTCATCGCTTCACAGCGCGCTTTTCTGCTCGGCGCCGACGCCCCTCTCTGATACCGCCGCCGATGTATTCGTAATACCGGCCGGTGCCGTCGCGGCGAGTCGCGAGCAGGCGATCGCGGCGCAGCACGACCACCCGATCGCCATTCCACGCTTTCGCCCCGCCGGGCGTCTCCTCCAGCAGCCGAAAGGCCGCTCCGTCGCTGCGGCGCCGGTAGTGCTGGCCGGCAGCGAGTACTTCGGGGTGGGAACAAAGCCCTTCCCTGGATCCAATGTTCAACCTCACGGCACGGACGGAGTGGATGTTCAGCCCGGCCGCGCTCGCCGAGGCGAGGTTGGCCAAGCAACTTCCCATCACGCCCGGGCTCTGCAGCTGCTCGGGGAGCGCCGCAAGTGGCTGCTCGATCTCGGCGGCCGGATCCCATTCCGGCAGATTGACGAGACAGCGGTGCGTCCCGGGAAGCAGACGAAGAACGCGCAGTTCGGCACGGTAGCCCCGGGGACGCGGATGCCAACCGCAGAAGCGGTAGTGGATGCCGTTGCCCTCGCCATCGCTGGCCAGCAGACGGTCGAGCGCCAGCCGTCCTTCACCGCCGTCCTCACGGACAATCTGCGCCCACTCGCCCATGACTCTGCGGACAGTGGCGCGAAGATGGTGGCGGCCGTGCAATGGCACGAAGACCTGGCCGTCGCGAATCCGCTGCGGGTGATGACGGTTGCGGGATCCCGGGCCTTGGCGCAGGTTGAGCGAGTGACCGCCCGCCACGAGGTCAACCCCGTTCGTGCAGGAATGCAAGCAGCCTGCCAGCGCCGATCACGTAGACGCCATCGATGACCTCGACGCCTCGGTTCGAGCGCTGGACACAGATCACTGGCACGATCAAGCGGCGCGCACCGTAATGAGCGGCCGCCCAGGCGACGTGGCGGTGGGCCTGGCCGAGATCGGGGCCGTGCCAGGCGGAGCGCTTGGTGTCGATCGTGAAAGTGACGCTCGGCGAGTGCACGACGTGGTCGATGTTGCCTCCACCCCGCTTCGCGACATCGTGCTCGATCAGCCAGCCCTCGCCCAATAGTTGCTCGAGCAGGCCCCCAACCCGCTCCTCCGCTTCAGCTCCCAGCTTGTAGCGGCTCGCGGTTCCTTGTAGACGGTAAGCCCGAGTGGCAACCAACACGCCGCAGCCAGCCAGCAGCAGCCCCACCGCGGGTCCGCCCTTCGCCGCGACAGCAATGCCGAAGGCGATCAGCAGTGCAGCCCAGACTCCCTTCCTCCCGGCACGTCCATATAGCTGCCAGGACGTACGCCGGACGCTTTCGCCTGGCTGTGCTCCTATCGCGGTGTTCATGCTCATTTCTTCAAGGTAGGCATTTGCCCAGACCACACCAGCACGCCCTAGCCGCAGAGCGCGTAGACAACGCCGAAACTCCACCGCGCAACCTCGAGAAGACTCGCACTGACAATTTCGTCGTGATCGCTCTCGGCGTCCATTGGCAGGTCGCCCTCCCTCAGCCCGTTGGCGATTGGCTCCAACGCAACCTGGCATCGCAGTAGCGCTTCCTGCAGCTCGTCCCAGCCAGGGCCGGGGGGAAGGTGGTCGCCGGCAGCGACGAGCTCGAGGAAGTCGTCCTTCGCAGAGCCCGAGCCGTCGCTCGGCAACCGCGAGACCGCACGGATGGACTCGGCACAGATGTCGGCAAAGAGGCCGGCCTGGCCGATCGCAACGTCCTCCTCGATCAGGAGCCGTTGGTGTTCGATCTGGGCAAGGATCGCCCGGGCGGCCACCGAGATGGTCTCCTCCACCCTGGCCAGCCAGGTTCCAAGACTGAGGCCAGGCTCGGCAAGGTAGTTCTCCTCGGCCTTTGCCAGCACCGACCGCACCGCGATGACCGCGGCTTCTTGACGCGATCCCCATTGCGGCACGTCGGTCACCAGTCCAGTTTCCACCTCGTCGTATACCGCCATTCCAAGACGGTAGGCAATGGTGCCGACGCAATCGCGCCCTGCGCCGCCGTCCCGGCCATTGCGATTCGCTCGCCGCCATTGGGGTCAAAGCGCCGGATCGACCTGGTCGCGCGGCTCGATCAGCATGAAGGTGCGTGGCATCGGCCGTGCAAGTCGGCGCCGTTCGCCTGCATTGCGAGCGCCAGCAGTACGCAACTCGACCGGCTCTGCCGGCACGCGCCATGCACGCATAGTGCGCTGGCTGAGGTCGCGGGCGATGGCGACGAAGGTGTTGCGTCGTCCCAGGAAGAGAAGCTGCGCTTTTGGCTTCACCCCCCGCTGGCGCTGCTCGCGAGTTTGCGTCTCCGCGGGTCCGACAAGATGACTTCGAAGAACCTCGTCAAGCAGCTCGATGAAGCGGCGCGCCCGCTGGACGTCGGGAACCACGAAGAAGAGGATCGGCGGACGGCCAATCGCCCCGTAGCGACGATGCTCGCGCCACCACCCGGTTAGAAAGCCGTCGTAGTCGATCGCCTTTCGGCGGACAGCCTCATCGCTGTTTCCGTGCTCGATCTCAACCATCAGGTCGGTCCGCACCTTCTCGCTGCCACGTTTCGTGAGCTCCAACTCAAGAGTCAGGTCGGGCACGACGTTGGCGAACTCGTCGCCAGCGAAGTCAACGGGGGTGTTCTCATGAAGGTCGGCGGGCGTGAGGCGTCGCGGAGCCTCACGCGGCTCGCGCACCAGAGGCACCTCGACCTTGCCGCCGCGCGGTCCCCGCCAGGTGACAAGTTGACGCGGTGCCAGCGAGCGAAAAGCAAACAGGTACTCGTTGCGGGCGAGGTCATGGACGGCGTGCTGCGGGCTCTTCAACTCGGGCGCTCGCCATTTCCCCCAGGCTTCATGATCGGCTGCCTCGCTCAAGAGATCGAACCCGGCGCTGTCAAGAACGAAGCCCCGCGGGCCGCGGCCGCGGCCGCCGCGCATGCCTAGCTCGAAGCGTCGCACCATCCGCTGGCGCAGCAACAAGCTCAACTCGCGTCGCGCCTGGCGCTCACTCAGTCCGTGAAGGAACTCACGACGGATCTGCATCGCGGTGAGGACCCGTAGCTCATAGAGAGCCTCGAGGACCGCGCGTTTCTCGACGTTCAGTTTGTTGTAGCGGGCGTCGGGTGGCTCTTTCGGTGGCTCCTCCCAATTGATCGAGATCGCCTTGTCGCGCATGAGCTCCACTTCCTGGTAGCCCTCGCTGAGCGGCTTGTCGGTCGGGATCCCGAGCTCGGCTACCTCCGCCTCGTGTTCGCCTCGACGTGGAGACTTGCGCCGAGGGGACGACGCCGGGGCGTCAGAAGCTGCCGATCGCCCTTCGTCGTCACTGCTGGAACCATCGGAGTCACTGGCGGGAGCCTCTTCCTGGTGCCTCTGATTTGGATCGGGGCTAGGCTCGATCCCTCCAGCGAGACCATCCTCGCCGCCGAGGTCTTGAAGATCGGAGTTCTCACCGCGTCCAGTCAGCTCGCGCGGCGGCGCGATCACCTGCGGGTCATATGCCCCTTCGGCACGCAATCGCGCTTCGAAAAGCGCAACCTTCTCTGGATCTCGTCGCCAGGGGATGGTCCGCACCGTGAAGGAGCTAGAGAGGGCCGGGCCCGTCTGCAGCACGGCGATCGCGTGGTTTCGCTCAAGTCCGGTGAGCTGGTTGACCTCTACCCGCTTGTGCCGAAGCTCGCCGGGCACGGCGCTGATCCGATCGTCATAGGCGGGATTGAGGCGGTTGACAAATCTCCGGGCGTCTTCCTCCGCTGAGCGCAGATAGAAGCGCGAGTTGCAGAGGCCGTCGATCGCCTGCGCAAGTTCGGGGCTCACCTGGCCGCCGTGCTGCCAGCCGAGCGCCATGTCCAGGCCGGCGGAGCGGTCGAGCTCCATCATCCTGGCGATCGTCGGCGAGAAGAGATAGCCGGCGTCATCGCCTATCACCGCGACCCTCGCTCGCTCATCCTCAGGCAGGCGCTGCTGACCGAGAATCGAGCGATGAACGAGCTGGACAAAGAACTTCAGAAGTACCTCGCCGTCTGGGTGCTCAGGGACCCGGGCGGAGATGATCAGTACCTCTCTACGCCTGATGATCTCGTCGAAGGAGACTGTCACCGGGTGGTGCAAAACCGCGCTCAGCCGCTCGTCGGCGAGCAGGGTCTGGATCTTGTTGTAGGGGGCCTCGAGCCGCATCACGGTCTGCGAGGGCGACTTGCGCAACTGTGCGGGCAGGATCCGGGCGAAGTGGTCCCAGACCGTGTGCCACTCCGGATCGCCGGCGAGCTTCGCGATCTGCTCTGCTCGCCACTCCGCCGCGTCGTCGTCTGGCGCGAGCCAGCGGGCGGTGTGCCAGAAGGTCGGCTCCTCCTCAAGCGCCAAAGTCGCGCCGCGAGCCATGCGAAAGGATCGCTGGGAGGCGATAAGGGCCTGGCTCTCACCCTCCTCCGTGCGTGAGACGTCAACCATCGCCGCGGAGAAGATCGCCGCCTCGGCCTGCAGGTCGCGATCGGCGCTGCGCAGCTCCATGCCAAAGAGCGGGCGAGCGAAGTCGAGGATCCGTACCGTTCGCCAACTCGGGATCACAGCGGAAGCGGCTTCCGCCAGCTCCCCTTTGGGATCGAAGATGATGGCCGCCGTGTTCGGCTCTCGGGCGCGGACCTCCACCAGCTTGGCGAGGATCGAGGTCTTGCCACCTCCAGCCATCCCGCTTACCTGCACGCCGTAGCGGAAGTCCTCCGGGCGAAGGCCGATGTAGGTGCCGCGCAGATCAGTGACGATCGCCCTGCGAGCGTCGTCGAGCTTCAGGACCTCGGGCGGAGCGGGCAGCTGCGGAACGTTGCTGCGCTCGATCGCAACCGCTCTGGCATACGGGGTCGGCAGGTGCCAGAGCCCGGCGATCTCGAGGCTCGAGAAGACACCCCGCCACCAGGAGGCGACGGGGTTAGGTTCCGCCCTGACCATCCGCTCGATGTAGAGGCGGCGGCGCAGCACCGGGCAGCGCTGGCGCAGCTGGTTCTCGGCCCCCTCAGCCACCCCCTCTATTGCGCCAGCAACGTGCCGGGCGACCCGGTAGCTCTCGGCGCCGACCCGGATGTCGCAGAAGCTGAGTGGGCGGAAGACGACCGCATCCGCCACAGAGCGCTCCTCACGCTGCTCGACTGCACCCGGTCGCTGACGCTCGCGACGCTGTGGAACCTCTCTGGCCAAGTGGCGGGCGAACCACTGGAAGAGGTTCGGCACCGGCGTCACAGCAATCTGCACCAGCACCCGTTCTTCGGCCTCAGCCATCACCGAAAGGACGACGTCAAGCGGCGCCTCCTCATACTCGGAACCGAGGCTGCGCTCGGCCGGATGGGCGATGGGTGCCGAAAACGACCTCGCCTTCTGCAGAAAAACCACGACCCGCAGCCAGCGCCGAAGAGCCTGGTCCTGATTCTCGCCGAGCGGAGTCAGGACGACGTCGGGGTAGCGGCTCGCGAGCACGCCACGCAGCGCCCGCAGCTGCTCCTCCCCTGCGGGGATCGCGATCCCGATCCGCTGCTCCGGGGTGCCCTGGGGAGAGACGCCCGAGACGAGCTCGAGCGTGGCGACGGGCGACGCCCCTCGCCACAGCCGCACCCACCAGCGCTCGCGCGTTACCCGGGAGAGCGCCTCGATCAATCCCGCTACCTGAGCCGGCGCGGCCTCAGAAGTCCGCCCCGGCGTGACCAGGACGCGTTGCATCCGCCGTTTGCGGCGGGCCAAAGTGCGGCCGACCGCCAGCACCGCTGCGGCGAGGACCGAGACCACGACCGTGAGGCGAACGAACCACCTCAGCGACTCTGACCCGCCGCTCGAAGCCGACCCCGCACTTGGTGCCGAGTCGCGTCCTTCTCGAAACGGGGCGTCCGCATAGCCTCGAGCACTGCCTGCCGCCGAGCTAGCGCTCCGCGATCGAGTGCTCGACGTCGATCCAACAGCGCGGCTAGGCGCCCGCAGGGCAGGTTTCGTCAGGTGACCGCCCGTTCCGGGCGGCGGGGCCCTGAGTAGATGATGCAAGCCCAGTCCACTCAGGCTGAGGAGGAGCGCGGTCCCCGCAGCCACCAGCGGTACGACCCAGGCTGCAGGGCCTCTCAGCTTGAATCCATCGGATCTGCGGTCGGTTCGTGAGCTCAACGCGCGGCGTGGGTCGGGGGTTCATCCCTTCCCACGCAGCGGGCGCCGGTCGCGCCCCTCAGAGCCCGGCCGGATGGCTGGCGACGAAGCCTGCGGTCGGCTGGTAGCCAAAGCCAGGGCCGTGCCTGTAATTAGAACTCGAGGTGCCCCAGTCAACGCCCCCGATCGAGACGAAAACGTGATCTGCGTTCGACCAGATCGTCACCGAGGCGCCGGGGCCGTTTGGGTAGGCACCGGCGAAGTCGCCGGAGACCAAGGGCCCGGAGTCTTCGTAGCCGTCGAGCGCCAGGAGCCATCGCACCGCGCCAGAGCAATCGAGGCCCTTCTCGGAGCTGCCGAAGACCCGTTCGCCCTGGGCGCTCCAGCAGTATTCGCCGGTCGAGGGACCCGGTTTCGCCGCATGACCGCCACCCCAGCAGTAGGGAATGCGCCGCGCCTGGATCCAGTGCGCGATGTATTCGATCCGCTGTAGCGGAGCCGAGGGCAGCTGCCCGAGCGGCGAGGCGGCGACACACTGCACGCTCCCGAATCCGCGGGCAATCTGCAGCACTTCGCGCACGTACCAATCGGCGTGGTTGTAGGAGAAGATCGCGCCGTACCAATCGCCCGGTGCGCCGCTCGCCGCCAACAAGTTCGCGGCGCTAAAGATCGCGTCGGTCGGGTCATAGACATCCTTGACGTGATCGCCGTTGCCGTCGACGCCAAACGCTTCCCAGCTACTCGGGAAGAGGAACTGCATCGGCCCGGCGGCCCCCGCCGAGTTGGTACCCGACTGCACTCCCGGCAGCGTCGAGCGCCCGAAGTCGGACTCGACCTTGTTGATCGCCG
>Ga0137371_10001925_pt1 | contig 16603 bp, 17 predicted proteins | sample SagtaG_7_FD_104919 | JGI IMG/M metagenome (GOLD analysis project Ga0137371, IMG submission 104919) | Vadose zone soil microbial communities from Sagehorn Ranch, Mendocino, California, USA - Sage1_R_40_16 metaG | ecosystem: Environmental > Terrestrial > Soil > Vadose zone | place: USA...
GACGGCCTGTTGGCCGGGATAGACAATCGGCCGCCCCTGGATCAGCTCCTGCAGCTTCGCGAAGGCGACCATCGAGCCCGCGAAAGAGATCGCTCCGATCAGCGCCGAGAGGATGATCGAGACGCTGATGTCTCCGTGCAGCCGGCCGGGATCGGGGGCAATGTTGTGAAACTCGGCGAGCGAGATCAACGCGGCCGCGCCGCCGCCGACGCCGTTGAACAGCGCAACCATCTGCGGCATCGCGGTCATCTTCACGCGCCGGGCGGCAACGGCCCCGAAGGCGCCCCCGATCGTCATCCCGACGAGGATTTCCCAGTAGCTGACGACGGACTTCTGCGCGAACGTCACCGCGATCGCGACCAGCATCCCGACAGCGCCGATCCAGTTTCCGCGGCGCGCCGTCGCCGGGCTCGACAGGAATTTCAGCGCCAGGATGAAGGCGACAATCGTCGCCAGGTACGCGAAGTCAGTCGCTACCCGGCCCATCGGGCTCCCGCGGCTCACGCTTCCTGAACATCTCGAGCATCCGGTCGGTGACGACGAAGCCGCCGACGACGTTGGCCGAGGCGAGCACGACGGCGATCAGGCCGACGACGGTCGTCAGCGTGTCCTTGTGGTCGAGCCCGGCGACAAGCATCGCGCCGACGATCACGATCCCGTGGATCGCGTTCGTGCCTGACATGAGCGGCGTGTGCAGCAGGGTCGGCACCTTCGAGATCACCTCGAACCCGAGGAAGATCGCGAGCACGAGGATCGTCACCTCGAAAGCCAGCAGCAAACCGTGACTCACGCCGCTTCCGCCTCCGGCCTCGCTTCAGGGGGGAAACCATGTTTCCCCCGTGCGCCCCCTTCTTCGGGGTACGCACCGGCCGCGCCGCGCATGTCGGCGCAGCCGGTGATGAAGAAGAGAAAGGCGCTCACGCTGGAACCTCCGCTTCGCCGGTGACGCATGCCGACGACGTGATTTCGTCCTCCCAGTCGAGGTTGAGCTCACCCTCGGGGGCCAGATGCTGGAGAAGGGCCAGCACGTTGCGCGAGTAGAGTTGGCTCGCGTGGAACGGCATCGTGCTCGGCAGGTTCGTGTAGCCGAGGATCGTCACGTCCTCGCGGACGACGGCCTCGCCCGGCTCGGTCAGCTCGCAGTTGCCGCCCGCCTCGGCGGCGAGGTCGACGATCACCGATCCCGGCCGCATGGTCGCGACCGCCGACGCCGGGATCAAGCGCGGGGCCGGCCGGCCTGGCACGAGTGCGGTCGTGATCACGGCGTCGAACTCGGGGAGTCGCGCCTCGAGCGCCTCCTGTTGCCGCCGCTGTTCCTCTTCGCTGAGCTCACGGGCGTAGCCGCCGGCCGTTTCCTCCCCGATCACGCCGAGGTCGAGGAACGTCGCCCCGAGGCTCTCGACCTGCTCGCGAACGATCGGCCGCACGTCGAAGCCGGAGACGACGGCGCCCAGCCGCCGCGAGGTTGCGATTGCCTGGAGCCCGGCGACCCCGGCGCCGAGCACGAGCACCTTCGCGGGCGCGACCGTTCCCGCGGCGGTCATCAGCATCGGGAAGAACTTCGGCAGGCGGTCGGCTGCCAGGACGGCTGCCTTGTAGCCGGAGACGGTCGCCTGCGACGAGAGGGCGTCCATCGCCTGTGCGCGAGTGATGCGGGGAATCGACTCCATTGCGAAGGCGACAACCCCGCGCTCGCCCAGGCGCTCGATGCCCTCGCGGTCGGTCAGCGGTTGCAGAAAGCCGATCAGGACCTGACCCGAACGAAGCCGGTCCGCCTCAGCAGAGGCCGGCGGCTGCACTTTCGCGACCGCCTCGCCCGTGTACGCGTCGTCGACGAGAGCCGCGCCCGCCTGCTCGTAGGCGGGGTCCGGGAAGCTCGCCGACTTCCCGGCGCCGCGCTCGACGACCACTTCGAAGCCGCTTCCCGTCAGCCGCTTGACGGTCTCCGGTACGAGCGCGACCCGCCGTTCACCGGCGGCAGTCTCGCGAGGAACCCCGACCTTCATGCCGCGCGAACTCTAAAGCGCGCCCCAGCCCGGTCGGCACACAACCCGCACGAACGGGTCACCCACCTGCGCAGCACTTCCGGGATACGCGTGCACCTCAACAGGGGCGGTCGCCGAGGCCGAGTAGATTTCGGCTGTGGCTGGATCGAGCGAAGAGCAGCGAAGCCAAGACCGTCTCGCCGAGATCGCCGACAGCTTCTTCAGACCGCCGGTCCGCGACCTCGTTCCCTATGAGCCCGGCAAGCCGGTCGAGGAAGTTCAGCGCGAGCTCGGTCTCGAGCGCGTGGTCAAGCTCGCGTCGAACGAGGGCCCGTTCGGTCCGTTTCCGGCCGCCCTGGAGGCGATCGCGCGTTGCGCTCCCGAGCTGAATCGTTACCCCGACGGCGGCGCCTACCGCCTTCGGGCCGCGCTGGCCGACTTGCACGGCGTCCCCTTCGAGGAGGTCGCCGTCGGTGCGGGCTCCGACGGGCTCGTCGACGGGCTGTCGCAAACCGCCCTGGATCCGGGTGACGAGATCGTCTGCGGGTGGCCCTCGTTCCCGAGCTACGTGATCGACGCCCGCAAGCTCGGCGCGACGCCCAAGACGGTTCCCCTTCACGAGCACCGCTACGACCTCGACGCGATGCTCGACGCGATCACGCCGCGGACGAAGCTCGTCTACGTCTGTCACCCGAACAACCCGACCGGGACGATGAACACTCGCGCCGAGCTTGACGCCTACTTCGAGGGCGTGCCCGAGCACGTCCTCACCGTGCTCGATCAGGCGTACTTCGAGTACATCGACGACCCGGATTACGCCGACGGGATCGCCGAGTACCTGAAGGCCGGACGCCGCGTCGTCGTCCTGCGGACGTTCTCCAAGATCTTCGGCCTGGCCGGGCTTCGCGTGGGCTACGCGGTCGCAGCGCCGCCGGTCGTCACCGCGCTAGGCAAGGTGCGACGCGCCTTCGACATCACGACGCCGGCGCAGGAAGCCGCGCTCGCGAGCCTCGGCGACGCGCGCGAGGTCGAGCGCCGCCGGCTCGAGAACGCCGCCCAACGGCCGGAGGTGGAGCGAATCCTGGAGGAGCACGGGCTCGAGCCCGCCACGCCCGCTGTGGCGAACTTCCTCTACTGCGACATCGGCGAGGACTCGCGGCCGCTCTTCGAGCAGCTCCTTCGCGAGGGCGTGATCGTTCGACCCACGCACGGCTTCGGCGGCCCGACTGCGATCCGCGTCACGGTCGGCACGGCCGAGGAGAACGCCTTTTTCGCCGAGGCGCTGGACCGCATCCGAACACCCGCCAAAAGCGCCTAGTCCAGAAAACCTCTCTTTCGGGGCGACAGCACCCTGTTACCGTTTCAGGGGCCGTGAGCCGCCACGTGACCGGCCGCCGACTCGGGCTCCTCGGCCGGGAGCCCGGTTTCCGCTCGCTCTTCCTGGCCACGCTCGGCTCTGGGTTGGGCACATGGCTCGCGCTCGTCGCACTCCAGATCGACGTGCTGAAGCGGACGCATTCGCCGCTGTGGATGAGCGCGCTGCTGATCGCCGACATCCTGCCGACCCTGCTCGTCGGACTGCTTGCGGCGCCGCTCGTCGACCGCCTCTCGCGCCGTGCCTTGCTGATCGGCTCCGACCTGGTTCGCTTCGGCGTCTTCTGCGCGCTGCCGTTTGCGCCGAACGCAACCACGATCGTCGCCCTGGCGTCGGTGATCGGCACCGCGACGGGCTTCTTCCGGCCCGCCGTCTACGCGGGCCTCCCGAACCTCGTCGCCGACGAGGATCTTCCGCGGGCGAATTCGCTCTTGCAGGCGATCGACAATTCGACCTGGGCGATCGGCTCGCTCGCCGGCGGCGCCCTCGTCGCCGCCCAGGGGCCCCACCTGGCCTACTGGATCAACGCCGCTACCTTCCTCGTCTCGGCGTCGCTGCTTGCGCAGATCCCGCAGCAGTTGCTGCAAGAGGCCAGGGCGGAAACGCGCGGCCACTGGCGCGATCTCGCGGACGGGCTCGTACTCATTCGCCGCTCGCGGGCCCTGCTGACCGTCCTGATCGCGTGGAACGTCGGCATGATCGCGAACGCCTTCGTCAACGTCGGCGAGCCGTTTCTCGCGACCGACTCCTTCTCCGCCGGCAGCTTCGGCCTCGGCCTGATGATGGCATCGGCGGGAGTTGGGCTCGCGATCGGGGCGTATCGGGCCGGCTCCTCGATCGAGGAACGCGGTCTCGCCAACGTCTACGGCGCCTCGCTCGCGCTGATGGCGGTCGGAGTCGCCGCAGCCGCCGCGTCGCCCAATGTTTGGGTCGCGGCTGTCTGCGTGATCGTCTCGGGCGCCGGCAACGGCGCCACGATCGTCTGCAACGCCCTGCTCGTCCAGCGCGGGGCGCCGGATCGCCTCCGCGGACGCGCCTTCACCGTGCTGATGAGCTCGAATGTCACCTTCCTGGCCCTCGGCATGGTGCTCGCCGGTCGGCTGACAGAGGCATTCGGGCCCCGGTGGGTGTGGGCCGGCGCGGCTGTCCTCTCCACGGCGGCCGCGGCGATCGGCTTCACGCTTGCCCGCACCGTCAACGCGGCGCCCTCGCAGTTCGTCGAGCCTCCGGAGCAGAGGCTCGAGACGGAGCCCGCTGTCGAAGCGCACCGCGGCGCCCGCCAGCGCGCGCTCTAGTGGTCTGGCCGGTGACGTTGCCCGCTTCCCGGGTCGCGAGCACCAAGCCAGAGACCGCGATCGTCCGCAGGCAAGGCTGGCAGCCTGACAAGGGCGAGGGTGGACTCTGGCGCCGTGTGCTCGCGGGCCGGGGAGCATGGCCAACGTTGCCGGTCAGGCCACCTAGCTCCGGCCGGTGACGTGGCCAGGGAGCATGGCCAGCGTTGCCGGTCAGGCCACTAGCATCTCCGTATGGCTCCTCGCCGCGACTTCACGCGGGAATCGCTCGCGGCGGGCGTCCGAGCGGGCGAGAAGCGGGCTCTGGCCCGGGCGATCACCCTCGTCGAGAACTCGGACCCGCTGGCATACGACCTGGTGCGCGACGTCTATCCGGAGACGGGTCGCGCCTACGCGGTCGGAGTCACCGGACCTCCCGGGGTCGGCAAGTCGACTCTGATCTCCGGGCTCGTCCGCCACGTCCGCGAGCGAGGGACGACGGTTGGCGTCATCTCCGTCGACCCGTCGAGCCCGTTCTCGCACGGGGCACTGCTAGGCGACCGCATCCGGCTCGCCGACCACTTCCTCGATCCGGAGGTGTTCATCCGCTCGATGGGGACTCGGGGTCACCTCGGCGGCCTCGCCGAGGCGACGCTGCAGGCGCTGCTCGTCCTCGACGCGGCCGGCAAGGACCTCGTCTTCCTGGAGACGGTCGGCGCCGGCCAGAGCGAGGTCGAGGTGATCGGCATCGCCGACACCGTCGTGCTCGTGCTGATGCCCGGCTCAGGCGACTCGATCCAGGCGCTGAAGGCGGGGATCATGGAGATTCCCGACGTGATCGCGATCAACAAGCTGGATCACCCGGCAGCGAAGACGATGCTGAAAGAGGTGAGGTCGATTCTGTCCCTCGACAAGGAGCGGGCGTGGCGGCCGCCGATCGTGCTGACCGAGGCGACGCGCGGCGAGAACGTGCCGGAGCTTTGGGAGAAGATCGAGGCCCACCGCGCCTTTCTCGATGACGAAGGGCTGCTGGAGCAGCGGCGGCGCGAGAATCTCGCCGGCGAGGTGTTCGCGGTCGCCTCCGCTCGCGCGAAGGCTCATCTCGAGCGAGCCGTCGCCGGCGACCCCGAGCTGCGCCGGCTGCTCGACGAGGTGCAGAGCAGGGAGCTCGACCCGCTCAGCGCCGTTCGAGAGATCATGGACAAGGTGTTTCACCTTGGCGACGGAAACCACAGGCCCGACACTCACTGAGATCGAGGCGGCGCGCCGCGGCCTCGCGGACGTCGCGCGCGTGACGCCGGTCTACGGCTCCGAGACCTTCTCGCGCCTCTCCGGGCGCGAGGTCGTCCTCAAGGCCGAGAACCTGCAGCGGACGGGCTCGTTCAAGGTGCGAGGCGCCGTCACGCGCATCGCGGCTCTTTCAGAGACGCAGAGTGCCGCCGGGGTCGTCGCGGCGAGCGCCGGCAACCACGGCCAGGCGGTCGCGTGGGCGGCCCGCGAGGCCGGCATCCCGGCGGCGATCTTCGTCCCGCAGGACGCGCCGATGGCGAAGGTCGAGGCATGCCGCAACTACGCAGCGGCGACGGAGCTCGTCGGCGCGACCTTCGAGGACGCGCTGGCAGCCGCGCTCGCATACGCGGACGAGACCGGCGCGACCTTCGTCCACCCCTATGAGGACGAGACCGTTGTCGCGGGCCAGGGGACGATCGGACTCGAGCTCGCCGAGCAGGTGCCGGAGGTGGAGACAGTGCTTGTTCCGGTCGGTGGCGGCGGGCTTGCGGCCGGCATCGCGCTTGCATTGCGGGCGGTGAAGCCCGACGTGCGCATCGTCGGGGTCGAGGTTCAGCGAGACCGTTACACGATCGCCGACGGGATCGCCGTCAAGCATCCAGGCGAGCTCACGTCGTCGATCCTGAACGACGCGCTCGAAGAGCTGGTCGCCGTCTCGGACGAGGAGATCAGCGAGGCGATCGTGCTACTCCTCGAGCGGGCGAAGCTCGTCGTCGAAGGGGCCGGGGCCGTCGGGGTCGCGGCACTCCTGGCCGGACGGGTGCGCGGTTCGGGACCCGCGGTTGCGGTGCTCTCGGGCGGCAACATCGATCCGACGATGCTGATCTCGGTGATGCGCCACGGCCTCACGGTCGCGGGCCGGTATCTCGTCGTCCGGACGCAGCTGGCCGACCGGCCAGGAGAGCTGATCAAGCTGCTCTCGCTCGTGGCCGAGGAGCGGGGGAACGTGATCGCGGTCGAACACCACCGCGAGGGGATGGACGTTCCCGTTACGGCGACGGAGGTCGAGCTGACGCTCGTCACCCGGGACGAGGATCACTGCCGCCAGATCCTGGCTGCCATGGACGAGCACGGCTACACGGCCCAGCGTCTGCGTTGAAGACCATCGTCTGCGAGCGCTGCGGGCGCGAGAACCCAGGCGACGGGCGCTTTTGCGCCGGGTACGGGGCGCCTCTCGCGGCGTCGCCGGAGGCTCCGCGTGAGGAGCGGAAGGTCGTGACGGTGCTCTTCGCCGACCTCGTCGGCTTCACCAGCCGCGCCGAAAGGCTCGATCCGGAGGACGTCCGCGCGGTGCTCGAGCCCTACCAGGCGTAGCTTCGCGCCGAGCTCGAACGCCACGGCGGAACGGTCGAGAAGTTCATCGGCGACGCGGTGATGGCGTTGTTCGGCGCCCCCACCGCGCACGAGGACGACCCCGAGCGCGCCGTCCGCGCGGCCTTCGCGATCCGTGACTGGGTCGTGGGGCAGGAGGAGCTGCAGCTCAGGATCGGGGTGACGACCGGCGAGGCGCTCGTACGGCTCGGCGCCCGGCCGAGCGAGGGAGAGGGCATGGCCTCGGGCGACGTCGTCAACACGGCCGCGCGGCTCCAAACGGCTGCGCCGGTGAACGGAATTCTCGTCGACGAGGCCATGGATCCGTGCCGGTCTCGCGTACGTCGATCATGACTTCACGCATGCGGCCGACCTCTACCGCGAGATCGGGACCGTGCCGGACGAAGCAGACGCCCGCTTGCGCGCGGCGGAGGAGGCAATCGAGGCCGGCCGCCGGGCCGAGGGTGAGCGGGAACTCGAACGCGCGCTCGCCCTCTGGCGCTCCCTCGGCGCGACCGCGTACGTGCTCGAGGGCGAAGCGTTGCTCGCGGCCTCCGCTTAGCTGCCGCTCAGCTGCCGCAACGGCGGAAGCCGACGGTGGCGCCGCCGCGCGCCTCCCAGGCTCGCATGCCCCCCGCCAAGACGGGCCGGGCGTCAACCCCCGAAGCCGCGAGCACGCTCGCCGCGACGGCCGCGCGGGCGCCGCTCTCGCAGATCGTCACCACCGGCCGTCCCTCCTCCTTCAGCTCGTCGCCATACTCGCGCACGAGGCGGTACGGAATGTTGCGGCTGCCCGGGATGAAGCCGTCGTCGCGCTCGTGCAGCTCGCGAACGTCGATCACCTCGACCGCGTTCGCGGCGACGAGGCGGTCGAGCTCGTCCACGTCGACCGCCTCCAGCGTCTCGGTCTCGGCGGCGCCGAGAATGTAGCCCTGCAGTTCGCCGATTCCGACCGCGTGCAGGCGCCGGGCCGCGTCCTCGGCCTGCTCGCGCGTCGCTGCGTAAATCAAGGGGCTCTCGTCCGGGAGGAGCACGAATGCCGCCCTCGTCGCGAAACCTCTCCGCTCCAGGGGGACGTTGATCGCGCCCGCCGCGTGGCCGGCGCCGAAGACCTCGGCCGGGCGGATGTCGAGAATCGGGGCCTCGAGCTCGTCGGGCTCCTCGAGCGGCGTGGGCGCGGCCACGAACGGACCGCGATTGAGCTCGACGATTCGGTCGAGGTTCGGCGGGCGCGGGGAGCGCGTCAGCGCCGATGCGCTCACGAACTCGTCCTCGCCGCTCGAGGCGAGCATGGGGTTGAACCGGCGCTCGAAGCCGATCGTGGTCGAGGCCTTGGAGCACATCGAGGCCCCGCAGAGCGAGCCCGCAACGCGACCCGGGAAGACCTCGACGCCGTCGGGAAGCTCGAGCAGGCGCTGCAGGCTGGCAAAGAGCGCGAGCGCGCCGTCGACCGCCTCGACGGCAAGATCCGGCCGGGCGGCGTCGCCGACGAAGAGCGAGTCGCCGGTGAGCACGAGCCAGGGCTCCTCGGCTCTGGTCCGGTCGATGACCGCGAAGCAGCAGTGCTCGGGCCGGTGTCCGGGCGTGTGTAGTACCCGCAGCGCCACGTTGCCCAGCACGACCTCGCGCCCGTCTTCGAGCGGGTCGTGCTCGTAGGCGACCTCGGCGGCCGGGTGGATCCCGACCGCGATGCCGTGCTCGAGCGCCAGCCGGCCGTGCCCCGAGACGTGGTCGGCATGCGTGTGCGTCTCGAGTGTCCGCATGATCCGGATGCCCTCTTGCTTCGCCGCGGCGAGGTACTGCTCGATCGCGTAGGCCGGGTCGACGACGACCGCCTCGTGGGTTTCCTCGTCGCCGACGAGATACGACGCACAGCCGAGGTCGTCGTCGACGAACTGCCTGAAGATCACGGCTTCGACCGTAACATCCGCGGCGGCTTGTTTTCTTGAAGTGCTCGTGCGAAGAAAGGCAGATGTTGGGTATAGGACTGGAGACCTGATCTGCAGGAAGGGGGAGCAATGAAGCGTCTCGTTGTCGGACTGTCCCTGCTCGTCTTGGCGCTGGCCTTACCGCTTGTCGCGCTCGGTGACGTGACGGTTGGATCTGGAGGCGGAACTCCGGGTACGTCGCTCAATTTCACACTGGTCGGGACGAATCCGCTCTTCTCGCGCGGCATGAATGCGGCGCTGGCGCTCTACGACCACTACGCGTACATCGGGAACCGAACGGACGGGTCGAGCACGTGTGGGCTCGGCGATCCCCGGCGCTCGACTGACCCGAATTCCTGCCCGCACCCGCACCCGGGGATCCTGATCACCGACATCGCCGACCCGTCGAACCCAAGCGTCGTCGGTGAGATCGGGACGCCCTACGCGGGCCAGGTCGGGATCACGACCCGCGAGCTGCGGGTCTGGCCGCAGAAGAAGCTGCTGATGGTGATGACCTTCCGCTGCAGCTCGGTCATCCATGCCTGCCCACCGGGAAACGACGCCACCTTCCCCTTCGACATCAAGTTCTTCGATCTCAGCGACCCGGTTCACCCGACCTTCATCTCCAGCTACGTCCCCACCTCGGCGGCGGGGCTACAGGTGAAGCCGCACGAGATGTACTTCTGGATCGATCCGAAGAACCCCGATCGGGCGCTGCTCTGGCTCTCGACCCCGAGCACCTCCGTCAATCCGGCGCGGCCGAACATGATGATCGTCGACATCAGCGCCGTCCCCTCGGGGGGTTCCGTGCACGAGCTGGCCGAGGGAAACTGGAACCAGTTCTTCCCGGGCGCCGCCAACCCGGCCAACTATGACTCCGACCTCTCGCTGCATTCGATGACGCCCTCGTTCAACGGCGCCCGTACCTACCTCGCTTACCTGCGTGGCGGCTTCGGTGTCCTCGATACGAGCGAGGTCGCAAACGACCAGGTGCCCGCCGGAACGGTCGAAAGCCTGAACGACAAGCTGCTGACGCCGGTCCCCTTCCCGACCTGGGGCACAGGGCCGCACTGCGACGGCCACACAGCGGCGGGTTGTTCCGAGAGCCACTCGGCGGTGCCGCTGCCGGGCCGGCCCTTCGCACTCACGATCGACGAGGTCTACGGCAGCTTCACGACGCCCTCGTTCGGCTGGCCCTGGGGCTGGGCTCGCCTCTGGAACATCGCCCAGCCGCGCAGGCCACACACCATTGGCCAGTACAAGCTGCTCCAGAACACGAGCGCCTACACGCCTGCGCCCGGCGAGAACGAGTTCACCTCCTACTCGTCACACAACCCGACCGTGCTGAGGAACTTGATCTTCGACTCTTGGCATTCTGGAGGCGAGCAGGCGATCGACGTCTCCGACCCGGGCAGCCCGGTGCAAGCGGGCTGGTTCTCGCCGACGCCGCTGGCTAGTGTCGCGAACGAGGACCCGGCGCTTTCTGCCGGCCCGAACAAGGTGGTCGTCTGGAGCTTTCCGATCATCCGGGATGGGCTGATCTACGTCATCGACATTCGGAACGGGCTGTACGTGCTGCGCTACACCGGCCCGCACGCTGATGAGGCCGCGGGGATCTCCTTCCTCGAGGGGAACTCGAACCTCGGCGACGCCGGGCGGCTCGCGAAGAGCGCGGCTCCGTAGCTCAGACGAGGGCCGGCGCGCGCTTCGGCGTGCCGGCCCTCGTCCTCCGCTCCTTGACCTTCCTGTCGCACCCGCTCACAATGCGGCTGCCGCAGTTCACCTCCACTTAGGAGGGGTCAATGAGGAGTCGGATTTTTCTCGCCGTCGCTGCGATTGCTGCGATCGCTGCCGTCTCGGCGCCCGCCGCGTTCGCCAACCACTCGTGGAACGGCTACCACTGGGCGCGAACGGCGAACCCGTTCACGATCAAGCTCGGCGACAACGTCAGCGGGTCCTGGGACGGCATGCTGAGCACCGCGTCGTCAGACTGGTCTCAGTCGACCGTGCTCGACACGACCATCGTTGCCGGCGGCACTAGGCCGAAGCCCTGCAAGGCGACCTCTGGGCGGGTCGAGGTGTGTAGCGCGAGCTATGGCAACAGCGGCTGGCTCGGCGTTGCGACCATCTGGCTGCAGTCGGGCACGACGCACATCGTGCAAGGCACGGTCAAGAACAACGACTACTACTTCGGCAGCTCGAGCTACCAGTACAACAACACGGCCGAGATGCAGCACGTGATCTGTCAGGAGATCGGGCACACGTTCGGACTCGACCACCAGAGCACGGACGGGACGTCGCTCGATACCTGCATGGACTACTACCACAACAGCTCGGCCGCAGATACCAAGAGCACGCATCCGAACAAGCACGATTACGACGAGCTTGACACGATCTATACGCACCTCGACTCCTCGACGACGATCGGCGCCGCGACGGGGTCGCAGCTGGTTCCACTCGGGCAGATGGGCGAGTCGAAGTACGTCGACCGGCTCGCGAACGGACTAACGCGGATCACGTACGTCCGCTGGGCGACCCCGATTCACACGAGTCTGTAGAGGAACGCTTAGCGCGCGAGAGCCCGCGACGCGGGCTCTCGCGCCAGTTCAGCCGCGTCCCTTTGCCACCACTCCGCCGCAGAGCACTTCGTCATGGACGGGGCGGCGATCTGGCGGTCGTGGCGGTACGACACGCCGGGCATCAACATCACTAGGAAGGCTCGTGCTGCCGCGCGACCGGGGCGTGTCACTCCTCGCCGGCGGTCAGCCAGCGCCGCAATCCAAGGAAGAAGATTGCGCCGAGGAGCGCAGCCGCGGTCGCCGCGGCGATCGCGACCCACACGGCCGTGCCTCGCGCCGCCGGCTCGATGTCGAGCGGAACGGGGAACTCCTCGACGCGACCGCGCGGCACCGCGAAGTGCTCGGTCGCGTGGAAGACGACGCTGCCCTTGCTCTCGGGCAACTCGACGACGAGCCTGAATGTGTCGTGCTTCCCGGCGCGAATCGACCCGCCGCGCCAGGTCGCAGACCGCCCTCGCACGAAGGCAGTCCAGCCCGGGTTGGGCCGCGCCTGGCCGATCTTCACGCTCTGCGGCGCGATAACGACGATGCGATCGATCCGCGATGTCCCCTGCTCCGCGAACGTCTCGTCGGGCACGCTGAACGTAAGCGTGGTTTCGGACCCCGCTTTCGCCTGGCCGGGGCTGACGGAGATGTGCGCGGAGGCGGTTGGTGAGACGCTGAATGCCCCGAGCGCGACGAGGCCGAGGCTACAAGCCCAGGTGCCGCGCAATGACCATCCTCTGCACCTCGTTCGTTCCCTCGCCGATCTCGAGGATCTTCTGGTCGCGATAGAGCCGCGAGACCGCGAACTCGTCCATGTAGCCGTAGCCGCCGTGCACCTGCAGCGCCCAGTTGACGACGCGGTTCGACATCTCGCCCGAGTAGAGCTTCGCGATCGCCGCCTCCTTGCCGAACGGCCGTCCCTGGTCCTTGACCCAGGCGGCCTTGTAAACGAGGTTCCGCGCTGCCTCGATCTCGGTCGCCATGTCGACGAGCCGGAACTGCACCGCCTGGAACTTCGCCACCGGGCGACCGAACTGCTCCCGCTCGTGCGCGTAGGCCGCGGCGAGGTCGTAGGCGCCCTGCGCGAGCCCGACGGCCATCGCTGCGACGGAGATCCGGCCGCCGTCGAGGATCTCGAGGAACTGGCCGAACCCTTGGCCCCGCGGGCCGAGCAGGTTCCCCTCCGGTACGGCGCAGTCGTGGAACGAGAGCTCGCGCGTGTCCGAGGCGTGCCAGCCCATCTTCTCCATCGGCTCCGAGATCTCGTAGCCCGGCGTGCCGTTCGGGACGATCAGGTTCGAGATCTCGTCCTCACCGGTCCGGGCCGTGATCGTCACGCAGGCGGTGATGTCGGTGCCGGCGTTGGTGATGAAAATCTTCGAGCCGTTGACGATCCACTGTCCGTCCCGCAGCTCGGCGGTCGTGCGGGTCGCGCCGGCGTCGGAGCCTGCGCCCGGCTCGGTCAGCCCGAACGCCGCGAGCCGCTTGCCCGAGGCGAGTTGCGGCAGCCAGTCGCGCTTCTGCTCCTCGTTCCCGAAGTAGAAAATCGGCAGCGTCCCGAGCGAGTGGTGCGCGGCGAGCGTGATCGCAACGGAGGAATCGATCCGCGTCAGCTCCTCGACCGCGATCGCGTACGAGACGGTGTCGGCGCCCGCACCGCCGTACTCCTCCGACACGGTCATGCCCATCAAGCCCAGCTCGGCCAGCTCGGCGACGAGGTCGTACGGGAAGCGGTGCTCGCGGTCGAGCTCGGCGGCCACGGGCGCGATCCGCGACCCCGCGAACTTCCGCACGGTGTCGCGCACGAGCTGGTGCTCGGGCGTCAGGTCGAAGTTCAAGCGGCCGCGGCCAGCCTGTCGACGAGCTCGCAGATCAGGCGGACGCCGTAGCCCGTGCCGCCGCGCTGCCAGAGATAGTCGTGCCGCGGCCAGGTGAGGAAGCCGGTTCCGGCCATGTCGACGTGGGCCCAGGGCCCCTCGCCCGCGAACTCGCGCAGGAACTCGGCCGCGAGCACGGGGACACCCTGCCTGCGGATGTTCGAGTTCTTCAGGTCGGCGTAGTCGGAGTCCACATAGCGGCGGTACCGCGAATGCAGCGGCCATGGCCAGGCGTGGTCGCCGCTCGCCTCGCCCGCCTCGACGATGAGCGTCCGCCAGTCGCTGTCGTTCGCGAAGACGCCGGCGTAGAAATCGCCGAGCGCGCGGTCCATCGTTCCCGTGAGCGTCGCGAAATCGACGACGTGGGTGGCGCCGAGTTGCCTGGCGTAGGGGAGGGCGTCGGCGAGCACGAGCCGCCCCTCCGCGTCCGTGTCGATGACCTCGATCGTCTTGCCGTTCATCGCCGTGAGGATGTCGCCGGGGCGGTAGGCGCCGCCGCCGATCGCGTTCTCGGTCGCTCCCACGACTCCCAGCACTTGCAGGGGCGGCTCGAGCTCGGCCACTGCGCCCAGCGCCGCGATCACGCCGCCGCCGCCGGCCATGTCGCCCTTGAGGTCCTCCAGGTACGTCGGCTTCTTGATCGAAATGCCGCCGGTGTCGAACGTGACCGCCTTGCCGACCAGTCCGAGCACGACGTCCTCGCGGGCGCGCTGGGGAGGCTCGTAGCGCATCACGCTCAGCCGCGGAGGGTTGTGGCTTCCCTGGGCGACGCCGGCGAACGCGCCCATGCCGAGTTGGCGGATCCGGTCGAGGTCCAGCGTCTCCACGGAGAGCCGCGGCGAGCCGCCGGCGATCTCGGCCGCGCGTTCGGCGAGGCGCTCGGGTGTCAGCTCGTTCGGTGGCGCGTTGGCCAGATCGCGCGCGCGATTCGTCCACTGGGCGACGACCGCCGCGCGCTGCGCGGCTGCTCGGGCGTCGGCATCGCTGGAAACGATCGTGAGCAGCTCGAGCCGCGGCGCCTCGGGCGAACTCTTCCACCGACCGGGATCGTAGGAGCCGAGAAAGGCCCCGTCGACGATCGCCCGCGCCTGCTCGGCGGCAGAGATTGGCAGCGATTCGTCCAGGAGCCAGGCGATGCTCCGTGCGAAGCCGCGCGCCTCGCGCGCGAGGGTGCCGGCCGCGGTGCGCACCGCATCCGCGTCCAGAGCCTCGCGCACGCCGAGGCCGGGGATCGCGAGCCGTGCGGCCTTCAGCTCGCCGTTGAGATGAAGCAGCGGCGCCGTCTGCAGCTTTCCGCTCACCTCCCCCTGCTCGACGAGTTCCGCCAAGCGTTCGCCGAGGCGGCCATTCAGCGCCGCGACGGGTCCCGCCAACGTGGCGGAGGCGAGCAGGGGTGCGGCAAGAACGTCGGCCTCGACCGACTCGGGCGATCCGGCTTCGACCTCGACCCGCATCGGGCCGCGATGCTATCCGACCTTCCTCGTAGTCTCACTCGAATGCGGGGCCGGTCTCAACTTCGGCGCCGGTGCGCCGATAGATCGACTATGGCGGTACCAGCTTTGCGGCGGTTTGTTTCTCAGCGCCCCCGATCGGGTCGGCAGCTCGACCCCGAGACGCTGAGACAGCACCACACGTCGCTCGTCAACGAGCGCCAGCAGCTTCGCCGGGACGGCGCCGCCGCCGAGGAGCTCGAGCGCAACCGGCTTGCAATCGTGCAGTGCCAGTGGGAGCTCTCGCGCGCCCTGATCGAGCGCTACCACGCCCCGGTCGCCGCTCCCGGCGTGGCCTGATTCTCGCCGCTCGCTAGCCTGCGCCCGTGCGGGCGGAGCTCGACAAGCGTGCGATGGCGGCGCTCTCGAGCGGCCACTGCGCGACCGACTTCGCGAACGGCGCTCTGCCTGCGCTGCTTCCCTTCTTTGTCGAGAAGTTCGACCTCTCGTACACGCTGGCGGCGGCCGCGGTGCTCGCCTCCGCGGTCTCGTCGTCGATCGTGCAGCCTTTGTTCGGGCTGTGGTCGGACCGGCGTGGAGCGATCTGGCTGCTGCCGGGCGGCGTTGCGCTCGCGGGAATCGGGATCGCGCTCGCCTCGGCGGCGCCGAGCTATCCGCTCGTGCTTCTCTTCGTCGTCGTCTCCGGCCTCGGCGTGGCGGCCTTTCACCCCGAAGGCTCGAAGTTCGCCGCCTTCGCCGGTGGCCGCCGGCGGGCGAGCGCGATGTCGCTCTTCTCGATCGGCGGCAACTTCGGCTTCGCCCTCGGGCCGATCGCGGCGACCCCGCTCGTGCTCGCGTTCGGGCTCACGGGCGGGCTGCTGCTCGCCGTCCCTGGGGTCGCCGTCGCCCTCGCGCTGCTGCTGCTCGCGCCCTTCCTCGGTTCGTTCGCGCCTGAGCGCGGACGGCGGGTGGAGACGGACGAGCCCGATCGCGTGGGTGCCCTGCTGCTCCTGCTCGGCGATCGCCTTTCGCAGCGTCGCCTGGTTCGGTCTGATCACGTTCGTGCCGCTCTGGGAGGTCTCGCTCGGGCACTCGAAGGCGCACGGGAACCACCTGCTCTCGCTGATGCTGCTCGCCGGGGGGCTGGGCACGCTTGCTGCCGGGCCTCTGGCCGACCGCTTCGGCCGTCGGCCGGTCCTGCTGGCGAGTACCGCGGCGACGGCGCCGCTGATCCTCGTCTTCGTCCTCGTCGGGGGCGTCCCGGGAGCGATCGCGCTGGCGGGGGTCGGGATCTCAGTGATCGCAACCTTCGGCGTGACGATGGTGATGAGCCAGGAGTACCTGCCACGTCACATCGGCGTGGCTTCAGGGCTGTCAATCGGGCTCTCGATCGGCCTCGGCGGCGTCGGGGCGGTTGCCCTCGGCGCGGTTGCCGACTCCATCGATTTGCGCGTCGCCCTTTACGCCGCGGCCGGATCGGCGTTCGTCGCGCTCGCGCTGACCGCGCTACTGCCGTCGTCGCGACCTTCGCGCCGGCTCGCAGTCGAGCCCGTAGTCCCGTGAGCCCGCCAC
>Ga0137371_10001926_pt1 | contig 16595 bp, 18 predicted proteins | sample SagtaG_7_FD_104919 | JGI IMG/M metagenome (GOLD analysis project Ga0137371, IMG submission 104919) | Vadose zone soil microbial communities from Sagehorn Ranch, Mendocino, California, USA - Sage1_R_40_16 metaG | ecosystem: Environmental > Terrestrial > Soil > Vadose zone | place: USA...
GCCACGTCGTTCGGAACCAGGTAGCAGCCGGCGATCTCGTACTCGGAGTCGAACAGCGCTGCGATCTCGTTGAGCGAGAGGTTCTCGGTCAGGGGCTCATCGCCGTCGGGCCAGCCCGCCTCCGCGCGGGTCACGAGGGTCAGTCCGTCTTCAGCGAGCAGGTCGACACAAACCTTCTGGAATCCGAGTGCATTCGAGATTCCGTTGCAGACCGCCTGCAGGATCGAGTCGGTGGAGAGCGTCTGGGTCAGTCCTGACGAGATGTGCATCAGCTCCTCGAGCGCCGCGCGGTGGCGCTCCCTGACGATCGCCGCTTGTGCTGCCGCGAGCGCCTGCGCGGCGTAATGCGCGAGACCGACGAGCAGCCCGAGCTCCTCGTCCGCCGGGCGCAGGTCCGAGACCGGATCCCCGACCGACAGGATCCCCAGCAACTCGTCTCCTGGCCCGTACAAGGGGACGAAGACCTCGTCGTCCGGGTGCCAGGCTTCCGGGTGCACGCCGGGCTCGCGCTCGGGGACGTAGCGGTCGCCGACGTCGTTCCGCCAGTCGAACTCGCCGTGCTTGATGAAGTAGGCGCCGCCGCGGAGGAAACGGTCGTCGAGGAGGTGTGTCCAGCCGTCCCAGCCGTATGTGCTGCCGAGGAGCGCCCGCTGCGCCTCCTTGTCCCCGTGTACGGTTGCGACAGAGAAATCGTCCCATTCGCGGCGGTAGAGGTTGAGAACGACGGTGCCGAACCCAAGCACCTCCGACACGGTCCGCGCGATCAGGGAGAGGACGGTCGGGAGGTCGCTTTCGGCTCGAACGAGCTCGGTGACACCGACGAGCGCGCCGACGCCCGAGAGCTCTCGCGGATCGCTCCGCCTCACCCGTTTCAGTAACCGCGCCAGGCGTACGCTGCGCCGCGCGCCGCGAGTCGCTGTGGTGACCTTCTTGCCGCCGATCGGACTGTCCTCCTCGCCGAACCCTTGCCGCCGCCGATCAAAGGATCCTCGTTTTCGCGCCGGTTCGAATCGCTCTGGCGGGGGATATCCGTCGCGGCCGCCGGCTCGCAGGTCGGCGCCGGCGAATGGGTGAGAGCCATTTGTAGTCTTCCCGGCCGTGGCGGCGTTCGGTGCTCTTCGGCAGGCAGGCCTCTATGGACGGACGGTCGCCCGCGTTGCACAGCGCGGTTTTCGCGAGCGCGGGGGTGACCCGGCGCTTGCGACAGAGCGCATCGTCTTCGTCGTCGGCTCGCCACGATCGGGGACGACGTTCCTCGCCGGCGCGGTGGGCGCGCAGCCGGGTTTCGTCGATCTCGGCGAGGTCAGACCGGTCAAGGCGTCGGTCGAACGCTGGGCGTCGCTGCCCGAGGCCGAGGCGGCAGGCGAGCTCCGCTCGACGCTCGAGCGCATTCGCCGCTTGAGCTTCGTTCGCGACCTGAGGCCGGTCGAGCAGACGCCGGAGCTCAGCTTCGTGGTCGGTGCCGCGGTGCGCGCATACCCCCAGGCGACGGTGTTGCACATCATCCGCGACGGGCGCGACGTCGTCTGCTCGCTGCTCGAAAAGGGCTGGCTTGGAGACACACGCGAGGGCACCGATGACGCGGGCCTCCCCTACGGCGGGCACGTGCGCCCGTGGGTCGAGCCGGAGCGGCGCGAAGAGTTCACGCGCGCGAGCGAGGCGAGCCGTGCGGCCTGGGCCTGGCGGCGATATCTGACGGCAGCCAGGGCGGCGCCGGAGCAGACGTTCGAGATCCGCTACGAGCAGATCGCCGCCGATCCGGTGGTGGCCGCGGAGGAAATCGCACGGCGGCTCGAGACCGACCCTGCGTCTCTTGCCGAGGCGCTCGGCGCGGTGCACGCTCGCTCGATCGGCCGTTGGCGCCGGGATCTGACTTCAGACCAGGTCGAGGATGTCGAACGCGAGGCGGGCGAGCTCCTGCACGAGCTGGGTTACGCCTGAAGGCTCGTCTACCCGCAGAGCTGATTCCGCGCATCCCGCGCCCGGCACGCCTGGTGCTCCGCAACGCGGTCTGGACCTACGGCCGGGCCACTTCGTTCGCGCGGCCGTTGCCCAACTTCCTGATCCTCGGCGCGCAGAAGGCCGCCACCACGGCTCTGTATGCCTATCTGCGCTGGCACCCGGAGATCACCGGCCCGTCCTGGAAGGAGGTGAGCTACTTCGACCGTCACTACCGGCGGGGGGCGTCGTGGTACCGCGGTCACTTTCCGATACGCGCCGGCGATCGTCTCGTCGGCGAGGCAAGCCCGGGCTACCTCTTCCACCCGCTCGCGCCCGAGCGAGTCCGGATGACAGTTCCGGAGGCGAAGCTGATCGTGCTGCTCCGCGACCCGGTCGACCGGGCGGTTTCGCACTATCACCACGAGGTCGCCCTGGGCCGGGAGCCCCTCTCGTTCGAGGAGGCGATCGATGCTGAGCCCGAGCGGACGCGCGGCGAGGATCAGCGGCTCGTGCGCGAGCCCGGCTACTTCAGCCACGCCTGGTGGGACTACACGTATCTGGCGCGCGGCCGTTACGCGGAGCAGCTCGAGCGCTGGTTCGCCGTTTTTCCCCGCGAACAGCTACTCGTGGTGCCGAGCGAGGAGCTGGCGGCCGATCCCGGGCAGGTCTATGCGCGCGTACTCGAGTTCCTCGAGGCCCCGCGGCACGAGCTCGGTTCGTACCCCCGCGTCTACCAGCAGGAGTACGGCGAGCTCAGCCCCGACACGCGGCGGAGGCTCGCGGAGTACTTCGCCGAGCCGAACCGGCGGCTCTACGAGCTGCTCGGCCGCGACTTCGGGTGGCAGGCTCCCTAGGGCCTAGTAGTCGCGAATCGTCGCCGCCGTGCCGATCACGATCTGCGGCGAGGCTGCCGGGTCGAGCCAGAGGAGGACGGTGAGCGCCTGCGCCCTCGACAGGCTCACGCAGCCAAGGGTCGGGCCGCCGCTCGCGCTCACGTGGAGGAAGATCCCGGAGCCTCGGCCGGGCACGATCGGATGCGTGTTGTAATCGATCACGGCGAGGTACCGGTATGAGATGGGCGAGCGGGACATGTCCTCGCTGGTGATCCGAAACGGCGGCTTGGTGCCGCAGCGGACGTGGTGAAAGCGGTTGTAGAACGGCGAGCGAGCGTCCTCCACCCACCAGTCGCCGCAGACGACCCGGTGGTACCGGTAGCGCACACCCGGGTTCGGGCCGACTCCGTACATCACCGGCTGGATCCCGAAGGCGCCCGCCGGGGTCGTCTTGTCTCCCTCTCGCTTGTTCTCCGAGACGCCGTTTCGGCCGAGGTGGGCGGTCCAGGGGCCGTCGACTCCGATCCAGCACTCGCCTGACTTTCGCCAGAGGCGCAACGAGCCGCGGGTCGAGCGTCGCGCGGCCGCGACCACGGTGATCAGTTGAGTCGCCGGGCCGGTGGAAGCGAGCTGATTTGCCAGATTCGTGGCACAGGTAGCCGCGCGCGCGTCTCCTTCGCCGCTCGCCGCGGCGAAGCACAGCGGCACGCAGGCAAGAACTGCGAATCCCCAGCGCATCTCGCCTGGAGAGTACGCTCGGCACCGGGATGAGGATGCTGGTGCTTGCGATCTCTGCGGCCGTTTCGCTACACACGCCGCCCTTCACTCACAGCGTCTCGCGCGTCACCGCGGGGCAACTTCCGCACTCGTGGCATCCAGGCTGCCCGGTCTCGCCCAGCCGGCTCCGGCGCCTCCGGCTCACCTACTGGGGCTTCGACGGGCGCGCTCACACCGGCGCGCTGATCGCGAACGAAGACGCCGTACCCGACCTCGTCCACGTCTTCTCCCGGCTCTACGCGGCGCGGTTTCCGATCAGGCGGCTGCGGCCGATCGACGCCTACGGCGGCAACGACGAGCGATCGCTCGAGGCCGACAACACGGCGTCCTTCAACTGCCGCTACGTGATCGGGCCAGGACCGCGCCGCTGGTCGGTGCACGCCTACGGCGAGGCGATCGATGTCAACCCGGTCGAGAACCCGTATCTCGAAAGCGACCGCGTTCACCCGCGCGCCGGGCGCGCCTATCTGAACCGCACCAGACTTCGCCCGGGCATGGCGGTGCGTGGCGGCGTGCTCGTCCGCGCCTTCGCCGCGGTCGGCTGGAAGTGGGGCGGCCGCTGGACGGGCTCGCCGGACTACCAGCACTTCTCGTCGACCGGAGGCTAGGAGGATTTTTAGCCGGCTCTCAGCTTGAATCGGCAAACTGCGGGGATGCCGTTTGGGCGAAAGCGGGCGCTCCTGGCAATCTCCTTGGTCGCCGCAGCCGTGGTGAGCTCTGCAGGCTCGGCCGGCGCGGCCCGGCCCGAGCTGCAGCTCAGCCTGCATCATGGTCTCGAGGCAAGCACCGGGACGGAGACGAGCTCGAATTGGGCCGGCTACGCGGTCACGCACCGAAAGCCGTTCACCAGCGTCGCGGGCAAGTGGGTGCAGCCGACCGCGACCTGCGCCGACCTGTCCTCGACCTATTCGGCCTTCTGGGTCGGCCTGGGTGGTTTCTCCGCGAACTCGTTCGCAGTCGAGCAAACCGGCACGCTCGCGAACTGCTCGAGCGGCTCTCCCTCCTACACGGCCTGGTACGAGCTCTATCCGAAGCCGCCGGTGATGCTGCGGACCGCAATCCACCCCGGCGACACCCTCTCGGCGACCGTTTCGGTGAGCAAGAAGACGGTCGTCATACGGCTGAAGAACGTCACGACCGGCAAGCTCTTCACGAGGAAGCTGCACATGAACCGGCCAGACCTGGGCTCCGCGGAATGGGTGGCGGAGGCGCCAAGCGGGTGCGACTCCGCGGGCAACTGCTCGACGCTGCCGCTGACGAACTTCGGGACCGTCGCCTTCTCGCACGGCACTGCCACCGTCAAGGGGCACAAGGGCCGGATCTCGGACCCCGTCTGGTCTGAGACGACGATCGAGCTGCACGGCGACCTCGGCGACCCGAACAACCCGTCGCAGGCCGGCGCGAACGCCATCCCTCGTGCGCTGGGCCCGGACGGAGGCTCGTTCGCGATCGACTGGCAGCAGCTGAGCCCGCCGACGGGCTGAGCCCGTGTGCTTCGAGCTCGACTCGCTCCCCCCCGTGCCGCGCATCGCAGGCGCCGCCGTCTCCCACGACGACATCGAGCTCGAGGCGGCAGACGGCAACCGCTTCGCCGCGTTCGACGCGACGCCGGACAGCCCCAACGGAATCGGCGTCGTCATCCTCCCGGACGTCCGCGGGCTCTACCGCTTCTATGAGGAGCTCGCCCTTCGCTTCGCCGAGCGTGGTTATCACGCGATCGCGATCGACTATTTCGGGAGAACCGCCGGCGCGGCAAAGCGGGGAGACGACTTCGATTACCCGGAGCATGTCGCCCAGACGACGCCGGAAGGCATCCAGGCCGACGTGCACGCGGCAGTCGAACGCTTTCGGCCGAGCACGCGAGCGGTCTTCACCGTCGGCTTCTGCTTCGGCGGCCGCAACTCCTGGCTCGCGGCGGCTGCGGGACACGGCCTCACGGGGGCCGTCGGCTTCTACGGCAGGCCCGGCGAGCGCGACGGCGCGCCAGGGCCGATGCAGCGTGTGGCCGAGCTCGAGGCGCCGATCCTCGCGCTTCAGGCAGGCGACGACCAGAACATCACCGCGGAGATGAACGAAGCGTTCGACCGTGCGCTGACCGACGCCGGTGTCGAGCACGAGCTCGTCACGTATCGCGGTGCGCCGCACAGCTTCTTCGACCGCTGCTACGAGGAGTTTGCCGACGCGTCTGACGACGCCTGGCGCCGCCTGCTCGAGTTTCTAGACCGGCACGCCCGCTAGCGGGCTACCGGGGCGGCGTTTCCGTCTGACTCGCGGTAGCGGTAGACGATTCGACCTCGGGTCAGGTCATACGGCGACAGCTCGAGCTTGATCCGGTCGCCGATCAGGATCTTGATTCGGTAACGGCGCATCTTCCCGGCCGTGTAGCCGAGGGCCTCGTGGCCGTTGTCGAGCGCAATGCGGTACATGCCGCTCTTGTAGGACTCGACGACTTCGCCGTCGACTTCGATCTTCTGCTCCTTTTCGGAAATAGCACACCTCCTTTCTGAGAGAGATGCGCGCGGGTGAGAAACTCACCCGCGCGCGAGAAAACGGGCCTAGCCGACGATGCTGACGTTCCGAGCCTGGGGGCCCTTCGGGCCTTCCTCGACCTCGTACTCGACCTTCGCGCCTTCGGTGAGGCTCTTGAAGCCCTCGCCTGCGATCGCGCTGAAGTGCACGAAGACGTCGTCGCCGCCATCGGCTTGCGAAATGAAGCCGTAGCCCTTCGAGTCGTTGAACCACTTCACGGTTCCGGATGCCATGTATTCCACCTCCCTGCTACTTCACGAACGTGCAGCGGAGGCGTGATCGCACAACCGGTACTCGCTCTTGATGATCTTTGGCGCGAGAACCGTAGCGCATTCTCGCTATCGAAGGCTGGTCGCGACCGCCTGCGGCGCGGTCTCGGCGCGAAGTAGCGACAGAGCGGTAAGCGGGAAGACGAGCACGGAGACGAGCCCTGCGGCGACGAACGCGGCGCCGGTGCCCCTCGTGATCAGGCCCAGCTCCATCCCGATCTGCGACGCGACGACGATGAAGCCGAGCGACGTCGCTTGGAGCAGGCCCGCCGCCGCGACGTGTCGCCGGTCGAGGAGCGGCCGGTAGAGCAGCGCCGGTAGCGCCCGGGCGGCTAGCAGCAGGGCCACGAAGATCGGCACCAGCGCGAGGGTCGACGACTTCGCGATCAATGCGCTGCCGTCGAACTTGAGCCCGCTGGCGACGAAAAAGAACGGCACGAAGACGCCGAAGCCCACCTCCGCCAGCTTCTGGCGGAAGTGCGTGTGCGTCATCGCCTCGTCGCGGTCGACGAGCTTGAGGACGGCGCCGGCCATAAAGGCGCCGAGGATCGCTTCAAGCCCGAACTTCTCCGCCAGGACGACGAAGCCGACGAGCAGGACGAAGGCGCCGCGGACTCTGATTTGCGCGGTCGTGTCCTGCAGCCGGAGCAGTGCGCCGGAGAGGCGCATCGAGCGCTCCGCGCCGAGGACGGCAAGACCGATCGCGACCGCGAAGGCGGCGAAGGCGGCGAGCAGGCTCAGCTTGGCGCCCAGGCCTGACGAGTGGCCCGAGAAGAACAGCGAGAGCAGGACGATCGTCGCCACGTCGGCGATCGATGCGCCGGCGAGCACGACCTGGCCGAATTGGGTCGAAGACTCGCCCGCGTCCTTCAAGACAGGAATGACGACGCCGAGCGAGGTCGCCGCGGCGATGATCGCAATCAGCAGGGGCGACTTGACCAGTCCGGCCCAGTCGAGGCCAAGCGCGAAGACGATCGCGATCGCCAGGGAGGCGGCGAAGCCGAGGCCGGTCAGCTTCAGCAGCCGTCCGCGGAACTGCTCGAACTCGACCTCGAGCCCGGCCAGCAGCAGCAGGAACGCGAGCCCGAGCAGGCTCATCAGCTGAACCGGTTCGTCGACCTTCGCCCAGCCGAGCATCGAGGGCCCGAGCGCGATTCCGAGCACGATCTCGAGCACGACTGCCGGCAGCCGCAGCGATGGCACGAGTCCGAGCGCAAGGGGCGCGGCGAATGCGGCCGCGGCGACGATCAGCAGGTTGGTGAAGTCGATCTCCACCTATGCGGGGACGCTGATGCGCGCCTGCTCGGCCGCGGCCTTCACGCCCTCGCCGAAGGTCGGGAAGGTGTGGTGCGCGTAGGCGAGCTCGTCGACAGTGACGCCGAGACGCATCGCGATCGAGAGTCCCTGGACGATGTCGCTCGCGGCCGGCGAGACCACGTGCAGCCCGAGCACGCGGCGGCTCGGACGGTCGAACACGATCTTGAAGAGCCCGTGCTTCGCGTCGATGTACGACGCCCGGCGCACGTAGCGGAGCGGGTGGACGACCGTCTCGGCCTCGTAGCCCTGCTCCTCGGCCTCCATCTGCGTCAGGCCGACGCCTGCGAGCTCGGGGTCGGTGAAGATCGCCGTGGGCAGAACCGAGTAGTCGGCGACGGGACCTTCGTCCGGGTGGTACATGTCAACGACCGCGATCCGCGCCTGGTACTGCGCGACCGGAGTGAACTGCGCCTGGCCGTTCACGTCGCCCGCGGCCCAGATTCCGGGGACATTCGTGCGCATGTGGCCGTCGACGACGATCCCGAGCTTGTAGGTCTCCACGCCCGCGGCCTCGAGGTTCAGCTCCTCGATGTTCGGCCGGCGGCCGGAGGCGAGCAGCAGCCGGTCGAACTCGATCCCCTGCTCCATGCCGCCCTCACGCGGGACGATCGTTGCGACGTGGGTTTCGTCGCGAGTGGCGACCTTCGTGACGAAGCTGCCGAGGATCATCGGAATCCCTTCCTCCTCGAGGGCCTCCCGGAGCTCCATGGCGGCGTGCTGGTCGGTGTTCGGCGCGATCTCGTCGAGCGCGTCGACGATCGTCACCTTCGAGCCGAACCGGGAGAACGCCTGGCCGAACTCCAGCCCGACCGCGCCGGCGCCGACAATCAGCAGGGACTCGGGCAGCTGCTCGAGCTCGAGTGCCGTGATGTGGTCCAGCCAGTCGATCTCGTTGATCCCTTCGATCGGCGGCACCGCCGTGCGAGAGCCCGTCGCGATCAAGATCTTGTCGGCGGTCAGTTCTTCGTCGCCCACGCCGATCGTGTGCGGGTCGACGAAGCTCGCCGTGCCTTCGTAGGTGTCGAAGCCGGCCGCTTGGAGGTCTTCGACCCACTTCGGCTGCGGCTTCTTCAGCGTCTCCTTGCGGGCTTTGACCTTCGCAAGGTTCGTCGTCGCGGGGCCGGCCTCGATGCCGAGCTTGTTCGCCAGCGTGTTGATGTCGTGCGCCAGGTCGGCGGCGACGAGGTAGGCCTTCGTCGGCGTGCAGGCGACGTTGGGGCAGCTGCCGCCCCAGCGCTCGCGCTCGATCAGGGCCACCTTTGCTCCGTATTCCTTCGCCGCCTTGTTGGCGGCGTCGCGCGCCGCTGAGCCGGCGCCGATCACGATCAGGTCGTAGTGCTCGCTCTTCATGGGAACCTCCTCGCTCTCTCGTGGCACAGTCGCATGGCAGCGACGGTCGTTACAAGCGCCGGAGCGCTACTGAGCTTTCCGGCCACGGCCGGGGTCTGTGACCCCGGACATGGCCTCGTCGGTCGCGCTCAGGCCTCGGCGACGAGGTCGCCCGCGGCGGACATCGACTGCTCAGGCATGTCCAGAGCGATCGCTGCCTGGATCAAGCCGAGGTGCGAGAAGGCCTGGGGGAAGTTGCCGATCAGCTCACCCGAGTGCGGGTCGATCTCCTCGCCGAGCAGGCCGACGTCGTTACAGAAGCCGAGCAGCCGCTCGAACAGCTCGCGCGCCCGCTCGCCCTCTCCGGCGCGCGCGAGACACTCGACGAGCCAGAACGAGCAGATCGCGAAGGTCGCCTCCTCGCCCGAGAGTCCGTCGACGCCGTCGGTGACATAGCGGTAAACGAAGCCGTCCGCGGACAGCTCGTCCGCGATCCGGTCGGCAGTCGCCCGGGCGCGCGGGTCGTCGTGCGAGACGAAGCCGACGATCGGGATCATCAGGTTCGAGGCGTCGAGCGTTGTCGAGCCGAAGTACTGGACGAACGACTGCGACGCTTCGTCGACGCCATCGCGCTCGATCAGCTCGCGGATCTCGTCACGCTCTGTTGCCCAGCGCGGCTCGGCCTCGCGGCCGTCGAGCTCGGCCAGCCGCACGAGCCGGTCGAGCGCGACCCACGCCATCACCTTCGAATAGACGAAGTGCTGCGGCTCGCCCCGGATCTCCCAGATCCCCTGATCCGGCTCGCGCCACTTCTCCAGGACGACGCCGCCCACCCGGGAGAGGAAGTCCCACAGAACCTCGTCGATCTCGCCGCTGCGCCTGCGGTAGAGCCAGGCGCTGTCGAGCAGCTCGCCGAAGGTGTCCAACTGGAACTGCTGCGCGGCGCCGTTGCCAATCCGCACCGGCCGCGAGCCCCGGTAGCCCTCGAGCCAATCGAGCTCGACCTCGGGCAGGAGCCGCTCGCCGCCGACGCCGTACATGATCTGCAGTTCGCTAGCCCGGCCCGCGGTCGTGCGGCTCAGCCAAGCCATGTACGCGTGCGCCTCGTCCGCGTAGCCGAGCGCGAAGAGCGCGTTCAGCGTCAGTGTCGAGTCCCGCAGCCACGAGAAGCGGTAGTCCCAGTTGCGCTCGCCGCCGATTTCCTCCGGCAGCGACGTGGTCGCCGCGGCAACGATCGCGCCGGTCGGGCCGTTCGTAAGCGCCTTGAGGACGAGGGCGCTGCGAACGACCTGCTCGCGGTAAGGGCCTTGGTACGTGCAGCGGTCGGCCCAGGCGGCCCACGTCGACGTCGTCTCGTCGAGCTTCGCATGCACCTCCTCCCGGTTCAGGCGCTGCGGCTCGAGCTCGTGCGGGAGCTGGTAGGTGAGGACGACGAATGCCTCCTCGCCTGCGTGCAGCGTCCGGTTCCCCTGGGTCGCGGAGCGCTCGGCGTCTCCGAAGGGCAGCTCGCTCTGGAGCACGAGCGCGTCGGCTCCACCGTAGACGATCACCAGATCGTCTGCGAGCGTCTCGAGCCGAGGCGTGGTCAGCCCGTAGTCGAAGCGCGGCACGAGCTTCACCTTGACCGCGACCTCACCCTCGGTGCAGCGGGCGATCCGGATCAGCTGGTGGTCGGGATGCGCGGAGTGAGCGTCCTCGCCCGGCGCTGGCACTCGGAAGGCGAAGAAGTCGGTCAGCACCAGCGTGCCCGTCGGCGTGCGGAAGGTCGTCTCGAGCACGTTCGTCCCCGGGAGGTACCGCCGCGACGACTCGTAGTCGTCGTCGAGCGGCGCGATCCGGAAGAAGCCGGCCTTGGCCCAGTCGAGGATGCGCCCGAAGACCGGCCGCGCCTCGAAGCGGTGGAACGTGCACCAGTCGATCGAGCCGTCGGTGGAGACCAGCGCGCAGGAGTGACAGTCGGACACCAGCGCGTAGTCGGCGATCGGCGGATAGATCTCGACGCTCATCGGGATCCGTTCACCTCGACGAAGACCTTGATTGCGTCCCGGTCCTCGGTCAGCGCGCGGATCATCTCCTCGTAGTTCTCGAGCCCGGCGATCGGGGTCGTCAACAGCTGCTCGAGCCAGCCGGGGAAGAGCGCCTGCGCCTTGATCAGGTCGTCGACGCCCGAGCGGAAGTCGGCCGGCGAGGCGTTGACGGTGCCGACCATCACCTTGTTGCCGAGCACGAAGCTCTGGTTGATCTTGTCCGAGTTGATCTCCGCTTTGCGGGCGCCGCCGGTGATCGACGAGAGGACGAGGACGCCGTTCTTGCCGAGCGCCTCGGCGGCCTCCCAGATCACCGGCGAGAAGCCCGTCGCGTCCATGATCAGGTCGAACGGCCCGCGCTCCGCGCTGATCTCGGCCACGGACTTGTCCTGCGTCGAGGCGTAGACGCCGCCGAGCTGCTCGACGAGCTCGCTGTTCCGGTAGGGCGCCTTTGGCAGAGATGCGACCGTCAGCTCGAGGCCGCGCAGGCGCGCCGCCATCGCCATCAGCAGACCGATCGTGCCGGAGCCGAGGATCAGCGCCTTCCGCGGCTCCCAGACCTTCAGGCGCCGCTGGATCTCGTAGGCGTGGTTGATGCCTTTCTCGGCGACGGTCGTCGGCTCGAGCAGCACGCCGACCTCGCGCAGGGTCTCGGGCAACGAGAAGATGAAGCTCGAGTCCTCGACGTAGTACTCGGTCAGGTAGCCGTGCAGCAGGTTGATCCCGCGCTCGAAGTAGACGTCGTCGGTGGTGAAGTCCTGCAGCCCGATCTTCCCGTAGATCGAGGAGCCCGGCCGGCGGACGCTCGCAACCACGTAGCCGCCCGGACGGATCGTGTCAGGGACGTTCGGGCCGACTTCCTCGACGACGCCGAAGTTCTCGTGACCGATGATCAGGAAGTCGTCGCCCTCCGGCGCCGCGCCGTATTCGGCGGCGTTGATCTCCCTGTCGGTGCCGTCGACGCCGACGCGCAGAACGCGAACGAGGACGCCCCGCCCGTCCGCAATCTGGGCGACCGACGGCTTGGGGACGTCCTCGAGATGGATCGAGCCCACCTTGCCTGGATGAACCGCGATTGCCTTCATGGCCCCATCGTCTCGCACTCCGGCGCCGCGTTACAGTCGCGTCGTGGAAGACGCTGCGGTGATCAGAGCGCTGCGGGCGCGCGACGAGCGGGTCTTCGAGGAGCTGATGCGGATGTACAACGCGTCGCTTCTGCGAGTCGCGCTGATCTACGTCGCGAGCCGCGCCGTCGCGGAGGACGTCGTCCAGGAGACGTGGATCGGAGTGCTCAACGGGATCGACCGCTTCGAGGGGCGCTCTTCGCTGAAGACCTGGATCTTCCGGATCCTGACGAACATTGCGAAGACGCGCGGGCAGCGCGAGGGGCGGACGGTGCCGTTCTCGGCGCTCGAGCGGCCCGACGCCGTCCCCGAGGCGGCGGTCGACGCGGACCGCTTCCTGCCGGCCGACCACGGGCGCTGGCCTGGCCATTGGGCCTCGAAGCCCGAGCGCTGGCCCGAGGAGCGCCTCCTGGCTGCCGAGACACGCGCGGTCGTCGAGCAGGCGATCGAACGGCTGCCGCCGGCGCAGCGAACCGTGATCAGCCTCAGGGACGTGGAAGGCTGGAGCTCCGACGAAACGCGTAACGCTCTCGGCGTCAGCGAGACAAATCAACGTGTACTTCTCCACCGGGCGCGCTCCAAGGTGCGGCAGGCGTTGGAGGACTACTTCTCGGAGGCCCAGTGAGTGCCAGCGTCGAACAACTGAGTTGCCAGGAGCTCGTCGAGTTGGTGACGAGCTACTTCGAAGGCGCGCTCCCTGCGGACGAGCGAGCCAGCTTCGAGCACCACATCGAGGGTTGCACGGGCTGCCACGAGTACGTCCGCCAGATGCGCACGACGATCGAGCTCACCGGCCGGCTGACCACCGCCGACCTGAGCCCCGCTGCTGAAGCGAAGCTGCTGACGGTTTTCCGCAACTGGAAGTCGCCGCGCTAGGATTCCGCGGCCATGTGGCTCTACTTCATCCCGCTCTACATCGCCGGCGCGATCATCTTTCTCTTCGCGCTGTTCGCACTGCTTGGGCGGTTCCGCGGCGGCAAGTACGTCCGGCCGGTCATGCAGGGACTGGCGAAGATCCCCGGCGTTCGCGGGCTGATGATGAAGGCTTCCCGGGCGGCCCTGGCGAAGCAGAACCCGGAAGCCGCGAGCGCGCTCCAGAAGCTCGAACGGGCCGGGGTGGCGAATGACCCGCAGCGCGCGCAGGCCGCGCTCTCGCGTCTCAGCGCCTCGGAGCGGCGCGCCTACCTCGAGGCCGCCGGCCAGGAAGGCGCTCTTCCCGAGCCGCAGAACCGCCAGCAGCGGCGAGCCATGGAAAAGCTGCAGAAGCAGCGCCGGGGGCGCTAGGCGTAGGGGCGCACCGCGCCGACGTAACGGCGCGCGTACTGGCTGAGGCTCGAGATCCGTACGAAGTCGCCCGTGTGCGGCGCATGGATGAACAGCCCGCCGCCGATGTACATCCCTTCGTGCCCGGGTATGCCGAACGCGCCCGGGTCGAAGAAGACCAGATCCCCGGGCTGGAGCGCCTCCGGCGGCACGGGGGTTCCTTCGTGGATCTGGAGACCCGTGTAGTGGGACAGATGAATCCCGAGCTGCGCGTAGACGTACATCGTCAGGCCGGAGCAGTCGAAGCCGCTGATCGGGCTCGCACCGCCCCAGCGATACGCCACGCCGAGGTACTGCGCGGCGATCGCCACGGCGCGGCCGCCGATTCCGTTCGCCGGAGGAAGCACACCGCCGAGCAGCGGCTCGGTGACGACGGGCAGTCCGGCGATCGTCGGCGCGGCGCCGAACCCGAGTGACGCCCACGGCCCTGCGGCCGTGACGACGCTGCTCGCGAGCTGCGAGCTGCTTTCGCTCCCTCGCTCACGGAGACCGACGAGCAACTGTGCCCCGCGCGCGACGCCCGGGTAGCCGGCCGCGATGCTCAGGCGCAGCCCGACGTAACCCGTCTTCTGACCGATCACCGCCTTCTGGCTGACCACCAGGTAGCTACCGGTGTCGAGCTGATAGAGGCCGTTCGCGCTCGCGTCGCGCAGGAGCCCTTGGACGACGAGGCCCGTGATCGTTGCCCGGCGTCCGTGCCGGATCGTCACCCGATCGGCGTGGACGCGCCCGCCGAGCATCGAAACGTCCTGGAGGTCGACGCGGGTGTCGCTGGCCAGCACCTTGCCGATCGAGAGCACCGAGCCGTCGCGTGGATAGTTGAAGGTGCCCTCGCCGGCCGCGGCGAGTAGCTTCCCATCTGCCGTTCGCACCTGGGCCGTGCCGAGGATGTCGGCGGCCGCAGCGGGCGCCGCAACGAGCGCGATCGCGACCGCAAATGCGAGGGCGCGCATTGACCGGCACGATAGAGACATGCGTGCAATGTTGCTGGATGCGCCGGAGCGCGCCCTGCGAGAGGCCGCGTTGCCGGAACCGCAGCCGGGCGCGGGACAATTACTGGTGCAGGTGCACGTGTGCGGGGTCTGCCGCACCGATCTCCACGTCGCGGACGGCGAGCTGACGCATCCGAAGCTGCCGCTTGTTCTCGGTCATCAGATCGTCGGCACGGTCGTCGGCGAGGACCGGCGGGTCGGGATTCCTTGGCTCGGCTGGACCGACGGCGAGTGCCGCTATTGCCGGTCCGACCGGGAAAACCTCTGTGACCGCGCGCGGTTCACCGGCTACGACCTGGACGGCGGCTACGCGGAGTACGCGGTTGCCGACAAACGCTTTTGCTTTGCCTTGCCCGACGGCTACCCCGACCTCCACGCGGCTCCGCTCCTTTGTGCCGGGCTGATCGGATATCGGGCGCTGGGTCTGGCCGGCGACGGCGAGCGGCTCGGGCTCTACGGTTTCGGCGCCTCCGCACACATCATCACGCAGGTTGCGCGCCATCAGGGGCAGCGCGTCTTTGCATTCACGCGGCCCGGCGACGCGGAGGGGCAAGAGTTTGCGCGTGAGCTCGGCGCCGAATGGGCCGGCGGCTCCGACGAGTCGCCGCCGGAGGAGCTTGACGCCGCGATCATTTTTGCCCCGGTCGGCAGCTTGGTGCCGGCGGCGCTTCGGTCGGTTGGGAAGGCGGGAGTCGTCGTCTGCGCCGGGATCCATATGAGCGACATCCCGTCGTTCCCGTACGAGCTGCTCTGGGGCGAGCGCGTTCTGCGTTCGGTCACCAACCTGACGCGGCGGGACGGCGAAGAGTTCCTCTCGCTGGCGCCGCAGGTACCGGTGCGCACCGAGGTCCAGGTCTTCCCGCTCGAACAGGCTAACGAGGCGCTCGATCACCTTCGGCGCGGCGAGACCCGCGGCGCCGTCGTGCTTCAGGTTCGCTCGTAGACGGAGACGTGCTGGTTGCTGCGTGGGCCGAACTCCGCGCGGTCCCAGCCGCCCCAGCGCTCGCGCAGTCTCAGGCCGGCGAGCTTCGCCATCAGGTCGAGCTCCGGCGGATACGCGTAGCGAAGCCGGATCGGCCGCATCCGGATCCCGTTGGCGGAGAACGTCGCGATCTGCGTCTCGAGCAGCTGCGTCGAGTGATCGTGCTTGGAGATTTCGATCCGCACCGAGTCCAGTTCGATCTCCATCGCCGAGACGCGCTGATCCCGGTCGAATCGTGTGAGGTCGGGAACGAACGCCTCGATCACGAAGATCCCGTCCGCCGTCAGTTGCCTCGCGACATTCTCGAACAGCCGCAGCTGGTCTTCTTGCGTCAGCAGCCCGAAGATCGTGTTGAAGGCGAGGAAGATGAGCGCGAACTCCCCGTCGAAGTCCACCTCCGCGAAGTTGCCCATCGTGACCGGGATCTCCTCGCCGCCCGGCTTCTTCCGCAACTGGGCGACCATCGCGTCCGAAATGTCGACGCCGTGGATCTCGACGCCGCGCTCCTTCAGCGGGAGTGCGATTCTGCCGGTCCCGATCGCGAGCTCCAATACGGGCTTTCCACCCGCGAGGTCGAGGAGCGTCTCGACGGCCTGCGTCGGATCGAGCTCGCCGTGGATCGAGTCGTATTCGGCCGCCCACTCCTCGCCGTAGGTGCGCTGCGTGTACTCCTCCACGGCTCGAGCCTATACCGGGACTGGTGGCCTGACCGCAACGTTCGCGGGCAACGTCACCGGCCAGACCGAGTGGTCTATGCGTCGATCGCGGCACGGAGCGAGGCGACGTATTCGCGAAGCGCCGACGGCCCGTCAGCGGCGACCTCGATCGCGCGCGAGCCGACGACGACACCGTCGGCGAGCTCTGCCGCGGCTCGGGCTTGTGCCGGGGTCGAGATGCCGAACCCGGCGTAGAGCGGAACGTCCGTGCGGACGCGGGCTCGCTCGGCGAGGTAGGCCGCGACGCCCGCGCGCCACGAGGGAAGCCCGGGCGCGTGGGGGCGGTCGGTGCCGAGCACCGAGTAGGCGGGGCGCGGCGCCGCCCGGCTCAGCTCGGCGGACGAGATCGGCCGGACGCGGCAGGCGAGCCCCGCGTCCTCGAAGATCGCCGCCGCAAACTCCGCCCACGTGCACTCGCCGCCGGCGGCCACGTGCC
>Ga0137371_10001933_pt1 | contig 16567 bp, 13 predicted proteins | sample SagtaG_7_FD_104919 | JGI IMG/M metagenome (GOLD analysis project Ga0137371, IMG submission 104919) | Vadose zone soil microbial communities from Sagehorn Ranch, Mendocino, California, USA - Sage1_R_40_16 metaG | ecosystem: Environmental > Terrestrial > Soil > Vadose zone | place: USA...
ACGCCTCTTCCAAGCATCGGAAATAGAATGAGGACATTCACAAGCCACAACACGCCGCCCGCAATAAACGGATTCCTGAGGTAGAGTTTGAGCCGTGCCCAAAAAATCGCGAACACGAAATACACACTGAAATAAAGCACGCTGGTGTTGATGAGGATCACCGTCTCCAGGTCCGTGAACACCGGCAACAATCTCAAGACCGAACCCGTCACCAGCAGCGGCAGGAACACCGCCCCCACATACTTCCACAAAAACACGCTCACTACGACATACAACACCGGCCCAAGCCACATGGCCGCCATTCTACGCTACCAATCCCTGATTGACCGCTCCTCACCCTATCCGCTACGATTATGGATTCACACGGGCCTGTGGCGCAGTTGGGAGCGCGCATGACTGGCAGTCATGAGGTCAGGGGTTCGAACCCCCTCAGGTCCATACACTTTCAGACAATACCAACCTAAGGAGCAACGCCGGGGCAACAGACGAACCCGCCAAGTCAAGGGAGCCAACGACGCAACCACCCGTTCAATCCGTAGAGCTTTCCAACACTATCTCGAAAGCTAAAGCCCTTTCCAACTGGCTCACTCAAGGCATCACTGGTCTGTCGTTCACTTACCAACTGAGATCTGGATTCGCAATTGGTTGCCTCGACATCGCTCTTGAGCATCACGACGCAATCGTTCTGCTCATTGAGCACCGCATGCCGGGATCGGCGTTTTCCCTCCTTCGCCTTACGTTTGAGAGTTACATCCGTGGAATTTGGCTTCTTGATTGTGCCCAAGAGAGTGATATAGACCGCTTTGCCAAAGACAAACTCCACCGTCGCGTCGGCGACATGATTGCTGACCTTGAGAAACTGGAGGCATACAGCGGCGGTACATTGTCGATGAGTTGGGGACAGGGGAAGAGACTGTTCAATAGTTTTACACACAGCGGCTATCACCACGTCAGAAGACGCATGGCCTCGGATGGAATTGGGGCAAATTATCCAGAGAAAGAGATCATTGGTGCGCTCGACTATGTGAACTGATGGCGCTCGGAGGATAAAAAAATTGACGCAACCTGAAAACAAGCTCCCGTTTTTCGCTCCGCAAAACGTCTCCATCCCGGTTGCCGTGAGCGCCTTTCCTGAGGAGCTCTATCAAGCTCCGCGGAGCTGGGCAGAACGGGCGTATCCCAAACTCATCTACTACAAAAAAACACGACAAAGGCGGGCACTTCGCGGCGTGGGAACAGCCACAACTCTTGTCAGAGGACGTGCGAGCGGGCTTCAGACCGCTGCGTAACCAGAAAACCGCTAGTCGATCGAATCAACAGATTGTGTCACAAAGCGACGGGCAAATCTGTCTTAGCAAGTACGAGAGACCCATGGCTTCGAAATTTCTTGGTCAGAAATGAAGGAGACAATTATGAAGATCGTAGTGATCGGCGGCAGTGGCCTCATCGGATCAAAGCTTGTCATCAAGCTTCGTGAGCACGGACATGAGGCGATAGCAGCATCACCCAGTTCGGGTGTCAACACGCTCACGGGCGAGGGGCTGGCCGAAGCCCTGAAAGGTGCCTCAGTGGTCGTTGACGTATCGAACTCCCCGTCCTTCGAGGACGCAGCAGTGCTGAAGTTCTTCGAGACATCAACGCGTAACCTCCTCACCTATGAGGCGGCCGCAGGGGTAGGACATCACGTTGCGTTATCGGTTGTGGGAACCGAGCGGCTGTCAGAAAGCGGTTACTTCCGCGCCAAAATCGCTCAAGAGAAGATGATCAAAAACTCAGCTATCCCCTACTCGATCGTGCATGCGACGCAGTTCTTCGAGTTCCTCAAGAGCCTCGCCGACATTTCCTTCGACGGCGACAAGGTGCGTTTGCCACCTGTGCTTTTCCAGCCGATGGCTGCCGACGATGTCGCGAGTGCCGTAGGCAGGATCGCAGTAGGTCCGCCGGTAAATGGCACTGTCGAAATAGGAGGCCCGGAACAGTTTCGCCTTGACGAACTAGTCCGGCAGCGATTGGCCGCACTCAAAGATCCTCGCGAGGTCATCGCTGACCCAAAAGCGCTTTACTCTGGGGCGAAGGTGAGCCTGAGAACACTCGTGCCGGACAAAACCGCCCGGCTCGGCGAGACTCGCTTCGAAACCTGGCTCACTCAATCCGCAGCGCAAATTCCGAGTCGAAAGGTAAGTTAATTTATGACGTTCACAAAACTAATTGTGGTGCTGGCATGTCTCGCAACCGGCGCGCTCGTGGCCCACGAGCCTAAGGTGACGCAGGTCTTGTCGAAAGACCTCACGGACATCCCGGGCAAGGAAGGTCTCACTATGCGCGATATTCTTCACGGAGCCTTTATTATTGGGTAACCTCGCAAAGTCTATAGCGGAAGGTTGTAGACGAGACGGGGATGCCGAGCTGGCCCCGCTTCTGCCTGATTGCCCGCGGCGCGGCCAGCGAATCCTCAACTTTGGTTACGGCCTCGGGCCGCGCTATGCGGTTCAAGCAGCGGTTGTGACATAGTGCACCGGCGGCCCAGGCTCCTCCCTGGCGGCCACTCGGCGATTTTCTCCCGGGCGAAGCGGTAACCCACCTCCACAATCTGGTCGATGGATTTGAAGTCAAACAAACCAAATTTTTCAATCGGTGGTCGCAGGTAAAGATCGGCGGCGCCTTGTCGGATCAGGTCTATCCGATGCTGCTCACCGCCTAGCTCTACCGCCCGCCGCAGAATCATCGCGATGTTGGGAATCCGGAACGGAGTCGCAAACGGGTTGATCTTATGCCAGAGCACCTGCCAGCCCGATAGGTAATCACCCAATTGAGGATTCCCGGCCAGGTCCACGGCGGTGCTCACATCGACGGTGATCACGGTCCCGCTGCCGCAAAGGTCGCGCATGATGTCCATCGGCACGTTGTTCATCAACCCGCCGTCCACCAATAAGTCGCCCTTATCGACTATCGGCGGCATAATGCCGGGCAGCGCCGTGCTGGCCAGCACGCCGCGCCGGAGCGAGCCGGTGCGGTGGATCATCAGTTCGGCGCGGGTCAAATTACTGGAGACGCAAAAGAACGGCAGCCATAGGTCCTCGATCGCCGTGTTCCCCAAACATTGCGCCAGGTATTGGGCTTTCCGGCGGCCGGCTAACAAAGAGATAAACGGAATGGTCAGATCATAGGCCTGCGTCGCCCCGGAATGCGCTCTGTTTTTGTTGAGCAGCGTCTGATAATCCCAACCCAAGGCGTATTCAGCGGCGATGATGGCGCCCATGCTGGCGCCGCCGATGGCGTCGATGGGAATCCCGGCTTCCGTCAGGGCACGAAGCACGCCAATGTGCGCCAGCCCGCGTGCGCCACCCCCACCAAGCGCCAAGCCCACGGCCCGCCCCGCCACAAAGCGTGCCAAGCGTTGGAAATCGGCTTCCTCATCCCAACGCAGATGATGATGCATGTCCACCGGACACACCGCTAACCACTGGTGCGTTCCGGCCGGCGGCTGATGGGCATCCGGATGTAACAAGATCAAGATGCGCCGGGCCGTTATCGGATCGCGGCCGCGGCCGAGCCGCTCCGCCTCAATCTCGCTCGACGTCGGCGCCGCACCGGCCTGTCCGACGACCAGAATCTGGTCGGCCTGCCGTAGACACCGCCTCGTCCAAGGTGAAACGGACGGGTCCGCCTCATAAATGACGAAGCGATACTGGCTCTCCTGCGCGTCCAGCCAAGCCGATAGCCTGATATTGGTGGGTGAGTCCGCGGCCGTTTGCGCCAATCCCGATGCTTGGAACGTTTGGTCGATGCGCGCGCTGCTGAGATGAAGGGTCGCGTCGTTGGCTGAAAGCGCGGCCACCAAACGCCGAGCGAATTCAGCCAGCGGCACGCTCGGCCCAGCGGAGATAACGGCGAGGTTGGTCACGGCTTTGCGTGCGGGCGTTGCGGGAGTGGCCCGCCGCAACCGCTGAGTCACCAGCTGGGCAATGTGTCTCAAGAGCTGGGGCTGCTTCTCCAGCAGCCGCTCAAATCCGGCCTGCGAGAGCTTTACCAGAACCGAGTCGCGGATGGCGTACACGCTTGAAGAGCGAGTTTCGCCGGTCAAGATCCCCATCTCGCCGACGCTCTCGCCGGGCGCCACGTCCGACACCACGCGTTCTGCTCCCCGCTCATCGGCCACCACCACCCGCAGACGTCCACTGATGAGGATGTACAGACGATCGCCGGCCTCTCCTTGTCGGACCAGGGCTTCTCCGCGGGGCAGATCTATCCACTCAATTTCGGCCTCGACCTGTTGCAGCGCGGCTTTGTCGAGCGGGCCAAACAGGTCGAACAATCGCGCGGCCAACTTGTCCCGCCGCAACCGCTGCAGGATGATCTGGTCTATTTGCGCGCGCGTCTGCACATCCTGGGCTGCCAGACGGTCAAAAGTGGTTTTAGACAGCCGCAGCAACGCGGTGTCGCTGACGGCATACAGGGAGGCGGTGCGCACGCCCCCGGTCAGGATGGCGATTTCTCCCACCAGTTCACCCGGCCCCACTTCACTCACGACCCGCGCGTCGCCGTTCTCTTGCGCAATCGCTGCCTGCAAGCCACCGTTGATAACCACGTACATTGCATCACTGACGTCGCCCTGCCGGAACAAGGCTTCTCCTTTGGACAAGTTAATCAGCTCAAGGTCCACCGCGATCTCTTCGAGGACTTTCCGGTCAAGCCGGCGGAACAGCTCGGTAGCGGCCAGGTGTGCCGTCAACTCCGAGATGGATAAGGTGAATTGGTTCATTTTAAAATCCGGCTGCGTTAGCCGGTATCGTTGTCAAGCGACTTGCCTTTTCGTATTGAGTCGGTAGCGCGCTTGGCGGCCGTGCGCGCCAGCTCTTGCTCTACTTCCGCCGCGTGGCTCAGGTAGCGAGTATAGAGTTCCCGGGTCAGCTTCAGGAGCGTCATCGGTGTCAGAGCGATGACATCGGCCGTGCGCGCGGCTCCGGTGATCAGGGCGATTTCCCCGAAGTAGTCGCCGGCGCCCATCGTCCGCAGTCTCACGGGCTTCCCACTGGCGTCAGTGAATTGGGCCGCGGCCTCACCCGACTCGATCAGGAATAAACAGTCGCCCTCTTCCCACTGGCGAACAATCACATCCCCCGCCTGGACCACGACGCGCTCCAAGAAGGTGCCGAGCGTCGTCGCTTCCGGCGCGGAGAGGCCGCTAAACAAGGTGAACTGGCGCAGCCGATCACCGACTACGACCATCTCCCCCCGGGTCTGCATGGCAACGCCCCGCTGCGGCAGTGGGGCGTCAATTAAGGCCCGATGGGTCTCGCGCGGTTCCAGGCTGCTCTTCTGCTTGCTGGCTTCACCCTTAAGAGCGAAGAGGGCCAGCAACCCTTGCTTGCCCCGCTGCTCCAGGGCGCGCTCGATTGCGGGGAGCCGCACGCGCATCGCCTCCGACAAATCGGAGACGAGCGCGGCGAAAGGGTACATCGTAGCGTGCTCGTAGTGCCGGAGCAAGTAAGCGTCCTCGCTCGAGGGGGCCGTGCTGCGGATCATAACCAGCGGGACATGAAAGAAGGCCAGGTTTTGCCCGGCGACCCCTTCTTCAATGGTGCCGATGAAGGCGTCCACCTCCATGCGCAATGGTCCGGTCAACGTGTGGAAGAGGGCGACACCCACCTCCACCGGTCCGCGGGCGCTGAGTTCGTTGGGCCCGGGTAGCCGCTGGTTTTTCACGAACCGTCCGATTTCGCGCACCTTCGCCACGGGCAGGTCCGGCAAGATGCGCAACCGGTTGAAAATGCCCCACCCGTAAAGCGCCTCGGTCGGGAGGAGCGGACGATTTGGCACGCGCAGGGTCGTCCCGGCGGGGACCTCCGGCGCTGCCCGAATTACGGCATAGCAGAGGATTTCGCCGGTCTCGGCACAACCGGCAATGACGTGAACGTCATCCGGTGACACATTGGTGAGCGGCTCGTGCTCCACCCGGGCTTCGTAGACGGTCTGTGGGTCAATGAAATGGACCGCCAGATATTGCGCCATCCGGTATTTCAGCAGTTGCCTCAACTGCTCTTCTGTCAGCGCCGGCGTGCGCAGCACAACCACGCTGACGCCGTTACGGTCCGGCAGACGGTAGAGCGCCTCCGGGCGCGCGCCGGCGAACAGCTCCGGCAGACGCTGTTGGGCCACCGCTTCGATCACACCTTGGGCGAAGGCCTCCGCCTCGGGGTTGAAGTGAGACCCACTGACGGGCGTCGATTCCATAACTCCTCCTGGCAGAACCGCGCAAGAAACCTTGCAATGGCGGCAGTTTGCTCTTCGTTGTTCAGCATCTTCATATGATGATCCCTGCGTCTTTAGCGTTCCGGACGCTGGGACCCTCGGTCACCTCGGCCGAAACACGTTGATCGGACCCTCCGTATTCACTATCGACCTTTCGCTGCAGCGGGAAATTTCGCTGAGAAACCCCGGCGAGCGGCTCCATCGTAGTCTTCACGGGTCTGGGCGGCTTCAACCCAACAGCTTGGCGCTATACCGCCACCGCCACGACATCCCGGCAGACCCAGTTCGCTTTGCGGTTCTCCTTTTAGCGAAATTTTCGCTTGATTGCTCAGACGGTATAACTCATTGAACAGGGGGATGAATGTCAAACTTGACCTCAACTTCGAAAGGGCGGAAGTTGGAATAGTAGGCCTTACAATCGACGGTGTTGAATTCGCTCTCATAGTGCTCGTCCATGAGACTGGGTAAGAGCAGCTTGATGTTTTTTCCTTCAGAGTAAGTCACGACGATCCGTGCTTTAACACGAGCCGGCGCGTATCGATTTTCAACAATGAACTCCGTTCGCAGCACTCGACCGGTTTCGGGTTCGATCCAGAGCGTTCCATTTGAATATAGAAATTCGCCCTTTCCGCCTATGACAAGCGTCGGGCTCGCCTGTTCGCGAAAACGGACAACCCACGCTTGGATTCCTTCAATTTTGCTCGAGCCGGCCTGCTCAAAGACGAAACGTGAGACCTCGCTTTCGCGTAACACTTTTAAGGCGACCGTAGGCAGATTGGTGTCTCGGATGATGTCGCCGATGTTGTAGCGCGTGCTCTCGGCTTTCATTGCAAGCAGACGTTTCTGATTGGCTTCAGAAGAATTGTCGAAAGCATCTTCAAAAGCCGGTTCGGTTTCCTTGACCTTCGAACCGTCGACGCGATTCGCTTTTCGAAGGGCCGCCCACTCCGGGCCCACCTGGATGATCAGGAAGTCCGATGAAACACGACGCTGCAATCGTTTCGCAACCATCGGGTTACCCCGTCCCGTAGGCGCGAGCCACGCCGCGTTTTGGACGTACTCCTCGTTACCAATCAGGTTGCCCAGTTCCGCTTCATACTGCGTCACGTATTCTGTCGCTCGCTGCAAGGCACTGATGAGTTCGTGCGAATTCTGAGGCTGTTGTGATGACGCCACCACTGCGACCAACGCGGCGGCGAGAACACCTGAACTCATATGGGCTCCATGCCGTCGATGGTAGCATATGCTATAGACACGGTTTAAAAGACCGCCGCATTACTCCCCTCGCTTGGAATTACTATCCTCAACAATCCGTGGCCGCCGGGACGTCCCTCCTGTACGATCTGGGACGTGCGTGTTCACCTGATCACCGCCGAGTCGCCGGAGTCGCGACGCCTCCGCCACGGCCGCCTGATCCAGTTCCCGCAGCTCACCATGCCGCTGATCGCGGCGCTCACGCCGCCCGAGCACGCGGTCTCGCACACAGACGAGATCGTCGAACCGGTGCGGTTCGACATCCCGGCGGACCTCGTGGGGATCACCGCCCCGACGCCGTCCGCTCTTCACGCCTACGGTCTCGCCCGGGAATTCCGCCGACGGGGCGTGCCCGTCGTGATCGGCGGACCACACGCGACCGCTCTCCCCCAGGAGGCCGCGCGTCACGCCGATGCAGTCGTCGTGGGCGAAGCCGAAGACACGTGGCCGCGCGTCCTCGACGACGCTCGCCGGGGGAAGCTCGAGCCGGTCTACGTCTCGACCCGGCGGGCGCCGCTGGCCGGCATGCCCGCCCCGCGCTGGGACCTGATCAAGGGACGCCGCTACGGGAAGTCGGTCACGATCGCGACGCGAGGTTGTCCCCACCGCTGCGACTACTGCTCGATCCCGCTCCTCTACGGGCCGGGGACCGTCCGCTACCGTCCCGTCGACGAGGTCGTTCGGGAGGTCGCGACGAGCCCCACGCGCGCGGTCGTGTTCTGGGACGACAACATCGGCGCGAATTCGCGCTATGCGAAGGATCTCTTCAGGGCTCTCACTCCGCTCAAGAAGTGGTGGACGAGCCAGTGCACGGCCAACGCCGTACGGGACGAGGAGCTCGTCGAGCTCGCGGCGCGGAGCGGTTGCAAGGCTCTGTTCCTGGGCCTCGAGTCGATCTCGCAGCAGAGCCTCGAGGCGACGAACAAGGCGCACAACCGCGTCGACGACTACCGCCGTCTCATCGCGAACCTTCACCGCCACGGGGTCGCGGTCCACCTGGGGATCATGTTCGGGTTCGACCAGGACGACGTCGGGATTTTCCGCCGCACGGCCGACTTCCTCGACGAGGCCTGCGTCGACGTCGCGACCGTGAGCATGGTCGTGCCCATGCCTGGGACTCCGACCTTCCTTCGCCTGAACGCCGACGGAAGGATCTTGACCACCGACTGGTCGAGGTACGACGGGAAGAAACACTGTGTCTTCGAGCCCGCCCTCATGTCGCCCGCGGAGCTCGAGGCCGGTACGGAGTGGGTCGCGCGCCGCTTCTACTCGCCGCCATCGATCGCCCGCCGGCTCGCGGGCTCGCGCGCGGGGGTCTGGTGGAATCTCCCCCGGAACGTCGGCTACATGCTCGCAGGTCTCTCGAACGCGGGACCGTCGTGGGATCCGGCCGGGCGCCGCGGCGTGACAGAGTCGCACGAGCTGCGCGCGAGCAGTCGAGTAACTTGACAATGCCATCCGAGCCATTGACGGAGGCCAGGATTGACCTCTCCCATCGCGCCGCCTCGGCCTCTGGAGAAGGATCTGCCGATATTGAAACCGCCTATGCGATCCGGTCGAACGCGATGTTGCCAGTGTTACCGATTCGCGCCATGTACAACTCAAACGTGGCGCGACGGCTCGTCTTTTCCGTAATCTGCTCAATAAGGGTGCTGGCAACTTTCAAGTCATCCACCTGCCGCGTCAGCATCGTCATGCCACGAGTAGCGAACGAGGGCAGTTTCTTCATCAGATTCAAATAGGCCCTGCAGTCTTCGTGATTGATTAGAATCACGCGAGGTTCCTCAGCTTGGTACACTTCTAGCGCCAATTGGATTTGTTCACGAAGTACCTTGTGATTCTTGGGCAGAAATTCGGAAATGCCCTTGCCGACCGACGCTATCCCTCCCGGCACGACGAGAGGAATATACTCGCCTTCGGCCAGACCGAGTTGTTCGTGAATGAATTCGTCAAACGCCTTCTGAAATCTCGGATCAATACAGTGGATCACGAGTGCTTTGGGCGGCTCAGACCGTATATGCGGCATGCAGAACCTCTCGGCCAGCCGGTTGTTGGAAACAACGTGCTCGACATGCTGAACGTGCTCGGCGGCCTGGACAACCTCGTATTTACGAGCGCCACCCCGGCAGGCGCAAACGCATTCGGGCGTGAAGGGACAACCCTCGCTGGAATCAGCGCACAAAACACTCCGATGCTGCGCGACGGCGTGATGGTTCAGGACACGCGGTACCCCACCGGCATCAACTCTGCAACGGTCATCAACCCGGATCTGGTTGGTCTTTGAAAACTCAGAGAGATTATCAGAAACGCAATTTCGCGCCATATTGAAACTGAAACGGGTTGAATACATCCCGCGGCGTACCGAAACCCAGGTTGGGATCGGGAGGCCGCGTCATGTCCGGCGCACCGTAAAGCGTGTTCAGATCCTTGATATTCGTACGATTGAAAAGATTGAAGAGATCGCCGCTGAAATCCAGAGTCAGGCGTTCGCCCAGGCGAAACGCGCGCCCGACCCGGAGATCGACGCTTGCATAGCCCGGTCCTTCCAGGGTGTTCCGGCCAAGGTTTCCGGGCCGGTCTGACGTCGGGTTTCCGTCGCCGTTGACGTCGGAACCGGCGAACACGTTGTAGAATCGTCCGCTTTCCAGAGTAATTAACGAGCTGAAGCGGAAGTCGTGCAGGACGGGTGCTCTGGATGGAATCTGACTGACCGCCGCCATGGTGAACCGGTACGGCACGCTTTGGCGCGATATGGCGCGCTCCAGTTTTCGATCTTGTCCCTGGGGTATGTCGGCCAGATTCGCCACCGACTCACTGTTGTTGATCGTTTTCGAGAAGGTGTAGCTTCCGTGGAGACTGAACCCGTGTTCGAACCGTTTCTCCACTTCCCAACCTCCGCCATGGTAGATGGAGAAACCACCGCTGTCTTTTACGAAGAAATCGCCAAGTTCCGGGAATTGTCTGGCCCCGAACACGGGAAAGCCGAAGGCCGTTGTTGCCGTCTGTACGCCGTTTAGGTTCCCGGTGTGCGCTCCGATCTTGAGTCCGTGCACGTACTGGTAGTTCGCAGAGACTGCCACTCCGCCGCCGATTTCGTGTGAGATTCTCAGACTGGCCTGCTCAGCGTAAGGAGTGCGCAGTCTTCCGTCTAGGTTGTCGGTGAATCCTGGAGGGATCACACCGGGTTGTCCCGGGATCGAGAGTGGAGGAGGCGTTTGCCCGGTCAGCGTAAACAGGCAAGTGGCGGCGGGCGCCGTTGTCGGAGGAGGCAGCGTTGCCAGTGCACATGCAGGAACCGCGGTTCCTCCTCGAATTGTCGGCTGGACGAAGCGGCCCTGGAAGGGAGAGATTCCGGGATAAAGAACCGCAGCGTTGGGCCGGTCACCCACGCTCAGCCATTCAGCCGTGTCGAACACCTGGCCGATGCTCGAAACCAGGCGGTCATGGAAAATGCCGAAGCCGGCCCGCACCACGGTCCGTGGGCTGAAGGCATGAGCCAGTCCCAGCCGCGGTTGAAAGTTGTTCCGGTCCATGCGCTGGATAAATTTGACTGGATAGGTTTCAAAGTCGTAACGCAGACCGTACGTGAGCGTGAGCTTGCGCGTAGCTTTCCACTCATCCTGAAAGAAGAACCCGTACGCGTTGTGATCTAGACTGGTCAGCGTCGATTCCTGCCAACTGGAAGGGACGGCCTGAGTAAACGGCACGCTAAGCTGTGGACGCGACGACGCGCTCTTCAGGAAAGGCCACCAGAAAACGGCTGGGGCTTCGGAAAAAAAGGCAGTCAGGTTTGGAAAGATGACTCGCGCCGGAAAAAAAAGATCCCACTGCGAGTCGTCACTAAGCCGGTGAAAGTCCACGCCGGTCTTCAACCAATGTCCGGCCCGAACGAATCCGAGACTGTCGGAAACCTGCACGCGCGTTTCGCGATAGAAGTCCATGTCTGATGTGCTCTTTCCGGTGATCAGCAGGTTCGAGACTTCCAAGTCGGGTTCCTTGAGACGCGAGCCGAAGTCGAAGCGCCGCCTGGACCATTGTGCCCGGGCTTCGTTGACTACACTTCCACGAACAAACGTCTCCCCGACCACCAGTGATTGATCCCGAGTCGCATTGTCCCGCGCTGTAGTGGACGCAGGCGAAGCGCGTCCCCCTCCGCCCAGAAACCCATTCACCGTCGAGTTCAGCAGGCTATAGCGTACGGAGAGGACGTTGCTCGCCGATAACGAATGATCGATCTTGCCAAGAAAGCTATCGTAATCATTCGTGCGCAGCAGGTTGGTGACTTCCGGCCTGAGGCCATAGAAACGTTTAACCTGGTTTATAGCCTCGAGGTTGTTCAGGATCACAGTGGAGAACTTGTTGGATTCCGCCCGCCGCTGTCCTTCGAAGTTGCCGAAGAAGAAACTCCGGTCTTTCTTGAGCGGAGCTCCGAGAGTTGCTCCGTACTGGTTCTGCCGCAGCGCTGGATTGGGCCCCGTCAGCAAGGGGCGGGCGTTGAGGGCGTCATTCATCCCGAAAAAATAGGCCGAGCCGTGAAGATCGTTCGTACCGGACTTGGTGACGATATTCACGAAACCACCGAGGGCGCGGCCGTATTCGGCGGCGAATGTGTTGTTTAGAATACGAAATTCCCGCACCGCTTCCTGAGAAGGCGTGGCGCGTGGAACTCCGGTGAACGTCTGGATGTTGTCGGCGCCGTCCACCAGAACGAGCGTGTTCAGCTCCGACTGGCCTCCGAACGACAAACGCGGAGCCGCCGCTGCGCCCACGCCGGCGTCGGGTTCTTTGAACGCTCCGCCGCCGATATTCTCCCGGCCTGGCGCAACTCCGCTAGAAAGCTTGGCGAAATCGACGAAATTGCGCCCAATGATCGGCAGCGATTCGATCGATTGTTGGCTGATGACGCGGCTCACTTCCGCCTTGCTAAGTTCGATCAGTGGCTCTTCTGCCTTGACCTCAACCACCTCACTCACGTTTCCGACTTGTACCGTCAAGTCGAGCGTCGCCCCACCACCGATAGTCAACGTAACGTTGCTTTGCGCCGTGCTAAACCCGACGCGCTCGGCTCGGACTTCGTACTGGCCGGGGCCGAGGTTGGTGAGATTGTAGCGGCCTGCCTCGTCAGTGTTGGTTTCGCGCATCGCTCCCGTGCTGCTGTTCCGAACGCTGACCTTTGCTCCGGGAATGACTGCGCCCGAGTTGTCTCGGATCACACCGGAGAGCGTTGCGGTGGTGGTCTGCCCCAAGGCGATCGCGGCTGTGGAGATCAGCACAACTGGTATCAGAAAAAGAGCTATCTTTGTGGTCATGGTGTTCTGCCTCGAAGCGCGTGTCATAAATGTTCACCGCGTTGAGTGGCAGCGTTCGCGCTGGATCGAGAGATTGAAGTTCTGAATGTACGGCACGCGGCGATTCGGATCGTACATGTTCATGGTGAGCGTGCGCGGGGCCGTCAGCGAGACAGGCGTCAGAGGCGCGAACTGCGGTTCGAAAGGTAGCCTGAGGTTCGAGAGCGCCCAGTAGTCCGTGCGCATGTAGGTCAAACCATTGCCGCCAGTAATTCCAGACAAGCCCGGTAATGTTCCTCCACCGGCATCGAGGCCGCCAGTTCCCATCACCTGGATGATCTACCGTCCCGAATAGGCATGGCCGTATCCGCCGCGCAGAATCGTTGAACACGAAACGATCATTTGAACGATTGTACGCCGGTATTACTCAAGTAATGCAATTACGGATCTTTTGAAATCGTGAAGATATGAGGATCGGTAATCGTTTATGCGGATCGCCGCCGCCGCTGGAAAGCAATCGCGTCGGCGCTCACCAAAAGTGACCCAGTACGCTTCGTTAGATTGATCCACTCACCCGGAGACAAATCGAAGAGGAATGTATCTGCTTCGGAACACGCAGCGTTATTCACAAGAATATCGACTCGTCCAAATGTATCTTCAGCCTGAGTTGTCTGACGATATTGCGCGGGCCGTTTGGACCGACTCGTCCGTTGTTACTCAAAGAGCCTATACTGAGCGTACTGATGTTGTTTCTCCGCGCTTTATTCGCGTTCCTGGCTCTTCCGACAGTTGTGGGTGGCGTCGTACCGTGGCTGATATTGCGCAACGATCACCCGCGAACAGCCGGGACACTACTTGGCTGGCCCATATCATTGTTTGGCGGCAGCGTTCTCTTGTGGTGCGTCCGCGACTTCTACGTCGTCGGCAAAGGCACGTTAGCACCGTGGGACCCTCCGAAGAAGCTGGTGACCGTTGGACTGTACCGCTTTGTGCGCAACCCGATATACGTGGGTGTCTTCGGATTTGTTGCTGGTTGGAGCTTGATCGCAGGCTCGTGGCGCATGGCCGAGTATGCCGGTCTGCTCGCCGTTGGCTTTCATCTGCGCGTCATATTCTATGAAGAGCCGACACTGGCACGGCTGTTCGGACATGAATGGGAGCGATACCGCTCAAGCGCGAATCGGTGGTGGCCAAAGCGATCAAGCAAACGTCAGAGAGGTATTTTGTGAAACGTCCGCGGTGGGCGATTGGGCCGACTGGGACGTTGCTGGATATAAGGCTACACTCTTGCGTGGTATAAAAAGGATGGCCTCTGTATGCAAATGAAACCGAGTCTATTCACTGCCTTGGTGCTTGCATTCGTCGTGATGTCCTTCTCGCAATCACCGGAGGAGCAGATCGTGCGACTGTCGCCAGCCGCATTTCCGGAACTTCCAGCTAATCTGGTCCAGGAGCTTCAGCGCCGACAATGCACGATCCCCCAGGAAACTTACTCGAAGAAACGCAATAACGTCATCAAGGGCGAGTTTGCCCGACCCGGCCAGACAGATTGGGCGATGCTGTGCTCGGTGAAAGGCGTCTCCACGATCCTTGTGTTCTGGAATGAATCAGAAGAGAATCCCGCCAGCCTCGCGCCACTGGAAGATAGAGGTTATGTTCAATTTCTCGGTCGCGGTCAATGGGGCTATTCAAGAGGAATAGAGGCCGTAGGCAAAGACTACATCATGCGCCACCATGACGCTTACGGCGGACCCAAGCCGCCGCCCATTGACCATCTCGGCATTAACGATGTGTTCATCGAGAAAGCATCCGTGGTTTGGTATTTTTACCAAGGGCAATGGCTGAAGTTGACCGGCGCGGATTGAGACGGGACTCCCTATTTCTATAAGCGGCCCAGTCGTCCCCTTCGTCCAGTTCATCTGCGCATTGCCTCGCTATACGACAGGTGATGTAATCAATTCTAGGTTGCTCCGCAGAGATTGGCCACAACCGTTGCCGCTGCGAGGCGACTGACGACGGCCTCTAGTTTCGCGGCTGTGGGCGGATCTAACCCTACCGGCTCGTTCAGGAGTAACATCGGTAGAGCTACATCACCTCGCTGGCCTTTCACTACTGGAGATTGCCCAGCAGACCAATTGCGGTAGAGCGAGCGTGGCGGGCCTGCTGCGGCGTGGCTTGAAAGCGTTGCACGAAAGCCTCGAACAAGAAGAGCTCGACCTCAGGTAAATCATTTGGACAAGGATCGGGACATTTCGGATCGCGAAGAGCGTCTGGACGAAGTTCTTGCTGCATACCTCCAGGCCGCGGAACGGCAGGAGCAATCGTTGCAGGACTGGCTTTCTCGGTGTCATTGCCGCCCTGTTGATTCCACTCCTTTCGGGCATCCGTCCCGTAGCCGGCATCATTGTTTTAATGGTCATCTGGTGGGTTACCGAGGCCGTGCCGGCGGCAGCGTCGGCGCTTCTCCCATTGATCCTCTTTCCCCTAACAGGAGTGCTCCCTTTGAGTGTGGTTGCGGCGAACTATGTGGATGACTCCGTGTTTCTATTTCTCGGTGGGATCCTGATCGCGATCGGTCTTGAAGAGAGTGGCCTTTCGCGAAGGTTTGCGTTGAACACAATTTTCCGAATTAGCCAGAATCCACAAACTGTCGTGCTCGCCTGGGCACAAACAGGCCGGCCGCGTTGATTCTCAGCTCGCCCGCGTTACAACTGTCAGGAGTTAAATTAACGATGGCGGCCATCCGTGCATCTCCTTTACACACGCCACCAATTGCCCTATTACGAAACCGGCCCGATGATCCCAATGGATAGAGGAGTTTCTTTCTATGATACCCAGTATTGAGACACTCATTGTTCTTGTTGTAGCGGCCACCACAATGGCGCTCCTGCTCCTGTCGATCTACAGCATTGGTCCGACGCAGGTCGGGTTGGTCCGCAAGCGATTCGGCGCCAAGCTGCCCGGCGACAACCCCCTGGCGTTTCTTGGAGAGGCGGGATATCAAGCGGAAATGCTGATGCCCGGTCTCCGCTTCAAGTTCTTTCTGTCCTGCGCCGTTACAAAGCATCCGTGGGTACAAGTGCCTGCCGGGCAGATCGGCGTGGTCATTGCTCAGGTCGGCCACGCCTTGCCCATTGGCGCAAAGTCGGCGGTGTACAAGCCGGAGTTCGGCGATTTTGCCGACCTGAGGGGTTTCATTGAGAATGGCGGACAGAAGGGTGTGCAAAGGCCGGTGTTGTCTCCTGGTACGCTCGCGCCCATTCACCCCGTGGCTTTTCTGGTGATCACCCAGCCTGAGGTTTTCGGTGTTCCTGTTTCTTCCGATCTGAGTGCGTTGGCCCGAAAAGGCAGACTCACATTCCAGGCTTTCGGGCTGGAAGAGAAGCAGCTCGAAGTGACGCGTATCGCGCCGCATCCGACTGAGGGTGGAAAAGTCCTCGATATGATCGGCATCGTCACGGCGCTGGAAGGCGAGCCGTTGCCGGGCGGCGACATCGCCAGCCGCCTGGGGGGATTCGCGGATATCGAAAAATTGGAGGCGCCGGCCGCCGACGCAACCACGGACGCGAGACTCATCGAGACCATTCTGGGGAACCAGAGCAACAAGCACGGCGCCTATCAGGATTTTCAAAAGTTTCTGGAACTCGGCGGCAAGATCGGGCTCCAGCACGATCCTTTGCTGTATGGCGCGTATAACCTCAATCCCTTCCTGGTGCGCGTGGAAGAGGTGCCCATGCTGGTCGTTGAACAGGGCCAGGTCGCCGTAATCAAGG
>Ga0137371_10001938_pt1 | contig 16556 bp, 18 predicted proteins | sample SagtaG_7_FD_104919 | JGI IMG/M metagenome (GOLD analysis project Ga0137371, IMG submission 104919) | Vadose zone soil microbial communities from Sagehorn Ranch, Mendocino, California, USA - Sage1_R_40_16 metaG | ecosystem: Environmental > Terrestrial > Soil > Vadose zone | place: USA...
CGCAGGGCTTGCTGCAAGGGAACAGCAGAGGCATCACGCAACCAGGGGTACTGCTCTTTGAGCGCAGGCAGCATGGCCGCTAGATCGTTGTAGTCCAGGCTTTGCCCATGCTGGAAATAGGCCGTCTTGCGTATCGAAAGGCCCCAGTTGTAGACGAAGCGGCAGCATCCGAACGTCTGAGCAAGGAGCTGCTTTTGCTCTTCAGTCGGATAGAACCGATACTTATAGGCTCGCTTGTGCATCTATTGGCCTTTCTGATTCTCGAAATACTGCGAGCTTGCGGCAAGCGGCGCGCCACCCACGGTTGAAACAAAATAGCTGTTCGTCCAGAGGGTGGGTAGTTTCCGCTTGAGCACAGGGAACTCTTGGCGCAAGAACCGACTACTTTTGCCCTTGATGTATCTCACCAGCCGATGGATACCAAACTGGGGAGGACACTCAACGAGCAGGTGCACATGGTCAGGCTGGATATCCAGGCTCAAGACCTCTGCCTCATGCTCTTGACACCCCTCACGAATGAGCTGCTGCAAGCGATCTGCTATGTCATCCACCAGTACCTTGCGCCGGTACTTGGGACATCGCACCACGTGATACTTGCAGGAGTAGTACACGTTCCGGTTGGATTTGTACGCTATCTTGCTCACAGAGCCAGTATACAGCATCAAGCTATATACTGGCAATTATCCAACCTCCCAAGCCACCTGAAAAGGAATGCGCCCTCTATCCCTATCGCTGAAGCAAAGGGGCTTACAGCGGGGTATGATAAAATACAAGTAACCGATTTTCGTAATCATTTGTACATCAAAGTATATCAGAAAAGGGTGTGCTCCATGTTAACCATTCCGACAATTGCCATACCGGACCAGTTCAATGCCGCTACAGCCTTTTTAGATCGCAACCTCGAAGAGGGGCGTAGTTCGAAAACCGCCGTTTATTTTGAAGGGAATGCCTATACCTATGCGCGGATAGGTGAACTGGCAAACCGCGTAGGCAATAGTTTACTCGACCTTGGCGTTGATATGGAGCAGCGGGTAGCCTTGCTACTGCTCGACTCGCCTCAATTTGCCGCTTCCTTTTTCGGCGCAATCAAAATGGGCGCGGTACCTATTCCTCTGAATACCAATCTACGTCCCAGCGACTACGTCTATATGCTCAATGATAGTCGAGCGCGTGTACTGCTTGTCCACGCAGCGCTCTGGCCGCAAATCCTGCAGATTCTTTCCGAACTCAAGTACATTCTCCACATCGTGGTAGTCGGATTAGAGCAGGTTGGTGGGCAGGAAACGGCTACACTCCACGACTTTGATAAATGGACACAGAAAGCGCCAGTGGAACTGCAGGCTGCCGAGACCAGTAAAGACGACAGTGCGTTCTGGCTCTATAGCTCCGGCAGCACCGGTTTCCCCAAGGGCTGCGTCCACCTGCAGCACGATATGACGTATTGCACAGAATATTACGCAAAACCAATTCTCGGCATTCACGAGGGCGATATCACGTTTTCTGCCGCGAAACTCTTCTTTGCCTATGGTCTCGGCAATAACCTGTACTTCCCCTTTGGAGTGGGAGCAAGCGCAGTATATTATGCCGGGCGGCCACTGCCAGAGGATATGTTCAAAGTAGTGCAGCAGTACCGGCCGACCATCTTCTTCGGCGTCCCCACTCTCTATGCTGGCATGCTTGCACTGCCTGATGCGGAGAAGCGTTTTGATTTCTCCTCTGTTCGTGTATGCGTTTCGGCTGGTGAGGCCTTACCCGCCGACATCCTGCGACGCTGGAAAGAAAAATTCAAGGTAGACATTCTCGATGGCATCGGCAGCACAGAGATTCTGCATATCTTCATAAGTAACCGCATAGGCGAGATAAGACCAGGAAGTTCCGGGAAGCTCGTGCCGGGCTACGAAGCATTGATTACCGATGAAAGCGGCCACGCAGTAAAACAGGGCGAGATTGGCAATTTGTTGATTCGCGGCGATAGTACGACCGCGTATTACTGGAACAAGCACGAAAAGACCAAGGATGTAATCAATGGCCACTGGATTCATACGGGCGACAAGTACTATGAAGATGCCGAGGGTTATTTCTGGTATTGCGGCCGCTCCGACGATATGCTGAAGGTGGGTGGTCAATGGGTCTCGCCTGTCGAGGTAGAGGCAGCGCTTATAGCTCATCCGGCTGTACTAGAAGCTGCAGTTGTAGGTGATATGGATGCCGACGAGCTAATCAAACCTAAAGCATATGTCGTTCTCAACCAGGATTACGAGCCCTCAGAAGCGCTGGCAAACGAACTTAAAGCCTTTGTGAAAGAGCGGCTGGCAGCTTTTAAATACCCACGCTGGATCGAATTTGTTCCAGAACTGCCTAAAACAGCTACCGGAAAGATTCAACGCTTTAAGTTGAGAGGGAACTAAAATAACCTATGCAACAAGCTTATCGAGCGCTACGCATCATCGCAGAGGCACAGACGATTCGTATTGTGCTGGCGCCCGATCCTGCTGAGTTGATGCTCAATGAACTGACTATCGCCTGCGCCTCTCTGCATACAGAGAGCAGCAGCGGTATCAAAGCGGTCGTGCTTGATTTCAATCCTGACGCTACCCAATCCAGCACGCCTGGCTCTCATGGTACGATAACTCATATCCTGGCAATTGCGGAAAAAGCGAGCGCAGCGGTTCGCACTGTTGTACAGCCTGTGCTGGCTGTTGTGAGGGCTACCCTTTCGAAACCGGCCTGTATGCTTATACAGGCTGCTGACTTCACCCTCGTGGCAGAGGATGCTTTGCTGATAGTTCAAAATGAGAGGGCAGAAGAAGAGGATATATTCACAGGAGCGCAAGCGGCACGCCTGAGATATGTCACCTGGTCTGCGCCGGCTAACGACATAAGCAAACAGATGGAGCGAATCCTGGATCTGCTGAGAGCAAAAAGCGCTATCGCCTTACGCCATGCAAAAGCCAGTGTCCATCTTGCTGAGGCGAAGCATGCGACACGCCTGGAGGCATTAGAGCAAGTCAATACATTCTATCTCACACCTGTCATCCCAACACACGACGCTCACGAAGGCTTACACGCTTTCTTAGAAAAACGCAAACCAAATTGGAAGAATAAGTAAACATGGCAAAAAATCATCCCTGGACAACACTCACGTACCGGCAGGTTATCGATACTCCCTATCTTAAAGTGCGCTGCGAGCAAGTGGCTATTCCTGACGGGCCTGTTATCCCGGATTATTACATCATCGAGAATCGCGGCTGGGTGGGTATTGTCCCACTCACTGAAGATGGCCGCTTCCTGATAAATAACCAGTATAAGCATGGCATTGGATGCGAGGTACTGGAATTTCCGGCCGGGGGTCTTGATGCTGGTGAGGATGACCCACTCATAACGGCCCGCCGTGAATTGATGGAGGAGACAGGATATAGCTTCGAGGATCAGCAGGTCGAGCTGCTGGCCCAGATGCATGCCAATCCAACTGGAGCGCGAACGCAAGTCTGGTGGTACCTGGCACGTAATGTGCGTAAGACAGGTACGCCGAAAGTTGATCCTGTCGAGGTCATCGAAAATCTGCTGGTTACACCCAAAGAATTGCACGAACTGATTCATAATGGCAGCTTTGCCGTACAGGGGCAGATTGCCGCTGCATACATGGCCCTGGAACGGCTGGGATATCTCAAAGTTTCATTGTAGGAGTGACAATCATGGCAATTGATAGCAGCCTCATCGGTCAAATTTCAGAGTCGCAGACATTTGAAGTCACGCGCGAAGCTGTGCAGCGTTTCATGGAAGCAACAGAGGATCCCGCTTTACAAAGCAAGGAACCCCTGCAATATGCGCCTTTGACGTTTCCAACCACCTTCCGCGTACGTGTTCCCGGGTTGGAGCTTGATGGCTCCAAGATGCAGTTGCTGCACGGTGAGCAAGAATATACTTATACGCGCCAGCTACGTATAGGCGAACAGGTGACATGCATTGTGCGCGTTGCTGATGTGCGCGAACGTACCGGCAAAAGTGGCTCTATGACGTTCCTTATCCTGGAGACCACTGGAACGGATAGCGAGCAACAGCTGGTATTTACAGGACGTAGCACCCTTATAGTACGTCAGAAATAAGCCGCCAAAACGTTGACAAATCACAAGGTCGGGTATAAAATAGTCTGCGTAATCCGTTATGACTGGCCCTCGTGGCGGAATGGTATACGCAGCAGGTTGAGGGCCTGTGCCTGTAAAGGCGTGGTGGTTCGAGTCCACTCGAGGGCACCCACATATACAGAAACAAGCTATCTATGCTCCCTCTTCATTAGGGCGACTAGCTCAGTTGGTTAGAGCGACTGCTTTACACGCAGTAGGTCTGGGGTTCGAATCCCTAGTCGCCCACTAGGTTGTGCTAGATGAGATATCTATATCTGTTTCGCTCGCCTTATCTATGTTCGTTTCAATTATGTACAGAACTCCATCTATATATACTTCCTTCGGATCAGGGCGACCTGAAAGACCAATAGTTCCATCTGGACGAACATATTGATGAACTCCTGCTACTTTTTCTCCCAATTTGTTGACGTATGTTATATACTGACTTTGCGTACAAAAGGGTTCATTAGCAAGAGGGGAACTGGGATGTTTGCTTTTTTGTAGAATGCTTCGTAGTTGTCCATTTTGGTATTGTTCCCAGTATCCACTGTCGTTAAATAACTTGCGTAGCATACTCGCACTAGCGCGCTTTATGGGAGGTTCAGACATGCAGTATTCCCTCGATTTCGAAATTCGTAACCACCTAGCTGCATACCTAGCAGGCGAGATTTCACTTCATGATTTTGAAGATTGGTTCTTTTCTAAGACATGGAATGTAGATCAAATGAACGATCCGGCTCTCATAGACCTGGTGTATGAAATCAAACTTAATTGGGCAGAATTTTCAGATGGAGATTGGACTGAGGAAGAACTGCGTAGTATGCTACGACCATTAGTTGAGAAGTATAAGGTTACATCTTCTCCAATCCAGATAGTCTCTAGCACATCGAACACAAACTTCCAATTTTCCTCCTCAACTATCCACTCTGTCCTATTCGTTGATACACGATCCTCAAGGGGATACGTGTAAGTAGTTGATCTTCTAATAGTACATCAAACCAGTATAGGCCTTCTTGATCCACAACCATGTTAAGGTTCAGGATTAGATTGACTCCCCGGTCCTCACCTTCAAAGAGGACGGGGAATAATTGTTCCGGTTCCTTAATACCTGAGGGAGTTTCGGCTCTCCACTTTATTGTGTATCTTCCCCTTGCTCCACCGGACTTTAAGCTGACAAAGGCAGTAAGGTTAATAGGTATTGTTGGCATATTTTCAGGTGATCCAAGTGCACTTACTGTCACCATAAAACGATCCACTATTCTGATTAAGCTTACTACCTCGTTTTTCTCCTGTAAAACCTTCTCACAGAGAAGGGCGGCAACTAAATAAGGACCGCTACTTTCAGTCGTCATTTGCCTCTCCATATCGCTATTTAAGGAACCTTTATCAAGACGAATGTTTCTTAAAGAAGTGTGGTCTTTTCTTTAATAAGTAAAGGATAGCACAGAAGTGTTTATTTTCCAATACTTGACTCTGCCCCCTTTCCCTCTTAGTCCCACCATACGAACAGAACGCGATTGTGTGCATCGGACAAATTAGCAATGATCAGCTCAACGTCTTCAGGTAAAAGTGCCTCGATCTCGCTCGCCTGCCAGCGCTCTTCAACCAGACGCCGTAGCTGTGGCAAGGCCTCTTCGTTAGTCCAGATATAGAGGGTATCGGCAGGCCAACCATTCCATCGCGTTGTCCGTAACAGAGAGAGAGCAATAGGCAGCCTGTTTTCCTGCACGCTTGGATAGGGCAGGCGCGTTGCAACTACACTATACCAGAGATCACGCCAGTCTATCAGATCGCGAACGACGCTCTCGCCATCAAGAAGATTATAGTGCACTCGCCGTAACAGCTCGAAATAGAGGTGCTGGACTTCGTTTATGAGGTTAGCTTGTTGTTCCTGGTCCATGTCTGGCTACTCCTACCAATGTAATCTACAGAAAACGAAGCATCCTAAATTTTACAAAGAAACGCTGCTTGTATATATTGCCCAAGTTACCTTCGCACTTTTCTTATTCTACTTTCGCTTTGGAGAAATGGCAACCACACAGTTAGTGTTGAGCCGTAGTCCTTTAGTTGTTCAGCCCAGATGGGGCATATGACGAATAAGTATGCCTCTCTGACGATAGGGCATTTGAAGAAATCGCATGAGAGACATTCTCCATTAAGAGCCGATACAAACGGCTCTGCTGAAGTGTTTGGGGCGGGTTATTGGGATGAGTAGGAATTGAAAAGATCGTGTTCTATACCTTACCCTGCCTTGAGCAAGCGATGGATCGTCCTGAGCGGTTCCCACACCCCCTGTTGCATATTTGAGAGGAGCACGACATTGAGATCCTGGTCGGGGTAGTGACGAATCACCGCGCTCACACCAGCGTTGATGCCCTCTTTCTCGGCGAAGATGACTTTCCCGGTCCCATCCACAGCGAACTCTATCCCATAGCCGTACACCTGCTTCCAGTCATCCTGCGCATGGTGGAGCACCTGGGGCGTGAAAAAGGCTGCCGTGGATTGGGGAGATAGCAGCTTGCCTGCTTTCACCTGACGCAGAAAGCGGTCCAGATCGCTGGCAGTCACGTAGGCACCGCTATCGGGCGACCCGATGGGTGGAAAAGAATAGATGTTTTTCTTCCAAGCCAGAATAGTTCCATGCTCATCACGGAGCGGATCACATCCCTCGGCGACATTGTCATTCATCAGGTCCAGTCGGAAAAAATCGCTCTGGCGCATGTCGGCGGGTGCGAAGATCTGCTGGCGCACATAGTCCCGATAGGACAGCCCGCTGGCCTGTTCGATGAGCAGGCCCAGCAACACATAGCCACAGTTACAGTAGCGACATCCCTGCCCAGGCCGGAAATTGGGGGGCTTGTACGCAAATTGGGGGAGAAAATCAGCGGTCTGGGTGACCGCATAGTTGGACCTGGTCTTCCAGACCTCGGCGTAATCCTCTCCGTTCTCTTCTTCCGCATCATCGGCGATCCCTGAGGTATGGGTCAACAGGTGGTAGACGTTGACGGCACGCGTGATGGCTGTATCCTGCAATCCCAGGAAATCGATAACCGGGGTGTCGAAGGCCAATACTCCTCGGTCAATCAGCTGCAGGGTCGCCACGGCGGTGAACAGCTTGGTCACCGAGGCCGTGTCGAAGCGCGTTGCGAGAGTGTTCGGGACTTTCCAGGAGCGACTGGCGTACCCATAGGACCCCGCGAACAGTTGTGAACTGCCCTGTGTGAGCAGGACCACTCTTGAGAATACATCCTGTTGTGTGCGGTGCTGCAAGTATCGCTCCAGTTCGCCTGGAGATATCATTTCTTCTCCTTCTTCTCACTGATTGAGTGAATCTGATCGCTTAAGTTCAGCGCCTGCCTGACGGCATCTAACAATTCATCGATGTCGAAAGGCTTGTAGATGACGCGTATACCTTTGGATGTCAGATAGCCTTCCTGCTCGCGCACAATAGCGACAGCAGCTGTACAAACGATTACGGGGATCTTTGCGGTTGACTGCTGCATTTTGAGCATTTGCAGCATCTGCCACCCAAACTTTTCGCCACCGAAGATAAAGTCTAAGATGACGAGATCGGGGTTGATCCGTTCGATTTCGCTGACCTGCTGAACAGGGGAGCCCGATAACACTGCCTCATAGCCCTCTTCCTCCAGCAGGCGGCGGAACAAATCTAAGATTTCTTGTGTGTCATTCACCACGAGAATACGTGTCATCGTGTTTCTCCTTCTTCAATGTAAGAGGTTTCCCGCAGGAATAATAACATACTGGCAGAGTTCTTACAAAAGAGCTTATAGATCTCCTCTTGTTACACTTTTGGGATTTTCCAAAATTATATTTATTGACTTTTTAGAAGTGACCGTTTACAATTAGGAAGGATGAAACGAAAGGCTCTGCTTTAGTAACAGGAGGCAGCTTCATGGCAATCGTACAACCAGACTTTTATCGTCATGACAACTTCGTTCGCAAATCGATACAAATCCCCTCAACGCAACATAAAGAGCTAAAGGCTCTCGCCGTTGAGCTTGATTCCTCGCTAGGAGATGTTGTGGAGACGATTATGGACCTGATGCGCCAGGATAATTACGAACAGTTGAAAGCGGCAATCATTCAGAAACGCGAACAAGCACTCTCCTCCCTCAGTCACTCTCTCGATGAAGCCTACGCCTATCTCGGTTCCCTGCCGGAAACACTTGAAGACGCACGCTTCTTTTTTAATGCCGGTCAAGAAGGTATGGTTGTTGCGTAAAGTGTAAGGTAATTGCATGAGTAGTGAGGCTAAGGCACCATCGACGCCCAGCCCCCAGGAAAAAGAAATAAGTCAACCTTCATTCCCACCACTGCCGCTCCCAAATCCCAGGCGCGGTGAGATCTGGGATGTCAACTGGTCCCCTGGTCGAGGTGCCGAACAGAAGGGCATACGACCCGCCTTAATCATTCAAAACGACCGGGGTAACGCCTCTCCCACCTATCCTCTGACTATTGTCGCTTCTATGACCCGCACCGAGCGCGAACTGCCCCTGCATGTACGTATTGCGCCCTCCGAAGAGAATGGCCTGACTGATTTCACTGATGTCAAATGTGAACAGGTGATGACAATTGAAAAATCTCGCCTGATCCGCCGGCGTGGCTCTATTACCAGCGAGGAATTGGGGAGGGTTGATGTTGGCCTGAAGCTGAGCCTGGATTTGTTGACATAACCTTGATGGCTGGTGTCGCCCTTCCTACTTGGCTGTAGCAGCCTCCTCGCCCAATGTGATAAGATAATACTATAAAAGTTATACTCATAATCCCAGGAGACAAGCAGTCATGCAAAAGCAGACAGGAACAATACAAGTTAAACGCAATTTCCCAGAAATGCTTAAAGGTGGAGTTATCTGTGATGTAGTTAATGCTGACCACGCACGTATTGCAGAAGAAGCGGGGGCAGCCGCAGTTATGGCGCTGGAGCGCGTGCCAGCGGATATTCGTGCTCAGGGTGGCGTTGCTCGCATGAGCGACCCTGAACTCATTATCCAGATTAAAGAGGCGGTCACTATTCCTGTCATGGCGAAGTGTCGCATCGGGCATTTTGTCGAAGCCGAAATTCTCCAGGCCCTTGGCGTCGATTGCATCGATGAGTCAGAGGTGCTAACGCCAGCCGATGAGCACTTCCATGTCAATAAGCATCTTTTCACCGTCCCGTTTGTGTGTGGCGCCCGTGACCTTGGTGAGGCCCTGCGTCGCATTGGTGAGGGTGCTGCGATGATACGCACGAAAGGCGAAGCTGGCACAGGCAATATCATAGAGGCCGTCCGTCACATGCGCGCCATTATGGATGGCATCCGACGTCTGCAAATGCTGCCTGAAGAAGAGCTGATGACCGAGGCCAAGAACCTGGGCGCACCATATGAACTGGTGCGCGAGATCGCTCAAAAAGGCAAGCTGCCCGTCGTGAACTTCTCAGCAGGCGGCGTAGCAACTCCCGCCGATGCCGCTCTGATGATGCGCCTGGGCGCTGAGGGCATCTTCGTGGGCTCTGGTATCTTCAAGTCGAGCGATCCACTGAAGCGGGCAAGGGCGATCGTGCGTGCCACCACCCACTACGATGACCCCACAATCATAGCAGAGGTCTCGCGCAACCTGGGTGAGCCGATGACCGGCTTAAGCCTGGATAAGCTGCCAGAGCAAGAACTGATGGCTCGCCGTGGGTGGTAAGAACCTATGGAAACACGTTCCTCCAAAAAGTTACACATCGGCGTCTTAGCATTACAGGGTGATTTTGAGGCGCACTTGAAAATGCTGGCTGAGCTGGGAGTCGAAGGAAAAGCTGTCCGGCTTCCTAAACATCTTGACGATGTAGATGGTATAATAATACCAGGTGGTGAAAGTACCACCATTGGCAAGTTAATGATGTCGTATGGCTTACAACAGCCATTGCAACAGAAGATCCGGGAAGGGTTCCCCATTTGGGGAACATGTGCAGGACTAATTTTATTGGCACGCGAGACGGATAACGCGCTCACAGGCCAGCCATTACTGGCTTCGATTCATATCCGTGTTCGCCGAAATGCATTTGGCAGTCAGCGGGAAAGTTTTGAGACTGATCTCTCTGTGCCAGTAGTAGGAGAAGCGCCATTCCATGCAATCTTCATTCGTGGACCAGTGATTGAGTCGGTTGGTCCAGAGGTGGAGGTGCTGGCAACGCTCGACGATGGAACCATCGTTGTAGTCCGCGAAGGAGCCTTATTAGGCACAGCATTTCATCCGGAGATTGGTGGAGATCCACGTTTCCATCAATACTTTCTCCGCATAGTACAGAGCGTTAAGGGGTAGGGGCGCACGAAGAGCAGGATGTGGTTGTCCACCCTACGACGCGGGAGCACTGGATGATACGACCGGTACTATATGTTGATCTGCCGGGAATCATCTACGCAATCGATCGCCGTGCTCGAGGCAAACAGCACGAATTTGCGAACTTCGTATGCTGGCTCGAACCGGTAGAACATCGTATTCTTCTACCACCATTCCTGAGAAACATCTTCCCTGTCAATACCGCATCACGCACCTGGATCTGTGAAGATCACTGGCATATCCTGGGATTTGCGCAGGTGCGAGAACGGCCAGCGCGTATTACATGGGATTTAGCTTATCTTGCCTCCATGGTGAACAGCAAGGTCTCCAGCGACGAGGTTTTTACAGCCCTGCTCGAATACATGTTGGAGATTGCATCTAGCCACGGCATCCTCCGTATTTTTGCAAAGGTTGAAGATGAAATTCCAGAAATGGAACTCTTCCAGAAAACCGGATTTCAACGTTATGCCCGTCAACTGACCTATGTCTTTGAGCCTGGGTCAATACAGGGCGACTTCAACCCGCCTTCACTGCGACGCTGGAATCGCCATCATGTATGGGGATTGCACCAGCTCTACCGTGCTGTTACTCCACAGCGGGTGCAGATGGCGGAGATGCTGGACAGCAGTGAAGAATTTGCTAAGCTATACGCTGGCTCACTGCGTCCATTGCCATTTTCCCTCTCCAGGGGAGATGAAAGCTTCGTATGTGATGTTGGCGTTCGTTTAGGAGCATGGTTGCGCGTATGCCGGGGTCATGGTACGGCGCCACACCAGCTCTCATTGCTTGTTCATCCTGAACATGCCGAACTGGCTGAACCGCTAATACGGTTCGGCACGCAACGGCTTTTGGAAAGAAGCGCGCGCCCCATCTACTGCCAGGTGCGGGAGTACGATTCTTTCGTTATTAACGCTCTGCGTTCCAGTGGTTTTGAGCATGTCTCGACTAAGGCATTGCTCGTGCGGCACATAGCTATGCTGGCTATGAACCCGCGCGCAGTCCCCGCGGTGGAACAACGAGTAGTCTATGGCGTGAAAGGCCTGGGGACGGTCAACTCTCGCCAGACAACGAGGTGATAAAACTGCCTATGCAACACATGATCACTGACGATCTGGAGGCTCTGCTGGTAACTCTGCCGCCTGCCATCCACGACGCGGTCAATCGGCTCGAAAACCGAAGCGAACTGCTGGAGATCGTAATGGACCTTGGGCGCTTGCCCGAGGGCCGGTTCCCAGAAGGGGAGGTGATCCTAAGTACTCAGCCAGTGACCTACGTTGACCTCGAGTATGTGGTCGAGCGTATAGGTGAATTTGGCGACGATAACCGCGCTGGTATCGAGCGGACCCTTCACCGTATCAGCGCACTGCGCAATCGTAAAGGAAAAGTTATCGGCTTGACCTGCCGCATTGGCCGGGCGGTGCTCGGCAGTATTGCGCTTATTCGTGATATTGTCGAACAGGGTCAATCTATCCTGATTCTTGGCCGGCCAGGTGTGGGGAAAACCACCCTGTTGCGTGAAGTAGCTCGCGTCCTTGCCGACGAAGCCAATAAACGCGTAGTCGTCGTGGATACTTCGAACGAAATCGCGGGTGATGGAGATATTCCTCACCCCGGTATCGGCGGGGCGCGCCGCATGCAAGTGGCACGCACTGTGGAGCAACACGCGGTCATGATCGAGGCAGTGGAGAACCACATGCCAGAGGTCATCGTAATCGACGAAATAGGCACCGAACTGGAGGCAGCTGCAGCGCGCACTATCGCGGAACGCGGTGTGCAGCTTGTAGCAACCGCGCACGGCAATTCGCTGAGCAACCTGCTAGTTAACCCGACGCTGTCAGACCTGGTGGGTGGTATTCAAACCGTCACCCTGGGAGATGAAGAGGCACGCAGGCGCCATACACAAAAAAGTATTCTGGAACGCAAAGCTCCGCCAACTTTCGACGTGGTAGTCGAACAGCAGAGCTGGCAGGAACTGATCGTGCATCGAGATGTCGCTGATACCGTGGACAGCATGTTGCGCGGTCAAACCACTGTCGCTGAGGAACGAACACGTGACGAGGAGACAGGCGATGTCACTATGCGGCGCATCACCTTCGGTGGCATGGAGGTGCCAACGTGGGGTATCGAGGGCTTTGGCACTTCGCTTCGTCATACTGGCAGTGGAGGCTTTGATCGTTCTGGTAGCGACTGGGGATCAGTTCGCCGGATGGGGCAGCAAGGGTCCCGGGGCAACGGTGGTAACGGGGGAAGTAGCAGTCAACTTCAGGCACAACCGCCCATCCAGGTAAGAGCGCTGGCACCAACAGGCACTGCTCCCGCTGATGTCAAGCGGCATAACGCTGGACTGGTAGCGCTTGACAACTCTATGCTGAGCGAGGGGATTTACCAGGCCGAGGATGCCAAAGAGCAACTGCCTGTCCTCAAGACATTACGCATCTACCCATTTGGAGTGAGTCGCGACCGCCTGGCCGAGTCTGCACGCCAGTTACGTGTACCGATTATTGTCACAAATAACCAGAGTGATGCTGACGCGGTTATCACGCTGAAAAACTACTATCGTCGCCAACCGGAACGCCTGCAGCAAGCGGAAGAAGATCGTAAGCTGATCATCATTTTGAAGAATAACACGGTTGCCCAGATGCAGCACGCCCTTGCCCGCATTTTCGATATTCCCATGGATGTTGTGGCCGATGAGGGGCAGGAGGAGTCAGAAAAGGGAAATGGTTCTGTTCCTAATGATCCAACTATGCGAGCATTGTTAGAGACAGAGGACGCCATTCACCAGGTGCTAAACAATGGCCTGGCCACTGCAGAATTAGCCCCTGCTAACGCGTATGTTCGAAGGTTGCAACACCAGATGGCGACACGCTATAATCTGGCCTCTCGCAGTAGAGGGAAAGAACCCAATCGGAGGGTCAAGATCTTCAGGGCGCGGGATTAGGGGCCTGGCGGGGGCAAGCCCCGCCAGGCTCGTCAAATAAACTGTGACAGGCCACTACCCTTGTGGTAGAAGCGGCAAAATCTTGTGTTTCAATTGCTCGTTGAGCTGCTCGACTGACTGGCTTGCATCGACCACCTGAAAACCATATTCGGTCGTCATCGTCTCGTACTGCTCAAGCATGTGCGACTGGTAATTGACGAAGCTTTCAAAGAGATCCTCACCCAGTCGCATATCCATACCCGATTCCCAGTAATCGAAGCCGCCGCGCTGCAGGACACGCGGTATCAAATCATCGATGCTTACCTTTAAGTAGAAAATAGCATCCGGCTTCAACGCAAGGCCGTAAATAGAGCGAATCCACTTTGGATCAGCGCCGCGTACCCGGGCACGAGCCATCAATGAATAGATGTAGCGATCCGTCAGGACGATAAAGCCAGCGCGCAATGCAGGTAACATCTGGTTTTCGAAACGGTCTACGAAGTCGGTGGCATAGAATAGATTGAGCGTGATTGGGCCAAGTGTATGCCCCTCTTTGGCCTGTTTAAGACCCGGTCCAGCCAGTATCGAACGAGTCATCTCAGTATCAACGACCGCGTAGCCGCTACTCTCTAACCAGGGACGTAGCAAGCGCAGTTGAGTCGTTCGCCCAACGCCATCAGTGCCCTCGATAACGATCAGGCGACCGGGTAAAAGCTCCTCGCGCTCTCTGAGGTGAATGGCATCAATGCCATAAAATTCAAGCTGGGTCATTGACTTCCTATCGTCCAGTTCTTCCAACCATATCTATTACTGATGGGCGCATTTCGCGCGCCAGCCCTGCCCAGGCCGACTCTTTTGCCGATGCACGCATGCGGCGCACACCGTGCAAGTAGGGACGAATAATCCTGCGTATGCGGCGTTGCTGATCTGGTATCGGCAGAGTGGCATCCATGGCTGTCAGTCCAAACTCATCCACCATCGACTCATACTCTAGCACAATGCGTTCTTGAAACAGCTTAAAACTTTCGTAAGGATCACTACTCAGGCCTAAATCCAGGCCCGCCTCATAGTATTTGAGTTCGTTGCGCCCGGTTAGAATGCGGCTTAACGAAACCTCTAAGGGCACACGATAATAGAACGCGACAGTTGGTTTCACTGCAAACTGGTACAACTCGCGCACCCACTGGCGATCCACATTGCGTGCTACATCGCGAGCAAATGCAGTGTAAATATAGCGATCCGCCAGTACGATAGCGCCTGCCTTGAGAGGAGGAATAATGTCGTGTTCTGTGCGGTCAGCGAAATCTGTTGCATGGATCAAGCTAAACGTTGTCGGCGACAGCAATTGCTTTTTCTTCCCCTTGCTGGTTGTCTTTTTCACCAGCGGAGACGAATTCCATTCGCTGAAGAAAACAGCATAACCTTCGCTTATCAGCCACTGTCGCAGGAGTGCAACTTGCGTGCTTTTTCCAGAACCGTCAACCCCTTCTACAACAAAGAGCCGGCCTGGATATTCATGTGATCCATAGGTTTCCATAGCAGGTCCTTCCCCTGGTTGGATATAGGAAAAGTATACTATAGATTATCAAGTAACGATCAGTCTCTTGTCAAGGGCAGATAAGAAAGACCCCTTTGCAATGAGTAAATAGATTTGTGTTATCATCCGTGCCGTAAATCCCCCGTGCTTGAAGGGATTTACGGCACATTCCTTGTTTGGGGCTTGTGTAGGGAAGGTGCTTGATATATACCTGATATAGGTATATAGTAGAGGTATGGAAGCACCATCATCGCACGAACAAAAATGTCAAGTACGCTTTCCTCGTGGTATGTTTGAGGACATGAAGCAGTTAGCGACTCTCCATGATCGGTCATTTAACGGAGAGATCATTCATGCCTTGCGCCTCTATATTGCTCAACAGAAGGAAAAAGAATGTGCTCAGTCGCAAGGCGTTTAAATACCGGCTCTCTCCGACAAAGAAACAAGAAGCCATACTCATCTGGACATTAGACAAGTGTAGGGAACTCTACAATGCCGCTCTACAAGAGCGAAAAGACGCTTACCGTATGGCAGGCAAGTCGATTACCTACTACGATCAAGCCAACCAACTCCCTAAAATCAAACAGATTAGGGAAGAGTATCAGGACATTCATTCTCAAGTACTGCAAGATGTGCTACGCCGTGCGGACAAAGCATTTAAAGCCTTCTTTCTTCGGTGCAAGGCAGGTGAAAATCCAGGATATCCGCGCTACCAGGGGTGCAACCGCTATGATAGCTTCTGCTATCCACAGGCTGGTTTCTCACTCACGCATGATAGTCGTGTGTGCCTCTCTAAGATAGGTTCCATCAAGGTGAACCTGCACCGTCCCCTACAAGGCACGATCAAAACAGTGACCATCAAACGCGAGGGTGACCAATGGTATATCATCTTTGCGTGTGAGATGGATGTGGAACCGTTGCCAGCATGTGATGAGGCTGTCGGTATTGACCTGGGTTTGCTCCATTTTGCTACCCTTTCTACTGGCGATACGATAGAGAACCCGCGTCATTTCCGCGCAGCAGAGAAGAAACTGGCAAGATTGCATCAGTCCCTTTCTCGCAAGAAACCTGGGTCTCATCGGCGCAAGAAGGCCGTCAAACTGGTCGTGAGGGCACACAGGAAGGTACGGAACCAACGCCGTGATTTCTTGCACAAAGCCTCTCGTACCCTGGTGAACACCTATGGAACCATTATCTTTGAGGAACTCCAACCCGCTAACATGAGCAAACGCCCACAGTCCAAACAGGATGGAACAGGGAACTATCTCCCAAATGGGGCAGCTGCCAAAGGCGGGTTGAACAAGTCTATCTTAGATGCTGGATGGGCAGAGTTTCAGCAGTACTGCCTCTACAAAGCTGCGAATGCTGGTAGGGCCGTGCTGTTCGTCTCTGCCAACTTCACCAGCCAAATCTGTAGCGGGTGCGGTCAAGTTCGCAAAAAGGAACTGTCCGAACGGTGGCATAGTTGCGATTGTGGCACAGAGTTGGATAGAGACCACAATGCTGCGATCAATATCCTTCGGGCTGGAAGAGTCCGACAGTCAGCAATGACTGTAGAAGCTCCTTGCACTTAGGCTTGGGGTACTTCACACTAGCAATAAATGTTGCTGAGCATAAACCTTGCAGTTGAGAAAGAAAGGAGGAATTC
>Ga0137371_10001951_pt1 | contig 16515 bp, 9 predicted proteins | sample SagtaG_7_FD_104919 | JGI IMG/M metagenome (GOLD analysis project Ga0137371, IMG submission 104919) | Vadose zone soil microbial communities from Sagehorn Ranch, Mendocino, California, USA - Sage1_R_40_16 metaG | ecosystem: Environmental > Terrestrial > Soil > Vadose zone | place: USA: California...
GCTTGCAAGCGGTCATACAATGTGTGCGCCGTCTTGGGACTCATCCCGACCGCCCGTGCCGCATCACTTACCGTAGCCCTTGGACTTTGCTTCAGAAGCTCGAGGTGCGCCCTCATGAGCTCGCGTGTACGAGGCGAGGCTGCTTCCCAGCAGGTTGGAAGCCCCGCCGACGCGATGGTTCCGACTGCTTCCAGCTCCGCCCACTCCTCGTGCACGTGCTCGGTAACGTATGGCGGCTCGTTCAACGCGTCGACCGACCGCATGCGCCGGTCATGCCTCCAACCCACGCCCAAGCAGTCATCCGTGACCTCACGGTTGAGAGTTGCCCGAAGCTGGCGCGGGCTGCTCCGCACGAGAAGACCGGGATGTGATTCATAACAAGCAAAGAATGAGCTCTCGACGCGCGCCCGGAGTTCCGCTTTGCGCGTCCGGCCGTGAAGTGCCGCTTGGCGTGCCAGCTCCGGCGCGACCAGGTGCCTGCGGCCGGGGTGGATCGGGTTCCCGACACGCCGGAGCAGATCGTCCTTCGCAGCCGCCCGATCAGACGCACCCACGGCGCCCAGACTCCGCCACGGGCGGCTGTCGGCGACGAAGGCAGCACCGAACTCTGTCCCGGGCGACGGTGCACTTTCAGGGGTCAGCTTGCTCGCCAACGCGTAAAGCGCGAGCAGGGCGTGACGGAATCGAGCTCCACCTTCGGGCGGCGAACCTGTTCCCCCGGCCCTGGCGAGGTACTCTCGAAGCGGCCGAGCGTCTGGCGGAGCGACATCGTCTGCGCGCAAGACGCGCAGCACGCGCCGTGCTTGAGCTTTGGAATCGAAGGGGCCAGATCGCCCACGACCGAATGCGTGGACGATCCACCAGCCGAGGACGCCCTTCTCGAGCCGGGCCTCAGACCGCCTGGTGCGTTCGGTGCCGTCACATCGATTCAAGGCGGCTCCTCCGCGATCGATTCCCCGTCGTCCGCGTTCCGGGGCCGCCAGCGTGGCGGGTGCGCAGGACGGGGTTGTGGGTCGGCCGATCATCATCCGCGATCGCTGCCACCAGCCGCCGGCTCGCTGAGGAGGCCCGCGGCGTGAGTTCCTCCATTCGCAAATGGTGAACGGCTGGCCATCGCTCGTCCGGTCATTCGTCGGGTCCCACGACTCGCCGACGCTTCGGCGATTCTGTGGTATGACGTCCGCTTCTCACGGCTGCGGCCGGCGGCGGCGTGGGCAACAGGAGCTGCGTCGGCGATTTACTTTCAAGCCCTTGGTCCATCATCGGAAGCTCGACGATGTGCCGAACCTGTGACACCCGCCCGATTCCATTTTCGTCGTCCCTCATCGCCGCCCGATCGAAGCGGTCGAGGACTTCAAGTGCGAGTTTGGGGTCCGGCCGGGACCCGCGATGACCGAGGTCCACCCTCAGCGCCTGAACGACCACCTGGTGCGCAAGCGGCACTACCTGCCGACGTACCTGACCGGCGAGCTCCGCGGTAGTCTCCTCCCACTCGGGGAGCTGCTGCCAGCGCCACAGGGTCTTGGCGTCGACGCGCAGATCTCGCCCGATGTCCTTGAGGCGGATGCCCTCAAATGCGAGTCTCGCGGCGTGGCGGACGCGCTCAAGATCCAAGGCGGGTCCGGGCTTCCTCGTGCGTCCACCATTTTTGCCCGCCTTCCTCGGAGACCTACTGGAATCGGGCGAGATCTGGCGTGATCCGATACTCACGTCCGCCTCCCTTTCCTGGGAACGAAAACGCCTTAAAAGCAAAACCAGCTCAAAGACCCGATCGCTTTAGACCGGACTTCGCGCTGGTGACGGGCAGCGGTTCTTCACATCGATTGCTGGAGATTCACCCGTTTCCGGGGCACATCAATCGGACGTCCTTATTCTAGCGAATTTCTAGGCGGGAAATCAAACCTGTCTTGTTGTTGACCGGCGAGCACTGGTAGTCCGCTCCACGTCTTGCGCCAACCAGCTCACACGGGATCATTGGGTTCGAGGATCTCCCCTAGGAGTTCTCGCGTGGCGTCGAGGCCGAGTCGGCGCCCGTCGCCCGGCCCCGCACGCCCGAATTGCACGGCGATTGCCAAGAGCCGCGCCTGCTCTGTCAGAAGCCACGCCCGACGCGTGGCGCTACTTGCCGGAGTCACGGCGAGCTCTGCGCGCACCAGGTCGAGAGCAGCTAAGGCGCTGAGGCGGGCGCGGCTGCGGGCACGTGCGGTCGGAAGGGCCTCGTCCTCGTCGCTCGTGGGAGCACTCGAACCGTACACGGGCGCATCCTCGTCTCCATGTTCGCGGTGTTCTTGCCTCACGTTCGCGTAGGACCGTGGCTCGGCGACGTCCTCATCGCCCGAATGCTCGTCTGGCGGCGGTCGCTCGCTCCACCGCGCACGCCAGCGCGTCGACGCGTGCTCGGCGGCCCGCAGCTCGCGCCACGCTGCAACGGGCGACTTGGCCCGGCCCCTTATCGCCAGGTTATGAGTCCACGTGAACAACCATCTCACAAGCGGGAACCCCGCCAGCAGGTCGAGCGCTACCGCCGTGACCAAAGTGCCCGACGCGACTGCGATGGCGGCGCGCGCAAAACGCTGCGTAAGTGGGATGACGGCCGCCATGTCGTACCACGGTGGCCAGAGGAGCATAGTTACGGCCACACCGGCGAAGAACGCGAGGCCGATGAACAGGACGCGTCTCACTGCTTCTGCCCGCGTGCGGCGAGTTCACTCCGGTGGGCAGCGCCCGCGACATAGGCCGCGTGCGTGGCGTTCAGGTACGACGTGTCCGTAGCGTCCCGGAAGAGTTCGGGCTCGCCTCGGAAGCCGCGGAGCCATGCAAACCTGACACCGGTGCTCGTGCGACAGATTGGATGTTCGCTCGCGTAGCGCCGGGCGCCGGCATCGAGCGCGGAATCAGGCGGAGTGCGGGCCCGGACGGGCGTCACCGGCGTGGCGTCGACCGAGCGGAGGGGAGTTACCTCGCCGGCGTAATGGTGCTGAAACCAGGCGTCGAGTGCGTCGTCAACGATCACCGAGCAGCGTTCCTCGCCGCGCGGCGCTTCCCGCGTTCCGCACTTCCGCAACACAGCGTGGGTGAGGCTACCCTCGCCGTACGGACGCCATGCGGCGTACGCACCTCCGACGCCGATCCCGGCGCCCACTATGAGGGTGAGCGCAATGAACAGGGAACGCCTCATACTGCCGCCTCCTGGACGGTACTGTTGAGCCAAGGTAGCGGCGGCAACGCACGGCGCTACGACTCAACTCACACTAATTAGTAAGTATAGGCATAATGCCTACATAGCGCCATGCATAGGGGCCTGCATATGCTCGCCGCGTGCCGGCAACCCCGAACGAGTTCCGCCGCGCTCTGCGGCGCCTTGGCCTATCCCAGCGCCAACTCGCTCTGCGGATTGGGGTGGACGTGGTCACTGTGAATCGATGGGCAACCGGAAGAAGTCCAATGCCAGATAGCGTGCGCCTGCTTCTGGAATGTTGGGGTCGTGAGCAGCGTCGTAAGCGGGCGAAAACGAGGGACAGTAAGAAGTAGCCCCTTGTACTCATTGCCGGCAACGCTCGGATACGGGTTTCCTATATCCGAATGGCTAGTGCGCGGCCAGTTGAACGCGGTTTGCTACTCCTTTGACAAGTCCTCCAGCTTTCGAGCAATCGTCCTCAACCGCTCGGCGTGCTTGAGCAGCTGTTGCGCAAAAACGCGCCGCATCTTCGGTGGCATTTCACGTCTTCCATCGCGGTAATTGTTGATCGTGGAGGCCGCCACAGCTTTGCCGGACTGAGACCCGCCGCGCAGCCACTCAACGATCTCGGGTATTGTCACCCTCACTTCATCGATTGCCTGTTTCACAGCGTCATTGGCCGGCGCAGGAAGTCGTTGTCGCACCATGAGAGCTCCAGATTCTCGCCGTGATACCACTCGATGCTCAGGTGATTACCGAAGATATGGCGTTGAGGTCAGCATGCGATCTTGCATTGCCCCTCGATCATGGTGACATTATTATCATGTCACCATGATCGGCGCAGGAGTACGACGCCTTTGGGGAGCTGCGCGGTAGCCCGACGTCAGTTAAGTTGCGTGTATCGGCGGCTGCGTCCATCGGTGGCAAGAGAGTCGAGGGAATAGGATATGACGCTGCCCAGACCAATCGTCGCCGGCCCGCAGTTCATCCTGGCAACCCGTGACACGGGATACCGTAGTGTCCCCGCCGCCATCGCCGAGTTAATCGACAACGCGGTACAAGCCCAGGCAAGTAAGATTCAGATCTTCGTTCGTGAAGGACAACCTCACGGTCCAGCTGATGCATCACAGAATTGTGACTTGACGATTAGTGTCCTGGATAACGGCCGCGGGATGGATCATGAACGCCTCTGGACCGCGATCCAGTTTGGAGGAACGGAGCGGTTCAATGATCGATCCGGCATCGGACGCTTCGGGATGGGGCTTCCCAATAGTTCGGTAAGTGTTACACGCAGGTTGGAAGTCTATTCCTGGCGACGCCCAGGCGAGGTGCTATTCACTTATCTGGACATCGACGAGGTCTCTCCCCTTCTCGACGGAATTCCAGAGCCTCGCAACCGCCCGCTCCCATTGTGGGTTGCGGAAGCGGCGGCTCCGTCGGGCACACTCGTTGTTTGGCCTCGATGCGACCGCCTGCACTTCAAGAAAGCCAAAACGATTGCAGAGAAGCTTCACGCGCCATTGGGCCGACTATACCGTCGCCTGATTTGGCGGGGACTCGAACTCACGGTAAATGGTGGGTCAGTCGTTCCAATCGATCCGTTGTTCCGTCATCCGGAGACTCGTGTCGGCGGTGCGTCGGCCTACGGCGCGCCCTTATCATATGACATCGCACTGCCAGAGAACGGGCGCTCGTCCCAAATCACAGTCCGTTTCACGGAGTTGCCGGTTATCCGCTGGCACGGGCGAACTGTCGAGGAGAAGCGCGCCGCAGGTATCGTCGGGGGCGCCGGCGTGTCGTTCATGCGCGCTGGCCGGGAGATTGACTATTGCTGGCAACTGTTTGGCGGCAAGCGTCGAGAAAACTACGATGACTGGTGGCGCTGCGAGGTTTCATTTGAACCGGACCTAGATGAGTACTTCGGAGTCACGCACTCGAAGCAGGGCGTATCACCAACGCCATACCTGCGGTCGATACTGGAGCCGGACCTAGAGGCGGCGGCACGCACGCTGAACGCCCGGGTTCGCATGGCCTTTGAGAATGTCAAAAAGGTGGCTCCGAGCGCGGCCACTTCACGGGCCACCCGCCAAGATCCCCTGTTGCCCCCCATTCCTTCTAGAGCGAAGGCGACAGCTCGCCGAGGTCTTTCCTACGGAATTGGAGTTGCCGCAGTCGCGGCCCCTGATTTCTTCAAAGTGACAGAGCAGAAGGGGCGGCTGAAAGTCACGATCAATACGGAGCATCCCTTCTACGAGCGGCTCTATGCTCCTGCGGCTGCCGATCCGTCGGGACACGAAAGGCATGCGATTGAATGCCTGATTCTGGCGGCTGGCCGGGCGTTCGTGTCGATTTCGCGCAGGCGAGGCCACAAATGGGCATCGGCATACTGTGAATCGTGGAGCGACGCGTTAGCTGCTTTCCTTGAGACAAAGCGAGCGCGCTCGTGACGTGGATTCCGTTCGAGCCCAAGGTTTGGAGGAATCGTGACGCGCGGAAGGTCGTCCGCGACTGTGCTCAAGCACTTGGAAGCCCCAGTCAGGCACTCACAGCTGGGGCTGTAGCGGCGATTCGGACGGAGCATGCCCGACGCTGTGGGGATCTCCGAGCCGATACTAGCCTGCTCGCTTCGCTTTGTTGTTCCATCTTATGTGATCTGCGAGGACAGGGCTGGAGGATTCGAGTCCGGAGACGTCGAGTGGAGATGGCACCTCCTAGTCACCAGCATAGCTCACCTGAGGATCAGAAGGCCCAGGTGAAAGCTGCCCATCTCCTCGAGCGAGACTCCCAGCTAATGCAGCCGCCAGCACGACGCTTCATCCGTAGTATGGAGCGCCGTCGTCTACACCGTGGAACCTGGTGCTCGATCTTTTCGCTCATGCGAGACGGCCGCGGGCTTGCAGAGCAGCTTAGGCGTGCGGCCGCAATTCCTGCGGGTCCCATCCGCGACGAAGCGCTTCGCCTCGCTATCGATCCCTACATACAAGTCATCGGCTCCGAGGACGTCTGTCAGTTTACCGGTCTACGCCTACTCGATGTTTGGAGGTATTTCCGTCACACCTGGACGACTTCGTATCTCAGCAGTCCAGGCCGAAAAGTGTGGTTCTTGGTCCGGGATCGCGCGGCGCCGAAGCACCCAGTGATCGGCATCGGCGCCCTAGGTAGCGCAATCGTTCAGTTAGCGCCGCGTGACAAGTGGATTGGCTGGACTTCATCGGAACTCCTGGAGAAGATCACCAAGGCTCCCACGGTTCGCTGGGCTCGGTGGGTGGAGCGCTCCCTATCGGCGCTGTTCGACGCGATCTACAGGAAGGATTTGGTGTCCGAGGGACTTATCGATCGTGTAGCACTGCGGAACCCAACGAAAGACAAAATTGCGCGGCTTCGCCGGTTCTCCGCCGAGGAGCGGCGCCTTCATCGACTTTATCCGAAGCGACAGGCCCACAAGGTAGCGGCAGCGGGCGGTAACAAAACGAACTGGGTGTTCGAGGCTCGGACCAATCTCTTCCGTAGCAAGCGAGCCACTATGCTTGCGGACCTACTAGAAGTTCGCCGCCTTCTACTCAGTGCCAGGTTCACGAAGCCAACAGCAAGCAATCTGAAGCGTGGGCTCACCTCACTGGGCTTCCATCGCGCCATCCGTATGGTGCTGCGGTATATCAAGGCCGCGCACGTCGGCGTCGACATGATGGACATTACCGTGTGCGGAGCGGTGGCCCCGTACAACGCCGTGCTGGGAGGCAAACTGGTCTCGCTCCTTATGGCGAGCCCGGATGTAGTGGCTGCGTATACGAAGCGATACCGCTCCGCTGTGAGCGTCATTGCTTCAGCGATGGCGGGGAAGGCGGTTCGACGGCGACCCAGTCTCTCATTACTCGGAACCACAAGCCTGTACGAGGTTGCTCCAGCCCAGTACAACCGCCTACGCATGTCCGCTCGGCTCGCCGGTGGTCGAGATGGCGATGAGCTGGCGTTCATCAATCTGGGCCGCACAGTAGGATTTGGATCTTATCACTTCTCGCGAGAAACCATGGCACTTCTGGAATTGGTACTCGCTCAAAGTCACAAAGGCCGTCCCGTAAACAGTATTTTTGGTGAAGGTGTCAACCCCAAACTGCGTAAAGTGCGCACTGCGCTAGACCTGTTGGACATTTCGTCAGATGCGTTATTGCAGCATCGCAGTAGGCGCGTCATCTACGCGGTGCCTATGGCCCGAAACTTCCGGGATGTGCTGCTCGGACATGCTGCCCGGCCCGACCCGATCATACCGATGCGAAGAATGGCCACAAAGGCGATCGTCGCCTTCTGGAGAAGTCGCTGGCTGTCTAAGCGCGTCGAACGAGATGAGACACTGGTCGCCGTCGCGAGTCACTCCGTGGCGTACCCCATGCACCACGGGGCACGAGCGGTTTTGCCGCCCTTGGCTGGCGAGGAAGGGCCTCTTTTCGCGCTGGAGCACGACCGGCCTTCTGCCACGGAAACAGCAATCGGTTACCAACCGGCGCAGGTCGCCGCGCTAGCGACGACTGCCACTGTCACTCGATCATAGTGAGTTTGCGGCGTCATCCAGCCGCACTACGACCAGCTCTGCTTTGCCCCAATTCAATGCTATTGATTATGTGCGACTTCCTCCACTGGGTTATGCATCCGCTCAGCCACGGCAGAGGCCTTATTCACGATCGGCTCACTGGGAAGAAGAGTATCAAGCGCGTGCCGCAATCGCTCCGACCAATGCTGACGCTCAGCCTTGTAGAAACTCTCAGCGTCGCCTTTCACCTCCAGCTCTCTCTCTGCAAGCACAAATAACAGCACCTCAAGTGCGGCTCGTATGTCGGGAGCTTGATCGTAAACCTTTCTGTAAAATGGGTGCTCGGTATTGATGACCAGTCTCTTCTGTTGCCCTAGTCGAGCTGGACGGTAGAACGGGCCCTCAGCGACAGCCGCGAAGGCGACTTCCCATCTGCGTTTTGAAGTGGTTTCAATCAGGCTTGTTAGGATCGTTTCCATGGGCAAGCCCGTCGCTTCAGCACGCTCCAGGGCTAGCTCATTGAGGTTCCGTTGAGCCTCCTGCTGCTGTGCCGGTGTGGGCTCGGGAGCGCTACTATTGAGCTTCGTGGATTGCTCCATGGCCAGCGCGCTCGGTCGGACTGCGTCGTTTGCCACTACGTTCGCGACCTTGGCTTTTAACTCGGATTGGAGTTCTTCAAAACGATGACGCAAGTCCTCGACCAGCTCCTTCAATCCACCGCCACTCTTACCGCTATGCTGCAGCTTCTCCCACATCTCATCCTCGAGAACGATCTGCTGCTTCGCGGTCGTAATGCCAAAAAGCTCATCTAGTTCGGGGTCGAAGTTGACTTCGACTTTGATGTTTGCGTCGTACGTCTGGAACTTCGTCCAGCGCGGGAGAATGCAGTCAATCTGTCGATGCTCACGACAGATCAGCAGCCCGTTGTAGTCCCGCATGACATCCCAACGCTTGTTTAGCTTCGCTCCTTTGACGCGATAGTGGGACGCATCAGCGAGTTGGAAATTAGGAGGCAGTACAGATGCGCGAATGCTGACTCTCCCGGTGGTGCCTCGGGACGTTTCGACGTCGAAGGTTCGGGCTTCGACGCGTTCGGCTCGAACTGGTGATTCGTCATAGAAACGAGCGTGTTCCATCAGAAATAACGGATCCACCGCCTGGACCGAAGCACCGTCCACAACGATGCGACGCTCCGGTACCCAATGACGGTAAATCACTCCAAAATGCTGGAGAAGCTTGGTCCTCAGTGATTCAACTTTGATCCATCCTCCCAGCCGACGGAGGCGATCGAGATCCTCGAGCACAACAACCGTCCCCGAGCTCTGGTCTGTGAGGTTGATGGAGTCATCAGCATTCGCCGCGTCACCTAACCACGACGGAAGCTCGCGCTTTTGGGGGGCGAGCAGTGCTTCCGTCCTTTGGATGTCGCCGGCCGCAGCAGCGAGCTGATCGATATCCACGATGACGGCGTGCCAGTCACCGCCATCAGCTCTTGAGTAGACCACGTATCGTTTGGCGAGGCTGACGGCCGAACTTGGAAGTCCATACCCATAACGTCCGAATCCCTTACGATCACCTTCGCGGTCCGTCCCGCCCCAGCGAACGGCATAGCTGATCATCTCCGGTATCATGCCGTTCCCATTGTCGCAGATTGCCAACCGATCTGGTTTGGTGCGTGTCCTGTTTGCATCCTCGAAGCCAAATCGAATGGTGACCGTGTCCGCCGCGGCTTGCACAGCGTTATCAATCATTTCCGCGAGGGCCCAAGCCGGATTCTTATAGCCGAGGTCCCGCATCCCACGCAGGAATGCATCCGCAAAAACGACACCCAGCCCATGCCCCTTCTGTTTTTGAGCCTGAACATATCGCCGCTGTCGATCAATCGTTTCAATCGTCATGCTGATCTCGTTGGGCTGCATCTTGAACCTCCTTTTTAGTTGGCCCCGTTTTTTGGAGCCGAGATGTTCACAACGAAAGCTTCTGTAGATCGAGTCAGGGCGATCACAGGCAGACCGCCCGATTCCTCCGTCGGCGCGAGGTATTGCCCCGCGGTAACTCGCACCCGCGCGCCCTCAGCGAACAGATGCGTGAAATGCGTATCGTGCGCACGTGCACGCACAAGCACGACGCTGTTGAGCGGGACGTCCGCCGTTAGCGCTCCAGTCGCCATCACTCGTCCGAGCCAGCTCCAAACGCCTTGCTCTTTGAGTATCGAAAGCTCGACGTCCATCCTGCCATCCACTGCGGACGTCGGCGGTGTAATCGCTGACAGGGTTGCTGGCTCCCAATACGCACGGCACATATGTCGTACATCGCACCACTCGCATGCGACTCTGGACGGCCGTGCCTCGGGCGGGTTGTATTCAACTGTTGCCTGTGCGCCTGTGGACCGCTCGCGCAATTGGGCCGAGAGCGCGGAGAGTTCCGCACCATCGGTCGGTGGTGGGACAGAGATCGCTCGAGTCTGATAGATCAGTGTGAGTCGCGAGGCAAGCTTGCCGCCAGGATTTAGCCGCCGATCGTGTGCCCAGAGGAGTGCGTATATCCGAAGCTGTAGTGAGTGATCCTCCTTCGGCTCTCCGGTTTTGAAATCCACGATTTCGCATTCCCCGGTGGCGTCGCCATCAACTTCTGGAGGTGCTAGGCGCAGAAGATCGGCTTTGCCGTACCACTTGAGTTCCAGATCATTCAGTGGGACTTCTGCATAAATTCCGGGCACCAGTGCGTGAGCCACCCCTTCGCCTTCATTCAGATCAGCTTCCGGGCGTACTCCCTCCGATCCGACGGCCATGCTCGCGACGTTGTCCACCTCTACTTGCGACAGCAGTTGCTGAACTCGACGTCGGAGCGCTGGTAGCTCACGACGCAGTTCCGACTCCCACTCCTTTGCTCGAGGGGCGAGGCGCGGATTGCCGGTCCAGTCGCGCACGACGTCCGTAAGTAGCGATTCTAGTACCGCTGTAATGCCCCCCAACGCGCGCAACGCAGCTACCACGCGAGCGAGTGACTCATCGGACGTCCAAGTAGAAATGGAACCATTACGATCATTCGACGGTCGTCCCACCGCCCGCAGGATTCGCTCGAGTGTTCCGTGGACGAGCTGACCGGCGATCGTGGCGAGCGGCGGGGCGCTGGGGTATCCCTCCCCTGTCCATACATCGGGATACTCACCGCGCCGGAGAGCCCAGCGGAGCGGACACGCCTCGATATCGCGCAGCAGCGTATAGCTCATTCGACGGGGCGGATCGGGCCACGCGGCAGGCGCACCTGTAGTCCACATGGCCTCCATCGCGGCGAACGATTTCGCCGGTGCGGTCATCGCTTCGCCCGCCGAGATAGCATCAGCCAGCCGTCAGACCGATGGCCTCGAGTACGCTGCGCGTCACCCAGGGCAGACTCCGCCTTACCTTCAGTTCGTGGACAGGATCCATAAGGATGGGCGTGAACTCTCCCAATGCTTCAAGACGCTCGTCTGAAGGAGTGGTCGCGCTCAGGGGATGAGTAATACAGATGGCGCGACGCTGACCGCCCGGTCCCGTCACCAGGATCGGAACCGTGACCGTGCCGATTGTCGGGACCTCGACCAGCGCGTCGCGGTCCACCGTAAGGGCGGTTCCACCCTGTCGACGCAGGTCGTCGGCAAGCGCTGCCAGCGCCCGACCTGCGCGCTCAGGCGACACCTCAGGCCGGGTACCGTCAAGCAGATACCGGAGCAGTTCCGCACCCAAATGACGATCGAGGCGGTCGTGTTCGAACTTGTTCTTGAAGCCCCGGAGACACTTGTAACACGACACGTCGCAGTCGCACCGCGTCAGGTTCTCGAGTGCGGCAGCGAAAATCTCGTCGGCGCGATCACCTGCGGCACGCGAGAAGCCGGCGCCACCGGGAAGCGTGTCGTAGAGGTACACCTCCGCTTCGAGTCCACTCTGGCCCTCGACCGTGAGCGCCGCACGGAAGTCAGCCTGCACCTCACCCGATTCGAGACCTAGCACATCACAGGCCGAGCCCGCGAGGGCCTCGCTTAGCGTACGGAGTGCGATTTCTGTCGTGAGGTACCCAGGAGCCAGACGCACCGGGTGCGAGACGCGGATCGACAACAGTAATATGTCCGTGATGAAATCCATCCCGAGCACCACTCCGCGCGCGACACGCCCGCCCTCGCACATCGGTCTACGCTCATCGGGATATGGTTTCCGGTGTGCCCCGGCTAGTTGGACACTCGGCACCGCGCTCGGCTCAATACGTCCGCAAGTCGTGCAGTAGGTGTAGCCCTCTTGCCGCGGTCCACTGTTGGTGACGAGCAGTCGCGCACGCATGTAGTGCCGACGTACCCGCTCGGTCACTGGCAGCCATTCCAAACCATCAGGAGGCGCTGGCGCCTCAAGCTTGGCCCGCGTGGCGTAGCTGCGAGCGGGCTGATCATCCGCTGACGTTTCCTCACTTCGGTCCACCGGATGAGCAAAGCCGGGCGGTCGGAGCCAATAGCGAGCTTCGCCGAAGGCGTCGCGTGTGCCGCATGCGGGGCAATCGAGCTTCTCGCCGCGGTGTCCCTGCGTTACCTCCCGCGTCTGAGCGAAATGGCAGTTTCGACATTCATAGTAGAGACGCCTCCGATGCCAGGCGCTGGAACGCTCGCCACGCACGGGCGAGTAAATCGCGCCTGACGTGTATCGCCTATTGGCGATCCAGACTTCCTTGCCCGGCGCGTACTGCGACAGGGCAATGGCAAGCCCCTGAGAGGGCGTGAACTGAAACGCTGGCATGGGACCCCGCGAGTTGACAGGGTCGAAAACGTAGAAGGTCGCAACATCTGTCGGGAAAGCGTACCGAGGAAGCACACCCTTGTAGAGCAGCCGGTCCAAGAGGTTGTCTTGCAGGGCGTCACCCCCAGGTCGCTCCTCGCCCTGTTCCGGCGCTGCCTCGGCCGGCGAGACCTCGGCGCGATTGGCGCCTGTGCTGATAGTCCCGTCGGCGTTTTCATTCCCGCGCGCCTCACCACCCGGTGGTCCCGTTCTGCCTGAGCCTCCGGGCCTTCGCCCTGCGTTCGTCCGTCTAGGCATGCGGCCCTCCCTCCGTTGGAGCGTTCGGGAGGCCGGCGTTGATTCCCGTTTTGCTTCCGGTCTCGTTCACAGGTTCATCGCCCCCTCTGGCGTCGCCAGTAAGCGCCGTGTCAAGCGCGGCCAGCGTGGCCGTGATCACTCCGTTCAGCAATCGGTTGCGTGCGATGGCGCTGAGCTCGTGGGGCAGCCATGCGTCGAGCTCCTCGCGTAGCGCTTCCTGGTTCTCCCGAAGCCAGTTTTCGAAGTCCCACCGGTTGAGCGTCGATTGAGGATCGCGGAACTCATGAACCTTACCGAGCACCTCGAAAAGCTGTGGCTGCGCCTCCGGCTCGATCTGCGGCAGGCGATCAGTGTGATAGCGTTGCAGCAGGAAAGCGGTTACGTGCCGTCGCGCGATGTCCTCGTTGTCGAGAGTTAGCGTCGGATCCTGCACTCGTCCTGCGACGAGCTCTTCAGGCTCTGCGAAGAAGTGCTCATCATGGCTGTCAGCGCTCGCGAGTGCGACGACAGTGGCGATGGCGTTTCCACGGCGTCCCGCGCGGCCAGCACGCTGCTGATAATTCGCGCGAGCTGGTGGCATGTTTCGAAGAGCCACGCCGGACAGGGTACCGATGTCGATACCAACCTCCATCGTCGTCGTGCACGACAGTACGTCTATCGCTGGACGTTCCTTCCCAAATTCATCCGGCCCGATTTCGACATCCTGGAACAGCAGCTCGTGCTCCTCGGCGCGAGAGTAGATCTCGTGCGCCTGAGCGTCGCCGATCTGAGCGGTATGTTCTGCGGCGATAAGGGCAAGCGGTGCTTCCCCTGCGAGCGCATCGATCGTGCTCCGGCGGTAATAACCTTTCCGCGCCGTGAACACCGGGTCCTTGTCCGGGTCAACCGAATGGACCTCGTCGCCGCCGCAGTGTCGACAACGCGTGACGCCCGGCCACGGACGCAACACCCCGCGGCAGGACTGACAGTACGCCCACTCGCCACCCACCTCGAGCGTGACCTCCGACCCACGGAGACGGAAGATTGGGCGCGCGGGTGTCCCGCCCACGCGCTCTGCGAACAGCTCCAGGAGTCGGGGCAGCCAGTCGCGCGTGAACGCAGCCGGTGCGCCTCGCTCAAACAGTAGACGATCGATCGCGGTGAACTTTCCACGGTGCGTGCCGACAAGCGTCTGGTTCCATTGTGGCGGCATTCCTCGCAGCCATACGCCCTTGTCGAGCCACTCCGCGAGCCACGCCCGCGTGAGCGCGAGCTTCTGGGCACCCGTCGTCACCTGTTGACCGATCGCGGGTAGAGCGATGATGTCTGTCTCGTGGTCAACCCGCTCTCGCACCGAGGCGAGTGCTAGGGCCTCCAGCCCCAAAAAGGAATCCGTGAGAATGTGGTAGATCCCGCGAAGCAACATTTCCGGCGGTGTCGATCGCGTCACGTCGAGCATCAGCGTTATGGCGCGCATCGGGTCATCGAGTGCGCCGGCATCGACTGCTCGCTCCACCTGCCGCGCGGCCTCGAAGGTCTCGCCGAAGCGCAGCTCTGGCCTGAGCCGCACGCCCAGTTGCTTCGCGGCCACAAGCACCGCGAGGTATAGATCGTCCAGCGAGAGCCGAGGGTGGAGGAGGTCGATCCGCTGCAAGCGGGCGAGTCCCGCGATGGCGAGCGGACGCAAAACGTCGCGCATGGAGTACATCTGGATATTTGGCGCGAGGCGCGCGGCTGTCTGCCGCGAGTCGGAGAAGATGAGCACCTTTCGGCCGCGATGCGGCGCAAGTGCAGTTGCCGGCTTAGGACCGGGCGGCTGCACTTGGAGCTGTCGCGCTACCAACGCCTGAAATGGCTGATCACCTTTTGTCTGATGGTCCTGCACAGAGGAACGGCCGAATCCCGCGCGGCGCCCACAGACGCCGCAGGGCTTGAATTCGCCCATTCCGCCCTCGTTCGTGCCGGCGTTGTCCTCCTCCTCATCATGGCGAGCCTCGATGGCGCGGTCCCTCCGAAGGTACACCGTGCGGGTCCGCTCACCGGCCGGCGCATTGAGTCGGCCGGTGAGGACGTCGTAATCGGCTCGCTCCACCTCACCGCGCGGCGGCTCAAGCAACAAATCGATTGGGTGGAGCTGCAGGACCGCCCCGGACTCATCCGGGAACGCCTGGCCACCCTCGGACCACAGGTAGGTGGGCTGCTCGATGTTATCGGTGTATCCGCGCGCGTAAGCAGTTCCGCAGTGTCGACAGGTATACAGTTCGAGTACCTGTGCTCCGCATTCGCAGCGCTCGCGCGGCTGCGCGTATAGCCGGCCACATGGTCGCTCTCCGCGCAACCCCTCCGGCACGGTGCTGCACGCCGGGTCCATGCACACCCAAAGACCAGGGAGGCCCCGAAAGAAAGCGTGCACCCGACATGGCAGCAGTCCCGGTTGGCCCGCAGAGGGTCGCGCATTACTGCCCAGTGTCATGAGCGCCGTTGTCGCACGGGCCGCTATAACCTTGTCGGTGTTCGGAAAGAGCTCCGCCTCCAACTCGGGGATCGACCACGCGCGGCGCATGGTGAGATTGATTAGCCGGTTGAGCGGCGGGAAGTCAGCAAGCGCATCGTACAGCAATGCGTCGAACTCCTCGATCGAAACGGGCGCGCCGTCCGTAAGTCGGTGTTTATCCGCACCGCGCCCTAACAAGAACGAGCGGAGTGACTCGGCTCGCCCCCTTGGCGAATCCATCCCATGAAATGCATTAAGGTCGATTGCAGCGAGGACCTCTGCTTCCTCCGACGAGGCCGCGCGCTCCGGCTCCCGAAAATCGAGCTGGCCCTCGACCACCTCAAATCCAGTCGCCGGCTTTCCGGTTAACTGCGCCCCGAAAGCGGCGGCGCGGTTCCGATCGGAGAAGCTTGCCGAGGTGCAGATGATTTGCAGCCGGTTCGGGCGAATGCCGAGCCGAGCGCAGAGGCGCCGAATCAGCAGCGCGACCTCTGTGCCGCCGGCGCCGCGATAGAGATGTGCCTCGTCGAGAACAAGGAGAAAACGCTCCTGCGGGTGCGCCTCGAGCCACGCCCTGGTCCGGTCGAAAATCGGACGTTCGAGCGGTCGCATGAGCATGTACTCGAGCATCGAGTAGTTCGTGATCAGCACGTCGGGTGGGTTCGAGTGGACCTCATGCCGCGTCAGCAGTTCAGAGTCACTCGGCAGCGTCACGGCGCGCACCGGCTGTCCGTTTCGTGACCAGCGAGTACCTGACGCACCATACCAAGCCCGCAGGTCTGGCTTTGCCGGCCACTTTCCGCGTTCACGCAGCTCGCGTACAAGATCCGCTGCTTGCTCGCCCTGCTCGAGCTTCGCGACGTAATAGTCGCCGATTGGCTTAAGACGCGTCCGATCGCGTGAGTCGTCCCGGACGCCTGGGTAGAGCGTGCGACTCGTATAGCGCGCGAAGCGCGCTGGCCGTCCAGCGTAGCGAACAAAAGTGTCCACTACGCGCGGATCCGCGAAGAGAAGCCGCATTCGCGCGAGTTGGTCGTTTACCAGGGCGTTCATTGAGTAGAGCACGAGCGCCCGTACCGCCGGCTCCGTACCAAAATCAGAACCTGCAGTGGCGGCTTCGTTCACCAGCTTCCCCAGGATTGGGAGCAGAAACGATTCCGTCTTCCCGGAGCCCGTGCCGGTCATGACCAGGAGGTCGTGGTGGCGTTCGGCTTCACGCACGGCGGGAGGCACCCCGACGATCGCCGTCTCAACCGCGCGGAACTGGTGGTCATACGGA
>Ga0137371_10001968_pt1 | contig 16414 bp, 18 predicted proteins | sample SagtaG_7_FD_104919 | JGI IMG/M metagenome (GOLD analysis project Ga0137371, IMG submission 104919) | Vadose zone soil microbial communities from Sagehorn Ranch, Mendocino, California, USA - Sage1_R_40_16 metaG | ecosystem: Environmental > Terrestrial > Soil > Vadose zone | place: USA...
ATCACGAAGAGGAAGAGCGGCAGCCAGGCGGCGATAGGTACGTGGTGGACGCCGTGGACGTGGATCCCCCCCCAGCCTCCCTGGACGACGGATACGAGCACGCCGTAGGCGGCACCGACCGAGAGCAGGTTGAGCGCGATCGCGGTCGCAGGGATCACCAGCGAGCGGAAGTTCCAGAGCAGAAGCAGGAACGCGAGCCCGAGCACGAACGCGAAGACGTACAGCTCGCGCGCGTGCAGCTGGTGGTTGAAGTCGACCGAGTTGGCGGTCTGTCCGGAGACGTAGACGGTGCCCACCGGTCCGATCGTGTTCGGCACGACCGAGGTGCGCAGCGTTCGGAGCGCTGCCTGCGAGGTCTTGTTGGTGCCGTCACCGACGAGCGGCACGGAGATGCGTGCGAGCGTGTGCTGGCGGTTGATGTCGACGGTGATTGGCTGGTGCATCTGTCCGGTCGCAAGCGCCGCCCGCTTCAGGCTTGTGATCGCCTCGGTGACCCGCGGTGAGTCGACGTTGGGCGCGGAGACGACGACCTCCGCGGGCAGCGGTCCGCCTGGGAATGCGTGTTGGATCCGGTTGTAGGTCTGCATGATCGGCAGGTTCTGCGGCAGGTCGGTTGCGCCCGGCGAGGCTGTCTGCAGATGGAATGCGGGCACCGCCAGCAGTGCGAGGAAGCCCGCCGCGGCCGCGATCACCGGCAGCGGATGGGCGAGCGCGGGCCGCACGACCGCCGACCAGAGGCGGCTGTCGCCGCTTGCGCGCTGCCGCTCGAGCCGGCGGCCGAGGAACGGGATGCGGCCGCGCTCGACACGGTCGCCGAGCGCCGCCAGCATCGCCGGCAGCACGGTGAGCGAGCCGAGCATCGCGACCGCGACGACGATCGCCGTCGCCTCGGCCATGCCCATGCAGGTGCCCAGACCCGTAAGGAACATCGCGCTCATCGCGACGATCACGGTCATCCCCGAGGTAAGCACGGCCTTCCCGGAGGTCGCGGCCGCGACGGCGACCGCCTCCTGGTTGGAGCGGCCGGCGGCACGCTCCTCGCGCGCGCGGCGGAAGTAGAAGAGCGCGTAGTCGACGCCGACCGCGAGCCCGATCAGCAGGATCATCGAGCTGGCGCTCTGATCGATCGGAATCGCGTGGCTGGTGAGGGCGAGGATGCCGCCGGCGATCGCGATCGCTGTCAGCGCGAGCACGACCGGCAGCAGCGCCGCGACCAGCGCCGCGAACGCGAGCCAGAGGATCACGAGCGTGAGCGGGATCGAGGCGCTCTCGGCCCGCTTGAAGTCCTTGCCGATCGTGTCGGCGAGGGCCTTGTTCGCGGAGGCGTCGCCGAACTGCTCGATCCGCAGCGCCGGCTGCTCACCGGCGACCCGCTTGACGGCGTTGAGGACCGGCTGGACGCGCTTGTTGGCGGTGTCGCGCTTGCCCTTCATCTGGAAGAGCACGAGCGCCGAGCGTCCGTCACGGCTGATCTGCCCGCCGTTGCCATCGGCGAACGGCGAGCGGATGTCTTGGACCTTTCCCGTTGCCGCGGCCGCGGCGATGATCTCCTGCGCCGCTGTATGTCCGAGCGGCGTGCGGATGCTTCGACCGTCGCGGGTCTGCAGCAGCACCTCTTCTTGCGCGGGGCGCTTGAAGCCCCCCTGGTCGAGCAGCCGTTCCGCCTTGGCGGAGTCGCCGGACGCCTCACCCGCGAGCGAGAGCTTCTTGCTGCCAACACCGGCGGCGGCCATGCCGACCAGGAGGATCGCGACCCAGAGCAGGATCGCCTTCTTGCGATGCTCGGCGCTCCAGCTGCCGAGTCGGGCGGCAAGTCCGCTGGAGCGCGGAGGGTCGTGCAGCGTGTTCATCGTGACCTCCGATTCGATGTGACGAACGTGATGACCGCCTCACCGTACGCCCGTGTGTTGTCCAACCTGGAAACCGGGGCGGCCATCGGAGTCGCCGGGGTTCCCGCCCCCGCGCAGCGATCAGTCGACCGGACTGCGGCCTTGCAGGTTGGAGGTGAGCGGGACTCGGATGCGTGCGCGGCGGACGCGGCTAGCAGCGAAGCGAGCCGCTGCAGAGGCCAACAGCAGCATGGGTATCCCAACCCAGACCCAGATACCGAGTGCGATGCGATGCGTGGTTTCGAGAAGGGCTGTGGAGATGAGCGCGATCGTTGCGAGGCCGGCGATCAAGATCGCCGCGGCGCCACGCCACAGGCCGCCTGCCCAGGGCCTGGATCCGCGTCGTCGAGCCACAGGTCGAGCGCAGAAACGCGGACGCGACCTGCTTCCTCGGTATCGGCCTGACTCGTCCGTGCCCGGGTGTCGCTCAGGGTGCGCATCGAGTCGACGCTACGCGCGTGCAAGTGTGAGGTCAGTGGCCTTGCGCTCGGCCGGGCACTATCGGGTTTCTGGGTTGCGTGCCTAGCGGCCAGGTTCTCAGTTGCACGCAAGCGTTCGTCCACGGGAACCGAGGAGTTCGCTCGCGGTCTGGACGTGCGCGGCCATGGCGAGCTCTGCTTTGCGACCCCAGCTGCGCGGGTCGTAGACGCGCTTGTCGACGCCGGCAGTCGACTCGGCCGTGGCATCCGGCGATCGGTGCGCGAGGTGCTGCTCGATCGCGTACGTGAACGCGTATTGCATGTCAGTGTCGAGGTTCATCTTCACGACGCCATGGCTGACTGCGGTGTGGATCTCGGCGGGGCTGGAGCCACTGCCACCGTGGAAGACGAAGTCGAAGCCGCGGCCACCACCGGCTTGTTGGGCGACGGCGTCTTGCAGTTGGCCGAGGAGCTCCGGCCGCAGCTTGACGTTGCCGGGCGCGTAATGGCCGTGCACGTTGCCGAAGGTGGCGGCGAGCAGGTAGCGGCCGCGCTCGCCTGTGCCGAGCGTTTCGGCGACCGCGAGCGCGTCGGCAGGGGTCGTGTACAGCCGCTCGCGTGCGACCTGCTCGTTGTTGATGCCGTCCTCTTCGCCGCCGACGGTGCCGATCTCGAGCTCGAGCAGGAGGTCGAGCTCGCTGGTCTCGTGCAGAAGCTCGGCCGCGATGCGCAGGTTCTCGGCCAGCGGGACCGCCGACCCGTCGAACATGTGTGAGTTGAACAGCGGCTGCTTGCCGCGTTCGCGGCGGCGGCGGCTTTCGGCGAGCAGGGGACGGATGAAGTCGTCGACATGGTCGGCGGTGGCGTGGTCTGTGTGCAGCGCGATCAGGACCGGTGCGCGCGCGGCGAGCACGTGCGCGAACAGCGCAAACGCGTGCGCGCCGGCGGCGATGTCCGCGGCCGGCCCGGACAGGTAACGGGCAGCGCTGGTGGTGATCTGGATGATCCCGTCGGAACGGGCCTCCGCGAAGCCGCGCAGCGCCGCATTCAGGGTCTCGGACGAGCTGACGTTGACCGCAGGGTAGGCGTAGCGGCCGGCACGGGCGGCGTCGATCATGGCGCGGTACTGGTCGGAGCTGGCGATCGGCATCGTGTTCACCGACGACCGTAGGCCAACTCCCACGCGCGGCTGGCGAGGCGTCGGGTGCCCGGAGACCGCCGCCTCCCCCGGCGTCGTGCCGGTGTTTTCGCGCCACGAGTTGGTGCGGCGACGATCGAGCGATGGCAACCACAGCGAGTACCTCAGCCTCGACTCGTGCCGAGCTCTGGCACGAGTTGGCGCTGCAACGGCCGGTCGTCGTTTGGCTGTCTCCTTCGAGCCGGCCGACGGATCTGTTGCATGCGGCAGGCATCGACGCCGACGGGATCACCGCCGCCGTTCGCGCCCTCGTCGCCTCCGGAGCAAGCCGATGAGTTCGCCGCTCGAGCGCGTCTCGCGGCTCGGCCAGTCGGTTTGGATCGACTGGCTCTCCCGTGATCTGCTTTCCTCCGGCGGCCTCAAGCGCCTGATCGCCGAGCACGCCGTCACGGGGGTCACCACCAACCCGACCATCCTCGAGCGCGCGATCGCCGCTGGGCACGGCTACGACCGGCAGATCGCTGACCTGCTCGCGTTCGACCTCTCGCCGCGCGAGATCGCCACCGAGTTGGCACGCACCGACGTCAGCGAGGCGGCGCTGCAGCTGCTGCCGCTCTGGCAGGCAAGCGGCGGCCGCGACGGCTACGTCTCCTGGGAGGTCGACCCGGCGCCCGCCTGGAACGCCGGCGCGACCCTGGCCGCGGTCCGGGAGCTGCGCGAGCTCGTCCAGCTGCCGAATCTGCTCGTCAAGATCCCGGCCACCGAGCCGGGGCTGCGGGCGCTCGAGGACGCGACCGCCGCCGGCTACAGCATCAACGTGACGTTGATCTTCTCGCTGGAGCGCTACGCCGCCGTGGTCGAGTCGTATCTGCGCGGCCTACGGCGCGCCGCCGACGCCGGCCTCGACTTGCCCTCGATCCACTCGGTCGCCAGCTTCTTCATCTCCCGGTTCGACAGCGCCGCCGACGCGCTGCTGGAGCGGGAGCGATCACCCTTCGCACGTGCGCTTCGCGGCCGGCTCGGGATCGCGAGCGCCAAGCTCGCCTACCGCCACTTCCAGGCCTGCTTCAGCGGCGCCCGCTGGCAGGCGCTCCGCGCCCAGGGCGCCTCGCCGCAGCGTCCCCTGCGGGCGTCGATCTCGACTAAGCACCCGGCCTACCGCGACGTGCGCTACGTCGAAGAACTGATCGGTCTGCAGACGGTGACGACGCTTCCCCAGGCGACCCTGGAAGCCTTCGAAGAGCACGGGCTGGTGGCGGAAACGCTGGCGCGCGATGTCGAGCGAGCCGCACTCATCCTCGACGACCTCGCCCTCGCCGGGCTCGACCTCAAGCGGCTGACAGACGAGCTGGAGCGGGACGGGATCGCCCAGTTCGCGCGCTCTCGGGACGCGCTCGAGGCCCGCATCGGCGCAGCGCACGAGCACGCGAAGGCGGCCTGAGCGATGCGGCTCTTCATCTTCGCCCGCCACGCCGAGTCGGCAGCCAACACCGCCCAGCTCCTGAACAGCGACCCTGCGCACCGGGTCGGTCTGACCCGCCACGGACAGCAGCAGGCGCGGCTCCTCGGCGAGCAGCTCGCCCACCTCCAGCTCAATGCGGCCGTCTGCTCGCGCTTCCTGCGCACCCGGCAAACGATCGAGCTCGCCCTCGCCAACCGGCGCATCCCGCTACGCGTCGACGCCGACCTGGACGAAGTCGATGCCGGCGCTTTCGAGGGCGCCCCGATCACCGCCTACTGGGCGTGGACCGAGCAGCACCGACCAGGCGACCGCTTCCCCGGCGGCGAGAGCCTGGATGGGGCGTCGCAGCGCTACACGGCGGCGGTGCGCCGGCTGCTTGGCCGGCGCGAGCAGGCCACGCTGATCGTCTGCCACGAACTGGCACTACGCTCAATCCTCGCCGCCGCCGGCACCACACCTCGCCGCCACGGACAGGCAGAGGTGGCAAACGCGATCCCCTACCTGATCGACGAGCAGGCACTCCGCCGCGCGCTCGACCGCCTGCAGACATCGCGCCCACCCCAGGATCGCCACGAAGATGCAGCCGCGTGATCGATCACCGTGGGGTGTGCGATCAGGCCGGCGGGCTGGCGCCGGCCGCGAGGGCTGACTCGGCCGGGTCGGACGGCCGCTGGCGGGAAACTGTGGCTAGCCACAGTGCCGCCGCTGCTCGCCGTCGGCGAGGCTATGCGGACGTGCCGCGGACGCTCATCGTCGATGACAGCGAGCAGTTTCTCGCCTCCGCGGAGCGGTTGCTCGGCGTCGGCGGAGTGAGGATCGTTGGCACCGCCCGCTCGAGGATCGAGGCGGTCCGGCTGGCCGAGGAGTTGCGCCCCGACCTCGTCCTGGTAGACATCGATCTCGGCGGCGAAAGCGGCCTCGACCTCGCGCGAGACCTGGCCGCGCTCGTGCCCGCGCCGATCGTGGTTCTGATCTCCACCCATACCGAGGCGGAGGTCGGCGAGATGGTGGCGGCCTCGCCCGCGGCCGGGTTCATTCCCAAGTCGCGGCTCGACGCGGCCGCGGTGAGGGCGTTTCTGCCCTAGAGGCCGTCGGCTGTGCCGACGCCGAGCGGGAGCGCGACGGTGACGGTTGTTCCCTGCCCGGGCGTACTCGTCAGCGATAGTCGGCCGCCGAGTGCCTCGACGCGGTCGACCAGACCGGTGAGGCCGGAGCCGCGCCCGGTGTCGGCGCCGCCGATGCCGTCATCCCGGACGCTCGCATTCAGCCAGCCGCTGGACACCCTCACCTCGACGCTTGCGTAGCTTGCCTGGGCGTGCTTGGTCACGTTTGCCAGCGCCTCGGAGACGACGTAATAGGAGGCGATCTCCACCGAGTCGGGCAGCCGATCGGGCAGGTCGATCTCGAGGTCGACCGGGATCGGTGAGCGACGCGTCAGCGTTCGCAGCGCCGGCCCCAGCCCCCACTGGGAAAGCGTTGCCGGATGAACGCCTTGCGAGATCTCGCGCACGTCGTCGAGCACGGTTTCCAGCGCCGCTTGCAGACGCGCCAGGGTCCTGTTGGATAGGTTCGAGGTCTGCGGGGATGCCGGCCTCGACCGTCTTCAGTTCGAGCTGGAGCGCGACCAGCTGCTGCTGGACGCCGTCGTGGAGGTTGCGTTCGATCCGGCGCCGCTCCTGGTCGGCGGCGGCGACGATCCGGGCCCGCGAGGCGATCAGTTCGCTGCGGTTGGCCGCGTTTGAGACCGCGGTCGCGATCAGCTCGGCGAAGCTCGCCAGGCGGCGCTCGGTTCCCTCCGGCGAAGGTTCGGGACCGTCCCAGCCGGCGATCAGCGCGCCCCAGGTTTCTCCCTCGACGATCACCGGGGCACCCACTTCCGAGCTGATCTCCCGCCGCCGGATCAGCTCGGCGAGCTCGCCCTCGACGCCCTCGTAGCTATCCACCCGCGCCGGGGCCCGGGTGCGGCGAACGATCGTGTTGATCGTCTCGCCCTCCAACGGCAGGCGCGTCCCGGTCGGCACGTGCGTGTCGTGCACGCTCCAGCCGGCCATCGTCAGGTTGAAGCCGTCCGAGGTGAACCGCGCCAGATTAACGCTCCTCGCCCCCAGCAACCGGCCGGTTTCCTCGCACACCGCGTCAAACACGCCGCGGGATTCCGCGCCCTCGGCGACAAGCGTCGCCACCGTGCGCAGCGCCGCCTGTTCGTCTGCAAGCTGCCTTAGATCGTAACGCGCTTGGGTATTAGCGATTGCAGTTGCGACGAGCTCCGTGAAGCTCACGAGTCGAGCCTCAATGTCGTCAGGTAGCGGCTTCTCGTCGGTCGAGAGTGCCGACACAACCCCCCAGATGTCGTCGTTGACGGTGATTGGCACGCCAACCCCCGCGCGGGCCCCGTCCGTTGCGAGTGCGGTGGAAACGGCGTCGCCTACGCCCGCGTAGCTCTCCACTCTCGCTGGCCGGCCCGTACGGCGAACCTCAGCCCACAGCCCAGGGTGAGGCGGGAGCCGCGTGCCCGGGGCGAAGAGTCGGCCCTCATGTCCCCAGGCGCCGATCAGCGTCGACGACCCGTCCGTCTCATACCGGGCCATGCCAATCAGCGGCGCGTCCAGCACATGCGCAACTTCCTCGGCGACACGGGCAAAGAGCTCTGATGCCTCAGCACCTCGTGCTACGAGTGTCGCCACGCCTCGCAAAGCAGCCTGCTCGTCGGCCAGCTTTCGGAGATCGTCGCGCGCCTGCGCGTTCGCGATCGCGGTGGCGACGAGCTCGGTGAAGCGAGCAAGCTGCGCCTCGGCGTCGTCGGAAAATGGTTCCGGCTCCCATGAGAAAGCAAGGATGACGCCCCAGCTGCCGCCGTCGACGGTGATCGGAACCCCGACGGCCGAGCGGATGCCGGCGGCGCCCATCCGCTCTGCGTGCCGACCGGGGACTTTCGCGTAGTCGTCGATCCGGGCCGGGCGACCGGTCTCGGCGGTCAACGCCATCACGCTCGGATCGTCCAGCGCCCAGCGGCTTCCGACCGGGAACGGGCTCTCGCCCCAGCCGGCGACCTTGCTCGCGGTTCCGTCGCGGTCGAAGCGGACCATGCTGATCGCCGGTACGTCGAGCAGCTCGGCGACACCTTCGGCGACCGCCGCGAACACCTCCGCCGGCGGCGCCCCGTTCGCGACCAGCGTCGCGACGCGGCGCAGCGCCGCGTGCTCCGCGGCGTGGCGGCGGAGATCGTCTTCGGCGCGCTTTGCGTCGGTGAGGTCGCGTAGCGCGCCGCAGACGAGCAGCGGCTCTCCCTCGACGCGGCTCAGCGCCAGCTCAATCGGGAACTCGCTGCCGTCGGCGCGCATACCGGTCAGCTCAAGCCGTTGTCCGAGCAGCCGCCCCTCGCCCGTAGCGGCGAACCGCTCAAACGCCTCGCTATGTCGCTGGCGCAGCGCGGGAGGCACGATCAGCTCGGCCAGCGTTCGACCGAGCGCCTGCTCGCGGCTGTAGCCGAACGTCCGCACCGCAGCCGGGTTGAACTCGACGACGCAGCCGGAGGCGTCGGCGACTACGACGCAGTCGAGCGCCGCCTCCAGGTAGGCGCTCACGGCGACAGCGCCGAATGCCGGGTGGAGCGAGCGCGTCTCAGTCAGCGCGAACCCCCATGGTCAGAACGCCAGCGATGCGGGTGGACGTCGCCGGATCATCGCACGGCGCAGCCGTCAAGCGGGCCGTTTTCCCTGGCAAGCTGCGGAGCGTAAGCTCAACCGGGCCGATGGCTACCGGTCGCGTGGTCGTTGCCGACGACGATGTCCTCCTCCGCGAGGGCGTCGCCAGCGTTCTCACGCGCGCGGGTTTCGAGGTCGTCGGCCAGGCCGCCGACGCCGCCGAGCTGAAGAACCTCGTCCGCTCGCTCGCACCCGACGCCGCCGTGGTCGACATCCGCATGCCGCCGACGCAGTCGCTCGAGGGGCTGGAAGCCGCAAAGGAGATCCGCGCCGAATCACCGTCGGTTGCAATCCTGCTGCTCTCGGCGCACCTCGAGGTGGAGACGGCGAGCGAGCTGCTCAAGGACGGCGACCGGGTCGGCTACCTGCTCAAGGATCGCGTCCGCGACAGCGACCAGTTCGCCGACGCCGTCGAGCGGGTCGTCGAGGGCGGCTGCGTGATCGATCCCGCGCTCGTCGAGGAGCTGATGGGCCGGCGACACCGGCGCGACCCGCTCGCCGACCTGACCGCCCGCGAACGCGACGTTCTCGGCCTGATGGCCCAGGGCCGATCGAACATCGGAATCGCCCACCACCTCTGGATCAGCGAAAGCGCGGTCGAAAAACACGTCAAGAGCGTGATGGCGAAGCTGCACCTGCCCGCCGGCCCCGACGACCACCGACGCGTACTCGCGGTCGTCACCTTCCTCAACGCCGGCAGCTGATCCCGCCCGCAGAAGAACTGCGGCCTCCCACAGCACACATTTGCGGGCCCCCACATTCCGCTGCAGAGCAGCCGCCCCTACGCTCGGACCCATGCTCAGCGAAGAAGCGAGCCCGACCACAGGGAGGCCGCAAATGGCCGTCATCATTCCGCTTCACCCGATCTGCGAACTCGCCAGCCGGACGAGCTACGGGATCGAAGTCACGCTCCTCTGGAACCGCAGATCCGATGAGTTGACGGTCTGCGTCACTCACTCCCACACAGGCGTCCACTTCAAGATCGAATCCGAACGCGACAACGCACTCGACGTCTTCTATCACCCGTTCGCGTACGCAGCCGACCGTGCCGCCGACATCGGTCGCGCAGCCGCGACCGAGCCCGAGCAGCCGTTTCCGCGCGCCGCGTGACCGCCGAACCATCCAAGGAGTCGACGATGAACACAACGCAGACGAACCAGGCAAGCGCCCCCCAGCTCGTCCACCTTCCGCGCGCGGAGCGCCGACGCGCGCGCCTCGAGGACTTCGAGATGATCGAGCGCACCCGCGCGGCGCTCGACCTGCTCGATTCGAAGTGGAGCGTCGCCGTCATCATCCTGCTCGCCAGCGGCATGCGCCGCCACGCCCGCCTCGTCGACAACATCCCAGGCCTCTCCAAGAAGGTACTGACCTCGACGCTGCGCAAGCTCGAACAGCACGGCATCGTCGCGCGCCACGTCTACCCGGAGATCCCGGTGCGGGTCGAGTACACCCTCACCCCGCTCGGCTGGCAACTCACCGAGCCGCTCATGGCCCTCTACGAGTGGGCACTCGCACACGAGAACGAACTCGCGGGCGCACCGCCGGACACCCCCATCCACCAGGCGTCGCACACCCGGCCGACCCTCACGCTCGCACCGGCGCCGGCAGCTTGAGTCGCCCGGCACAGCAGAGCTTGGACGGTCAGCGGCGGAGCGCGGACATTCCCACCGGCGGCCGATGAGCCCGAACCGGCACGCCTGATCGCGTGGCTGCGCCAATCCTCATGGCAAAGCGCTGGTTGTCGTTGCGGCATTCGCTTGCCGCCGAGGCGACGCTGATCCTCGGCTTCTACGCAACCTACGAGGTCGCGCGCGGGCTCGTTGCCGGCGCCCGCCAGCCGGCGATCCAGCACGCCCAGGAGGTCCTCGCACTCGAGCGAGCGCTCCACCTCTTCGCCGAACCGCACATTCAGCACCTGGCGCGAGACATACCCACACTGCTCGGGACACTCGACGTCGCCTACCTGACACTGCACCTATCGGTTAGCGCTGGACTGCTGCTCTGGCTCTACCGTCGTCGCCCAGCGGCGTTCCCGCTCGTTCGGACAACGCTGATCATCGCCAGCGCGCTCTCGCTGATCGGCTTTCTCGCCTTCCCGACCGCACCGCCACGAATGGCCGCAGCCGGCCTAAGCGACACCGTCTCTCAGGGTGCGATCAACCTCAACCATGGCCTCGTCAGCTCGCTCTACAACCCCTACGCGGCGATCCCGAGCATGCACGCTGGGTACGCGCTGATCGTCGGCGCCGCGCTGATGCGATACGGACACCGAATCCTTGTCCGCACCGCCGGCGCTCTCTATCCACCCTTTGTCCTGCTCGTGATCGTGGCAACCGGCAACCACTTCTTCTTCGACGCAGCCACCGGAGCACTCGTCGCAGGCGCAAGCGCAGCGCTTGCCCTGCCGCTCACGCGCGCGAAACCACAGGCCGAGATCCTCACCCTCGCGGCACCGCCTGCGCCCGAATCGCGGACAGCGCTCAAGCGGGCGGCATAACGTTCCCTTCCGGCAGCCGCCGCTGCATCACGACAGCCGCTGCGAGGAGCCACTGCCAACAGCGCCAATGCAACCGGCGCCAACGCCGTCATCGCTTCGGCACATCCGGGCGTGTGCGCATCCGGGGCGAAGCTGCGACGATCGCGGGCGTGACCGTGGTGGCCGGAGTCGACGCCTGCCGCGGCGGCTGGGTTGCGATCGTCCTCGACGCCGGCGCTTTCGCGGACTCGATCTCTGCCACCACGTTCGCGCGGCTGCTGATGAGCCTCGAGGCGGCGGCAGCGATCGGGGTAGATATCCCGATCGGTCTCCCAGACGAGGGTCCGCGGGCGGCCGATCTCGCGGCGCGCACGTTCGTCGGGCCGCGGCGCGGCAGCGTCTTCCCGACCCCGCCGCGCTCCGTGTTGCAGGCGGCGACCTACGCGGAGGCGCGGAAGGTTCTGCCGTCGCTGTCGGCGCAGTCGTTCGCGCTCGGCAAGAAGATCCTCGAGGTCGAGGCTTGCCTCGAGGAGCGGGTGTTCGAGGTGCATCCCGAGGTCTCGTTCGCTGCCCTGGCCGGCCGGCACCTCCGCCATCCGAAGCGAGCCTGGAACGGACAGACGGAACGCCGCCACCTGCTGACCGCGGCGGGCATCGTGCTGCCGGACGAGCTGACCGCCGGTCGGGCCGCAGCCGACGACGTCCTCGACGCGGCCGTCGCCGCCTGGACCGCCAACCGCAAGGCGAACGGGCAGGCGGCGACGCTGCCGGCCGAGCCGCCGCTTCGGGACGGGCGCGCGGTCGCGATCTGGTACTAGCCGTCGCGACACGCGGTCCGCGACGATCTCAACCGTGGACACGAAACTGTCGCCTGACCACGGCGATGTCAGCGCAGTCGTGCAAGCGCTGAACACTGCGGCCATCTCGGTCGCGCGGCTGCTCGAGACGGGCGAGCTGCTGCCGGCCGCGCCAGGCTTCTACTGCTGGTGGTCGCAGCGAGACGCGATCGCCGGCCTGCCGCACGTCCCGCATCCGCTCGACCGCGGGCTGTCGCTGCTCTACGTCGGGATCAGTCCCGCCCGTGAGTCGTCGCGGCAGACCGTCCGCTCGCGCGTGCTCGGCAACCACCTGAACGGCAACGTCGGCTCGTCGACGTTCCGCTTCGTGCTCGCCGCGCTGCTGATCGACGCGCTCGAGCTCAACCCGTACCTGCGCGGCACGAAGGTCGCCTTGAGCGCGCACGACAACGTGGGCCTCTCGGCCTGGCAGCGGCAGCAGCTGCTGCTGACGTCGTGTGCGCGAGAACGGCCGTGGGAAATCGAAGGCGAGGTGATCGCGCAGCTCGGGCCGCCGCTCAACTCCGCCGCCAACGCCGCCCACGCCTTCTATCCGGTCGTGCGTGCCGCCCGGGCGGAGTTCCGCAGACGAGCGCGCACCGCTCCGTCTGCACCGGCAGCGGGTCGAACTATCCGATGATCAGCGACGCCGAGGTCGAAAGGCTCGCGTCGGCCGCGCGGCTTTTGCCGGCGAACGCGAGCAGCTACCTCGAGGAGGACTTCGTCATGAACCTGCTCGAGACGGTGCTCGACTACATGCTGCAGACCGAGGTCGTCGTCCGGGCGCTGCAGCGATTCCGCGAGCAGCGCTGGAACGAGGTGTGCACACTCGATGACCTCGAACGCATACTCGCGCGCTTCCCCGACGACCAAGCCGGCAACAACGCGCTCGCCTAGCACCTGTGGGGCTACAACTTCTGGACGCGCGCGCAGCAGCTGCGCGACCTCGTCCGCTACTTCCGCAGCATCGGCGTCGTCGACCAAGAGCGGCTCAGGCAGTGGGCGCGCACGAGCACGTTCAAGACCGACTTCCAAGGGCGCGTCAAGGGGCTCGGCCCCGCCGTCTACCAATGGCTAGTGATGCGGCAAGGCGTCGACACCGTGAAGCCGGACGTTCACGTCAGGCGCTTCGCCGAAGCAGCGGTCTGCCGCAAGCTCAACGACCAGGACGTGATCGAGCTGACGACGCGGGCAGCGGCGCGCATCGGGATCAAGGCGTTCGAGCTCGACTGGCGGATCTGGGAGGCCGCTCGCGGCAGCGCGCTTCCCTACCCGGACACACCCTGACCGCCGACGCCGGTCACCGCGTTCGCGACGATGCGAGTCTCGCCATGCGCGTCTATCTCGCCCTCGGGGACAGCATCTCGATCGATGACTACACCGGCGTACGCGGTGGCGGAGCGGCCTCGCAGCTCGCGCGCAAGCTCGGCCTCGAGTTCGTCGACCTCACCCGCGACGGCAACACGACCGACGGCGTCCTTGCCGACCTCGCTCGAGCACCAGCGGCGGCGGACGTCGCGACTATCACCGCCGGCGGCAACGACCTGCTCGTCGGTGACTTACCGCGTGCGATCCTGCGCCGGCTTCACCAGATCGCGCAGCGGATCGAGCCGCTCGGGGCCCGTGTCGTGATCAACACCATCTACGACCCGAGCGACGGCGACAACGACATCGGCCGCCGCGAGCTTGGTCTCTCGCGGCTCGCGACGCTCGAGCTGCGACGGCGCCTGAACGCCGTCAACCGCGGCATCACCAAGCTGGCCAACCGGCACGGCTTCCTCCTCGGCGACTTGGAGCGGCTGTTCCAGGGACACGGCCTCGCATCACCGGAGCCCTGGTTCGTCCAGGTGATCGAGCCGAACCTCGCCGGCGCGACCGCAATCGCCGAGCACTGGCACGAGCTGCTGGCATCATGAGCTGAGGACCAGCGCGGTGAGCGCCTATCGCGATGCCCACTTCTCCCGTGTCCAGCGCGATCGACCTGTACTGGCTGCCGCTCGGCGCCGGCGGTCATTCGGTTCGTCTCAACGGGCGGATCTTCGAGTGGTTCGCCGCGCGACTTGAGCACCGGGATCGTTGCGATCTCTACCACTCCGCGCTCGAGATGCACGTGCCGGAGGGACGCTTCGTGATCGAACAGGCACCGGCATGGAGTCAAGGCGCCGACCACGGCGTCGTCGCCCAAGGTGCAGTGGGAACACGCGTGGCGGGCCGGTTGCGACTGTTCCGCTACGAGATCCGGCGCTGGCGTGACGGCGTCATACCCGACGTTGCGGAGGCGGTCGACAGCCCGCAGCGCCTCAGCGACGACGCCGATCGCGCTCGGCGGCTGCTCGAGCTGGTGCCCCAGGTGCCGACGCCGGTCTGGGGTCGCGACGAGCTGCGCACCGGCGAGATGTGGAACTCGAACTCGCTCATCTCCTGGCTGATCACGCGCAGCGGCCTCGACATCGACTCCGTCAGCCTCCCGCACGGCGGACGCGCCCCCGGCTGGCGCGCCGGCCTCCTGGTCGCAAACCAGCAAGCGATAGCCGAGCCGGCCGCGACCGCGGGGCCGGGATGAGGAAAGACGTTCGTGAGTTCATACGCCGGCTCGAGGCCGCCGGCCTCACCGTCGAATCGACACCCGGGCACTACCGCGTGCTGCGGGACGGCAAGCCGCTGCGCAAGGCGAACGGGATGCCGTTCATGCTGCCGTTCTCCCCCGACACGATTCGCTGGCGCCGAGCCGCGACGGTCGAACTGCGCCGGCTCGGCATCAACCTGTAGCTCCGGCGGCCAGAAACGCCCATCCCCGCCGTCCACACTCCACCAACTCGGCTTCCAAATTCGCGCCGAGGCGTGACCTCCACGTGACCAGAGTCCGGCCTTCTCCGACCGGGGACGGCGTCGATGCGCCTCCTCCAGACGCACGACATCCGGCCAACGGGGTCGACGAGACAGACCGCTACGGTGCTGCCATGAAGCGACGCAGCCCGTCGCGCCGCCGCCGGCGCCTGCTGCTCGCGGTGGCGCTTCTGCTCGAGCCGCTGGCGATGAAGCTGCGCGGCTATCCGCTCGGCGGCAGGCTGATCGTGCGCTGCCGGCGAGGACATCTCTTCACCACGATCTGGATTCCCGGAGCCTCGTTGAAGGCGATCCGGCTCGGCTGGTTGCGAGTGCAGTACTGCCCGGTCGGGAGACACTGGTCGATCGTCGTTCCTGTTCGCGAGTCCGAACTGACAGACGACGAGACGCGGCTGGCGCGCAGCCACCACGACGTGCGTCTCCCCTGAGGTGCCGCCGATCGCGACCGAGAGCGCAGGCGACGGGCCAAATCGGCTAGCCGATTCGCTCAGTGTCACCGCTGCTCACGGTGCGCGTGCGGCGGCGAGCACCGCGCGCATGTAGCGGGCGACCTGGCTCGTCGTTGGTTGGCCGGCGGCGAGTTCGGCGGCGAAGGCGGTAGTGCCGGGCAGGGTGTTGTTCTGCCAGGAAATCGCGCTGCCGGCGAGCTGCGGCATCGGGTGATAGGGAAGACCGGAGACGCGCGCGAACACCTTCTCGATCCGCCGCTCGCCGCCGGAGGCCCAGACCATGTCCAGGTGCTGGTGGAACCAGATCGTCAGGTGCGGGTGCAGGCGCAGGATCAGTGCGTGCGCGATCCGCGCCTCCCGTTCCGACAGCGGCCGCGGCCCGGAGGCGTAGACGCCGCTCATCGGCCGCCAACGCCAGGGGAAGTTGCGGTTCAGGTCGACGCCGTGCGCGTTCTGGCGCGAGCCGGCTGCGACGCCGTCCGGGTTGAGGTCGGGCACGATCCAGAGATCGAGGTCGGGCGGCGACGACAGGTGCTCGAGTGCGTCGGCGATCGCGATCCCGGCCGTCTCGTTGCCGTGGATGCAGCCGACCACCAGCACGCGCGTGCCCGAGGGGTTGCCGACCTCGATCGCACGGATCGGCCGTCCCTGCCAGGAGCGGCCGAGTAGCACCGTTCGCGCCGGCGCGGGCGCGACGATCGACAGGGAGACGAGGACGGAGACAAACGCGGCGAGCAGCATCGGTCTCACCACGGCGTGCCCACGTCCTCGCGCCACAGCTGCACGACCAGGTGGAGCTCGCGCTCGTGCAGCATCGGCTCGACCGAACGGACGATCCCGGAGTGGCTGCCGATCGTGATCCGCTCGCCAACTTCGAGCGGTTCCTCGCGGCTGAGGTGCCCGGTCGCGATCACCTACTCGCCGCGACGCAGCTCGTAGCGGTAGTCAGGCACGAGCGCCCACGCCCGGGATCTCCCGCGTCGCGAGGCCCGCCCGCTCGACCAGGGCCAGCAGGCGGCGGCGGACGACCAGGCGGTCGGCGCCGCGCAGTCGGCAGAGCAGGGTCATCACGGCCTCAGCCTCGCGCAACGGCAGCTTCGCTTCCAGCACGAAGCGTGCGTGCCAGCGGGCCGCAGCCAGCTGGAAGCGTTCGTCCTCCCGGTCGGCCATCTCGAACAACAGCAGCAGCCCGTC
>Ga0137371_10001976_pt1 | contig 16386 bp, 16 predicted proteins | sample SagtaG_7_FD_104919 | JGI IMG/M metagenome (GOLD analysis project Ga0137371, IMG submission 104919) | Vadose zone soil microbial communities from Sagehorn Ranch, Mendocino, California, USA - Sage1_R_40_16 metaG | ecosystem: Environmental > Terrestrial > Soil > Vadose zone | place: USA...
CCGCGGTGACGAGGGCGCCCGCCACCTCCTCGCTCTCCCACTCCGGCGAGCGGGAGCGCTCCAGCTCCAGAGCCAGAAGGGTCGCCACCATGCGGGCGATTGCCGGATCGGGGTCGGCCTTGGCGCGGTAGCGCAGCTCCCCCACCGCGCCGCCGCCGACGAGCAGCTCGACCGTCGTCACGTCCTCGCCGCCGGCGAGCAGCTTCTGCTCTTGGTCCGAGGAGGCGCCCGCCACCGCGAGCACGGCGCTGGAACGGTCGATCAACGCCACGCTGGCGTCCAAGACCTTGGCGGCCGCGCGCGCGACAGCGGGTAGACCCGCCCCAGACTCGACCGCCTCGGCGACGGCGTCGAGTGCCTCGGTCTGTTGTGAGCGCGCTGTCACCCGGCAATTATCAGGCAAGGTCGGAACTTCCCCAAGAACCTGCCTGATACTGCTCGTCAGCCGAGCAGGTGGACGATGTCGTTGTAGTAGTAGACGATCGCCAGCCCGAGCACGATCCCAATCAGGATCAGGGCAGCAAGGACGAAGAGCGAGAGGACACCGGCCGCCGCCTTCTCCCAGATCCGTCCATAGGAGCTGAGCGCGGGGACGAGGATCAGGCCGACGAAGGCGACCAGGCTGACCAGACCCGCGGCCCCGAACAGCAGGTACTCATCCTCGATCTTCTGGAGAGCCAGCGGCAGCACCGAGAGCATTGTGGCGCAACATGGAGATGACGAGCGCCACCGCCGCGCAGAGCGAGAAGGCCGCCGCGCCGAGCGCCCAGCCGGCGCTTACGTCGCTCAGGTAGTGGACGCCGAGATAGACGCGAGAGAGACCGATCAGCGCGGTCAGCGCGATTCCCGCCATCACCACCGCCGCGCCGCGGGCCATGCCGGGCCGCAGGCGCATCACGATCGTCACCGCCAGCCAGAGGTAGAAGGTCGAGTAGGCGGCGTGGGCGCTGGGGAAGGACGAGCCGCTCGTCTCGACCAGGCCGCCAGAGGGGCGCGGCCGGTCGACCGCGTCCTTTAGCTCGTGGACGCCGAGGACGACGATCGCCATCCCCGCGACGAGGACGCCTAGCTCCGCCCAGCGGCGGCGGGCGACGAGGGCGGCGGCGCAGATCGCCGCAAGCGGGAGGACGAGCGCGGCCGAGCCGAGATCGGTCACGACCTTGGCCATCTCGACCAGCCAGCTAGTCCGCAGGCTTTCGGCCACTTCCATCGCGGCCATGTCTCCTGGAGTCGGCCCGGGGTCGCCGCCGACGATCGTCGTGTAGGCGACGAGGACGAAGACCGCGACGGAGAGCGTCGCCATCAGCGAGGTGAACTCCAGCCCGAAGGTCCCTCCGGGGGTCACCCGGTCCCAGAGGAACTGGAGCTGGGGCCGGAGGCGCCGCCCGAGGGCGACGAGCCAGCGACCGCCTGGGCGGCGCTCCACCCAGCGCACCGCGGCGCGCCGGTTCTCCTCCACCCGGAAGCGGCGGACGAGGACGACGGCGCCAACCACGACGACGATCGTCGTCGCCAGCAGGAAGGCGCCGCGCCCGGCGTACTTGGCGGCGGTGTCGATGCTGCGCGAGAAGAAGTAGCCGATCAGGATGTGGGCGCTGGCCCAGAGCCCGGTGCCGAGGATGCTGTAGGGGACGAAGGCGCGGTAGCGCATCCCCGAGCTGCCGGCGATGAACGGGGCGAAGGCACGAACGAGGCTGATGAAGCGGCCGATGAAGATCGTCTTGCCGCCGTGGCGGGAGAAGTAGTCCTCGACCCGCTCGAAGCGCTCGTGGCCAATGCCGAAACGCGGACCGTGGCGGAGCACGAACTCGCGGCCGAGCCGGCGGCCGACGAAGAAGCTGGTCGTGTCGCCAGCCCACGCCGAGAACCAGGCGATCGCGATCAGCAGGTCGACGTCGATCGCGCCCTGGCCGGCGACGGCGCCGCCGAGCAGCATCACCGTCTCGCCGGGGACGACGAGGCCGACGAAGGCGCCCGTCTCGGCGAAGGCGAAGACCCCGACCAGAAGGTAGGTCCAGGCGCCGAGCGTGTTGGAGACGTCCTCCAGCAGGTTCTGGAGGTCGAGGTGGCCGAGCTTGCGGCTGAGCAGGTAGTAGCCGACGATCGCCGCGACGGCGACGACGGCCAATACCAGGCGTTTGCGATCGCCGCCCTCGCTCGGCAGCTTCACGGCGCCCTCCCCGCCTCGCAGACGATCGCGTCGTCGCGGTCGAGGCGGACCGCGACGGCGCAGGCGGCGGCGAGGTCCTCGAAGAGGCCGAAGGCGGTCGGGCCGGAGCCGGTCAGCAGGGCAACGGGGGCGCCGGCGGCGCGAAGGGAGTCGAGCGCGTCGCCTATGCCGGGACGCAGCGAGCGAGCGGCAGGCTCCAGATCGTTGGCGAGCAGCTCGACGTAGGAGAGCGGAGAGGCACCGCCGCCCGCCGCCGCGCGAAGACGGCCGGCCAGCTCCTCGAGCTCGCCGGCGCCGCGGCCCAGGCCGAGCCGGTCGGCCTCGGCGAAGACCTCCGCGGTGCCAAGACCGCCGCCGGCGGGCAACAGGACGACCGCATGCGGGGCGGGCTGCGGCAGGCGCTCGACCCGCTCGCCGGCGCCGCGGACGAGGGCCAGCGCCGGCTCGAGCTGTGACGGTACGTCCGCGCCAATCTCAACCGCGAGCGCCGCCAGGTCGTCGACCTCTCCCGCCGCCAGCCGCAGCACGGCGGCGGCGTCGGCGCTGCCGCCGCCCAGGCCCGCCGCGACCGGGATCCGCTTCTCGATCTCCACCCGCAGCGGCGGCCTGACCCAGCCCCGCGCGCGCAACCCCGCCAGCGCCCGCGCCGCCAGGTTCTCACCCTGGACCCCGGCGCAGACGACCTCCTCGCGCTCCCCCGGCCCCAGCTCGGAGACCACGATCGGATCGGCCAGCGCCAGCGGCTCGAACAGCGAGCAGAGCTCGTGCAGGCCGTCCTCGCGTCGCGGTCCGAGGTAGAGGCAGAGGTTGAGCTTGGCTGGGGCGTGGATCAGCATGGCGGCGGGCGTCCAGGCCTCAGGCGCCCAGGCGCAGCTTCGCCGATAGCGCGGCGAAATCCTCGGGCGCCAGGGCCTCGGCACGGGCGTCCTCCGCCAGCCCCAGCTCCGCCAGCGCCTCGCGCGCGGAGACCAGCGAGCCGGGACGGACGTGCTCGAGCGAGCGCGCCAGGGACTTGCGCCGGTGCGAGAACGCGGCGCGAACGAGCTTCCGGGTCGCAGGGTCGGCGCCGGGACCGGTGCGTCGCAGACCGAGGATCGCCGACTCGACCCGCGGCCTGGGTCGGAACACCGCCGGGTCGACGGTTCGCAGCAGCCTCACCTCGCAGGCGAGCTGCGCCAGCACGCTCGGCGAGCCGTAGGTCCGGCTGCCCGGCGCCGCCCGCAGCCGCTCGGCGATCTCGCGCTGCACCATCACGGTCCAGCGGCGCACCGAGGGCAGCTCCTCGATCGTGCGCAGGATCAGCGGCGTCGCCACCGAGTAAGGCAGGTTGGAGACGACCGCGGTCGGCGCCGGGGCCAGTGCGGCGAGGTCGATCGTCATCGCATCGCCCAAGTGCAGGTCGACGTTGGGAAGAGCGGCAAGCGCCGCCAGGCCGGCCTCCAGGCTGCGGTCGATCTCGATCGCGTGGACGTGCGCCGCAGCCCCGGCAAGCCGTTCGGTCAGTACCCCTTCCCCCGCCCCCACCTCGAGCGCGACGTCCTCGGGCGAAAGCTCGGCGTCGCGGACGATCGCGTCGAGCAGGTTCGGGTCGGCGAGGAAGTTCTGTCCGAGCCGGATCACGGCCTACCAGCCGAAGACCGCCCGCGCGTTCGACTCGACCGTTCGCTCCAGCTCCGCGTAGGAGGCGCCGCGAACCTCGGCGAGGGCCTCAGCGGTGGAGACCACATGGGCGGGCTCGTTTGGCTTGCCGCGCACCGGCTGCGGAGCGAGGTAGGGAGCGTCGGTCTCGACCAGGATCAGCTCGTCGGGCAGCTTCGCGGCTGCCTCGCGCAGCTCATCGGCGCTGGGGAAGGTGACGATGCCCGAGAAGGAGCAATACCAGCTGCGCTCGATCGCCTCCTCGACCCGCCAGGGGGCGAGAAAGCAGTGCAGGACGACCGGAACGCCCTCGGCTCGCGCATCGAGGATCTCGAAGATCTCGTCGCTGGCCGTCGTCTCCCCGTCGGGATCTCGCGCGTGGACGACGATCGGCAGCTGGCGCTCGCGGGCGATCTCGATCTGCGCCTCGAAAGCGCGCCGCTGCTCGGCGGGGCTCGCCGTATCCCGGTAGTAGTCGATCCCGGCCTCGCCGATCGCCAGCACCTTCTCGTGTGCCGCGAGGCGAGCGATCTCCTCGGCCAGGGCGTCGTCGAATTCGCCGGCCGAAGTCGGGTGGCAGCCCACCGTCGCGAACACCCCCTCGTGGCGCTCCGCCCCGGCGACCGCCTCCGCATTGGAGTCTCCCCCCAGGCCGACGTTGAGCATCCTCTCCACGCCGGCGCCCCGCGCCCTCGAGACCACCTCGGCCTCGGGTCCCTCGCAGAGGAAGAGATGGGTGTGCGAGTCGATCATCGCCGGCCTCAGCCTATCCACGCGAAAACGGCCCGTCCTCGAATAGCCTCCGCACCGATGGCGGACTTCGCCGACTACTACCGCGAGATCTACGCCCGCGGCCTGACCGGGGAGACTCCCTCGATCCCGGTCTCGGTCGCCGAGCTGGAGCGGCGGGCGAGCGAGGAGATGGAGCCGAAGGCCGCCAGCTACGTCTTCGCCGGCGCCGGCGGCGAAGACACGATGGACGCCAACCGCGAGGCGTTCCGGCGGCGGCGAATCGTCCCCCGCATGTTGCACGACGTCGCCGCGCGCGACCTCTCGACGACCGTGCTCGGCACGACGATGCCTGCGCCGCTGCTGCTGGCGCCGATCGGCGTGCAGAAGATCGTCCACAGCGACGGCGAGCTGGCGACCGCGCGCGCGGCGGCGACGCTCGGGTTGCCGATGATCGCCAGCACCGCGTCGGCATTCACGCTGGAGGAGATCGCGGAGGCCGGCGGCGAAGAGCCTCGCTGGTTCCAGCTCTACTGGCCCAACGACCGCCGCCTTGTCGAGAGCTTCGTCGGGCGCGCCGAGGCGGCCGGCTACGGAGCGATCGTCGTCACCGTCGACACCTTCATCCCCGGCTGGAAGCCGCGCGACCTCCAGCAGGCCTGGCTCCCATTCCTACAGGGCATGGGCAACGCCAACTTCTTCCAGGACCCGGTCTTCCGCGCGGACCTGGAGAAGACCCCGGAGGAGGATCTCGGCGCCGCCACCGGCCACTACCTCGGCGTCTACGTCAACCCGTCGCTCACCTGGGAGGACCTGGAGTGGCTGCGGGGCCGGACCGAGCTGCCGATCCTCGTCAAGGGGATCCAGCATGCGGACGATGCGCGCGAGGCGGCGAGGCGCGACCTCGATGGCGTAGTCGTCTCCAACCACGGCGGCCGCCAGGTCGACGGCGCCGTCGCCTCTCTCGACGCCCTACCCGCGATCGCCGAAGCGGTCGGCGACGAGCTTGCCGTCCTCTTCGACAGCGGCATCCGCAGCGGCGCGGACGCGATCAAGGCGCTCGCGCTCGGCGCCGACGCCGTCCTCCTAGGCCGCCCCTGCATCTGGGGCCTCGCGCTCGAGGGCCAGGCCGGCGTCGAAACGGTACTCAAGATGATTCTCGCCGAGCTCGATCTGACCATGGCCCTCTGCGGCTACACGAGCCCGGACCAGCTCGGCCCCGACGCGCTCGCTTAGGCCGGCGCCTCGATCTTCGGGAAGAGCGGCGGCACCCGTTCGACCCGCTGCCCCCCCGGGCGCGAGCCGAGCTCAGCTAGGGCGCGCTCGTCTTCGCCGAGCGCCGAGAGCAGGCGCTCACTCGTCTGCGGCAGGTAGGGAATGAGCAGCAGCGTCGTCACCCGCAGGCCCTCGGCCAGGTTGTAGAGGACCTCGTCGAGACGCTCCAGGTCGGCCTCGTCCTTCGCCAGGTCCCAGGGCCGGGTCTCCTCGACGTAGCGGTTTAGGCGGCGCACAAGCTTCCAGGCCTCCTCCAGCGCCTGGCTCAGCTCGGCGCGGTCGAGTAGCTCGCTGAAGCGGGCGACGACGCCTTCGAAGTCCTCCTCGAGCACGGCGTCGACGGCGGCGGGCGGGACGACGCCCGCCCGATAGCGGTCGACCATCGCAAGGGTTCGACTGGCGAGGTTGCCGTAGTCGTTGGCCAGCTCGGTCTCGTAGCGCGCCTCGAAGCCGGCGGTGGAGATCGACCCGTCCTGGCCGAAGCTGACCTCGCGGAAGCAGTAGAAGCGCAGCGCGTCGGCGCCGAAGCGCTCGATCGCGGCGAAGGGGTCGAGTACGTTGCCGAGCGACTTCGACATCTTCTTCTCGCCCATCAGCAGGTAGCCGTGGATCGCCATCCGCCGCGGCGGCTCGAGGTCGGCGGCCCAGAGCAGCGCCGGCCAGATCACCGCGTGGAACTTGAGGATGTCCTTCGCCATCACGTGCAGGTCGGCGGGCCAGAAGCGCTCGGTCAGGTCCTCGCCCTGGCGGGCGAAGGTCAGCGCCGTGACGTAGTTGAGCAGCGCCTCGAACCACACGTACATCCGTTGTCCCGGGTCCCAGGGCAGCTCCATCCCCCATTTCAGCTTCGGCCGCGAGAGCGAGACGTCCTCCAGCCCCCCCTCGATGAAGGCGACCGCCTCGTTGCGGCGGAAGTCGGGCACGACGAAGTCGGGCCGCTCGCGGTAGAGGCGCTCCAGCCGCTCCTGGAAGGCCGACAGCTGGAAGAACCAGTTCTCCTCCCGTTCCAGCTCCAGCGAGATCTCGTGGATCGGGCAGGTCTGGCCGGGACCGAGCTCGCGCTCGGTCTTGAAGTCGGCGCAGCGCGGGCAGTACCAGCCCTCGTAGACGCCCTTCGTCACCCAGCCGTTGTCGTAGACCCGTTGCATGATCTCGCCGACCTTCTCCTTGTGACGGGGGTCGGAGGTGCGGATGAAGAAGTCGTTGGTGGCGTCGATGATCGGCATCAGCTGGCGGAACTTCTCCGCGTTGCGGTCGGCCAGCTCCTGCGGCGAGATGCCCTCCCGCTCTGCCGCCGTCTCGATCGGCTCGCCGTGCTCGTCGGTTCCGGTGAGGAAGAAGACGTCCTCGCCGCGCTGGCGCATGTGGCGGGCGAGCACGTCGGCCGCCATCGTCGAGTAGGCGTGGCCGAGGTGCGGCTCGGCGTTGACGTAGTAGATCGGGGTGGTGACGTAATAGGACACTGCGGGCCAGGCTATCTGCGTGGCTCCCTGCCGGTGAGCGCGCGGTAGAGGTCGTTGGCGCGCGTGCCGGTCAGGGCGGCCACGACGCTGGCCGCCGCCCGCGGCCGCGCCCCCGACTGAACGAGGTGGCGCAGGGCGTCGACGGCGAAGCCGACGTCGCGGTCGTGGTCCTCGGAGGCGGCCGGGCCGATCACCAGCACGATCTCCCCCTTGACGTCGCCGCGGAAGCGCCGCGCCAGCTCGCCGAGCGAGCCCCGCGCCACTTCCTCGTGCATCTTCGAGAGCTCCCGGCAGACGGCGGCCGGACGGTCCGAGGCGATCGCCGCCAGGGCGGCCAGCGACTCGCCGACCCGGCGCGGCGACTCGAAGGCGACCACGGTCTCGGCGGAGCGCAGCACCCGCTCCATCTCCCCCGCCCGCTTCGGCAGGAAGCCCTCGAAGCGCCAGCGGTCGGTCGGCAGGCCGGAGGCGACCAGCGCCACCGGCACCGCCGAAGGCCCCGGCAGCACGACCACCTCGAGGTCGCGCTCGATGCAGCGGCGGATCAAGCGGAAGCCGGGGTCGGAGATCGCCGGCATCCCGGCGTCGGAGACGAGGGCGACGATCTCGCCCCGTTCGACCCGCTGAGCCAGCTCCTTGGCCCGCGCCGCTTCGTTGCCCTCGTGGTTGGAGACGAGCGGCGGCGCCGGGTGGATGCCGAGCTTCTCCAGCAGGCTGCCCGTGCGCCGCGTGTCCTCGCAGGCTATGTAGTCGGCGGAGACGAGCGCCTCGCGCACGCGGGGCGTGGTGTCGTCGAGGTTGCCGATCGGCGTCGGGCAGACGACCAGGGCGCCCGGCATCAGCCCGTCCCCCACTCCAGCTCGCTGCGGGCCATCGCCGCGGCGCCGATCATCCCGGCATCTTCGCCCAGCTCGGCGGGAACCACCGGGGCGCGGTTCATCGGCGGCAGCGCCCGCTCGCGCAGCTCGCGGCGGGCCGGCTCGAGCAGCAGGTCGCCGGCGGCGATCACCCCGCCGCCGATCACGAACACCTCCGGCTCGAAGATGTTGGCGAAGCTGGCCAGCGCGACGCCGAGCCGGCTGCCGATCAGCTCGAAGACGGCGATCGCCGTCGCGTCCCCGCCGAGCGCCGCCTCGGTGACGGCCTTGCCGTCGATCTCGCGCCCGTCCGCCTTCATCCGGGCCAGCACGGAGCCCGGCTCGCGTTCGGCGGCCTCCCGGCCCTCGCGGCCGAGGGCGGTGCCGGAGGCGAGCGTCTCCACGCATCCCCGGCTGGGGCAGTTCCCCTGGCAGCGCGGGCCATCGATCTCGATCGTGACGTGACCGAGCTCGGCGCCGGCGCCGGTCGAGCCACGGTAGACCTCGCCGCCGAGGATCAAACCGCCGCCGATCCCGGTGCCGATCGTCAGCATCACCGCGTTTTCGCTCCCGCGCGCGGCGCCGTAGAGGTGCTCCGCGAGGGCGGCGACGTTGGCGTCGTTGTCGACGAAGACCGGTAGGCCCGTCCGCTCGGAGGCGAGGTCGCGGATCGGCAGGTTCTCGATCGGCAGGTTGACCGCGGAGACGGCGACGCCCCTGTCGCGGTTGATCGTGGCCGGGATCCCCAGCCCGACCGCGGCCGCCTCGGGCTGCGCAGCCCGCGCCTCCGCGACCTCCCGCACCAGCAGCTCGACCAGCTCGTCCTCGCTCTGCCCGGTCGATGCCTCCCGACTCTCCCAGAGCACATTGGACTCTCCATCGAGGACGCCCAAGAGCATCTTCGTGCCACCGAGATCCACCCCGACCATCTCCCTGGCGTTCACCGACATTTTGAGAGTCTCTCTGAAAATCGGCGTGTGCGACTGGCGAGCGCCGGACCAAGCGGGGCAAGGACGCAGGGAGACCGAATAGCAGCGCTATTTGGCCGACTGAGGACGCCGCACCGCGCAGCGTCCGCCGCCGCCAGGCGCGCGCGAGGATTTTCCGAGAGACTCTCTCCCTTTCATGGCCGACAAAGGCGAGCAGCAGCCCCCGGGGCCGCCCGACTACAAGGTCTACCGGTCTCGCAGGGGCCTCCTGTCCCGGTTGCGGACGCCCAATCTCTCGCGCTTGCGCGAGCGACTGCGGCGTGCTCGGTGGCGGCCGTGGCGGCGCGGCAAGCGACCCGAGGAGCGACCGCCCGCCGCGCCGCGCCGCTGGACCCCGCGACGTGCCCTGAAGTGGGCCGGGCTCGCCGCCCTTAGCTGGATCCTGCTCAGCTTCCTCGCCTTCGCCGTCTCCGCCCAGCTCCAGGCCTTCAAGCTCTCCGGCGAGGCGAAGTCGGCGCTGCACGGCAACCCCTTCCTGCTGCCCACGGCGCAGACGATCCTGGTGATCGGGACCGATGCCCGGCCGCCCGACACCAAGGAGCCGGGAGCGGCGCCGTCGCAGGAGTGTTTCGACCAGCAGGCGCACGGCGATGCGCCGCATGGCGAATGCTCGGTCGGCCAGTTCCGCGCCGACACGCTGATGCTGATCCGGGCCGGCGGCGGCGCCTTCCGCAAACTCTCGATCCCGCGCGACAGCTACGCGGAAATTCCCGGCCAGGCGCCGCAGAAGATCAACGCCGCCTACGCCTTCGGCGGCGCGGGGGCGGAGATCAAGGCGGTCGAGGGCTTCCTCGGGCTCCAGGTCGACCACGTCGCGATCATCGACTTCACCGGCTTCGAAAAGCTGATCGACGCGGTGGGCGGCGTCGAAGTGGACGTCCCGCACAAGCTCTGCACCGACATCGCGGGGGGCGCCGGCGGCGGGCAGGGCGGCTTCACGCTGCGCCTGCCCAAGGGGGAGAACACACTCGACGGCGAAAAGGCGCTGATCTACGCCCGCACCCGCGAGCCCAGCCCCTGCCCAGGGGCGGGCCGCAGCGCCTACACGCTTGGCTACAACGACTACGACCGGGAGAAGGCCCAGCAGGCGGTGATCAACGGGATCAAGGGACGGCTCACCGACCCTCTCCGCCTCCCCTACAACTTCGTCAAGGGGCCGATCATCGGCTGGGACGCGCCGAAAGCGTTCGTCAGCGACATGGGCTTCTTCACGATGCCGCAGCTGGTCCTCGCCGCGGCGATCGGGGGCAGCGGCCCCACCGACGTGCTCTGCGCCGGCGCCAACGCCGGCTGCGGCACCGGTCCGGACGGCAGCATCGAAGTACCGGAGTCGGTGCGTCGCAGGGCGGTGGACCGGCTGCTAGGCGGATAGGGTCGCCTCGCCGGGTGCCTACCACCGCCTACGGCGGTGGAATCTTGTGCCGCTTCGCGGCGGGAATCACTCTGCGGTGCCCGCTTCGCGAGGCACCGTCGAGGCGACCCCATCCGCCTTGGAGTCGGAGCCCTTCGACTTGGCCGACTCCTTCGAGTCCTCTGCGGACGAGCTGCCGTTGCTAGATGCGGCGCCCTTCTTGCCGTAGTCGGTGTTGTAGAAGCCGGAGCCCTTGAAGTGGACGGCGATCGGGTGCAGGACGCGCTCGGCGCGGGCGCCGCACTCCTGGCACTCGGTCAGCGGCTCGTCGCTGATCCGCTGGATCACGTCGAAGACGTGACCGTTGTCGCACTTGTACTCGTAGATCGGCACGGGATGCGGGATTATCGCAGCCGCCCGCGCAGTGGCCCTGCGGCGCCCGCCCGGCCACGCCGCGCCCGCTATACGGTTCCCCGATGGCAGCCGCTCCCGAGACCCGCTCCGACGAGGTGACGATGGAGGAGATCGTCGCCCTCTGCAAGCGGCGCGGCTTCGTCTTCCCCTCCTCTGAGATCTACGGCGGCCTCGGCTCGACCTACGACTACGGCCACTACGGCGTGCTGCTGAAGAACAACGTCAAGGCCGAGTGGTGGCGGGCGATGCTGCAGGAGCGCGACGACATCGTCGCGATCGACTCGGCGATCCTCCAGCACCCGCGGGTCTGGGAGGCCTCCGGGCACCTGGAGGGCTTCACCGACCCGCTCGTGCAGTGCCTCGGCAAGTGCAAGAAGCGCTGGCGCGAGGACCACCTGCGCGAGGCTGTGATCGAGGAAGGCGGCGATCCCGAGGCCGAGCTGCGCTGCCCCGAGTGCGGCGGCGAGCTCTCCGAGCCGCGCCAGTTCAACCTGATGTTCGAGACCCACATCGGGCCGGTGGCCGGCGAGGGCTCGGAGGTCTACCTGCGGCCGGAGACCGCGCAGGGCATCTTCGTCAACTTCAAGAACGTGCTCGGCTTCGCCCGCAAGAAGCCGCCCTTCGGGATCGCCCAGGTCGGCAAGTCGTTCCGCAACGAGATCACCCCCGGCAACTTTATCTTCCGCACCCGCGAGTTCGAGCAGATGGAGATGGAGTTCTTCGTGCCGCCCGACGACGCCGCCAAATGGCACGAGACATGGATCGAGGAGCGCGAGCGCTGGTACACCGACCTCGGCATCCGCCCCGACCACCTCCGCGTCCGCCCCCACGGACCCGAGGAGCTCTCGCACTACTCATCGGCGACCAGCGACGTCGAGTACCTCTTCCCGATCGGCTGGTCGGAGCTGGAGGGGATCGCCAACCGCGGCGACTTCGACCTCAGCCAGCACGCCAAGTTCAGCGGCGAGAAGCTCGAGTACTTCGACCAGGGGACCAAGGAGCGCTACGTGCCCCACGTGGTCGAGCCGGCGGCCGGCGCCGACCGCGCCGCCCTCGCCTTCCTGGTCGACGCCTACGACGTCGAGGAGGTCGAGGGCCGCAAGCGCACCGTGTTGCGCCTCCACCCCCGCCTTGCCCCGGTCAAGGTCGCCGTCCTCCCCCTCGTCTCCAAGGAGGGGATGCCGGAGAAGGCGCGCGAGGTCTTCGAGCAGCTGCGCGGCCGCCTGCCCGCCGAGTTCGACGAGGGCGGCTCGATCGGCAAGCGCTACCGTCGCCAGGACGAGATCGGCACCCCCTGGGGCGTCACCGTCGACGGCCAGACGATGGAAGACGACACCGTCACCCTCCGCGACCGCGACTCCCTGGAGCAGACCCGAGTCCCGATCGCCGGCCTGGCCGACGACTTGACCGCCCGCCTAACCCAACCCTGGCGCAGCCCGAAGATATGACGATGAACTCAGTTGTCTGAGTAAATTTACTCAGTGCATTGAGTGTTTCGTCATGAGCTGCCCTTGATCAGGCCGATCACGTTGCCCTCGGGGTCGGTGAACTGGCCCAGCTCGACTTCCTCCATGATCTTCTCGGGACCCATGACGCGGGTGCCGCCAAGGCTCTCGGCCTTTGCCAGCGCCGCCTCGACGTCGGGGACCTCGACGTAGAAGGTGACGTGGCCCTCGTAGCCGTCGGGACCCTGGCCGATCCCGCCGCCGATGCCGATGCCTTCTGAGTTGACGTTGGCCTCGCGGGCGATCAGGCCGTAGTTCATCGGGTTGTTCGATTCGATCTGCCATCCGAACAGCTCGCCGTAGTAGCTCTTCAGCTTGTCGCCGTCCTTCCCGACCACCTCGAAATGCACCACTGGCTGTCCCATCTCGTCTCCTTTCGCGCGGAAATCCGAGCCTCGATCTTCTCGCATACCAGCGGCGCGTTGTGAAGCTCCGTTTCGCGATCATCCGCCCATGTGGCCGACGTGATGAGGGCTGGCGAACTCACGCCAGCTGCGCAGGGTGTGCCGCGCTTTATCCCGTTGAAACGGGCGCCACGTTTCAGCGCTTGCCCGAGATCGCGTCCCAGGTGCGGCGGAGAAAGCCGCGGCGACCGCCGACGAGGTCGTCCGGGTTGACCGAGAGGGCGCCGGGATTGGGGTCCGGCGCCGGCAGGTCCGCCGCCGCGGAGGCGTCGATCTTCAGCACGACCCCACCCTCGTAGATCTCGCCGACCTCCGGCGCGTCGACGAAGCGGTGGCCCCCGGGGCCCGCCGTGGTGTCGAACACGATGCCGTCGAACATGTCGAGGTTGGGCGCCGAGAGGACGCGCACGACCCGCCCCAGACTCTCGCCATCGCTCGAATAGACCGGCACGCCTTTGGCCACCGCGAGATAGGAGGTCGGCTCTCCCAGATCCTTCATCCAGCTGAGCATATCCGCGCACGGAAGCCGCCCGACCCCTCGACGGCGGGCTATGCTCGCCCGGATGGGCCTCAACCTCGCATCGATCCTCGCCGAGAGCGCCGCGCGGTCGCCTGACAGCCCGGCGATCCGGCTCGGCGAGGTCGAGCTGGGCTTCGCCGATCTCGACGACCGCAGCGCCCGCCTGGCGACGCTGCTGCGCGAGAGGGGTCTGGAGCCCGGGGACCGCGTGGGCGTGATGCTGCCCAACGTCCCCGAGTTCCCGATCGCCTACTACGGCGTGCTGCGCGCGGGCGGCACGGTGGTGCCGATGAACGTGCTGCTGAAGCGGCGTGAGATCGCCTTCTACCTGGAGGACTCCGGCGCCAAGCTGCTGCTCGCCTGGCACGGCTTCGTCGAGGAGGCCAGCGAGGGCGCCGCCGACGCCGGCGCCGAGCCGGTCGAGGTCGAGCCGGCCGCCTTCGCCGCAACCCTGGCGGGGCTTGAGCCAACGCCGGGGCTCGCCCCCACCGCGGAGGACGACACGGCGGTGATCCTCTACACCTCGGGCACGACCGGCAAGCCGAAGGGGGCCGAGCTGACCCACAGGAACCTCTTTCGCAACGCCGACGTCTCCAGCCGCACGACCTCCGAGATCGCCCAGGGCGACGTCGTCCTCGGCGCGCTGCCCCTCTTCCACTCCTTCGGGCAGACCGTGAGCATGAACGCCTCGCTGAAGGCGGGCGCCTGCCTCACCCTGGTGCCTCGCTTCGACCCGGGCGAGGCGCTGGAGACGATGCAGCGCGACCGGGTCACCCACTTCTACGGCGTGCCGACGATGTACGGGGCGCTGCTCCACCACCCGGAGCGCGAGCGCTTCGACACCTCGTCCCTGCGCACCTGCATCACCGGCGGCGCCTCGATGCCGGTGAAGGTGCTGCGCGGCTTCGAAGAGGCCTTCGGCGCGGTCGTGCTGGAGGGCTACGGCCTCTCGGAGACCTCGCCGGTCGCCTGCTCCAACCACCCCGACCGCGAGCGCAAGCCCGGCTCGATCGGCACCCCGATCGAGGGGGTCGAGATGCAGGTCGTCGACGAGTACGACAACCCGGTCGAGCATGGCGAGGTGGGCGAGATCGTGATCCGCGGCCACAACATCATGAAGGGCTACTGGCAGCGCTCCGACGCGACCGAGGACGCCATGCGCGGCGGCTGGTTCCACAGCGGCGACATCGGCCGCATCGACGAGGACGGCTACTTCTACATCGTCGACCGCAAGAAGGACCTGATCATCCGCGGCGGCTACAACGTCTACCCGCGCGAGGTCGAGGAGGTGCTCTACGAGCACCCGAAGGTCCGCGAAGCCGCCGTCCTCGGCGTCCCCCACGACGAGTGGGGCGAGGAGATCGGCGCGGCCGTCGTCCTCCACGACGGCGAGGAGCTGGCCCCCGAGGAGGTCAGCGCCTACGTCAAGGAACGGATCGCCGCCTACAAGTACCCCCGCGTCGTCTGGTTCCTCGACGACCTCCCCAAGGGCCCCACCGGCAAGATCCTCAAGCGCGAGATCGAGGTGCCGGCACCCGCGGCCGAGCCGGCCGAGCGCATGTGATCGACCGCACACCTGCCCGATCCTGGCTGTCCAGCCAGTTTGGCGGTAACCTTCCCCGAGAGACTGCCGGAAGCACCTCCTGGAGGAGAGAGATGAGCGTCGCATCCCAGAGCCTGATGGACAGCATCACCTACGAGGACCTCTACCGTCGCTGGGAGGGGGGCAACTGGAGCGCGTACGAGATCGACTTCTCCGAGGACCGCGTGGGCTGGGAGGGGCTCAGCGACATCCAGCGTCGCTCGGCGATGTGGATCTACTCGATGTTCTTCTACGGCGAGGACCGGGTCGCCGACACCCTCGCCCCCTACATCACCGCCGCCCCGACCGAGGAGCAGGCCTACTTCCTCGCCACCCAGCAGGTCGACGAGGTTCGCCATGCGGTCTTCTTCCACCGCTTCTTCAAGGAGGTGATCGGCGTCGGCGGCGACTCGATCCAGGCGACGCTCTCCTCCACCCTGCCGCAGCTCAACTGGGGCTACCGCGGGATCTTCGACCGGCTCGACCTGATGGCCGAGGAACTGCGCAAGGACCGCTCGCTGCCGAAGTACGCGCAGGCGATCGCCCTCTACCACCTGATCGTCGAGGGCAGCCTCGCCCAGCCGGGCCAGCACTTCATCGAGGACTTCTTCGCCTCCGAGCACACGATGCCGGGCTTCAGCTCGGGCATGGCCAACGTCTCCCGCGACGAGCAGCGCCACATCGGCTTCGGCGTCAAGGTCCTCTCCGAACTGCTCGCCGAATCCGAGGAGTGCAAAGCGGCGGTGGTCGAGCTGCTGCGCGAAACCCTTCCCTACGGGCCCGCCGTCTTCTCGCCGCCGAACATGGACCGCGAGTACACCGAGTGCTATGGCTTCACGCTCGAGGACATCTTCGCTTTCGGCCTCAAGCTGATCCGCCAGCGCTGGCGCACGATCGGCTACCCGACCGAGGAGATGCCGCCCGGCGTCTTCCCCTTCGACCCGGAGATGTCTGCGGAGGAGGTCGCCGAGCGCCAGGTCAAGCTGATGATGGGCGGCATCCTCGGCCCGCCCGACAGCACGCCCGAAACCTCGCCCGAGCTACAGCGTCTCTACTTCGACGTGATACAGCGCGTCGCCGACCCCGAGGCGGCCAACGGGTCGCGGCTCGTCTACCAGTGGCGCTTCACCGACGCCGACCCCTGGCACCTGACGATCGACAATGGCTCGACCCTGGCCGAGCCGGGCGAAGCGCCCAACCCGAACCTGACGCTGGAGACAAGCTGGGCCGACTGGGTCGCCTCCGGCAAGCCAGACGCCAACCCGCTCAAGTTCATGCTCCAGCGCCGCATCCGCCCTCACGGCTCGATCCGCGAGCTGGTCCGGATGCGCAAGGTCTTCCCGGGTTAGCTTCCTCCGCCGCCGCGAGCGCCACGACGAGTGCCGTGAGCGCTCGATGTTCGAGCGCCGCCTGCTCGTATCCGTTTGCATCGTCGGTGGCCCTCGCCAGGCTGGCGACGTACTGGCGCACCTCCTTGTCGTCGGGGAAC
>Ga0137371_10001977_pt1 | contig 16386 bp, 13 predicted proteins | sample SagtaG_7_FD_104919 | JGI IMG/M metagenome (GOLD analysis project Ga0137371, IMG submission 104919) | Vadose zone soil microbial communities from Sagehorn Ranch, Mendocino, California, USA - Sage1_R_40_16 metaG | ecosystem: Environmental > Terrestrial > Soil > Vadose zone | place: USA...
TCGGACTCACCAACAAGCAGAGCGGCGCCTGGACCGACCCTGCGGTCGGTGGGCTCATCGTCGCGGGTCTGGTCATCACGGCCATCTTCGTGTGGATCGAGTCGCGCACCACCGAGCCGATCGTTCCGGTCGAGTTGTTCCGCAACCGGTCGTTCGCGATCTCGGTGTCGGCGATGTTCCTGGCGTCGATGGCCTTCTTCGCACCGATCGTGTTCCTGCCGCGCTGGTTCCAGGTGGTGGGCGGCGCGAGCGCGACGCAGTCGGGCTATCAGATCCTCGCCCTGCTCGGTGGTCTGATCCTCAGCGCGATCACGTCCGGGCAGATCGTCGCGCGCACCGGTCGCTACAAGCCGCTCGCGCTCGGAGCGGCGGCGACGCTGGCGATCGGGCTCCTGCTCCTGACGAACCTGCGCGCCGACACGCCGCTGCCGGTCCTCTGGTCGTGGATGTTCATCACCGGGCTCGGCGTCGGTCCGATGTTCGCGATCTTCACGCTGGTGGTGCAGGGTGCCGTGCAGCCGCGGCAGATCGGCACGGCGACCAGCAGCCTCACCCTGTTCCAGCAGATCGGAGGCAGCGTCGGCCTCGCCGTCGCCGGCACGGCCTTCGGAGCGCGACTCGTCGAGGAGTTGCCGCGGCAGCTCGCGGCCTCGCCGGTCCCACCGCAGATCATCGCGGCGTTCCCGAGCTCAGCTGGCGCGGTGGGTCAGCTCGTCGGCGTCGGCAACATCGGTCAGGCCATCCTCGCCGGCGTCCCCGCCGGCGCGCGCGCACAGATCGAGCCGTATCTGCCCGACATCGTGGCGGCGATCTACCGCGCGTTCTCGCTCGCGACGGCGAACACCTTCGTCTTCGGTGTCGTCGCGGCCGTGGTCGCCGGAGGCGCGGTCGCGCTGCTGCGCGAAGCACCGATGCGGGCGCCTGTGCCACAGACGTCGCGCGGGTCGGGCGCGCTCGCCGAGCCCGGCGAATAAGGCATGCGGTCCACGCGTGTCGACTGGCTGATCTTCCTCGCGCTCGGCTTCATGTGGGGCTCGAGCTACCTCTTCATCAAGATCGGCGTGCAGGACTTCGGGACGTTCACGCTCGTCGCGCTGCGCCTCGCCATCGGCGCCACGCTGCTGTGGACGGTCCTGCGTGTCGCACGAAGGCGCCTCCCACGGACGCCACGCGTGTACGGCCACCTGCTGGTGATGGCGCTCGTGAACATCACGATCCCGTTCCTGCTCATCACGTGGGCCGAGAAGAGCGTCGAGTCCGCGCTCGCCGCGGTCCTCACGTCGCTCGTTCCCCTCTTCGTCGTCGTCCTTGCTCCGTTGTTCATCCACGACGAGCCGCTGCGGGTGAACGGGATCGTCGGTCTGGTCATCGGTTTCATCGGTGTCGTGGTTCTGACGAGCCGCGAGCTCACCGGGACGGGGTCCGACATCCTGAGTGACATCGCGCTCGTGGGATCGTCGATCAGCTACGCCGCCGGCGCGGTCTACTCGCGCCGCAACGTGCGCGGGCTCGACCCGATGATCCCAGCGACGCTCCAGGTCACGTTTGCCGCGGTCATCACCGCTACGATCGCGTTGCTGCTGGAGCATCCCTGGGACGTGCGCCCGCAGCCGCAGGGGATCCTCGCGATCGTCTGGCTCGGTCTGCTCGGGTCCGGCCTCGCGTATCTCGGCTTCTTCCACCTGCTCGGTCGCTGGGGCGCGACACGCACGGCGCTCGTCGCCTATGTGCTTCCCGTCGTGGGCATCGTGCTCGGATTTCTCGTGCTGCAGGAGCCGATCGACGGACGGATGATCCTTGGGACCGCGCTGATCATCGGTGGCGTCGCGCTCGTGAACAGCCGGTACGGTCGGCGTCTCTTGTTCGCACGGACTCAGCCACCCGTGCCGAGCGTCGGAGCCGCGACTCCGCGCTAGCTCGCGCCGCGCCGCAGCGAAAACGCCTCAGCGACGGCGCGACTCTCGCGGAGCGGGGACCGCGCTCGTGCGCAGCTTCGGGAAGCGCACCCGGAGGTCCGCGGCATGCACCTGGAACAGCGCCTCCGGATCCGTCAGGCCGGCGAGGGTGTACTCGCCGAGGCTGCGGAACGTGAACCCGTCGGCCTGACCCGCGGCGAGGAGCCCGTGCGTCGCCGACGAGAGCAGGATCTGACCGCCGTGGCCGGCCGAGCACAGGCGCGCCGCGGTGTGCACCGCGATGCCGACATACCCGGCGTCGCTGACCGTGGTGCGGCCGGTGTGGATGCCGATCCGCACGCAGACCTCGACGCCACCCGGCCACTCGCGCTTCCGTAGCGAGCGCTGGATCGCGACCGCCGCGCCCAGCGCGGGCGCGGCCTCAGCGAAGACGGCGAAGAACTCATCGGCCCGGGCGTCGACCTCGTGGCCGCCGGCATCGCGCACGCTCGTGCGGATGAGGGCTCGCGTATCGCGCAGCACCGCCGCGTAACCGTCGCCGAGCCGCCGCAGCAGGCCCGTGGAATCTTCCATATCCGTTAGGAGGAACGTCACCGTCCCGCGCGGAAGGTTCGCGATGTCACGCGCGCGCGCCTTGATCTCCGTCTGCTGCCGCTCTTTGCGCAGCTGACCGTCGAAGAATCCGAGCGGGACGATCCCGTGCTTCTTCGCGGCCCTCAGCAGTCGCTGGCGCGCGCGCTCGCGTGCGACGTCGTCCTCGAACGCGACTTGCTCGAAGCGTGCGAGCGCGTTCCGCACGTGCGAGGCGTCGTGGATCGGCAGGCGTCTCTGCCCGCGCGAGTCGACGTAGGCGAAAGCAGTGTCCGGAAGACGAGCGCGTGCGGTAGCGCCGAGTGGTGGCACGTTCGGGACCCCCTGAAGATCAAAATGATAAGCGCGGGGCGGGTGTGATCAGCCGGCTTGCTGCAGCACTTCGATCGTGAACGTGAGCAGACGCCAGAGCTCCCCGATGAGGAACAGTGGACCCCCCGACTTCCCCGCTTCACCCGCGGGTGCCGCGTGCGTGATCAGATGCGGCACCACGAGGACCATGTGACCGTCGCGCGGCGCTGCGCGCGCGGCCTCGGCTTCCGCCAGTGGTTCGAACGTATCGAGTGGGTCGTGGATCCAATAGATCGGCGGACGGATCTCGTGCCACACGATCTCGGGCGAGACAGCGTCGAACGCGGCGCGCGCACCCGGACCGAGCGCGCGCAGCCGATCGAGGGCGTCGGCATACGACGTCGAGGCGAGCGCGCGGCGCACCGCGTCGCGATCGCCGGGCGGCACGAGGTCGACCGCCGCCGGCGGTAGACGTTCGAGCACCTCGGCGCTGGGTCCCCACGGCTCGAGGCGTCCGTCGGAGAGCTGCTCGCGACCCACGACGCTGGCGAGATACGTGTCGATGTCGTAGTAGGCGCCGAGGATCGCGATGAACGCCGCCTGGCCGATCGCGGGCTCCCGACCGGCCGCGACGAGCAGCATCCCGCCACCAACAGAGACGCCGAAGGCGCCAACGTTCCTGTCTCTCGTCGCGGGCAGCTCCCGCACACGTGCGAACGCGGCGTCGATCTGTTTCGTCGCGCTCGTCTCGAAGCGCCCCGCCTTGAGGAACGGGAACTCCGGGATCATCACCAGATAGCCAGCGCGCGCGAGCGTCACTCCGAAGTTCCGCAGCAGCGGCTCGTCGTTGCCGCGTGGCGCGGCTCCCGGCACGACGAGGATCGCCGGATGCTGATCGCCCCAACCCGGCGACCAGTACGTGACGCGCATCGGCACATCCGCGAAGCGGTCGTCCGTCTCGAGAACGCGCGGCTCGGGTGTCACGAGGCGCGCGAGGTTCGTGCCGACGAGCTGCTCGCTGTAGATATCAGCGAGGACGATCGCAGCCTGGCCGGCGGGTCGCAGCACCGGTCGCCAGAGCAACCCGACCATGACGATCGTGACGATCAGGATCCAGCGGCGTCGGCTCAGCTTCGTCAGCCTATCCTCCCAGGTGAGTGAAGGCGCGTGGCTGGGATCGCGTTTCCATAATCGCTGGCCTCGCTGCCATCTACTTCGTGGCAGGTAAGCTTGGGCTGCTGCTGGCCTTTGTGCACGTCAGCGCGACCGCGGTATGGCCACCGACCGGGATCGCGCTCGCGGCGCTCCTATTGTTGGGACCGCGCGTCTGGCCAGGCGTGCTCATCGGTGCATTTCTGGTGAATCTCACCACGGCTGGTTCGGCCGTGTCCTCAGCCGGCATCGCGATCGGCAACACCCTCGAAGCACTGCTGGCGGCGTATCTGGTCAACCGGTTCGCGGGTGGCCGCTATGCGTTCGAGGGACTGCGGGACGTTCTGCGGTTCGCGATCCTCGCGGCGCTGGTCAGTCCGGTGGTGAGCGCGACGTTCGGGGTCACAAGCCTCTGTGCGACCGGCTACGCGGAGTGGGCGGACTTCGGGCCGATCTGGCTGACGTGGTGGCTGGGCGACGCAGGCGGCGCGCTCATCGTGGCACCGCTGCTCATCGTCTGGGGCAATGCGCCACGTCTGCCCGCCTGGGATCGTGGACGTGCGTTCGAGCTCGCGATATTCGCGGCGGCTTTCGCGCTCACCGCCTTGATCGTCTTTGATGGCGTCCCGCCACTCGCCGGGAACACATATCCCACGACGTTCCTCGCCTTTCCTGTCCTCGTGTGGGCTGCGTTCCGGTTCGGGCCGCGCGTCGCGTCCGCCGCGCTCTTCCTCCTCTCCGGAGCGGCCATCTGGGGCACGCTGCACGGCTATGGCCCCTTCGCGAGCATCCCGCCGAACGAGGCCTTGCTGCTGCTCCAGGCCTTCATGGGTGTCGCCGCGGTGATGACACTCGCGCTTTCGGCAGCAGAGATGGAACTGCGCCGCGCGGAGGCCCGCAAGATCGCCGAACGCGACCAGTTCATCGCCGTCGCTGCGCACGAGCTGAAGACACCGATCACCAGCCTGCGTCTTGCCGTGCAGGTCCTGCGACGCGAAGCCGAGCGTGGCGCCGCGCCTGAGGACGCGAAGCTTCGCGATTCGCTCCGCACGATCGATTCACAGTCGCAGCGGCTGGGACGCTTGGTGACCGAGCTTCTCGAGACGGTCCGCCTTCGGACGGGCCCGATGGTCTTGGACCTGAGACCGGCGGACGTTGTCGATGTCGTCACGAAGGCGGTCCGCGACGCCCAGGCGACGACGTCGCGGCACGAGATCGTCCTCACGGCGCCACCCCGGCTGAGAGCCAAGCTCGACGCGCTTCGGTTCGCGCAGGTCGTCGGCAATCTTCTCGACAACGCGATCAAGTTCAGTCCTGACGGGGGACGGGTCGAGGTCGAGCTTTCATCACCTAAACGCGGAGCGGTGCGGCTCGCCGTGCGTGACCATGGGATCGGCATCGCGCCCGAGGATCGACCTCACATCTTCGAGAGCTTCTATCGGTCGCAGCCGAGCGATCAGCGATCAGGACTTGGGCTCGGCCTGTACGTGAGTCGCGAGATCGTCGAGCTGCACGGCGGTCGCATCGAGACCGAGTCCCCCGACGATGGCGGGACGCGAATGGTCGTGTGGCTCTCGGACGGCGTGACAGCTCGTAACCAGCGCCCCTAGGCCGTGCGCACCGTGTCGTGTCTGGATGCCATCAATCTGATCAGCCCGCCTTGACACCGCGCCGCGCGGGATTACTACTCCACACCGGGCGGGCCGGACCATCCGGCGACCGCGGGGAGCGGTCGCTCGTCCGCGCCTTCAGGAAAAGGGGAGCCGAGATGCGCGAACTCTGTAGGGCAGTTCTCGCCGCCGTGGTGACTCTCGCGTTGATGCTCGCGCCGCAACCGGCGAGTGCGGCACAACCGTCATCCGTTGGTACGACGAGCAACAAGGCGCCGATCGCGACGGTCGGATCGCGCCTCGACAGCACGCACTCGGTCCCCGCCACCCGGCACGGCCCACCGTCGGGCCTGCCCTACCGCGCGCTCGACCAGGCGATCTACGCGCGCGCGAAAGCGGACGCGCAGCAGGCCGCGCACGGCATCGCGCCATACGCGCGGAGCGATTTCGCGATCGCCGCGAGCCCCGGCAGCCAGACCGTGGCGAGGGGCTCCAGCACCACGTACACCGTGAGCACGCAGGCCACATCGGGCGCGGCGCGACCGGTGAGCCTCTCCGTCAGCGGTCTGCCAGCGGGCACGACGGGCAGCTTCGATCCCGCGCCCGTCAACGCCGGTGGACGCTCAACCCTCACCATCTCGACCACGACGGCCACGCCTGCCGGCACGGTCGGGCTGGTCATCACCGGCAGCTACGCCTCGCCGCCGGCGACGCACACGACCGCCGTCAGCCTGACCGTGACCGCACCGGTGTCCGACGACTTCGCGATCTCCGCTAGCCCGTCGGCGCAGACCGTGGTCCAGGGATCGAGCACGACGTACAGCGTGGGCACGCAGGCCACGTCGGGGCCTGCCGGCACCGTGAGCCTGTCGGTCGGCGGACTGGCAGCTGGCGCGACCGGCACCTTCAACCCCGCCTCCGTCACCGCCGGCGCCGGCTCGGTCCTCACCATCGCAGCGACATCGACGGCCACGACGGGGACCTTCACGCTTTCCATCACCGGTCAGTACCTCTCCGGCACGACACACTCGGCCGCGGTCACCCTGACGGTGACCGCGCCGGTGGCGGATGACTTCGCGATCAGCGCGAGCCCGTCGACACAGAGCGTGGTCCAGGGCTCGAGTACGACCTACAGCGTCGACACGCAGGTCACCTCCGGTACGGCGCGCACGGTTACGCTGTCGATCGGCGGACTGCCCGCGGGCGCGAGCGGGTCGTTCGCACCCGCCGCCATGACCGCTGGACAGAGCTCGATCCTGACGGTGACGACCACGACGACCGCCGCGACGGGAACGTTCACCTTGACGATCACCGGTCAGTACCCGTCCGGTCCGACGCACGCGACGTCGGCGTCGCTCGTGATCACCCCCGGGTCCGCGACCGGCCCGACGATCGGCGTGACGTGGAACGGCCAATCAGAGGCCGACCTCGCGCCACCCGATCCCACGGGCGCGATCGGTCCGAACAGCTACATCGAGCTCATCAACGTCCGCTACGGGATCTACGCACGCGATGGCAGCGTGCTCAACGAGGGCGACCTCGGCGCGCTCACGCTGTTCCCGGTCGGCGAGCTCTCGGATCCCCAGATCGTGTGGGACCCGACGTCGCAGCTCTACTACTACCTCGCGATCGATTTCTACAACTCGGCCTATGCGTTCGGCTACAGCAAGAGCGCAGATCCGCGTTCTGCAGACGACTTCTGCCACTACTACGTCGGCGCCTTCTACGACAGCTTGTATCTGCCGGATTACCCGAAGATGGCGGTCACCAAAGACTTCGTCCTCGTCGGCACGAACGTCTTCCTGCTCGCCGCGTTCTACGTCGGTTCCGACCTCGACTGGTTCCAGAAGCCGACCGATCCGGTCTGCCCCGCGCAGCTCGGCGCCGGCGGCATCTTCGGCAACCTGAAGAACGCGAACGGCACGCAGATGTCCACGCCCGAGCCCGCGGTCAGTGCGGACACGACGTCGGGCGGCAACGTCGTCGGATCGGCCGATGTCGGCATGGGAAGCGCGAGCTTCCTCACCCTCTACAAGGTGACGAAGAACGCCCAGGGCTACGCGTCGATCAGCGGACCGACCCCGATCACCGTGGCGTCGTACCAGATGCCGGCGAACGCGCCGCAGAGCGGTACGACACAGCTACTGGACACGATGGACACGCGACTCACGCATGCGGTAGCCGCGTACGACCCGCGTATCGGATCCACGGCCGTCTGGACCGCGCACACCGTGTTCGGTGGCGCGGGCGCCGAAGATCGCTGGTACGAGATCAACGCCGGCGGAGCCCCACAGCTCTCGCAAAGCGGACGCGTGAGCGACCCCGCTCTCTATGTCTGGAATGGAGCGATCTCGCCGGACCGCGCGTCCGACGATGCGACGGACGCGACCGCGACGACCGGCCGCAACATGGTCATGGGTTTCAATACGTCATCGCCGAACACGTTCGCGGCTCTTCAGATGGTGTCGCAACACGGCACCGGGGCGCAGTCCGGCTTCGTTCTCGTACAGCAATCGGTCGGACCCTACGTCGACTTCTCCTGCGGCTCGTCGGTACCCGACGTGTGTCGCTGGGGCGACTACGGGGGCGCCACACCTGATCCGCTGAAAGCCATGGGCGGCCAGGTCTGGCTCTCCGGCGAATGGAACAACCCGATGACCGACGGGTCGACGCCGACCTGGCAGACCTGGAACTGGTCGGCGACACCGTGAGTCCGAGCTAAGGCAGATCCTGCAGCCGCCCGCAAGCTCGATCCCACTCCGCAGCGGAGTGGGATCGGGCGGCCGACGGAGCAAGCGGGTATCGACGACACCCAGGCCGTAGAGGCGCGACCATGTGGGTGATCCGTGTCGTCCGATGACCTCGTAGCCAGCGGTCAGGCGGGTGAAGATCGACGCCTCATGTCCCGGGTGGCCGGCGGCGACGCCGATGCCCTCGGCGAGCTCTATGACCACTACGGCCGTGTCGTGTTCGGACTCATCTACCGGATGCTCGGAAGTCCCGAGTCGGCCGAGGAGGTCGCCCAGAATGCGTTCCATTCGGTCTGGCGCCAGGCAAACGCGTATCGGCCCGAGCGTGGCTCGGTACGCACCTGGCTGCTGGCGATCGCACGCAACGCGGCGATCGACTGGCGGCGTTCGAAGGGGAATCGAGTGGGCCGCGAGACCGTGATCGACGAAACGCTGATGCTCGTCGACGAGCGGCGAGTCGAGGACACGGTCATCACCAACTTGCGCGCGCAGCGCGTGCGCGCGGCGGTGGCGTCGCTACCGCCCGAGCAGCGCGAGGTGCTCAGCCTCGCGTTCTGGTCCGGTCTCTCGCAGACCGAGATCGCGAGCCGCACCGGTGCGCCTCTGGGCACGGTGAAGAGCCGGGTCCGGCTCGGTATGGCCCGACTGCGCGAGTGGCTCGGCGACGATGAGGTGCAGCGATGACCCGCCACCCGATCGACAATCTCGCCGCGCTCGCGATCGGCGCTCTCGACGCGGACGAGGCGCGCGCGGTCCGCGCGCATGTCGCGGGCTGCCAGTCCTGTGGTGCGGAGCTTCGCGCGTTGGAAGAGGCCGCGTTCGCGGTCGTGGCGACGGCGGAACGCGACGTGCCCGACGGCCTGCGCAGCAAGATCGTCGAGCGCGCGCGTCGCGAGGGCGTGCCACGCCAGGCACCTTCATCGCCTCTCTTCGACCTGTTCCGCCGGCCGGCCCCGCTCGCGATCCCGGTCGCCCTCGCGCTGCTCCTTCTGGTCTCGCTCGCCGCCTACGCCGGTGCGCGGCGAGACGCCGATCGGTACGCGAGCGCGCTCGCGGGCATCGCGGGCGCGAGGGTGGTCGCGCTCGCTCCGACCGGCGAGGTTGCCGGCGTGAGAGGTTCGCTCGTCATCCCCGCAACGGGCGCGGCGCCGTATCTCATCCTCGATCTGCCCGCGGCGCCTTCCGGAAAGACGTGGGAGGCGTGGGTGCTGCGCGCGCTCGAGTCTCCGCTTGCCGCGGGGATCACGAACGAGCGCGGCGTTACCACGCTGGTGCTGACGGCGCCCCTCGCGAGTGGCGACGGCGTCGCGGTGACACTCGAGCCGAGCGGCGGCGTCGATCGTGTGACCGGCAATCCGGTACTGGCGGGCAAGACCTAGCTAAGCCGGAGTGCGAGCGCGCCGCGCGAGCCGGACGGGCCCGCGCGGCGGTCGCGACACGAGAGGGTCAGCTAGTCGTGGCTGTGCTCGTAGCCCTCGTGGGGATGCGCGAGATACGGGAACGTGGTGAGGTACGGCAGATCGTTCGCGGTGCCGTCGGTGAGCAGCGCCGCCGCACCGTCGGCGGTGAAGCTCGGTCGCACCAGCGGAAGCGTGACTCCCGCCACAGCGCGGAGCTCGATCGCGACCACGTTGTCGGCGACGCGCCGTCCGTTCGGGAAGCCGGCGGTGTCGCCGCCGAGTAGGCCGAACGCGCTCGGAGTCGAGGCCGGCGGGATCGCGAGGTTGAGCCGGAGCATGTCGGCGACGCCTGGGCCGGTGAAGTTCTGGAAGCCCGAGATGACGCCGCTCGGGATCCCGGTGCCCAGGACGGCGACGAGGTCGTCCCGCGAGCGAGTCGACGCGGGCTGCGTCAGCAGCGCGGCGAGGTTCGGGAAGACGCCGGGGTACAAGACGGGCAGGAGGTTCTGCAGCTCGGGATCGCGGTAGTACATGAGGAAGTCCGCGTCACGACGCGGCTCGCGTCCGTTCCAGCCGTCCTTCTTCGCCATCGGGATGATCACTTCGTTGATCAGCGGATTGCCCAGGCGCGACACCTGGACCCACGACCCGGCCGACGACGAACCGCCGTCGTCGTCGTGCATCTTGCCGCGTTGGCGGCTGGCGGTCGCCCACACGCCGATCACGGACTTCGGATCCATCACGTTCAGCGGCACAGAGTTCCCGCGCGTGAGCTCGGTCTTTGGGACCTGCAGCGCGATGGTGTGGACGTTGAAGCCCTTCGTCCCGTCTTTCCCGGCCATCGCCGGCAGCGGAATGAGGTGCAGGTTTCCGAACGGGCGAAGGGCGCCGAGGTCGAAGATCGACCCGACGTCGACGAAGAAGCCTTCGTCGCGCTGGCCGGCGAAGACCATGACGCCGCTCGGCAGCGAATGGATGGCACCGTTCGCGAGCGCCGGGTAGTCGGGCGTCGAACGGGGACCGATACGCACGGGCGGACTCGCGAGGTCGGCGCCGAGCACGCGCCGCTCGCGCACGTCGTCGTCGTCTTCATCGTTATGCCCCACGACGACGCGTGTGACCGAATAGCTCTGACGCAGATTCCACGACGGGCTCGTGAGCGACGTGATCGGACCGGTGTTGTACAGGAACGTGGCCGGGTTGGTGATGCTGGTGTTGAAGCGGAACTGGTAGATCAGGTCGGCGCGAGCGTCGCCGTCGTTGTCGATCTTGATCTCGTAGAGGACGTCGTCTCCGAACTGGAAGAAGTTCGGACCGCCGGCGGGCTCCTCGAACGGGATGTAGTTCGCGATGAGTGTCACCTTCGTCGGGTCGACCGGGTCGACGAATGCGTAGACGTCGGTGTTGTCGGCTACCGGGTCTTTCGAGATCTCGGGGGCTTCACGATGCGACGACATCGCCGGCCTCCTTCGCGATCGCGACAAGGCGGGCGACGAGCGCGGCGTCGCGGCGCACGATCTCGCGTGTGCCGACCATGACGACGATCTCGCCTTTCCGCGCGTCGCTGACGTATGCCACCAGCGGCTCGGAGCTTGTCTCGATGGAGCCCCTGGCCGCCGTGCCCGACCCGGCGAGACCGCGGCTCGCGCCGACGAGGCCGATCGCGGCCGCGCCGGCCGCCGCGGATTTGAGAAGCGTGCGTCGCGAATTGCGTGTCATGCCTTCCTCCCAAGAAAACGCGATCGCGCTTGTCTGTCGGGTACCTACGAGGGCTGGCGGTCGGGTGGATCACCGTCGCGCGCGGGTTTCAGGGATCTGCGGCGAAGAGAGATCCGAGCGGGTCCTTCGCCTCGTAACGTGCGGCGAGCCCCGTCTTCTCGCGCCATCCGTGGGAACGGCTGAGAGTCGTTGCGGGGTCTGAAAGAGGAGGGACATGAATCCCAAACAATTCCTGCAGATCGGCGGCGCGATCCTCGTAGTCCTGGGAGTGGTCGGCCTGCTCCCGGTGTTCACCAAGGCGAACACGCCGTGGTTCTACCTGGACACCGCCGAGAACGTGGCGCACATCGGTCTCGGCGTCGTCGCCCTCGCGGCCTCGTTCCTACTGACGGACCCGAGCATGCAGAAGTGGCTCGTCGCCGTTGTCGGCGTCGTCGGTCTCTTCTTCGGGATCTACGGCTTCGTGGTGGCCGGGGCGCCCGAGCCGAATACGTTCGGTCTCGCGAATCTCGAAAGCCCAGCGGACAACCTGCTGCACCTCGTCGTCGGCGCGTGGGCCCTCTACGCGGCCTTCATGGGTCGGGCGAGGATGACCACCGCGTAACTGCCCCGCGTTCGCGCGCTCCCTTCGGGACCTGCGACGAGAGCGGCCGTCCCATCAGGGCCGGCCGCTCTCCCTAACCCGGTTACGTAGGACACCGATGCGCTCGATCGCCGCTTCCACGACGTCACCGTCGCGCAGGAACTCGGGTGGGGTTCGCGTGAAGCCGACGCCGCCGGGCGTGCCGGTCAGGATCACGTCGCCGGGATAGAGAGTCCGTCCGGTCGAAGCGCTCGCGATGATCTCCGGGATGGCGAAGATCAGATCGTCGGTCGACGCGTCCTGCTTCGTGACGCCGTTCACCTGCAGGTGGAGGCGCAGACCGCGCGCGTCAACGAGCTCGTCGACCGTCACGACCCAGGGGCCGAGCGGGCAGAACGTGTCGAGGCTCTTGCCGCGGTACCACTGACCGCCGTCAAGGAATTGGACGTCACGCGCGGAGACGTCGTTCGCCACCGTGTAACCGAAGATGTGACCCTGCGCGGCGCCTGGTGAAATGTTCCGCCCACGTCGGCCGATCACGACGGCGAGCTCGACCTCCCAGTCGACCTGCGACGTCACCGCCGGATCGAAGCAGACCTCCGCATCGGGCCCGGTCACGCTGCTCGCGGCTTTGCCAAAAAGGATCGGCTGCTTCGGCGGCGCGGCTTGCTTCGTGGCGCCGGTGGTCTCGGCGACGTGCATCTTGTAATTGAGCCCGAGGGCGATCAGATCCTGCCGCGGCTCGAGCGGCGCGAGCAGCTGCACGTCGTCAAGCGCGAAGGCGCGAACGCCCGGGTCGGCCAGCGCCCGTAGCCAACGCGAATGATCGGTCTGCTCGAGTAGGTGCCGCACGCTGCCGGGCGCGCCAACGACGGCTCGTGCGTCGGACACCCGCTCGCCGCGAACAACACCCCACGACGTCTCGGTGCCGGCGCGGTATGTGGCAACGCGCACGGCTACGCGGCTCCGCGGACGCGCCGCCTCCGGGTGAGCACGACCTTTCGGCGGCGGAGCTTCGCGCGCGCACGCTTGGGTATCGCCCGCGCACCGCCACGCGCGCTCGACACCTGGCTCGCGGTGCGTGCGACGGTGCGCCCGAGGGTCTCGATCGCCGCCGGCGGCATGCCCGCGCTTAGGCCGGCAAGGCTGATCGCCGCCTCCGGCCGTCCATCCGGACCGAGGATGGGACTGCCAACGCACACGACGCCTTCCGTCGTCTCCTGCTGATCGACCGCGTAGCCACGACGGCGGATCGCGGCGAGCTCGCTCTTGAGGCGCGCGAGCGTCGTGATCGTATTCTTCGTGCGCGGCGCGAGCTGTCCGGACGGTCCGTAGAGCCGGTCGATCTCGTCATCGGGGAGGTACGCGAGCATCGCTTTTCCGAGCGAGGTGCAGTACGCAGGCAGCCGGCTTCCGATGTCGGTCACCACGTGCGGCTCGATCCGACTCCGGCTCGCGTCCTGCCGCTCGATGTAGACGATGTCGCCGTGATCGAGAACGGCCATCTGGGTCGTGAAGCCGGTCCGACGCGACAGCTCGCGCATCGCGGTCCGCCCCACCTCGCGGACCGAGAATTCGTGGAGGTACGCGTTCCCGAGCTGCGCGACGCGAAAGTCGAGCCGCCAGCCGTAGCCTTCGGCGGTCGGCGCGACGAAGCCGCGCTTCTGAAGCACCCTCAGAAGATCCGCGACGCTGGTGCGCGGAGCGCCGAGCAGCTGCGAAAGCTCGCGTGCCGTGAGGCCGTTCTGGCCGCGCTCGACCAGGAACATGAGCAGATCGAGGGCCCTTCCAGCTGTGCGAGCGATCGCGCGTCCTTCACCCACGGCGCCAGACGATAGCACTCTCCGGTGACGGATATCCGTTCGACTTGACGGAATACCGTCAGCGGCACAGCATCCCCCGCGATCGTGTCGGGAGGTGCAGCGGTCGGAGACGGTGCGTTCGCCCGGTGACAAAACATCAGTGGAGAGAGAACATGAGAGGTACGTCAACGCGCTGGCTCGCCGGTCTGGCGGCTGTCGTCCTGGTCGCCGCCGCCTGCGGCGGGACGCCGGCCAGCAATCCGAGCCCAGGGGCCAAAGCCTTTATCCCGATGATCTCGAAGGGCTTCCAGCATCAGTTCTGGCAGGCGGTGAAACAGGGAGCGGAGAAGGCGGCGACGCAGTTCAACGTCACCATCAACTTCCAAGGACCTGAGAACGAGTCGCAGGTCGACAAGCAGCTGGAGATGCTGCAGACCGTGCTCAACCAGAAGCCACAGGCTCTGTGCTTCGCCGCGCTCGACAGCAAGGCAGCGATCCCGCTGCTCCAGAAGTTCAAGGACGCGAAGATCCCGGTCATCGGCTTCGACTCCGGAGTCGACAGCGACATCCCGCTCGCGACCGCGGCCACCGACAACATCGCGGCGGCCGGCGCGGCGGCGGACAAGATGGCGAGCCTCATCGGCGGGTCCGGCGAGGTCGCGATCGTCGCGCACGACCAGACCAGCCGCACCGGCATCGACCGAGTGAAGGGCTTCACCGATCAGATCAAGAACAAGTACCCGAACATCAAGATCGTCGCGACGCAGTACGGCGGCGGCGACCAACTGAAGTCGACCGACCTCACGAAGGCGATCCTGCAGGCGAACCCGAACCTCAAGGGAGTCTTCGGCGCGAACGAGGGCTCCGCGATCGGTGTCCTCAACGGCGTGAAGGAATCCGGCAAGAGCGGCAAGGTCGTCGTCATCGGCTACGACTCCGGTCAGCAGCAGCTGGACGCGATCCGAGCCGGCACCGAGGCGGGCGCGATCACTCAGGACCCGATCGGCATCGGGTTCAAGTGCGTCGAGGCCGCGGTGAACGCGATCGCGGGCAAGACACTCGCGAAGAACATCGACACCGGCTTCAAGTGGTACGACAAGACGAACATCGACAACCCGGACATCGCGGCACTGCTGTACAAGTAGCGAAGACGATCTAGCGGAAGCGGACGGGGCTGTCGCACGTCGCGACGGCCCCGTTCGTCCGTGTGGGAGGATTCACGTCGTGCCGGAGGCGGTCGGCGATCTGCTCGTCGAGATGGACGGGATCAGCAAGGACTTTCCCGGCGTCCATGCTCTCCGGGATTGCCGCTTCGACCTGCGCCGGGGCGAGATCCACGCCCTGGTAGGCGAGAACGGCGCCGGCAAGTCGACCCTGATGAAGATCCTGGCCGGGGTCTATCGGATGGACTCGGGGCGCATCCGGCTGAAAGGCGCCGATGTCGACATCACCACGCCGCGCGCCGCGCAGCAGCTCGGCATCAGCATCATCCACCAGGAGCTGAGCCTCATGCCGAACCTGACGGCGGCGCAGAACATCTTCATCGGCCGCGAGCCCCGCGGCATGCTGCCGTTCCTCCTTGACGAGCGCGCGCTCAACAAGAACGCGCAGGCGCTCTTCGACCAGCTGCACCTGAGGCTCGACCCGCAGACGAAGGTCGCCAACCTCGCCGTCGCACAGCAGCAGATGGTCGAGATCGCAAAGGCGCTCTCTCACAAGGCCGAGGTCGTGATCATGGACGAGCCGACCGCCGCCCTCACCGAAACGGAGATCGATGAGCTGTTTCGGATCATCGGCAAGCTCCGCGAGACCGGCGTCGGCGTGGTGCACATCTCGCACCGCCTCGAGGAGCTCAAGCGGATCTCCGATCGGGTCACGGTCATGCGCGACGGCCAGTACATCGCGACCGTCGAGACCAAGGACGCCTCGATCGAGCAGATCATCCGGATGATGGTGGGCCGCGCGATCTTCGAAGAGGCTCGCGAGATACACGAGGCCCACCCGGATGTCGTGCTCGACGTACGCGACCTGAGCCGCGGTCACGCGGTGCGGCACGTGAGCTTCAACCTGCACCGCGGCGAGATCCTCGGCTTCGCCGGGCTCGTGGGCGCCGGGCGGACCGAGGTCGCGAGGGCGATCTTCGGCGCGGACCGCGCCGACTCGGCCGAGATCAGCGTGAGCGGCCATGCGGCGAATATCAGGAACCCCGGCGACGAGGTCCGCCGCGGGATCGGCTACCTCTCGGAGGACCGCAAGCGATATGGCCTCGCGCTCTCGATGGACGTCGAGACGAACATCGTCCTTGCCACGTTCCGCAAGTTCCTGCGCGCCTTCGGTCGCGTCGACGTCGGCCGGACGCGATCCGCAGCGCAGCAGCGGGTCGAGCGTCTGGCGATCAAGACACCGAGCATCCGGCAGAAGGTGCGCAACCTCTCGGGTGGCAACCAGCAGAAGGTCGTCATCGCCAAGTGGCTCACCGCGGACACCGAGATCCTCATCTTCGACGAACCGACGAGAGGGATCGACGTGGGCGCGAAGAGCGAGATCTATCACCTCTTGAACGACCTCGCCA
>Ga0137371_10001983_pt1 | contig 16350 bp, 9 predicted proteins | sample SagtaG_7_FD_104919 | JGI IMG/M metagenome (GOLD analysis project Ga0137371, IMG submission 104919) | Vadose zone soil microbial communities from Sagehorn Ranch, Mendocino, California, USA - Sage1_R_40_16 metaG | ecosystem: Environmental > Terrestrial > Soil > Vadose zone | place: USA: California...
CACCGTCTGGTCCGCCGGCTTCGTGTTGATCATGGGTGCTACCGCTCCCCCATTGACCGTAAGCGTGGCGGCGTTGCTTGTCACGCTCCCCGCGGGGTTGCTAACCACCACAAGAAACTCGGCGCCGTTATCGGAAGAAGTCGTCGCGGCGGTAGTGTAGCTAGCCGAAGTCGCCCCGCTGATGGCCGTGCCATTCTTCTGCCACTGGTAACTCAACGGTGCTGTGCCTGTGGCCACCACCGTGAACGTGGCGGTCTGTCCCACCGTCACTGTCTGGTTCACTGGCTGCGTGGTGATCGAGGGTGCTGCTGCCGCCGCATTGACCATAAGCGTGACCGCGTTGCTTGTGACGCTCCCCGCAGAGTTGCTAACCACCACTTGAAACTTGGCTCCGTTATCTGACGAACTTGTGGCCGCGGTGGTGTAGCTGGCTGAAGTCGCCCCGCTGATGGCCGTGCCGTTCTCCTGCCACTGGTAACTCAACGGTGCCGTACCCGCGGCCACTACCATAAACGTGGCGGTCTGCCCGATGGTCACCGTCTGGTTCGTTGGCTGCGTGGCGATCGAGGGCATCACGGGAGGCGGATTATTTGTGGCAGCAACCTTTCCGGTGCATCCAGCATTCACAAACGCAATTGCGCAGAGCAAGCAAAGCGAAGCCACACCAACACGGTTCATAATCACGTCTCTCTTTCTTGTTTTCCCCGTCAGGCGTTAAGTTGGAATGCGGGAAGAGCCCTCGACTGCAACTGCGGGCCAAAACAGCCCGCCGTGGTTCGCCTGTTGTATAGGCCGGACTCGAAACCTTAAGCCTTGGGCATGCCAACGATCTACTGTGCAGAAGACCAAAAAATGGTGCTCGGCCTTTCTTGCCCTCAAGTACAGGTAGGGACTCGTATCGAGCGTGGCGCCCCGTCAGCGATGAGGCATTCGCCGAGGTTGCTCTTGCGTCCCCAAAAGGTGGCCGCGAGGTCCTTCCGCGGTTGTTCCCGAGTGGCTCGTCTTGTCCGTCAGGTTAGCGGATTTTCTGGTGTGAAGACCGCGGGTTGGTGCGGGGAGACCTGAAGTTGATAAAGATGCGCGTACCGGCCGTTGCGCGCCAGGAGTTCCGCGTGAGTACCTGCCTCCGCGATGCCCGCCCCGTCAAGCACGACAATGCGATCTGCAAGGCGCACGGTGCTGAGGCGGTGAGCGATGATGAGCGTAGTGCGTCCGGCTGCCGCCCGCTCCAGCGCGTTCATGACCGTGTGCTCGGCGTGGGCATCGAGACCGCTGGTGGGTTCGTCGAGAATCAAAATAGGCGCGTTGCGCAGCACGGCACGGGCGATAGCAATTCGCTGTTTCTGCCCGCCGGATAAAGTGGTTCCCCTTTCTCCCACGCGCGTATCGTAGCCCTCGGGAAGCCGACAAATGAACTCGTCCGCGTTGGCGGTCCTGGCGGCGGCCGAGATCTCCTCGTCGGTTGCGTCCGTCTGACCAAATGTGATGTTGTCCCGGATCGTACCGCTCAAAAGCAACGAGTCCTGAAGGACCAAACTGATCTGCTCGCGGACCGAGCGAAGGAAATAATTCCGAATGTCTTGTCCGTCGATCATGACCGCGCCTCCAGTCGGGTCGTAGAAGCGGGGAACTAAACTCACCAGCGTGCTTTTCCCGGCACCGGTGGCCCCGACTATGGCGAGTTTCTCTCCCGGTTTGATGGAAAGGTTGATGTTGGAAAGAACGGTTACGCCTGGCTCGTATTCAAAGCAGACGTTTCGAAATTCTATGGCTCCCTTGAATCGGGGGGCTGGCCGCGCGCGTTTGCGGTCTCTGACCTCACTGCGATGCTGCAAAACCTCGACGATGCGCTCGGCGCCTACACTGGCCTTCGTAAAGGTATTCGCCGAACGTGAAATGGACTTCATGGGAGTGTAGAAGTTATTCACATAAGCAAAGAAAATGATCACATCGCCGGTTGTGAGCTGGCCGTTAAGAACGCATCTGGCGCCGTACCACATCACCATGGTTAGCCCGATGGCTGATAAGCAATCAACGACGGGCGCGATCCGCGCCTGATACCGCACGCTCTCCAAGAAGGCCTCTAGAGTGGTTTCGCTTTGTGCCTGGAAGCGGTCGTCGATCTGGTCCTCTTGCGCCAGCCCTTGGACGATGCGAATGGAGGCTAGCGTTTCTTGCGCAAGCGCGGCCAGCAGTCCGGTGCTGGCGCGCGCTCTGCGCGTCGCGCGCTTGATGAGGAGTTTGTGACGATAAACGATCCAGAACATCAGCGGCGAAATCGAGAGGGTAGCGAAAGCGAACCTCCAGTTGACCCAGAACATCAGGACAGCCATCCCGGTCAGCAACAGCGCGTTGCTGCAGAAGGAGGTGACGCCGCTCGTAATGAAGTCTTGGATCGATTGAATGTCCGACGTCAACCGCGTTGTGAGGTCGCCCGTCCTTTGCGTGTCGTGGAAACGCAGGGACAGACGCTGCATATGGGCGAACAGGTCCCGCCGCAGGTCATAAACGAAAAGCTGGCCGACTTTACCGATTAGGCGGGTATAACAGTAAACGGTTAGACCGGTGGCGATCGCGATAAGAAGGACAGCCGCACAGGCGCCGTACAAGATTTGCATGCTTGTGAAGGGCGCGGCGTCCAGCCACTGGTGGATCAGAGGCACGCGGCTTGGTTTGTGCGAAAGCACCCGATCAATCACCACTTTGAGCGGCCAAGGACGCATGACGCCGAGTACGGCCTCGAACAGCAAGCCCAGAATGGCAAGCAAGATTTTCTTCCAGTAGCGGGGAAGAAAGCGCAGAAAGTAATGCAGGGTTTCTTTTTCGCGACTTGCAAAGTTCGTCTGACTCTGCCGCTCTTGTCGGTCTTCTGGTTTCGAACTCCGCTGGTCGGAGGGAGTCGGCGGTTTTTGCCGGGGTTCGTAACCGCGCGCAGTTCCCGCGGGCAGCCCGGGCTCCCCGGGCATCACGTCGACTGCCGAAGCCTGCATCGCATCGGTTCTTCGCGAAGGCGATGACGCCGTCGGAGCAACCTCTCCCGACCAACCTGGGTAGGCTTCGTCCAGTGCTTTTAGGAAAGCCACTTTGTAGGATCCCGCCATACTCAATTTTCCGGCTCCGCAAAGCAGCCTGCTTGCTCGAAGATCGCCTCCATTGCTTGCCTCCCGCCTTCGGTCTCTGGCATCACCCCTTCCACACGTCCAGGTTTACAAATTTGCCGTCCTCGGCGCTGTTACCACGCCAGAATCGCAGGCTCTTGCTGGCTTTGGCTAGGGAGGATCCGCCTAAACGCTATGGTGCGAAGACACCGGCCCGCGTCGCTCGACAAACAGAAAGGTGTGACCCTCTGGTCGAAACTTGACTTAGGCCTGTTAGGCCCACGGTTCCTTTTGCAAGCCTTAGGCACGGTAAAAGTTTGCTAAATCTACGGTAACAAGCCAATCCGGCTTTCGCCCGATAACCCCCGCGGGAAATCCAGCAGTAGTCGAGCGAGACCTTTGACGGCGGTCAGGACGAGCCAGTCCGGTGCTCGCCGGGAGTGAAGAAGGCGATGGTCCGGGTCATCATCGGCTCGTGCGAAAAGTGGCCGGCCGTTCGGGCCTTCCCGTATTTCACTGAATGAATCTACCTGCCGGATTTGAGGTATTTCTTGGATTGCAAACCGATTTCCTCTTTGTAGGATCAGGTTTGAGGCGAAGTACCCGCCCTCAACCCCCTGGTGGTTCTCGCCCAGGCGGCGCGATTGCCTTAATTAGCGAACCCCGTGGCGACCGACGCCCGCTGGGCAAAGACCCTGAGACTGCATGCAAGGAAGAGGAGCACACTTGGATCTCAGGAGCTGGATTCTGTCTCAAAAGCAGCTGGGACTCGAAGGGCGGAGCTGTGTCCCTTCAGCGCAGACGATTTGATTCGATATCTCGTCGGAGTTTGTCGGACAGCGGTTGCGTGAATCCGCAGCCAAATGGACATCCAAAGGTCGGATATGTCGTGAGCGCGTGGCCGCGGTTATCGGAGACTTTTATCCTGAATGAAGTGGTTGGCGTCGAGCGACTCGGAGTCCGCCTGCAGATTTTTGCTGTGAAGGACGCAAATGATAAATCCGCTCATCCCAAAGTGGCCGAGGTACGAGCACCGGTGACCTGCCTTTCGATGAAGCGCAACCACAAGGCCATTGGGCTGGCCAGTGTCCGTTTGCTCTTGCGGCAGCCTGTCAGCTTCTGCCAAACCGGACTCCGTGCCTTGCGATACCGTCGGCGGGGTGCTCTCCGATGCTTTTTTCAAGCGACTTATCTTGCGGAGATGCTCTTCCGGGAATCGTTGACTCATCTGCACGCGCACTTCGCGCATGACCCAACCCTGGTCACCATGTTTGTCCATTATCTGACGGGCATTCCCTACAGCTTCACCGCCCACGCCAAGGATATCTACGTGAAAACCTCGCCCGAGCTGCTTCGCGACGAGGCGCAAGCTGCCGAAGCCGTGGTGACCTGCACGGAGTACAACCGTCGGTATATGTCAGCGCAAATCGGCCCAGCCGGCGCTCGAAAACTACATTGCATTTATCACGGCCTTGATCTTTCACCATTTAAGTTCTCCTGCCGGCGTGCTCTTGCTTCAGAGCCAATGGTGATTCTGTCCGTGGCCAGGCTGGTCGAAAAGAAGGGGTTGCGCGACCTTATCGCGGCCGCGGACATTCTTCGGCAGCGCGATCGCCGCTTCCAAGTCGAGATTGTCGGGGACGGCCCTCTTCGGCAGAGCCTGGAAGCCCAGGTGAGGCGGCTTGCTCTGGACGACCGAGTAAAATTCTCAGGACCCTTGCCTCACGACGAGCTCTGCCGTGTTTACCAGAGAGCTTCTCTTTTTGCGCTTCCCTGTGTAGTTGCCGCCGACGGTGACCGCGACGGCATTCCTAACGTTTTGCTGGAGGCCATGGCTAGCGGGATACCGGTCGTGTCCACGCCGGTTTCGGGCATTCCTGAGGTGATCAACTCAGAAAGTGAAGGCCTCCTTGTCCCCCCGAACAACCCCGCCAGCCTTGCCGAGGCGCTCGACAGACTTCTCCACTCGGCTGAGCTGCGGGAACGACTGGCGCTCGCCGCCAGGGCCAAGATCGAAGCTTGCTTCTCAATCGAAAAGAACTCTGCGCAATTAGTGTCTCTTTTCCAACAGGACGGGGGCGGATGAAGATTCTTTATCTATGCAACGACCCGGGTATCGATCTGGCTGGAAAAAGCGGCGCGGCCATTCATATCCGCTCTTTTGTTCGCGCTCTTGCGGATCTCGGTCACGAAGTTGCTATCGTCGCTTGCGGTCTGCCGAGCGGTAAGCAAGCTCTCGAAGACAACTTGCGTGCCACGATTTTTCCGGTAGCCCTCGCTCCGTGGAATCGCGCGCTCGCTCGGGTTCTGCGAACGGCCAACCGGGCGATCGGCCGAACTCCTCGGCGCAGCCCAGATGCGGTTCGCCTCCTTCATAATCTGACGTTCTTCCTCACCGCCAGGCGGGCCGCGGCGCAACTGCGTCCGGCTTTCATTTACGAGCGTTACAGCCTCTGGGCTGTGGCGGGCCTGTGGTTGGCCAAGGAATGCTCCGTTCCCCTGGTCCTCGAGGTAAACGCGCCCTTCGCCTACGAACAGCAGCACTACCGGTCCGGTGTGACCTGCCCGCCGCTGGCCCGTTGGGTCGAAGGGATGATCTGGAGAAATGCCGATCTGGTGTTCTCTGTTTCGGAACCACTCTCGAGTCAATTGCGAGATTCCGGGGTGAGGCCCGAGCGGATTCACGTTCTGCCCAACGCCGTCAACACGGACTTGTTCCATACCGGGCTGGACGGTTCGTCGGTGAGGCAACGTCTTAACCTGCAGGGACGCTTCGTCATCAGCTTCGTCGGTACTTTCAAACGCTGGCATGGAGTGGATTTCCTGCTCTCCGCGTTTCAGGTTTTGCACCGGAGTGACCCCTCGATGCACTTACTCCTGGTGGGAGACGGGCCGTTGCGCTCCCAATTTGAGGAAGAAGTCCGGAAGATGGGGTTGCTCCAAGCAGTCACCTTCGCCGGGGCTCTCGCTCACGAAGATGTGCCTCCGTATTTGGCCGCAACAGACGTCGCCGTTGCTCCTTACCCCGCTTTGCAGGATTTCTACTTCTCTCCGTTGAAGCTCTTTGAATACATGGCTACCGGTCGCGCCGTCGTTGCAAGCCGAGTTGGACAGGTCGCAGAAGTCGTCACCGACGGTGTTACGGGTCTGCTATTTGAGCCAGGCAACGTCGCGGATCTGGTCGGTTGCATCCGGAGCCTCCGGGACAATCCCGCGCTGCGTAGAGAACTGGGGCGAAACGCCAGCGCGGCCTGCGCCAAGCGCACGTGGACCCATAACGGGGCCAAGGTTATCGATCGAGTCCGGTCGCTCTTTAAGCAAAATGCCGCCTGGCCGCGGCATGCAATCGGGTTAGGCAACTCGCACGCTGAGAATTAGGTTTTCCTCGGTCTTCGTGATGGGAGGAAGAAAGTCGGGAATGAACATCGACGACGTGCTATCGGGACGCGCGGGGTCGCAGGGTATCCGCTGGCTCTTGCTTTCCACGACAGCCAAGAAGGCGTTGGCGGATCAGTTGAGGGCACTCCTTCCGGATGGAGCAGCCGTGCGAGAGTGTCGCTTACGGGAGGTAAGGTTCAAGCCTGGGCGCAAGATCACTGCGTATTACGACGTGTCGGCGAGCCCCGTGGATTCCGCAGGGCAGCAGGTTCGCCCTGTCGCCGTAACCTGGGAACAAAATGCACACGCACCTCGGCACGAAGAGACGGCTGCTCTTGCCAGAATGCAGGCGGAAGTGGTGCGGCGCGGAGTGGCGGCGCCCTTCGAGCGACTTCTGAGGCATTCTTGCGATTGGAAAATGCGTATCTGTGTTTCGCCGCTAGACGCCCGATTCACGCAACTTGCCCGGGTTTCCGATCCGCGGCACATCCGCAACTTGCTGACAAGGACCGGGATTGCCGCGTCGCCTTCGCGGCGGAGCGGCGAGTACACCGTTACCCCTCTGAAGTACCGGCCCGGCAAGACGCACATCTTGCGCTACGACCCACTGGACCCCGGGGGCGACAGCGTTTTTGCCAAGCTCTACATCATCGAAGGCCAGGAACGCGCCTTTCGCCGCGAAGACCCGGCACGCTGTTTTCGCGTGGCGCGCAACGCGGCAGACTGGCTCGAAGAGCGTGGAGATTGTGGGCGCGCCTTGCGGCCGCTGGCCTACTTCGCTGAGGACGCGGTCGTTGTTTACCCGCAAGCGGCGGGCACGCCCCTGTCCGACTATGCCCGACGCCGGGTCGACGAGGTCGCCCCGTGGTTCGAGCGCGCCGGAGCGGTCCTCCGTAATCTGCATCAGATGCCGGTGGAGCTGCTCGGTCCTCTCGGCCCGCCACATGATTTTGCCGCGGAGATTCGGTTAATTGCGAAGAAGAGTGAGCACATCCTCGCGCTCGTTCCCGAGGTCGCGTCGGCGATTGAGGCGTTGCTCAACAGCGCGCGAGAACTCGCCGAACGGCTCCCCCAGGAGCCCCCGACCTTCACGCACGGAGACCTCAAATCCGAGCACATCTGGGTTGCGCCTGGCCGGCTCACACTGATGGATTTCGATACTTCTCATTTAGCCGACCCGGCGCTCGATTTGGGGTGTTTTTTGGCCGATTGGCAGTTTTGGAATGTCACTTGTCACGCTGGATTAGAAAAGATGCAGGAAAGTTTCCTCGCGGGTTACTCGCCCGGCGTGCCGAAAGAGCGCTTGATGCGCGCTCGTCTATACGAAGCCATCGAGTTGGTCAAATGCGCTGTTCGTCGGGTCCAACTCTTCGAGCACGATTGGGTGCACCGTACCGCCGCGCTGGTTGAACGCGCCCAGGCAGTGCTCGACCATCTTCAATTTACCTTCGGCATAGCTCGCTACGGCTGTGCCGCCACCACCGGTGAAGAACGGAGAGAACTACCATGATCCAAAGATACCTTTGCCTGCCCGTCCTCCTTACGGCCGTATTTTGCATGGGCGCGCCTGTCCGCGCACAGCAAGGCTCTCCACCCCAACACGCGCAAAACCAGCGCGCGCTGAGTACGCCGGACTCGGCTTCCCGCAGCGTCGTAGCGGGCGGAACGCCGTCGGTGCAAGAGGTGGAAGTGAGGCGCGTGCGCATCTCGAAGACGGACCGTTGCCAAGTGATCATGGAACTCGGAGGCCGGGTGCACTATCAGGCCGTCCGCCTCTCTGATCCGGATCGCATCTACTTCGACATCGAACACGCCCGATTGAGCAATGAACTCCTGGACCAGCCGATCGACGTTCCTTCCGGCAGCTGCCTGAAGGCGGTCCGCGTGGCACAAAACCGCGCGGACGTGGTGCGCGTGGTGCTGGATGTGGCCCAAGTAAAAGATTACTCCGTCTCTGAACTTGCCGATCCCGATCGCTTAGTGGTCGATCTATACGGGGCGGCCAATGGCACGGCCGCGGCTGCAAATTCCGCGACCGAAACGAGTGCGAAGACCGTGGAAGTGAGTCGCTTGCGCGTCTCGAACGCGAACAACTGCGCCCAAGTGATCATGGATCTCGGAGGCCGGGTGCAATATCAGGCCGCCCGCCTCTCTGATCCGGATCGCGTCTACTTCGACATCAAACACGCGCGATTGAGCAATGAACTCCTGCGCCAGCCGATCGACGTTCCTTCCGGCCGCTGCCTGAAGGCGGTGCGCGTGGCACAAAACCGCGCGGACGTGGTGCGCGTAGTGCTGGATGTGGCCCAACTAAAAGATTACTCCGTCTCTGAACTCGCCGTTCCCGATCGCCTGGTGGTCGACGTATACGGGTCAGCCGATAACACGGCCGCAAATGCCGCGCCGGAAACGGGCGCGAAGACCACCGCTTTGGCGCCGGGGAGCTCGGCGCCTGAGGTTCGAGGGGAAGCCTCAGCACCAAGGACAGCGCCATCGGAAACCGCGCCAAGTCCCGCCACAGGGGAAGCCTCAGCACCAAAGACAGCGCCATCGGAAACCGCGCCAAGTCCCGCCACAGCGGAAGCCTCAGCACCAAAGACAGCGCCATCGGAAACCGCGCCGGGTCCCGCCATAGCTCCGCTGCCTCCTTCCGTGAAGGCCCCGCCTTCTCCATCGCCCATGCCCACTTCGTTGGGAGTCGCCACGGCAACCGCCGTTGGGCAATCGCCATCGCCAAAAACCACGGCCGATCGCCAAGACCCCCGGCCCGCCTCAAAACTCACGGTAGCCAGCAGTCCTCAAGACACAGGGGCGGTGCGCGGAAACGTTCACGATCCCGACGGCACCGCCGTGCCGGATACCAATGTTGATCTGACCAACTCGAGCGGAGGGCAGCGCCTTAGCACGACAACCGACGAAGACGGCGTTTTTGAGTTTACGAAAGTCCCTCCGGGAAACTATGCTCTGCATGTGATCATCCCCGGCTTCGAGCCGGTCGAAAAACCGGTCGTTGTCGGATCGGAACCGCTAGCCCGCATTCGGGTAAAGCTCAAGATTGCGCAGGTTTCCGAGAAGGTGACGGTCAGTGGACAGTCGGTCGTCGTCGCGGAGGAAAATCGCAGCCAGGCTCGATTCGATGAGCACATGGTGATGAACATGCCGGTGCGCGATGCCGACCCTTTGGTTGTTCCTTCTTTGTTTCTCAACCCTGCGGTGGTCGGTTCGAGCGGACCGACTCTCATTGTGGATGGCGTGGAGACCAGTTCTCTCGATCTGCCCACTTCGAGCGTGAAAAGCGTGACCGTCGACCAGAATCCGTATTCGCCGGAATTCGGACGGCCCGGCAAGGGCCGGCTGGAAATCACTACCCGGAAAGGCGTCCACAGCCGTTACCGGGGCAACGTGCTCGCGATGTTCCGTAATTCCGCGCTGGATGCCCGTAATGCTCTGGCGGTGGAGCGGCCGGTGCAGCAGCGCGGAATCGGCGAGGTGGAATTGGATGGCCCGCTTACTGGTTCCGGACTGACGACCTTTTTCGTGGCGGGACGCTACCATCTCTTTAACAATAGTGCGGTGGTTGACGCAACCACACCGCCGGGACTGGTCGTAAACAACATTACGACGCCGGGAGGCAGCTTGATAGAGAACGTCGCGGTTCCCGAGCGCACGACCTCTTTGTTCGGCAGGGTCGACAGCCACTTCCGCCCGACTCACACGTTATCCCTTTTCTATAAGTACAAAGATAGCAAGCTGGACAACCAGGGCGTTGGCGGGCTCGATCTTCCGGATCGAGGAACGAACTTTTTTGAGCATGAGAATGAGTTTAGGGCTGTCGAAACGGCAACACCTTCGGCAAATTTTCAAAACCAGGCACGCTTTACCTACAAACAGGACCGTCAGAGTACAACCAGCGTGTCCAATGACCCTGCCGTAATTGTCCTCGGTGCCTTCAATTCCGGAGGCGCCCAAACGGACCGCCACTTGACGGAAACCATGGCCGACGCGCAGGACGTGGCCTCGCTTTTTTACGGCCGCCATAATCTGAGGTTCGGTACGGGGGTGAAACTCCGGTACTTCTCCGCCGAAGACCGCTCCAATTTTGGCGGTACCTTCACTTTTTCGAGCCTGGCAGATTTCCAGAGCACGCCATCCCCGCAGCCCTCGCAGTTCAACATGAACTTCGGCAATCCCTCGGTTGACTTCCAGGACCACCAAGTTTTTGCCTTTCTGCAGGACCAGCTACGTCTGCTGCCGAACTTGTCGGTTATGGCGGGATTGCGGTATGAGTTCCAGCCCGCTGTTTCCCACTACCAGAATCTAGCTCCGCGTCTCGCGGTGGCTTACTCCCCCGGAGGCACCAACCGCATTCTCTCGAACACCGTGTTCCGCGGGGGCTTCGGAATTTTCTACGATCGGCAGCCATACTTGATGCAGCAAGACGGCCTCCTTTATGACGGGTCGGCTATCCGCGGGATCGTTCTATCTTGCCCGTTATCCTGCCCGTCCTACCCTAACGCCTTTCTGCCTGGCAACCCGCCGGCGGCCGTGGCTACACCTAGCATCAGAACGACTGATCCCAATATCCGCTTCCCCTATCTGATGCAGGGCAGTCTGGCGATTGAGCGCAAACTCTGGCGCGGCCAGAATTATCTCACGCTGGAACTTTCGACCGTGCGTGGCCTGGACCTCTACCGCTCGCGCAACATCAATGCCCCGCTCCCCGGGACCATCAGCCCTCCCAACCCCAATTTTGTCAACATTGATCAATTCGAGGCCTCGGGCTCCTCGCGCAGCAATAGCTTGTCCATCGCCTACAAGGGGGACGTCCACAAACTGAATATCATGCTTCAATATGTCCTCTCCCGCACTCTTGACGACGTTAATGACGTCAAGAACGGCTTTCTTTATACGCCGGCCAATAATTACAATCCGCACGGCGACTGGGGCCGCTCGGATCTCGACCGCAGGCATCGCTTCAATGCGGTTTTCCTCTATCCATTGCGGTTCGGCTTTCATGTGTCGGGAATCGTCAATGTCTGGTCGGGCCTCCCCTACAACATCACCACGGGCAAGGACGACAATTACGATACCGTCTTTAATGATCGCCCCCTGGGCCTTTGGCGCAATGCCGGGCGCGCGGCGGGCTACACCGACGTGGACTTGCGTCTGACCAAACGCTGGCGGGTCACGCACAGCGAGCATGCGCACTTTGTCGAAGCTGCGGTGGACGTCTTCAATATCTTCAACCACACAAATTTTGGAAGCTACAACGGTGTACTCTCCTCGCCGACGTTTGGCCAACCCTACACCGCCAACTCCGCCCGGCAGCTCCAGGTTTCTGTGCGTTATCACTTCTGAACTCTAAAACAAAGGCAGAGGGGGCACCCAAATGCGTGACCAACGAAAGAGCGTGCTGCTGACCGGCGGAGCCGGATTCATCGGATCCCATCTTGCCGAGGCCTTGCTGCGTCGCGGCTCTCGGCTAGCCATCGTGGACAATTTTGATCCCTTCTACGACTACCATTTGAAGAAAGCCAACCTCGAAGCCAGCGCCCGCGTTGGCAGCTACGAGTTTTATGCCGTCGATATTTGCAATAAAGCGCAGCTTTCTCAGATCATGACAGTCCATCGTCCTGAGGTGGTCATTCATCTGGCCGCGTGCGTGGGTGTGCGTCCCTCCATCCGCCAGCCCCACTGGTACGAACAGGTAAACGTGGCTGGCACTTTGAACCTGCTGGAGCTCTGCCGCGAGTTTCATGTGGACAAGTTCATCTTTGGTTCCTCCAGTTCTGTCTATGGCGCCACCGACCGTGCGCCTTTTTCCGAAAAGCAATCGGAATTACGTCCGCTCTCTCCCTATGCGGCCACGAAACTGGCCGGTGAGATGATGGCTTACACCTACGCGCAGTTGTTCAGACTGCAGGTAATCTGCCTGCGCTTCTTCACCGTGTACGGTCCACGGCAGCGCCCAGACCTCGCCATCCGCAAGTTCACAGCGTTGATCGAGGAAGGCAAGCCGCTCCCTATTTTTGGAGATGGTTCGACGGCTCGTGACTATACCCATGTGAGTGATATTGTGGCCGGAATACTGGCTAGCCTTGATTACAGCTTCAAGGTTCCCTCGGACTGTGCCCCCTTTGAGGTCTTTAATCTCGGCAATTCGCATGCGGTCAAGCTCACTGAGCTTATCGAATTGCTAGAGACGGTAACCGGACACAAGGCCATCTGCGAATGGCGCCCCCCGCAGCCTGGCGATTCACCAGTGACCTAGGCACATATATCTAAAGCGAGCCGCCTGCTCGGGTACCGCCCGGCCACATCCCTCGAAGAGGGGCTTGCAAGTTTTGTGAACTGGTACCGGGACGTGGCACCAGTGTGGGCGCTCACCGCAGACACGGCTGTGGACGGTGTGCGAAATGTATCGGGCTAGATTTCACCGGTCGGCCCGGTGAGTTCATCTGGCAGTCCGGGATGGACTGCAAAGCGCCTGAAGAGTGCATGATTTTGCGTTAGAGGCTATGAGCGAAGGGAGACGTCATGCGAATCGCTTACTATGTTCCCCGTGCAACCTACCTTGAGAGTTGTCCCGGCGGTGAAAAACACACCTCGGGGAGTGGCATGTTCATTACCAACGTGTTGACCGGTCTCAGAGACCGCGGGCATGAGGTGAAAATTATTTCTCGGTTGGACGTGCGTGGCTTCTGGCGTGGCCAGCTCCCCGCGCGTCGTCTCCTCGCCGAGGCGGCTTTGGTGCGCGGGGAAGTTAAGAGATTCTCGCCAGACGCCTGGCTTGTCTACGCCTCTTCGGTTCAGTATCCCGACCTGTTCGGCTGGTGGCAGCATCCCAAAAGGTACGTACTCCTCGGTTGCGAAGGATCAGGCGAGCAAAGAGTCGAGGCGTTGCCCAAACCGTGGCGACACCTGTACACCTTTGCGTTCCGGAAGTCGTTACAGCGAGCGCACAAGGTCGTCGCGGTCCGAGCAATGGGGGAACTCGGAGGAGCGATGCAACATCTCCGCAGTTGGGGGGTTCCTGAAGAAAGAATCTGCTTCCTTCCGCTCGCGGTAAAAACTTGGACGCGCCTGCCCAGCCGCGAGGAAGCACGCCGCGTGCTCGGGCTGCCGCAGGACGGGCCGATCGTCCTGTGCGTGAGCCGCTTTTCGGTTCGAAAACACAAGGATGACCCGCGACCCGGAAAAGCGGAGTCGGTCCTCGACTTGATGCGTGCCTTCGCGGCGCTTCCTCGAAACGCTCTCCTGCTGCTGGTTGGTGACGGCGACGGCCGCGCGCAAATAGAAAACGAAGCGGCAAGGCTCCATCTTGGGGAACGCGTCCACCTGGCCGGCGAAGTGCAGCACAGCGAGATCAGCTGGTACTACGCTGCTTGCGATTTCTTTGCCATCCCGGAGAAGGCCGAAAGTAACCGTCCCTATCAGGCATTACTCGAGGCTCAGGCGGCTGGTCGGGCCGTGATCACCATGGATACGGATCTGGCCCAGATAACCACGGAAGCCGGCCGCTCGGGTCTGCTCGCAAAAGACTCCGAGGAGTTCCAAACTCACCTGCGCGCACTCGCCAAGGACCGGAGCAGGTGCGACGAGATGGGTCGGGCAGCGGCTGCCTTTGTGGCGCGCTCCTACTCCATCGAGGTCCGTGCCGCTCAAATCGAGCAATTACTCCTCGGTTCCGCGGAAGCTGCAAATGTCAGGTATCCTCTTCCCGCTCATCAGAGCGGCGTTTTCTCCGCTCAGGAGATGCTTACGAAGAACCCGCACTAGAGCCAGGCCAAACCGTGAATGGATCGTCCCGCCTTGCGCGAGGGGAGCAACATGTCGGAACCGATGGGCAACTCCGGGAATTCGCAACTCTTCACTCCCGCGGTTCGCGGCGATTCGCCTGATGCGATCCCCCGGCTCGCCGAGCTGGATGGCTCTACGTTGGCCGAACAAATCGGCGGGCTTCCCACCTCTCGGTGGCCCTGGGGTACCCCCCGAGAGGTTCGCATCCAATTGCTGGCCTCGCACCCGGAGCCGCACTGCACTTTCGAGATCGGCGTCCGCGCTCGCGACGGGTGGCATCGCCTGATCGGCAAAGCCTACGCGACCGATCATCACTACGTGTATCAAGTCATGGAGAGACTGAGGTATGCAGGTCTTGGCCCGGAAGACGAATTCTCGACCCCACGAGCGATTGCTTATCTGCCGTCCTTGCGTCTGCTCTTGCAGGAAAAGGTCGAGGGAACATCAGCGAAGGACATTTTCAAACTCGGGGATGACCGCCCATGCCGATCGGCGGCAGATCGATGCGGGCGATGGTTAGGCCGCTTCCAAACCTTAGCCCCGACCTCCGGTCGAACCTCGGGGATCGCGAGGTTTCTTACGAGCGCGGAACGTAAATGCCTACTGCTCTCCGAGGCAGACCGTGCTTGGATGGTCAGAACCGAGCAACTGCTCGAACGCTTGAAAGCCGCCGCACCATTTCTTGACCCTCGTCTTGCGTGCGCTGGTCACGGCGACTTTTGCGAACACCAGATTATTCTCACCGAGGGACAAACGGTGGTCTTTGATTGGGACCTCTATGACATCGCCCATCCCGCGCGCGACGTTGCAAAATTTATGGTCAGCCTCGAGCGGCTGGCGATGAAGTGCCTTGGCTCGGTCCGCGCCCTGGACACTGCCGCCGAGGTGTTTCTTCGGGCTTACCTGAGCTCCGGCGGCCATCCGGAGGTTCCCGCCGCCCTCCCGTTCTACAAGGCGGTCTTGTGGCTAAAGGGACGCACCAAGGCAATTCGGACCAGGGCCGCCGGGTGGCGCGAGCAGGCCGAGATCATGTTCAGTGAAAGCTTGAGAAACATTGCTAACGGTCTTCCTCAAAGAGGTGCGGCAAGAGAAGTTTCACCTTAAACGAAGTTCGCGACCGAAGGGACTCGAGAAAACGGATCACTCGTTCAACGGCGTTTCTGATCGGGTTCGAAGGCTCTAAGGTCAGGAGGCCCGCACCCTCACGGGCCACGACAACGGCCCGGTTTTCCTTTGAGACCGGGTCAAGCGGCTGCTCCAAGATCAGCTCGAGCTTCCGTTGTCGAGCAGGCCAAAGCTGTCCAATGGACGGTGCAGATCGCTTAACGTAAGTACTTGTTCTTAACTGCGGAACCCGTCTGAAAGGCTGTGGGCGCCGAGAATCGCCGCGTGCGCAAAACGAGCGCGCGTTGGAGATCGTCTATGAGAGCCTCAGCACGGTCAACGATGCCCTCAACACGGGACGCCCAGTCGTTCTCGAAAAGCGGTACGCGGCGCACAGCACATTTGAGCAACTCGACGGCCTCACATAGCCGGGCGCGGATCGATAAATCTTTCGGCGCACTGGCGGCGTACCCGGCAAAGAAACTCTGGTACATCCCCTCTACTTGGGCCTGATCCCAGGCGGCCTGCTGGAACTGCCAATCGGCCAGGAAATATCCTATATCGAGGGCCGGGTCGCCCGGGCGCGCGCTGTCGAAATCCATCACGGTAAGCACGTCGGTCGCAACCCAGATGTGTTCAGATTTGAGGTCACCGTGTGTGAAGGTTGCTGGTTCCCGGGGCAGGCGGTCGTACAATTCCCGCACACGGTCGAAGAGAGCCTCAATCGCCGATCCGACATGCGGCAGAAGAACCGCGACAGGATGGCTTTTCCGCACAATCGACTGAATCTCTGCCGAAAGGTCATGGGACTCAGGTCGGCCAGCGAGCGCCACGGGGAGGCGATGCAAAGTGCGGAGCGCTGCCCCGGCACGGCGCAGCCACCGCGCGCTGTCCAGGTCAAGGCGCCGCGCGTAGGCGGATAGGGGCACACCGCAAAGTTTTGGGTAAAGGATAACCGCATCCTCAGCCA
>Ga0137371_10001987_pt1 | contig 16334 bp, 19 predicted proteins | sample SagtaG_7_FD_104919 | JGI IMG/M metagenome (GOLD analysis project Ga0137371, IMG submission 104919) | Vadose zone soil microbial communities from Sagehorn Ranch, Mendocino, California, USA - Sage1_R_40_16 metaG | ecosystem: Environmental > Terrestrial > Soil > Vadose zone | place: USA...
GCGCGCGCCATGCAGCTTTGCCATGTCCGTTGGGTGGCGCTCTTGATTCGAGGCGATGAAGGTGCCCACATCAGCAACCGTGCCATAGTCGCCAAAGATTTTGAGAATGGTATTGATAAAGGTCGATTTGCCATTTGCCCCGGTGCCATAGGCGAAGATGAAAACATGCTCATCTGTGGCGCCGGTACAGCAATAGCCCATAAAGCGCTGCAAAAAGGTTTGCAGCTCTACATTACTTGCCGTGACTGCGGCCACCATTTGAGCGGTAACGGCTGGCGGCTTTCCGTTTCCATAGGTCTCGGCATCGGCGCGACAACTCTCGCGTGCCAGATCAAAGGCGAGAAAGGTCGGCTCAGGACGCCACCGCATTCCATCCCACTTGAACCATTGTGCTTTCGTTGCGACATAGCGCAAATCGTTTTCGTGTCGCTCTGAGAAGCGGAGCGCGAGCGCATCTTCGGTAAGCGGGTCGCCCTCGCCATCACCGGGTTTCGGAAAGCGAATGACCTTTTTCTTTGCGCGCACGTCCTGCATTATCTCGCTGGTTGATTTCTCGTCCGTCATTCAAATCGTCCTTTGTGCGAATTAGGACTTTCACTTCTTCAATCGTCCATGCATGGGCAATAAGCCGGCGCAATCGGTCACCCACTTCGGCAAGCTGCCGATCATTGAGCTGCGATAATCGTCGTCGGGTGTCTGGCTTTCGGAGCGCTTTAACGCCCCGCTCTCGTAAGCTGTACATCAATGCCTCGACTGTCGGCTGCGATACGCCCCTGTTTTCTTCGTTTAACGAACGCCGTTCCTGTACTCGCTTCCTGGCTTCGGCGCAGCCGCCGTCAGGCCAGTCGCATTGTGCGGTCATGGCGCCGACCCTCTCATTTCAGCTCCATGATCTTTGCCGCCGCCTCGCGTTGCGTCGGGAACAAACCCAAAGATCTCTCGTCAGCGGTGACGGCCTCATAACCGAGCTTGCCGCGCCTCAAAATGAACCCAATGCATTCGCGGCCATCGGTGACATAGGCCAGCGGCGCGGCCGCGGTCATGATGCCGCCGGCTCTTCAAGTCCGAGCTTCTGCTTCAACCAGCTCGTCGGTACCTTCAGCAGCCGCCCAAACCGCAGGGTACGAATCTCGCCCCGTCCGGCGGCTGCATAGGCGGCGTTTCGCTTCAAATTGAGTGCCGTTGCCGCTTCGGGCCACAGCCTTACGGCCGTGTTCTCGTCCAATAGCTTCTTGATGTCGCGCATTGCCTTTCCCTCAAAATGGAGCGGTACAAATCAGTGCCCCGCCCCAGATATGGGTGGTGCCGAAGAGTTACGCAAGTACTTTTGTGTACCCAACTGGCACTTTTTAGTTCCCATTAGGGGCGGGTTGTGCTACACCGTTATCTGGCGGCTTCTTGTGGAGGAAATAGTGTCGCCGTTTCCACACAACGTGCTTTTGGACGGCTTGGGAGCAATCAGAATGCCGAGAAAAGACAACGTGCCGCATTTGCGGCTGCGGCTTGAGCCGGCGCTCCTAGCCCGATTGGAGAAATCGAGGGCCAAGACCGGCCGGACTTTAACAGGTGAAATCGCTGATAGGCTGGAGAATTCATTTCGAAAACAGGACAACGAAGACCTCATTGAGACAGCGATGCGCCGGGTGATGGGTGCAATCATTGAGGTAGTAAACGTAGAGAGGGAACGGGCCGCTGAGGACGCGGATCTGCTGGGCGTAGGCTGGGCCGGCGAGCTCTCTCCCGAACAGCGCAGGAACGTTGAGAAATTCATTCTGGACCAACTGAGAAAGGGAAAAAAATGAAGGGCCACATCCGCGAGCGGTCGCCCGGCCATTGGGCCATCGTGATCGACGTGCGCGAGCCGCAAACCGGCAAGCGCAAGCGACGTTGGCACAGCTTCAAGGGGACGAAGCGCGAGGCTCAAATTGAGTGCGCCCGACTGCTCACCGAGATAAAGAACGGCACGAGCGTCGATCCCTCGCGCATGACAGTCGCGGGCTTCTTCGAACGCTGGATCGAGCACATGGAAGGCCAAGTCTCCCCCCGCTCGCACGAGCGGTACGCGGAGCTGTGCCGCAAGAACCTTGCGCCGCTTTTGGGCGGCCTGATGCTCACGAAATTACAGCCAGCCTACATCTCCCAGGCGTACGCCAAAGCGCTTGCCAGCGGCCGCAGGGATGGCGCTGGTGGGCTGTCCGCGCGCACGGTCACTCACATGCATAGGGTGCTGCGGGAAGCGCTACAGCAGGCCGTCGTCTGGCAACTCCTGGGGCGCAATCCGGCCGATGCCGTCAAACCGCCCAAGGTCGAACGCAAGCCGATGAAGACCTACGACTTGCCGCAGACTGCCGAATTGCTTGCCGCGATGCGCGGAACCCGTTTCTTTATCCCGGTCGTTTTGGCGGTCCTGTGCGGGCTGCGTCGCGGCGAAATAGCGGCTCTACGCTGGGGCCAAGTCGATCTCGAAAAAGGCCAGCTAGCCGTCATCCAGAGCGCCGAACAGACCAAAACGGGCGTGCGCTATAAAGAGCCTAAGACTGGTCGGACCCGAACAATCGCCCTCTCAGCAATAGTAATCGAGGAATTACGCGCACACAGAATCAAGCAGGCGCAAGAGCTTTTGCGCTTGGGCCTACGCGCCACCGACACAACTTTTGTCTGCGCCCGCGAAGACGGCCACGCTTTGCAGCCCGATACCTTCACCCAGGACTGGGATCGCAAGCTTGCCAAGACCGCCCTGCCCCGCATCCGGTTCCATGACCTACGCCACGCCCATGCCACACATCTGCTCTCAAGCGGCGTTCATCCCAAGGTGGCGAGCGAGCGGCTTGGCCATAGCAAAATCGGGATCACGCTTGATCTCTACAGTCACGTTCTTCCGGGGATGCAGGAAGACGCGGTCGCTCGCGTTGACGACGCATTGCGCGCTGCCATAAACAAGCGCCCAAAGGACGTTGGGTAGCAAAGCGGTAGCAAATTGGCTCTACCGCCCCGATGAGAACAAAAAGTTCACAAGGTGTTCAAAGGCTTGCCGGGTTAGCTCAGCGGTAGAGCAGCGGTTTTGTAAACCGTTGGTCGGGAGTTCAAATCTCTCACCCGGCACCAAGAGAACACAAAGGCTTAGACCATATTTGAGCCAGGCAATCTTCCCCGAAATGACTGTGGGAAGCGCATGGGAATGTCTGGAACCCGACCTACGTCTGCGCGTTAGGTAATCGGCGCGGACCGGGAGGAGGGACGAGAGTGGCTCGCCCCTTGCCGCCATCTTGCTGCGGCGAGAGGATTTAACTTCTCGCTTCGGCAATTCAGTTCGAGTGGTAGTCGGTGATCGGCTTGTCTGGGGCGGCCCTCAACTCGAAGGGAGGGCGCCCCCATGTCCGTGGCTCGAACAGCCGACCGTATCGATTACTGGATTCGTCGGTGTGTCCACGCAACCGATTTTTCCCCAGCTGAACTCTGCCCTGCACCCCCATGCCAATCGCCGATCGAGGGCCAATGGTGCTCCTCAAGGCAAGTTGATTCCCGCTCCCGATAGAAGCGTTGGGCTGTCGATTGGGCACTACCTCAGGGTCCAGTACGACGCTCTAGCCAGAAATAGCGACCCGCAGCGATACGGTCCGACACACGTGTGCGTATGTCATTGAATCCAAAGAACAAGGCGGCGTGTCATGTATGTACAAAAGCGGCATTGGCTCGATTACGATCCGGTAGCAGTCGCGGTGCTGGTGATTGGACTCGGAATGATCGAACTGCTCGCAATGATCATTTGACCCCGATCGGATCAAACACACTGGGCAGAGGAACCTCTCGCGCCACCAACGAGGGGTTCTCCACCACGTGGCTATAAACCGTTGGTCGGGAGTTCAAATCTCTCACCCGACACCCATGGTTCGATCGAAATTATCCCTTGTTCATAAGAGGTTAGCTGATAGGCCTTCGGTGCACGTACCGGCCGCAGGTCCAGATCACGCTTTGCTGCCCGATGCTGCGCGAAAAAGAAGAACCCCGCCGAAGCGGGGTTAGATTTCGTTCGATCAGCGTATTCCGGACCGCCTTCGGGCTGAATTGGTTGAGGCGTCCGGATCGCCTTGAGCATGATCCTTTCACATCGGCTCTCGTTGGGCTGTGATGGCCGTCACAGATTTGCGCATTTCCGGGCGGCGGCCGATCGTGTCTCGTGGCCTGCGCTCAGCCCACCGGAGCAATGGCAGCCGAGGGCGACCCATGTTGTCGGACGGCGAGCGCCGGTTCTTGGCGCATCAACGCATCGCGCATCTCGCCACCGCCGATCGGCGCGCGGTTCCCCATGTGGTCCCGGTCTGCTTCGCGATCTTGGAGCGCACGCTCTACATCACCATCGACGAAAAGCCGAAGCGACGTCCCGGCGCGGCGCTCAAGCGCCTGCGGAATATTGCCGAGAACTCCGCGGTCGCGGTGATCGTCGACCGCTACGACGAGGATTGGGCGCGGCTCGGCTGGGTGATGCTGCGCGGGCACGCTGAAATTTTGCGCGACGGGAAAGAACACGGCGAGGCGCAGACGCTCCTGCGCTCCCGCTACCCGCAGCTCGGCGCCATGCAGATTGCAAAATATCCGGTCATCGCCGTTCGCATCGAGCGAACGACAAGCTGGGGCGATCTGTCCGTGGGCGCGGCAAGCTAGCGCGGATCCCGTTCGAGTCGACGCACTCTTCCGCTCATTCCCGCGCATAGCGCGTCGTTAAGGGCGTTCACGCCCGTCTTCGACGGGCTATGGACGCGCGTAAACGCGCTTATGCTGGGAATCCAGAGCCTGGGTCCCCGCTTTCGCGGGGACGAGCGGATATTGCAAGTATTCCGCGGTGTCCGGCACGACATGGAAGACGGACGCATGCTATACGTTCGCATCCGCCTGGAATTGCATCGACCGTCCGCGCCGCCGCGGGCATGACGCGCTGAATGGGTGGGGAATGCTGGTTGGCGCCTTCCATTTTCCGACCGACTACGGCATCGAGATCGGCGAATTGGCGCGCGCGCTCGAGGAGCGCGGCTTCGAATCGCTGTTCGTGTGCGAGCACACGCATATCCCGGTGAGCCGGCGCTCGCCCTATCCCGGCGGCGGCGAGCTGCCCAGGCGCTATTCGCACACCCACGATCCGTTCGTCGCGCTGTCGTTCGCCGCGGCGGCGACGCGCACGCTCAAGCTCGGCACCGGCATCGCCCTCATTCCGCAGCGCGATCCGATCATCACCGCCAAGGCGGTGGCGAGCCTCGACCAGCTCTCGGGCGGCCGCTTCATGTTCGCGATGGGCGGCGGGTGGAACGCCGAGGAAATGGAGAACCACGGCGCCCGCTACGAGACGCGTTTCAAGCTGCTGCGCGAACGCGTGCTGGCGATGAAGGCGCTTTGGACGCAGGAGCAGGCCGAGTTTCACGGCCGGTTCGTCAATTTCGATCCGGTCTGGCTCTATCCCAAGCCGAAGCAGAGGCCGCATCCGCCCATCTTCCTCGGCGGCGAGAGCGACCACACCGTGCGCCGGGTGGTCGAGTTCTGCGACGGCTGGTTCCCGCGTCCGCGCGGCGGCTGGGAGCCCAAGGCCGCGGCGGCGCGGCTGCGCCAAGCCGCCATCGCGGCCGGACGCGATCCCGCGACGCTCTCGATCACGGTGTTCAACGCGCCGGCCGATCAGGCGGCGCTCGCGCCCTATCGCGAGGCCGGAATCGCGCGCGTGCTGCTCGAAGTGCCCGATGCGAGCCGCGACGAGGTGCTGCGCCGGCTCGATAAGAGCGCGCCGCTCGCGGCGGACAATCGGTGATCTCGTGAAATTGCCTGTGGCGGCGCTATTCGGCTTCTAGAAGTGTCGCCCGAAAGTCTCGAGCGATCCGCTGCAATGGGCAGGCGGGTCTCGTGGTTTCGCAGCGCTCAGCGGCATCACCAGGTCCCGAACCAGTGGGCGATGTCGTAGGACAGCGCGCCGAGGACGCAAATCGCAAGTCCGCTCCATAGAATGCCCAACAGCAGCGCGGTGTTCGCGCGCTCCACAAATCGCTTACTCAGGAGATGGGCCATGATAGCCTCCATCTATGAATGCCCAGAATAGCGATAGCGCGGGCGGCCTGAATGTGAGGGCGGTCACACAAGTGCGCATTTTGCACGCGGAGGTTTCCGTGCCTTGCGCACGATTCCGCGCTCCCCTGTGACTACATTTTAACTACACTATTGACTACGTAACGTGGCTGTGCTAGAGGCAGTCGCAAATGCGTCGCGGCAACGCGACGTACGCTGTTTGAAATCGTGAGAAACGACCGCGAGCGCGGTCGGCCGGCCTCATCCTGAGGAGCACGCGGGCTCAGTGGTCCTGCAAAGTCGAACGAGCGTGCGCGCGTCTCGAAGGATGAGGAAGAGCACGACGGCCGCGATTTTGGCCAAACGAAGCCAACCGTCGCGCCCGGTCGCCCCGGTTCAGCCTTGGCAGGACCAACCTGCGGCTGTAGGAAACGATCGCCGGCGGCGTTCCATTGTTTCCGATTGTTATTTACAATGAATAGCGCAACCCCAACGTGTCGCTACTGTTTCGGGATGCCGGCGCGCTCGATCACCGCCGCCCATTTGCCGATGTCGCCGGCGAGCCGAGCCTTCAATTCCTCGGGCGTGCTGGCCCTGGCTTCGATGCCAAGTTCGGCGTAGCGCTGCTTCACCTCGGGCGTCGCCACGATCTCGCGGATCGTCTTGTTCAAGAGCGCGATGACGTCCGCGGGGGTGCCGTGCGGAGCAAACACCCCGTTCCACGACACCACCTCGTATCCGGGAACGCCCGCCTCCGCGACCGTCGGCACGTCGGTAGAGAACGGCGAGCGCGCCTTGCCGGTGGTGGCAACGGCGCGGATCTTCTTGTCCACCAGGGTCGCTTTCATCGGCGCATAGAAATCGACCATGAGCTGCACGTCGTTGCGCATGAGGGCGACGATGACGTCGGGCGTGCCGCGGTAGGGAATGATCTGGAAGTTGAGCCCGGCCGAGGCTTTGAGCAGCTCGGCCGCAAGATTCTGCGTGCCGCCGACATTGATGGTGCCGACATTGAGCGTGCCGGGCTGCGCGCGTGCGCCCTTGATGAAGTCGTCGAGCGTCTTGAGCTCGGACTCCATGTTGGTGGCGAAGACCAGGTCGAACGCGCCGATGGTCGAGATGGTCGCGAAGTCCTTGACCGGATCGAACGGCAGCGCCTTGTAGATGGCGGCGCTGATCGAGGTGCCGTTGGTGACGAGGCCGATCGTATAGCCGTCGGGCGCTTGTGAGAGCACCGCGCGCGCCGCCGCGATGCCGCCAGGTCCGGGTTGATTTTCCACCACGAAGCGTTGCCCGAGCTTGTCGCCGAGCTTCTCCGCCGCGAGGCGGGCGGTGATGTCGGCGACGCCGGCGGGGGCGAACGGCAGCACGAACCGAACCGGACGGTTGGGATAATTCTGCTGCGCGCGCGCAGATATCGGAAACATCCCGGCGGCTGCAGTCGAAGCGGCGAGCGCCGTCGAAAACGCCCGTCGCGTGATGCGGTTCTCGGTCATATGGGCCTTCCCTGTTCGCTGCGCCGCCGGAGCGCGCATCCACATTCATCGTTGCGGTGAAGCACGCCGCTGCGCTCCATGCAACACCCGCGCCGGACGAACTTTTGCCGGCGACTGCGACGAAACTTCACACCTTCTCCTCGATCACACTGGCGCGCACGTCGTCCTCGATCAGCCGCCAGATGTGATCCACATAGCGCACGAATTCGGCCGTGCGCTTGATCGCGAGCGCGCGCGGACGCGGCAGCGCGATCACGACATTCTCCCGCAGCCGGCCCGGCCGGCGCGCGAACACGAGCACGCGGTCGGCCAGGAACACCGCCTCGTCGATCTGGTGCGTCACGAACAAGACGGTCTTGCGCCCCTCCTCCCAGATGCGCATCAGCTCCGTCTGCATGATCTCGCGGGTCTGCGCGTCGAGCGAGGAGAACGGCTCGTCCATCAGCAGGACTTGCGGGTCGATCGCGAGCGCGCGGGCGAGATTGACGCGCTGGCGCATGCCTCCCGACAGCTGGCGCGGATGGTAGTGCTCGAATCCCTCGAGGCCGACGAGCTTCAAGAGCTCCATCGTGCGCTGCCGTTCGGCCGGCCCGACTCGGCCCGCGACCTCGCGCCCGATGATCGCGTTGGCGAACACCGTGCGCCACGGCAAGAGATTGTCGTTCTGGAACACGAAGCCGCGGTCGCCGCCCGGGCCGCGCACCGCGCGTCCGTCGAGCGCCACCTCGCCCGAGCTTGCCGGTTCGAGCCCGGCGACGATGCGCAGAAACGTGGTCTTGCCGCAGCCCGAGGGGCCGACAACCGCGATGAACTCGCCGCGCCCGACCGCGAGACTGATGTCTTGCAACGCCTGCAATTCGCCGAACGTCTTGCCGAGATGGGAGATTTGCAGCTTGTGCGCCATCGTGCCTCTAGTCCTTGGTCCAGGGCACGAGCCGATTTTCGAGCCAACCGAAACCCGCCGTCAGCGCGATCCCGGCGGCCGCGAGCACGACGACGCCGGCAAACAGCTCCGGCATGTTGAAGGCGTCGGCCGACTGCGCGATCAAGCGCCCGAGTCCCGCGCGCGAGCCGAACAGCTCCGCCACCACCACCCCGATCAGGCCGCGTCCGATCCCGAGCTTGAGCCCGGCGAGGATGAAAGGCGCGGCGGACGGCAGCGATACCTTGAAGAAAATCTGCCGCGGCGACGCGCCGAACGAGCGCAGCATCTCGATGAGCCGCTCGCTGGTGGTGCGCAGGCCGGCCTCGGTGTTGATGGTCACCGGAAACAGCACCAGGAAGATGACCACCAGCACCTTCGACCAGATGCCGATCCCGAGCCAGAGAATGAACAACGGGGCGAGCGCAATGGTCGGCGTGGCATAGAGGCCCGAGATCCAGGGCTGCAACACGCGCTTCATGGTGGCGCTCTCGGCCATGGCAAAGCCGATGACCACGCCCAATACGCTCGCGATCGCGTAACCGAGCGCGAACTCGATCGCGCTGATCGACATGTGCCGCCACAGCTCGCCGCTTTTCGCGAGCGCCGCAATCGCCGCGAAGATCTGCGAGGGAGCGGCGAGAAAGAGCGCGTTGGCGACGAGAAAGCGGCTCACCAGCTCCCACAGCAGCAGTCCGCCCAGGACCGAAGCAGCACCCGCCAGGTAGAGGCGCGGCAACCGGATCCCCGAGCCCAGGCGCGATTGCGCTCCCTGCTGCACCGCCTCCGCCTCGCCGCCACTCACCTGACGCACATTCCTTCGCGTTTGCTCTACAACGGCGCTGCGATCTCGGTGCGCTCCCCTCCCCCTTGTGGGGAGGGGCTGGAGGTGGGGGTCGTTGTGTGAGGCAATGGCCGTGCATCACCGCGCCACCCCCCTCCCCAACCCGGGGAGGGAGTAGACCGAGTACGCCGCCTACATTGATCCCGCTTCACGGGAACGCGCTCCATCTCAATCCGTCAGCTGGGTCACACCCGGCAGCACGAAGCGCTCGATGTTGATCGAGCCTTCAACGTCACCGAGGCCTTTGAGCGCGTTGAGCAGCGCGCCCATCTTCGTCTTCGAGAGCTTGCCCGCGGTTTCGAAGAATTCGTTCTTGTGCAGGAAATCGTAGGACTTCGCGACGTCTTCCTGCTTGAGCTTGCTTGCCTCGACCATAATCTTGATGGCCTCGGCGCGGTTTGCCGGGTCGGAGAACCAGGTCATGCTCTTGGCGTTGACCGACAGCACCTTGGCGAGCGTCACCTTGTGCGCGGATGCCCAGGCGCGGCCAACCACCGTGCCGGTGAACGGCAGCTCCTTGGCGTAGTCGACGGTGAGGCCGAGATTGGTGAAGCCCGCGGACTCGGCGTAGAAATTGAACGGGGGAAGCAGGATCGCGGCATCGACCGCGCCCGATTGCAGCGCCGAGAACCGCGCCGAGGTCGCGCCCGCGAACACCGTGTCGTACTCACCGGCTTTGAGCCCGTTCGGCTCCGCCATCCGCTCGAGATAGATGCGCGTGATATCCTTCGGGCCGCCGATGGAGATGGTCTTGCCCTTGAGGTCCGCCCAACGCTTGATGTCGGGTTTGGCCAGCAGCGCATAGGGCGGAGCCTGCATCTCGATCCGCACGATGGCGATGGGTGCGCCCTTGTCGATGGCGCGGATCGGATCCGCAAGCCCCGTCGACAAGGCGAGATCGATCGAGCCGGCGGTGAGCTGTTGCACCAGCGCCGCGCTCGACTGGATGAAGACGAGGTCGAGCTTCACGTCCTCGGCGGCGAAGTATCCCTTGGTGAGGCCGATATAGATCGGCCAATGCGTGGACGAGACCGCGCCCACCAAGCCGACGGTGACCGTCTCCGCCTTCGCCGGCGATGCGGCGATGGCCGCGCCCGCGAACAGCGCCGCGAGCGCATGTCTCAGCGATCGGCCCATGACCATGCTCTACTCCGTTATTGCTTGCCGATCTGCGCGCGATAGTGTCGCGCGATCTCGGCGCCCGTCGCCTTCCACACCCGCGCGTGCCGGCAGATGTAGCCGAGCGCCGCGTCGAAGGCGTCGATGCGATGGGGCACGCCGGTCAGATAGGGATGCAGTGCGATCGCCATGACGCGGCCCGAGTCCGCGCCCTCGCGATAGAGCACGTCGAACTGCCGGCAGATCATGTCGCGGAATTCGTCGGCGGTCCGGTGCAGGCGCTCGAACACCGGCTTGTCGTTGATCTCGTGGCTGTAGGGTACCGAGATGAGCCGCCCCCCGCCGTCGAGGCTCATGACGTAGGGCTGGTCGTCGTTGGTCCAGTCGCAGACATATTCGCAGCCTTCCGCCGCCAACAGATCGAGAGTGTTCCAGGTCTCCTGCAGGCCCGAGCCCAGCCAGCCGACCGGCCGCGCGCCGGTGGCATCCGCGATCGTCGCCAGCGCGCGGGCGATGATCGCCTTTTCCTCGCCCGGCGGCGCTTCGTTGAGGCGGCGCGTGTTGCTTTCGCAATGACCCATCCACTCCCAGCCGCGCGTGCGGCCCTCGTCGATGATCTCGGGATGGTGGGCGCAGAGATCGCTGTTGAGCGCGACGGTGGCGCGGATGCCGTGGCGGTCGAGCACCTGCATGAGGCGGAACACTCCCACGCGGTTGCCGTAGTCGCGCGCGGACCACGACGGGATGTCGGGCACCGGCGTACCAGGACCGCCGGAGCCGGCCGGCACCTTCTCCATGAGCGAGAAGAACTCGATATTGGGAATGACCCAGAGCGCCACATGGGCGCCGTCGGGCCAGGTCAGGCGCGGGCGCCGCACGATGGGCGAATAGGGAAACGGGCCGTAAGGGGCGGGCTTCATCTTCTACCTTGCGCTCCGAGTCAGCTCGCCTTCCTCACCGCCAGGCCGTCGAGACGGGCCGCCACCTCATCGATGTGCATCACATCCGCGTATTTGTGATGCATGTCGAACAGGTTGACCTTGTGGGACAGAATGCTGCGGTCGAAGCAGCACTCCTCCACCAGGACGACGTGAAAGCCATGCGAATAGGCGTCGACCGCGGTCGCGCGCACGCAGCCCGACGTGCTCTCGCCACAGGTGATCAGCGTCTGCACGCCGAGCTGGGTGAGATGCGCAATGAGCGGCGTGCCGAAGAACACGCTCGCACGCTGCTTGGTGATGACGACGTCCTGCGGCTGCGGCTTGAACTCCGGCCGGATGGCGTAATCGGCCGCATCAACCGGCGGCTTGTTGCGCTTGGTCGCGGTCACCAGGCTCGGACGGCTCTCCGCGCGCGTATCGCCGGTCGAATAGAAGATCGGGAGGCCGGCAGCGCGCGCCGCAGCAAACAGCCGCTTGGTCGGCTCGATCGCCGCAAAGGCATATTCGCCGCAGCTGTTCGGATGGGTCTTGGCGAGCTCGGCCGGCGGCCGCGCCCCGCCCCGGTAGACCACGTCGTAGAGATCGACCGCGAGCAGGGCCGGGCTCGCGCCGATAAAGACCTTGCGGCGGTAGCAGGAATAGACCTCCAGCACGTCCGGCGTGATGATGTCCTTCCAGCAATGGTCTTCGAAATCATCGCTCATGGTGTTGCTCCCGTCGCGAAAGCGGCGCGGGCGTGGCCCGCCGCCGACGCCAATCCGATTGAGCCTAGCGGGGCCTCGAGCCGATGTACATTTTGATCTACGCTTGGAGCGATCAGGCGCGCGACGTCGCCACAACAAGCCGGGGAGAACCAGCGTGCACACACTTACTAGGCGTTACCTCTTGCTCGGCGCGATGACGGCGGCGCTGTTCGCGGCCGACACCCATGCTCAAACAGGATGGGCCGCGGGCACCATCAAGCTCGTGGTGGCGTATCCCCCAGGGGGGTCGACCGATGTGATCGCGCGGCTGGTTCAACCCTGCCTGCAGGAGCGGCTTGCAACCACGGTGATCGTCGAGAACCGGTCGGGAGCATCGGGAAGCGTGGCCACCGCGGCGGTCGCAAAGTCGCCCCCGGACGGCAGCACCTGGCTCATGGTGTTCGACAACCACGCCGCCAATCCATTCGTGCTGCCGGACCTGCCCTACGACACCGAGAAGGATCTCGACCCGGTGCTGCTCATCGGCACCGCGCCTTACGTGCTCTCGACCCAATCACAAAAGCCCTTCAAGACGCTGAGCGACGTGATCGCCGCGGCCAAGGCCAAGCCCGCCACGATCAGCTATGCCTCGGTCGGTAGCGGCAGCGTCGGCCACCTCGCCATGGCGCAGCTGTCGGAGCAGGCGGGCATGCGGCTCGTCCACGTGCCCTATCGTGGCGGTGGTCCGGCCATGAATGACGCCGTCGCCGGCCACGTCGATCTTCTCGTCGGCAGCTCGGCGTTGTCCATTCCTCAAATTCAGGCCGGCACCATCCGGGCGGTCGCGCAAACCGGCAAGACGCGCACGCCGACGCTCGGCACAGTGCCGACCATAGGCGAGAGCGGCTTTCCTGGCTTCGAGGCCCATGCCTGGTGGGGCGTGTTTGCGCCGGCAGGCACACCGAAGGCGATCATCAGCCGGTTCGGCGCCGAGCTCACGGCCTGCTTGCGCGAGGAGCGCGTCGCCAAGCAGCTCACGGAGACCCAGCAGATCTCGCTCGCGCTCAGCGGACCCGAGGAGCTGCGCAAGTTCCTGAGCGAGCAGATGCGGACCTGGGGGCCGGTCGCGCGCGAGCACGACATCAAGGCGGAATGAAACGCCTCATGCGTACACATTCGGCGCCCGATGCCGCCGACATAACCGAATTTTGCCCCGAACTCATGCCTTCGCCGCCGGCGCGGTCTCGGCCATGAGCCAGTCGAGATAGCCGCGGTCGACGCTCTCGATCGGGAGCACCAGGATCGCGGGCGTGGCGTAGGAATGCATCTCCTTCACCGCCGTGGTGACGCTCCCCGCGAGCGAGCTGCGGGTCTTGATGATCATCACCACCTCCTCGCCGCGCTCGACCGCACCCTGCCACCAATAGTGCGAGATCATGCCGGGGAGGATGTTGACGCACGCGCACAGACGCTGCTCGACCAGTGCGCGGCCGGCCCGCTCCGCCTCGACAATCGAGGGATAGGTCGTATAGACGAAGACCGCGCGCTCCATGTTCACCACCTTGCCGGTCGCGGGCGCCGCCTGCCGGCCGACTGCGCCTCGATATCCGAGGCGCCGAGAGTCCCATGACGAGACCCGCGATGAGCCCCGCGACCCAGAGCTTCAAGCGGATAGCCTTCGTCGCCAGCCCGTTCCCGGAGGCGCACGAGGCGCTCGAGCGGCTCGCCACCCGCTACGGCAACGTCCCGGCCAAAAACGCCGACGTCATCGTCGCGCTCGGCGGCGACGGGCTCATGCTGCAGACCCTGCACCGGTTCATGACGACGGGCAAGCCGATCTACGGCATGCACCGCGGCACCGTCGGATTTCTCATGAACGAGTTTCACCCGGACCAGTTGCCGGAACGCCTAGCCAAGGCCCAGGTCACGGTGATCCATCCGCTGCTCATGCGCGCCCACGACAGTGACGGCGACGCGGTGGAGTTTCATGCCTTCAACGACGTTTTCCTCTATCGCCAGACCTATCAGGCGGCGCGGCTGCGCATCCTGATCGACGGCGAGGAGCGGCTCAGCGAACTGGTCGCCGACGGCGTGCTGGTGGCCACCCCGGCCGGATCGACCGCCTACAACCTTTCCGTTCAAGGTCCGATCATTCCGATCAGCGCGCCGCTGATGGCGCTGACTCCGATCAGCCCGTTCCGGCCGCGGCGCTGGCGCGGCGCGCTGCTGCCCGATAGCGCGCGCGTGCGCGTCGACGTGCTCGAGCCGGAGAAGCGTCCGGTCGCCGCCGTCGCCGACCACGACGAGGTGCGCTCGGTCTCATCGGTCAACATCCAGATGGATCACAGCATCTCCATGCAGATGCTGTTCGATCCGGGGCACAGCCTCGACGAGCGCATTGTGCGGGAGCAGTTCGGGTATTGAACATGCGATTGCCTCGGTGGCGAGATGCTCGGCGGCCACGCGAGCGGGCCGGCAGCGGTCGACAGGCCGGGGTGGACGCGCGATAATCGGCGGTCATCGGCGCGGACCGGCATTGCGTCTGCCCCGATTGCGAGACTGAGCCGCGACCCATGTTCTCGAAACTCAAAGCGGCCTGGAGCCGCCTCGCCGGTGGCGAAGGACGCGAGTCCGACGGGCCGCCCGCGCCAGCCGTTGAATACAAGGGCTACCGCATCCGGCCGACCCCGTACCGGAACAACGGCCTCTACCAGACCGCCGGGATCATCGAAAAGGACACCCCGGAAGGCGTGAAAGCACACCGCTTCATTCGGGCCGATACCCATCAGGGCAAGGACGATGCGATTGCCTTCGCGATCTCGAAGGCCAAGCAGATCATCGACCTGCAAGGCGACCGTATTTTCACGCAATCCAACGGCTGAGGGCGGCAGCGGCACGGCCAGTCACGTCGCAGGAGCAGCGTATCACGCTGCGCTGCTTCAAATGGCGTCACGCCTTGCGATCATGGTGCATTCGGGCGGCCGGTGGAGGAAACGATGACGAGATGCTTGAATGCGGCCGTCGCAGGTTTGCTGGGAGTGCTGGGTGTGATGACGCACGCACCGGCCCGAGCCGCCGAGATCGTCGTTTTGACCAATTTGGGCGTGGTGTCCGCGGTGCGCGACCTCGCGCCCGCCTTCGAGCGCGCGAGCGGCCACAAAGTCATCGTCGGCTTCGAGCTGGGCAGTGCGATGATGCAGAAGATCAATTCCAACGCGCCGGCGGATCTGGTCACCCAGACCCCCGACGTGATCGATAGCCTCATCAAGCAGGGCAAGGTCGTGGGCGAGCGCGTGGACTTCGCCCGCGCGGGGATTGGCGTCGCCGTAAAAGCCGGAGCGCCCAAGCCCGACATCGGCAGCGCCGACGCCTTCAAGCGCTCGATGCTCGCCGCCAAATCGATCGCCTATTCGCGCGCCGGCGCGAGCGGCGTCTATGTCGCGAACCTGATGGAGCGGCTCGGCATCGCCGACCAGGTCAAGGACAAGGTCAAGCTCGTCGACGGCGTTCCCGTGGCCGAGCTGGTAGCGAAAGGCGACGTCGAGATCGGCATGCAGCAGATCAACGTCATCCTGCCCGTCGCCGGTATCGATTACGTCGGTCCGCTGCCGTCCGAGCTGCAGGGTTACGTCGTGTTCGCCGCCGGGATTTTGGCGGTTTCGAAAGCACCGGAAGCGGCGCTGGCCATGGCGAGGTTCATGGCTGCGCCCGAGGCCGCGCCGCTCATCCGCAAAGGCGGCATGGAGCCGGCCGCACATTGACGGCGTCGGTCGCACGCAACAAATGTTCAGCGCGCGGTCGCGTCACCGCTGGTGACGACGGCGGTGACGTTGGTCGGTTTTGCGGCATCGGCGGGATGTCGCCGCACGCGACCGTGCGAGATTGCTCCCGATCCGCTCGGTCTCACCGTAAAGGCGGCAATCGGCTGGACCTGCCGGGGCGATCGGCCTAGGCTTTGGCGGCTTTACGTAAGCACGCCATCAGGCGGTCGCTCCGCGCCGCATACCTCATGGAGGAAGGCGATGGCTCAAGACACCGAGCTGCGCCGCCACAAGCGCGGCGGCATCTATTTCGCCGATTTCGTGGTCGGCCATCTCTACGAACACCCGCTCACGCGCACGGTCACGCAGATGGACAACATGTTGTTTTCCAACATGACGCTGAACCCGCAGCCGTTGCACATCGATCGCCATTTCTGCGAGCAGGAGACCGAGTGGGGCCAGCCGCTGATGAATTCGCTGTTCACGCTGGGACTGATGATCGGCATCATGGTCAACGACCTCA
>Ga0137371_10001991_pt1 | contig 16326 bp, 12 predicted proteins | sample SagtaG_7_FD_104919 | JGI IMG/M metagenome (GOLD analysis project Ga0137371, IMG submission 104919) | Vadose zone soil microbial communities from Sagehorn Ranch, Mendocino, California, USA - Sage1_R_40_16 metaG | ecosystem: Environmental > Terrestrial > Soil > Vadose zone | place: USA...
ATCATTGCTGTTCCTTTCTTCAAGAAGAGGAGAAGCTCGTCTTGGTGAAAAGAAGAGCGCACCAAGGAAAGCAGCACCGAGAACTACAACGATCACCGAGAGCTTCAAGAGAATGACGGCAAGCGCGCAGGAAATGGTGAGAACGCTACTCGCCAACAAAAAGAGAATCCCCTCTTTAGAGCCTCTGCTGATAAGAGGCAGCGCAAAATTAAGTCCGACGAGCAGCATAATTCCACCTGTCGCCGGAACCACGCCGCGCAGTACTGCCTGTACCGCCGGCAGGTTCTCAACGGTTTTGAAACCAGCGGTAAGCAGGCAGGTAATTACCGCGCTGGGGAGGAGTAATCCGGCCAGGGAAATGGCTATTCCCCAGGCTCCGCCCAATTTGCGTCCGATCAGAGCCGTGAGGGCTAGAAGGTTGATGCCAGGAGTAAGAATACATAGATTCCAAAGGTATGTAAATTCTTCCATTGACAGCCATTTATGCTTCTCTATAAAAGCACGCTGTATCAACAATGTCGTCGATGCCCCACCCCCAAAGGATTGTAGCCCGATGCTTGCCCAGATGCGAAAAAGCAGCCATTTGCCGGGTCTTAGGTCTTGTAGCTTCATATTTACCAAGTGAAAGTCCGTTCTTCCTTGACGTGTCGATAATGCTGCAAAGAGCGCGCTCGATTCATGCAATCGAGGCTGCACCACTATCGCGTGGCACTTTTGGTGGTGTCATAGAATAATAAGATACACAGCTCATTATAATCTAAATTAGTATAGCCTTATATATTATTGGATGAAGCGAAGACGAGATAGTGGAAGGAGAAAGAGTATGCAACCAGCGGCTGCGCTGCAAGTGCTATCGGTCAATGTCGGCCTGCTGAGGCTCCCAGGCTTCGCTTCGTCGAACGAAACCTGAGGAAGCCTTGTTCCTTTGCGTGTTGCCAGGAGCTATTGTGATGGGATTGTGAGCGCAGATTGCAGAATCTGGCTGTATACTAGAAGTGGGTGGAGGAAAGGTGACGAAACGAAAAAGAAAGGAGCGTAAATGACGATTGCAGATCAGTGGGCTGTGACGCGAGGGCAAGGATCAACTTATCCATAAATGGCAGGTTGGTTTTGATAACACTGCGGGAAGTAATGAAACATTGGATCCTTCGCTCCTGATACGTGTCACAGCCCCTTTCTCTCGAGGGGGGAGAGAAAGGAACGTATTGATGAATGGGGAGTTCTATGAATCACCCTCCGTAAAGACAATTCTTCTCATCGAGGATGACCCTGCCACTGCCTTACGGCTTAGTGAGATGCTTGCCCAGCAGGGAAGCTATCAAGTCATCTTCGCTTCTGATGGTTTGACGGCCTTGAAATTCATCCGCTCATGCAAACCAGACCTCATTCTTCTGGATGAGCGCCTGCTTACACGAAATGGCATCGACCTTGCTCCTCGATTCTCCGTTATGCAAGACCTCCAGGCAATTCCTCTCCTGCTGCTCAGTGTGAATTTTCCTTGAAGCTATATTCCTATCGTTCGTTAATCGGCACAAAGCGCTCATCCATAGGCCCGGTATACTCAGCCTCAGGGCGGATCAGGCGATTGTTGGCTACCTGCTCCAAGATATGCGCAGTCCAGCCTGCTACGCGACTCGCTGCGAAGGTCGGGGTGAAGAGGTCTCCTGGTAAGCCGGCAGATGCCAGCACTACAGCGGAATAGTACTCAACGTTGGTGTAGAGGCGACGACCAGGCTTCTGCTCCTCCAGCAGCGCCAGCGCTAACTCTTCGACTCTGCGAGCCAGGGCAAATTCCTGCGGATCAGCAAGGCGAGCCAGTTCGCGCAGCTCTTCGGCTCGCGGGTCTTCCGTTTTGTAGACACGGTGGCCGAAACCCATCAGACGCTCTCCGCGCGCAAGTGCATCTCTGAGCCAGCCCTCGGCCTGCTCTTGCGTACCAATGGCTTTGAGCATATCCTGTACCTTTGAGGGAGCGCCGCCGTGCAATGGCCCCTTGAGCGCTCCGATTGCTGCCACGACCGCTGAGGCAATGTCCGATTCGGTACTTGCCACGACTCGCGCTGTAAATGTCGAGGCATTCATCCCATGATCAGCCAGTAGGACGAGATAGGCGTCCAAGGCTTTAACATGCTCTTCCTTTGGCACCTGCCCGCTGAGCAAGTAGAGGTAATTGCCGGCATATCCCAGTTCTGGATGCGACTCTAATGGCTCCAATCCGTTGCGCAACCTGTGGAAAGCTGCCAGGAAAAGCGGAAAGCGCGCTGTCAGTGCAATGGCCTGATCAAGAGTCGGTTTGCCCTCTATCGTTGCTGCAGCCCAGGCTGAGACCGCTGTGCGCAAGGCATCCATTGGCGCTGTCGTTGGTGGTAAGTCGCTCAAAACCTGCAACACTACCTTTGGTAAGGTACGCTCTTCCAGCAGTCGCACTTTCAGATCCACCAGTTCTATTTTAGTTGGCAGCTTGCCAAACCAGAGCAGATAAGCGATTTCTTCGAACGTCGTTGTACGAGCAAGGTCATGAATGTTATAGCCACGGTAAATGAGCCTTCCGGCCGTTCCCTCCACTTTGCTGAGCGTGGTCGTTGCTGCTATCACACCCTCCAGGCCTCCCCTGTTCTGTTTAATCGTTGGAGTTGTTCCCGATGGGTCTCCTGTCATCTCAATTTCCTCCTTTACTTATCCCGGGGCATGATTGTTCTACCAATGTATTACCATGATTTTCTAAGAAAGTCAATAACTTTTGATTTGGCTTTATATTACTTGATTTATATTGATTTTGATATGATAATAACATATACCTGTTGACAAAATAGCAGAGACTTCCTATCATTGAGATTAGATAAAGATCTAGACCCAGAGGGATGAATCGTGCATGATAGAACTAGACGGCGAAAAATACCTGGATGGAGACGAAGCAAGTAATTTCTTAGGAGTAAAAATGTCAACCCTCTATGCCTATGTTAGCAGGGGGATACTCAAAAGCTACAAGCAGGGCATCAAACGTCAACGACTTTACAAGCAGGCCGAACTCGAGGCCCTACTGCGCCCGCGCCCAAGTGATACACCTTCCCCTATCTCCATCTCTAAACGTTCGACAAAGGGCACTTCCTCGTCAAAAAATAGGCTTACCGAAATCCCCCTTGCCGAGGATTGGGTGCCATACACATGATCATGCACCTTCTAGATAGATAGTAGGAATACTGCGTCAGTATGGAGCTTATGACACCACGACGTGCCGACCTTGATGCTCATGGCACGACCTTTCCGGTCGCACTGGCAATCTCATCAATTATGGGTTCCCCACCTCAGATAAAGGTTGAGCATTGCGCACATGCCTGTTCAATGTTGCCGCCACAGCCAGAATTGCCAGGCCAACTGAACATATCAAAATTGTCTCTATCACACCGATATTCTGGATGAGCAAACCGGTCAGTGCCAACCCAAGCGGCTGACCACCGAATGCGACCAGGCGGAAAACGCTGTTCACACGCCCCTGCAATTCATCTGGAATGAGCGCGCTGCGATAACTGAACTGCACCACGTTATAAATCGGTACCAGGCTGAAGGATGCTGCCGTGATAATACCGAGTACGAGCGGGTTCGGAGCGATTGCATAAAACGGTATGAATAACATATTGAGCCAGGAGACTCCGATAATTGCCTGCCCAAAACTGAGTCGCTTCTGAATGGCAGGCGCACCTATGGCACCCAACACGCCACCGATACCGCCGACGGCAAAGATCAGGCCAATAATAAAAGGAGATGTGTGTTGCTGTTGCGCCAGCACGATGATGATCAAGGCGAAGCCCGCTGTTATGAGATTATATCCCCCTGTGAGTATCGCCATAAAGCGAATGAGTGGATGATGCCACAGCCATGCAAGACCCTCTCGAATCTCAACCCATAACTTGCGCTGTGCAGCTACCCGCTCTTTTTGGAATTTTGTCCTTATAAAGAACAATGAGAACACCGAGACAGTATATGAAACAGCATCAGCGAGAAATGGCAGGAATCTTGCCGCAGTGTAGAGCGCACCACCAAGCGAAGGGCCAATCAATGCTGTGATGCCATCAGTGGCCATATTCTGAGCGGTCGCAGCAGGCAACTGTTCCTTTGGCACTACACGGGGCAGGCAGGCTGCCTCCGCGATATTGAAGAAAACGAAGAGCGTGCCCTCGATCAGAGCAACCAGGTAAAGCTGTAATATCGTCAGGTGTCCAATCGCAAGGGCAACTGGAATACTCGCCAGGCTGATCGCACGTCCTGTATCGCAAAAAATCATTGCCCGCTTGCGATCCCAGCGATCAATGAGCGCACCAGCAGGCAGGCTAAAGATAACGTAGGGCAGCGCGCGAAGAGCGCCAGCAAATCCGGCCTGCGCAGCCGAACCGGTCAGTGACAGGATCAGCAGTGGGAAAGCAAGCTGAGTGACCTGCGTACCAATATTAGAGATCGTCTGACCGCTCCATAGCAGCATATAGTCGCGGTTTAGCCACAATGATTTGGGTCGGCTGGAGATCACTTCTTTGATGCCCGTTTGATCATCTTTAGCACTAGACACGAAGACTTCCTTTCACAAACCGTATCCTATAGAACTTACAATACTCATAGACTAGTACGAATAACTATTTAAACTTTTGATGATTTTTATTATTTATTTGGCAAATTTTGTTAACCGCATAACTAACATTAACATGAAAAAATAAAATTGTCAAATTTCCTGGCAAATTAAATCATTTCGTTGAAAAGAAATGACATTCTGGTTTCTGCCCCAGCTACACCCTACTCTTGTTCCCAATTACCGCGCAAAAATGGTAACACGGCCTTAATAAAAGGTTCTTTTCGGATAGGGACATGCCCTCCGTTTGGAATGATCCAGAGATAGGAGTGGGGAATAGCTGTATACATTTCTAGCGCGATGTGGGCGGGGTAGAGTGGATCACGATCGCCATACACGATCAGCGTGCGGGCAGCGATCGTGGAAAGGGAGGCAGCCGTGAAGTTCATGTCCTCGTACTGATCTGCCATGGCCTGCCCCTGCCTGAAGATCTCCCGAATTTGCTCGTCCCCCAGCGGATGACGCTGCCACAGCAGGAGCCGCTCTTCGCCCGGGAGCTGTTCCACGGTGTGGTGGCGCATGAACATGCGCGCTTGTTCGGGATAGTGACTGGTGGCGCTCACCAGCACCATGGCTACGACGCGGCTCGGGTGTTGCGTGGCCAAGTGCAGCAGGAGATTGCTCCCGCCACTTATACCGATTGCCTTGAAGCGCTCGATTCCCAGGTGGTCGAGCAAAGCAGCCACGTCGCGGGCCGCTTGCCGATGGGTGAACTCCCTCAGCGGATTCGTGGACCGGCCATGTCCGCGCAGGTCTGGAATCACCAACTGGTACTCCTTCGCCAGGTCATCAACGAACACGGCCCAATCGTTGCTTGCGCCCGTGAAACCATGTAGTAAGACCAGAGGCTCGCCTTGTCCTGCAAGCACGTAGTACATCTGCATCCCATTGATCGTCACGGTCTGCCCAGGAGGTAATGGCGTTGTCATGCCGGATTCCTTTGCTCTGAATATGGTCTGATGTTTCGCTCACTATAATTTCGCCAAACGAAGAGCGCAATCCTTTACATTCTTACAAAGTAAGCGAGAAGTTCATCGTAAGAACGTAAGGGACTGCGCCTGCTTAAATCAAAGCAAAAAAATGCGTTCCTCACGTGGAGGAACGCTTCAATTTTTTGTACCTTTCAATTATAACATATTTATGTGAGAAAATCAAGTCAAATTTCAATCTGTCTATTCAGGCGTTCTTAGCAGGGCCAGCAGGGTTATGTCATCCTCTTGCTCCCATTCATCTCCAGTGAAGCATTTGAGTTCGGTCAGCAAGAGGTCGATGAGGGATGATCCATCGGGATGCTCAGCCAGCAGGGTCCTGAGACGAGGAAAGCCGAACATCTCACGCCCCGGGTTATGGGCCTCCACGAGGCCATCGGTGTAGAACAGGATGTTTTCATTCTGGTCGAGGATCACTTCCTGATCTTCATAGCGCATGCCTGGCATCAGTCCGAGAGGCATGCCGGTCGCGCGCAATTCATATGCCGAGCCTGGGCGCTGGCGATACGGGAGATCATGCCCGGCATTGGCGAAACGGAGCCTGCCGTTGCCTGGATCAAGGATCGCATAGAAGCAGGTGACGAACATCTTTGCTGGAATATCGGCAGAGAGCAGATCGTTGACTCGTGCCAGGACCTCGCCGGGCGAGTCCATTGCCCGCGCGGCAGCGCGCAGCATACTGCGAGTGCTGGCCATCACCAGGGCGGCGGGCATGCCTTTGTCCGTGACATCGCCGATCACCAGCCCCAACCGGCCATCTTCTAAAGGGAGGAAGTCGTACAGATCGCCCCCGACCTCCCTGGCTGCCTGGTAGTAAGTCGCAATCCGCCAGCCTGAAAGCGTGGGCCGTTCTTTGGGCAGAAGGGAGAGCTGGATGATCTGAGCAGTGCGCAATTCCTGCTCGATACGAGCCCGTTCTTCCTGGCGAGCATGCTGCTCGACGAGCGATTTTTGCTGCTCGATACTCTCGACTAGTTGCTCTGCCATTGTGTTGAATTGCTGTTCCAACCGCCCGATTTCGTCTTGCTTCTTCGTGGGGACCCGCTGTGTATAGTCACCACTGGCAAATTTTCCTGTGGCAGTCACCAGGCGGTGGATGCGACGCACCAGGCCCCTCGTCGTCAGCAAGCCAAAGATTGCACCGATAGGAGCTAGAAGGACGAGCCAGAACAGCCCGGTAAAGAGCAAGAAAGGCACGATCGAGAAGATGTTCCCATTGAATGCTTGCGACGGTGTCTGTAAATAGATCACGCCTATCGCTTTGTTTTCCCGGATCAAGACGGGCTGGGCGATGGAGAGGATGCGACCTTGTGCAGTGTCCTCGACCGTGGACCTCGCTTTCCCTGCCAGGGCATTACGAATGAGCTGAACCTGTCCCGGCAGCAAGCTAGCGGCAGATGCTGAAAGGGGGTAGAGCGCCGGGTAGGAACTGGCGACGATCTGGCCGTTGGGAGCAATCAGCAGCGCAAACTCAGGTGCCTGGGAAGAAGAGGAGCTTGCAGCCGTGTAGGGAACTGTCTCTGAGGAATCCGCGCCCGGCAGGACAAGCGAAGCGGGCTGACCTAGCTGGAACGTGGAGCGAGGATTAAGAGCGTCTCCATTCGCCTGGACAGCCGCTTGCAGCGCATAGATTTGCGCAGTATGTTCTGCGGCCATCCGGGCACCTTGCTCCACGACAGGAAGGCGGGAGATAACGAGAAACCATATCCCCACAATCAGCAGTTCCAGCAGCAGCGCGGAGGCCACGGATACTACCACATACGAAGTAGTCATGCGCAGTTGCAGACCTGGCCGCTTCTTCAGGAATCTATTTCCCTGGCGACGGCGCTCCTTTGGCTTCCTGGCGCTCTCTTTGTTATCCACAATGCTCCTCTCTAAAGTGAAAAACCTGCTCGTTCCCCTAGTATATCACGTTCCTTTCCCTGGCACATTGAGGCAGAGAAACATCCATGACGAGATTCCTTCTAAGGTTGGGCCTTCACGTCTGCTCCCACTGCGTCACGCGCTCTAGAGACCGACGAGCGCATCTGACTCAGGAGCCGGATTGCCAGGAGCGCGATCCAGCCCCAGCCGACGATGATCCCAATGCGCTGCAACAGGCCTGTCGGCGATCCCGGGAAGACTCCACTCTCGTCGAGGGCAGAAACAGCGGTAGCGGCAATAAAGGACACCACCACCAGGATACCTGTGACAAGAGAGTAGAGCGCCCAGCCCTTCCAGTTAGGATCGCCCGCGAAGCGCCGCGCCATCACAAAAATGGCGGCAGCCAGCGAGCCGAAGGTGATGATGGCATTGACGCCATGAATGGTTCCGTGGAGCGTTTGTGGACCACTGCCATGCGTGCCTGGCGGGTAGCCCAGGTTCGGGTCGGTCACGAAAACGCCAGCTACAATGAGGGCCGCACCGAATACGCCAAGCAGAATGGGTCCCCAGGCAGCACCTTTGCCCGTTCGAAAGACCTGCCAGAGCCCAATGGCGAAGCAGAGCGTGAGCAGCCCACAGACAATGAAGTTGGTGATCTGCACCCACCCACCAGGACCCAGGCTGAGAATGCTCCCATAGTGGTCCCATGCGCTGTAGCCAGGACGAGTGGCACCCTCGATCAATAAAACAATGATAAAAAGCAGTGGCCCGATGGCACCGCCAGCGATCAGGAGCCTGGTTGCCAGGGGGTAGTCCTGCGTCTGATTGTGCTCTGTCAGCATACAAAAATCTTCCTTTCCTTACGGTCGACCTGCTTGATGGGTCATCCCTGGGTGGATTGAAGCAGCTGCTGGATCAGGAGCTGCGCCAGCCACGTTTCATAGCGCTCCGGCGGCCAGCGGCGCTCTATGACAAGCATCCGGTAGAGTTCATAACTCGTCAATGCCCACAGTACTTCAGTCGCTTCCTCAAGCGGCAGGCCCTGGCGCAACATGCGGTGTTCGTTCAGGTATGCCACCAGGCGGCTCTGGTTCTGGCGCCGCCTCATCTCGATCTCCCATGCCAGATCCGCCAGTTCAGGAGCCACCGCAGGCGCCGTCCGCAGCAGTTCGAGTTCTAAGACCAGTGGCTCGTAGGCCTGACGAGTGATCTGCGCCACGAGCGATATCTGCCGCGAGGGTTCTGGGGTCGCGCGAAGTTCGTCCAGCAGGTGCTGGACGTGGGGGCCGAAAGCGCCGGGATTGACCACTGCGGCGAGAATCGCGCGCTTGGAGCCAAACACCGCTGAAACTGTTTTGGGAGACACTTCAGCGACCTCAGCGATGGCCTCCAGAGTCGTTCCTGCATAGCCTCGGCTGGCAAACAGTGCACGAGTTGCAGCCAGGATGCGCTGGCGCGTCTCCTCGGCCTGACGTTGGCGCGCGCGTGAGTGATAGGGGCGTTTGCCCTCGCTGGACGGTGATGCATTTTCCATAGCATGAGTATACACTATTCAATAGGTTAAATACAAGTCAATAGGCATTTACCTACTGAATTCCTCCCTGGGAAACGTTCTTCTTGACCGCTGCGGAAAGGGAGTTCATTCTTAACTCTCTTTCACAAACTGAAACTGGCAGGAACAGGTTGACGTACAGAGGATTCGCCCGTTGAGGCTAAGCTTGTCCCAGCCCCGCTATAACTGGCAAGTAGTTCCTTCCAGGTCTCTTCTCCACCGATATGGTAGACAGTCACCCCCGCCAATGTTGCAGGCAGCGGAGAATCTCCTACAAATAAAATCGTTACCGCGTGCCCCGATTGTTTCACTCGCGATAGCGAATCTAGCAGCGGATCGCTGACCGTGCTTGTCACCACAACTACCGTTGCGCCTGCTGGCAGGCGAGTACGCTCAGCCTGTAACAGATCTTCAATGGAACTGCCGAAGTACGATTGAACACGTGCCAGTGTCTCCATAATACGTTTACGCTGCTCTTCATTGCTGGCTGGTGGCAGGTGAATACGACGGCGTTTCAATTGGTCAGCGACAACTGCCTCCAATCGTTTTTCCTTTTCTTCTCCTTCCTGGGTAAGGGCGGAGGCGGAGGAGAGCTCCTCGGACTCGTCTGCCAAGGACGAGGGATGCGAAGTGGAAATCGACATACCCATTTCTGGCATATACATCATACTGTTCGCATAAAGACCAACAGCGTACCCCTGGTCTAAAGCCCAATCAGCTACCGAGGCAGTAGCACAGACTGCCAGTTCCAGCAGCTCAGGGCGAACCCCATACCAGGCATCAAGCTGCGAGGTCACATTAAGAAAGAGCACCAGAGTATAAGTTGTGGTAGCCTGGTACACCTTGCTCTGCAGTTGCATTGTGCGTGCCGTAGCTTTCCAATGGATACGCCGCAGCTCGTCACCATACATGTAGTCACGCACACCTATCACCCGCGAAGCGTCTTCTAACAGGCGTCGTGGGGCACGATTATCCCCAAATGGGTGGCGAGATGGCAGGCCAAAACGGCTTAAAGGAACTATCATGGGATAAACGAGCAGGTATTGGCGGTTGATGAGCGATTCCTGGCGATTGAGAAAGCCAAATACATCACCACTACGTAGCACAGTTGGCCCAAACATATGCACACCGCGCGCATTGCACAGGACAGTATAGGGCCTTGTCACTCGTTCATACCAGCGCAGGCTGAACAGATTCTCCAATATCACCATATTGTTGCTGATGTTGACTCGCAGGTGGCGCCCTTTGAAAGTCAATGGTTGCGGAACGCTATCCTCAATCTCCAACCAGGGGAGTGGTAGCAGTTTCGCATTCTCAACGGAGAGAGAGAGCTGTATTTCCTCGCCAAACAGGGCTCGCTGCTCGCTAAACTGGCGTTGGTAGCGCACATCTTGCAGGCAATATTTCACCCATATATCCGTAGCTGCCAGGACCAGCACTCCCAACAGTCCGATCACCAGCAGTAAAGGCTGACGGAGAAGCAGGCCCAGAAGTATAATCGCTATGGATAGGTAATACCACTGCTTTCTCATGACTCTACCGGCACAGGAGTACTATGCAATACATCATCTACGATTTGCTCCATGATGCGTCCATGCAGGCGCGTCTGGCTGGTGGCAATCATGCGATGAGATAGGATAGGTCGTGCTACACGTTTTACATCGTCAGGTATAACATAGAAGCGCCCATGCATAGCTGCATATGCCTGTGAAGTACGATAGAGGGCAAGTGTACCGCGTGGGCTTACGCCCAGCTCCACCCCACTATGGGTGCGGGTAGCTCGCACCAGGTCGACAATATAGCTTTCAACTGCTGGCTCAACGCGCACCCGGCGGATCATCCTTTGTAGTACCTGTAGTTGTTCCCCTGCCAGAATCGGTTGAAGCTCATCTAACGGCTGTTCTTCTTTGAAACGCTGCAAGATCAGGCGTTCCTCCGAGTGACTGGGATAGTCGAGGCGCAGGCGCATGAGGAAACGGTCAAGTTGCGCTTCTGGCAAAGGAAAGGTGCCTTCCAGTTCGATAGGGTTTTGTGTGGCGATAACCATAAATGGACGTGGCAAGAGCATCGTCTCGCGTTCTATGCTGATCTGACGCTCATCCATTGCTTCCAATAGTGCAGATTGAGTACGTGGTGTGGCGCGGTTGATCTCGTCGGCAAGCACGACCTGTGCAAGCAGTGGACCCGGACGAAACTCGAACTCGCCCTTTTTCTGATTAAAGAACGTGATGCCGGTAATATCTGAGGGTAACAGGTCTGGTGTGAACTGGATACGTTGAAATGTGCATCCAAGAGATTTTGCCAGTGTTTTTGCCAGCGTAGTTTTGCCAATACCAGGCACATCTTCAAAAAGCACATGCCCCTCGCAGAGCAAAGCGACCATCAGCAGGTCGATCACCTCTTCTTTGCCCACAATCACGCGGCTGGCATTCTGGCGAACAGCACGTGCGGCCTCTTGAACCTGGCGGATTTCATCTACCTGTGTCATGCATAATCCCTGAAAGTATAGAGTCGAGAGAAAGCACTATCGTCGGCGCCACTTAATTATACGCATATAGCCAATGAGATTTCACTTGATGGGGCAAGAGGCGACCCTGTGCAGCTTCAGCATCGACAGGTTACCGATTGCATGGTACACTGTGAAGTGTTACGTAACTCCTTGTGCATCGTGCGTTAGCTCATCGAGGATCATCCGATGACTCCGACCTCTCCTTTCGCACACCCAAACGAAGCTGGGCAAAACAGAGCCGATAGGCGTGACCTACCGACGGGAACAGTCAGTTTGCTCTTCACCGATATCGAAAGGTCTACGCACCTGCTCCAGCAGATGGGCGAAAGCTATGCCAACATCCTGGCGGAGCACCGCCAGTTGCTCCGTGCGGCTTTTCGCGCGCATCACGGTCACGAGGTCGATACGCAAGGCGACGCTTTCTTCGTCGCTTTTGCGCGCGCCACTGATGCTGTCCTGGCAGCCGTGGACATGCAACGCAGCCTTGCTAGCCATGCTTGGCCGCATGGGGTGACGGTGCAGGTGCGTATGGGATTGCACACGGGTGAGCCACAGCTTTCCTCTGAGAACTACGTCGGCCTGGATGTCCACCACGCTGCGCGCATCATGAGCGCAGCGCATGGGGGACAGGTGTTGCTCTCTCAGACGACACGGGACCTGGTGCAGTACGAGCTGCCGGACGGGGTACACCTGCGAGATCTTGGAGAGCACCGTCTCAAGGATTTACAGCGCCCTAGCCGCCTGTACCAGTTAGTCATCGCGGGTGTACCTGCTGACTTTCCACCTCTCAAAACGCTCGATAGCCGCCCCAACAACCTGCCAGTCCAATTTACTCCACTCATCGGACGAGAGCAGGAAATAGCAGCCGTTCAGAATCTCCTGCTCAGGGAGGATGTACGTCTTGTGACTCTGACGGGACCAGGCGGCGCAGGGAAGACCCGCTTGGCTTTGCAGGTGGCAGCGGAACTCAGCGACCTGTTCGCCGATGGGGTGTATTTTGTGAACCTGGCTCCCATCAGCGATCCAGAGTTCGTTGTGCCTACCATTGCCCAGACACTCGGCATCCGCGAAGCGGCTGACCAGTCACTGTCAGAACACTTGCAGGAGGAGCTGCAACAGAAACAGGTGTTGTTGGTGCTCGACAACTTTGAGCAGGTCGTGAATGCAGCTCCCCAGCTAGCAGACCTGCTCGGTGCCTGCCTCAAGCTCAGGATACTGCTGACCAGCCGGGAGGTGCTGCATGTGCGAGCCGAGCATGAGTTCGTCGTCCCGCCTCTGGCACTGCCCGATCCTATACATCTGCCAGAGCTAGGAGTACTCTCGCACTATGCGGCGATAGCACTGTTCACCCAACGAGCCCAGGCAGTGAACCCTGCTTTCCAATTGACTGCTGCGAATGCTCGTACCATCGCCCAGATCTGTGTGCGGCTGGATGGGTTACCGCTGGCGCTTGAGTTGGCGGCGGCCCGCGTGAAACTGTTTCCACCGCAGGCACTCCTGGCTCGACTGAACCAGCGGTTGCAGGTCCTGACGAGCGGAGCACGGGATGTGCCGCTACGGCAGCAGTCACTGCGCAACACCATTGCCTGGAGTTACGAACTACTGCCTGCTGAGGAGCAGCAACTCTTCCGGCGACTTTCCGTCTTCGTTGGTGGGTGCACCTTGCCGGCGATCGAGGCGGTGTGGGCTGCGCTTGACAAGAGCAATGGAGCGGGACGGGTGTTGGATGGAATCGGCTCACTCATTGACAAGAGCTTGCTGCAGCAGACCGAGCAGGAAGGGGATGAGCCACGCCTCGTGCTGCTGGAGACGATCCGTGAGTATGGGTTGGAAGCACTTGCCGCGAGCCGGGAGATGGATGTCACTCGTCACACTCACGCTACGTACTATCTGGCGCTGGCGGAGAAGGCTGAGCTGGAGTTCGATAGCCCACAGCAAGCCGTCTGGTTGGAGCGGTTGGAACAGGAGCATGAAAACCTGCGAGCGGCACTGCAGTGGTTGTTAGAACAGGGAGAGGCTGGGGCGAGCAGGGAGATGGCCCTGCGAATGGCAGCAGCGTTACGGCGATTCTGGGACGTGCGTGGCTACTTCAGCGAAGGACGGAGCTTCCTGGAAAAAGCTTTGGCGGGAAGCGAGGAAGTTGCAGTGCCGGTGCGAACGAAGGCGCTCCGCGCTGCTGCGAACCTGGCTCTCACAGGGGGTGACCATGATCGGGCAGAGGTGCTCTGTGAGCAGAGCCTGGCACTATGTCGAGAGTCCGGCGACAAACAAGGCTCTGCATATTCTCTCTATTTGTTAGGAGAGCTTGCCTGGACAAGAAGTGATTATGTAGCGGCACGCTCACTGATCGAAGAGGGTCTCGCGTTCTGGAGAGAGGTGGGCGAAATGGACGGCATTGCCTGGTCACTCTCTAGCCTGGCGGATTTGGCTAGCGAGCAGGGAGATTACACCAGAGGACGCACCTTGTACGAGCAGAGTCTGGCGCTGCAAAGGGAGTTCGGGAACAAAAGGGGTGTTGCCTGGTCGCTCTTAGGGTTGGCACAGGTGTTCTTCTTTACACAACATGATCCTGCGGCAATACACTCGCTGCTTGAGGAAAGCCTCACACTTTACAGAGAATTGGGCCACAAGGAGGGCGTTGCTAGCTCATACAATCTCTTGGGAAGGTTAGCACTCAGCCAGGGCGACGTTGACACAGCGCGTTCACTGCTCGAGGAGAGCGTGGCGATATCCAAGGAGATCGGGACGCGATGGGGCACTGCCCAATCGCTCTGCGTTTTAGCAAGCGTGGGGGCCCGCCTGGGTGAATTTGCAGCAGCACATGTCCTCTACGAGGAGAGCGTAGCGATTGCCAGGAAGGTGGGCAGCAAGTGGTTAATCCCCTTTTGCCTGGAAGGATTGGCGGACGTGGTGGCGGTGCAGGGAGAGCCTACCTGGGCGGCTCGTCTCTGGGGGGCAGCAGAGGCGTTGCGTGATGCTATTGGCGCGCCTCTGCCCCCTGTCTATCAGGCTGACTATGAACGTTCGCTGGCTGCTGTCCGTTCCTCGCTCGGAGAGAATGCCTTTGCCGCAGCATGGGCCGAGGGGCGCTTGATGTCACCGGAGCAAGCCATCAGCACGCAGAGACTAGCAACGATGCCAATCTCAGAAGAACCATCATCAGCTCCTCTCTCGAAGCCCCAAACCTCCTATCCTGCGGGACTAACGCCACGCGAGGTGGAGGTGCTGCGCTTGCTCGCCACAGGATTGACTGATGCGCAGATCGCCGAGCACCTGGTGCTGAGTCTGTATACCGTGCACGCGCACCTGCGGACCATCTACAGCAAGCTGGGGGTCACCTCGCGTAGTGCTGCCACGCGCTATGCTTTTGAGCACCAGCTAGTGTGAAAGTGGAAGTCTAACTTAACCTCCTGTGCCATTGGGCAGCACCTGTACAGTAACGGGTTGAGAAGTCGCTCGTTGACCATTTTGATCTGTCGCAACTGCGTAAACAGTTGCCTCTACAGATTTTTGTCTGATGCCCCAGACAAATACGAACCATGAAAGAGTCGCATTGCCATCACTATCAGTTATTTGCGGCCCCGCACTGGCCCTGGACGGTTGAACGTTATAGCGTATTACAAGAAGAACGTTCGCCCCCGGCTTACTTGTGTTAACGCCCACAGGCACTCGACTACCATTCGCAACTTGCGATGGTATATTTGTGATCTGTACTGTCAGCGTTCCCCCATTGTCCGGTGTTGGACTTGGCTCAGCTGTAGGATTGGTAGGCTGTAGCCCTGGAGTTTGTTGGAGGGGAGGTTGGCTACTCTGATCACTTCCGCTCCCACCACCAGGAGTAGGAAAGCTGGGTCGGAGGTCAACAGTACCTGTGGGGTTAGCTCCAATCGGTGGATTTGGAGAAGACCGCGAAGTGAGAAAGCTGGCATTGCCTATAAGTACGGCGCTGGCAAGAGACACAAATACCATCCCAGCGAGCAGCACAACTGCCATTGCAATAATGAGTACTTTATATGCAGGATCTTTGCGCCAGTAATATGTAAGTCTGGCCAGTGCACCTTTAGGGGCAGGCTGGGGTCGATAACGTATGAGCTGTTCAGGTTGTATTTGGGCCGCTTGACCTCCCTTATACGTCTGCTTTGCCTCGCCAGGCGGAGCTGGCAAAACCAGCTTTCCTGGCTGAGGCTCCTGCCTCTGCGTATCTGGATGGTTTATCATCGGCATTATCTCCTGTCAGGTATCCATACGAGACGGATACCCCTGTAGTCAAGTTTCTAGCTCAATACTACTGAATATATATACTATACGTAATCTTCTTTTTGAATGCAATTTAATAGTCCAGAAGTCAGGGCGAGGTGCCTGTACTGTTGGCGCTAACCGGCGGATTGACACCTTTCGTACTGTTCAATAGCTTCCATTACCACATCCACAGACACATCCGCTAATTCCTGTTCCTGTATCACTTTGACAGATGGCCCCACTGGTCGCCAGACCGCCGGGTCGCTTGGCCCAAAAATCGCTACTGTGGGTATACCGAGCATCGCTGCCAGGTGAGTGATACCTGAATCATTGCCGAGATAGCACTCGCATTGTTGGAGGTGGCGCGCCACCTCCAATAAAGGCGCATTTGTGAGCACCTTGAGCATTTCTGGCACGGTTGGAGACGGAACAAGATTCAGCAAATTGCGCACCTGCTCAGTATCGGCAGGCCCCTCGAGCAAAAGGACAGGGCGGTTTTGTTGCCATAGTCGCTCGATAACAGCCGCAAAGTGACGTATAGGCCAGCATTTCTTAG
>Ga0137371_10001993_pt1 | contig 16319 bp, 17 predicted proteins | sample SagtaG_7_FD_104919 | JGI IMG/M metagenome (GOLD analysis project Ga0137371, IMG submission 104919) | Vadose zone soil microbial communities from Sagehorn Ranch, Mendocino, California, USA - Sage1_R_40_16 metaG | ecosystem: Environmental > Terrestrial > Soil > Vadose zone | place: USA...
CCCGTTGGCGATCCGCATCGAGCACATCGGCAGCACCGCCGTACCCCACCTTGCCGCCAAGCCAATTCTCGATCTCGATGTAGTGATCGCCAACCGCGACGACCTGCCCGCGGTCATCCGGCGGCTTCAGCCGCTCGGCTACCACCACCAAGGCGACCTAGGCGTGCCAGGCCGCGAAGCCTTCACAACCCCACCCGGGACCTACCCGCACCACCTCTACGTGTGCGCCGCTGACAGCGCCGCGCTGGCTCGTCACCTGGCCTTCCGCGACCTGCTTCGCGCTGACCCTCAGACCGCCCGAGCCTACAGCGAGTTGAAGCGATGCCTGGCCGTGCAGTTTCGCCACGACCGGGCTGCCTATACCGACGCCAAGACCGCCTTCACCGACGCCGTTCTGGCGAGCAATGACACCGGAGTTCCGCGGCTTGTAGGCACATGACCTTGCTTGGTCTGCTCTGGGCTGCACGAATGCTTGGGCGTGGGGGTCCAGGCGTGTGCCCACGAACCCATGTTCCCCTGGGTCAGCGCCGCATCTGCCTGGCTGCTACGGAGTTCGAACGGGGACTCCCAGCAAAGGTGAGCCACTTACGATGGGAGGCCACGCCCGCCCGCCAGACTCTCCCCTGTCGAGCACATCCGCGCGGCATGACCACCCTGCCGGTTCGGCAGGCCCGGGTCCGACTGCCGCAGGACCTGCGCCGCCAACGCTCGACCGCCCCGCCTCACGCCGAGAAGCTGACCGACCCGACCCGACAGTCACCCGTCGCCGCACACGATCCGCGACTGGAGCCCGCGTCCGCGCGCCCTTCCGCCAGCAGGGGATGCCGCCACCGAGCAAGCTGGGCCCGGTCAGGGCTTGCGCCCGACAGCGCAGTACTCATCCACCTCGTCGCGATCGGTGCCGGGGTCGGGCCGCCACCGCGTCGTTGACACCACGCCAGGCTCGACCAGCTCCAGCCGCTCGAAGAAGCCAGCCAGCTCCTTAGGGCTGCGGATGACGATCGGAACCGACCCGGCCTCGTTCCAGAGCCGCACCGCCTCCTCCATCGCCGCGCCGGTGACCGTGCTGGTCGTGTGGGAGATCACCAGGTAGCTCCCCGACGGCACCGCGTCCAGCAACCGCTGCACGATCGCGTGCGCCGCATCGGTATCCGGGACGTGGTGCACGACACCCAGCAGCGTGATCGCCACAGGCTGGTCGAAGTCCAGCGTCCGGGCGGCGGCCTGCAAGATCTTGTCGGGCTCGCGCAGGTCGGCGTCGATGTAGTCGGTGGCCCCCTCAGGGGTGCTGGTGAGCAGCGCGCGGGCGTGGGTGAGCACCACGGGATCGTTGTCGACGTAGACGATCCGGGACTCCGGCGCGATGCGCTGGGCGACCTCGTGGGTGTTGTTGGCGGTGGGCAGGCCGGTGCCGATGTCCAGGAACTGGCGGATCCCCGCCTCGCGGGCCAGGTAGGTCACCATGCGGACGAGGAACGCCCGTTGATCGCGGGCCATCTCCACGATCCCCGGGAGCACCGCGCGGATCTGCTCGCCCATCTCCTGGTCGACGGGGTAGTGGTCCTTGCCCCCCAGCCAGTAGTTGTAGATCCGGGCCGAACTCGCCACGGTGGCGTCGATCTCGGGGAAGGAAAGGCTGTCGCTGTCAGACGGCGGGGTGCCGCTCATCGGGGCAACTCCTACGGGTCACTATGTGGAGTGGTGGGCCGCGTCGTCGCCGCGGCAGCATAGACTCTACAGCACGAACTACCCCGGACCGGCGCTTCTCCGCCCGCACCGGACCTCTCCGCACAGTTGCCAGTTGTGCCGCAGGCGGGTGGAGGTGTTGTCGGTCTGGCACATCGTCGTCGCGGGCCCCTGTTCGGTCTTCTCGAGGTTCCCACTTGAGGATCTCAGCGGTTTGGTGTAGCGGCGCGCTCTCGACATCGAGGCGATTCATGACCGCCATGTAGCTCGAACTCTGTAACAGCCGGGCAGATGAGGCGCCGACCCCAGGGAGAACACGGGTTCGTGGGCACACGCCTAGACCCCCGCCCAAGCATTCGTGCAGCCCAGAGTAGACCAAGCAAGGTCATGTGCCTACAAGCCGCGGAACTCCGGGAGATCGAGGGTGCAACATGTGGTCCGTCCTGCCCTACACCGTCCCGGCCTGCACACCGATCGCCAGCGCCTCACTCGGCGCCACAGCATGCTTGACCGCGCGGCTAACGGCTTGGACCTGCTGCGGCGTCGTGTGACGAGATGACAGCATGCGTCTTCCGCGCGGAGGCTTCCCTGCTCAAGAAGACCGATGCCACGCGCCTCACATTGTTGGCTGGGTCGGCCGCACTCCAGTTCCGATCTTTGGGATCAACCCGGAGGACCCTGCGCAGCCTCGGGTTCGGCGTCGTGGAGTCGCTCTGGACGCCGAGGACCGGCGTCGACGGCATGTGAACAGATCCATCTCGGCCCGTGGTCCGCGCGAGACAGCGACTGATGATGGGACGCGAGGCGGCGGCCACCTGCTGCCAGGCACCTCGCAGCTCCGGTCGCCATGCGTAGCTGCCGCGCGGCGTGGGATTGGGAGGTGGCATCCGATCTAGCGGGCTATGGCGGCTCGATCGCTCCTGGCCGTCCGGACGGTATGGCTTTGCTATCTGGCTTGGCCATGGTGTAAAACTCCGCCGGACCGCCCCTCTTCGGCTTGTTCGAGGGGTGGACGGGGGCACGGAGACCGCCCGCTTGGCGGGTGGTTGCGACCTGGTCGCCGTGTGGATGTGGCGAAATGGCGTCACATGCCAGATGGCCGTGCTGTGGAGGCGCTGATGGCAAGCGTGACCCGTCCCTGTGCGCCGCGTGGCGGCCGATCCGCGACGCCACTGCTTCGCCGCTTGGCTGATGGCGCGGCCAGGATCATCGCCGCAGGTGGATCCACCAAACGACACCTTTGGGCGTTCGGTTCGTGCCCGTATGCCGTTATGCTGTTTGCGGAGGTATCAGGTGGAAAAGGCGAAGCGCCCGCCCGGGTGGGCCGGCGCGGTTGGGGACAATCGGCGGCAGCGTGTGCACGGCAGGTCATCCGCGGTGCTGCTGGTGGTGCTGGTGGTGCTGGGCGGCTGCCATGCGGAATCCAGGGGCCAGCCGCCGTCGCCGGCGGCGACCTCGACCCGGCCGACGCAATCGATCCCCCGACCGTCCACCACGATCGACCCGAGGGCTGCGTTGCAGGCGGCGGTTGTGGCCGCCTATCGGGCGTACTGGGCCGATGTGGTCGCCGCCTCGCAGACCGCGGACTGGCGGTCACCACGACTGGACGATCACGCCCGCGGCCAGCCCGTCCAGGCCGCCCGCGACCACCTGCTGCTGCTGCGGCAGCAGGGCCTTGTCGCCCGGGGCGACATGCGGCTGGCTCCCAGGGTGGTCTTGTTGCTGGCAGGGTCCGCCAAGATCCAGGACTGCCAGGACCTGACCGGGTTCCTCAAACACGACGCCAAGACCGGCGCGCTGCGGGACCGGCCCAGCGGCAACCGATACCTCGCGCAAGCGACGCTGACGCGGTTCGGCGACCGGTGGAAGGTCACCCACGTGGCACAGGCCGTGGCCACCTGCGGAAAGGCCTGATCGGCCGTGCGCTGGCGGCCGCAACGCTGCTGACGGCCCTGCTGGGCGCTCCGACGGCCGCCAGCGCCGATAACATCACCGTCGCCAGCGACGGGACGGGTGCGACCATCAGGGTCGCGACCACCAGCGGCCATGGCGGCTCCGGCTCCAGCTCTGGGGCCAGCGATAGGACCTGCACGTGGACGGTGACCCAGGCCAACACGCCGGAGCCGTTCAAGAGCATCTGGGTGGACACCCCGCCGCCAGCTGGTGAGACGCCTGGCTCGGGACAGTGGGCGCGGTGGGACTGCTCGGACGGCACCGCCGGGATCTCGTGGCTGCCGAACAGCCGGCCGGTGGTGGCGCCGGTGAGCTTGGCGCGGGAGGCCTCCCGGCACCTGCCCCTGCCAGCGCCGCAGATCAGCGTCAACCCGCCCGCCGGCCAGGCGCAACTGGTGAACCTCCCGACCTGGCTTTGGGTATCCCCGCTGACGTGGGGTGTTCGGGCGGCCACCGCGTCGGTGCCGGGCCTTGCAGCGACCGCGACGGCCACGCCGACCAGGGTCACCTGGACGATGGGCGACGGCGGCCGGGTTGTCTGCCACGGCGCCGGCACCGCCTACAGCTCGCGGTTCGCGCCGGGCAGCGCCAGTCCCACCTGCGGCTACGTGTACCGGCACGGCTCGGCACGCGCGGCCGGCGGCGCCTACACGGTGACGGCGACCACCACCTGGCGCATCACGTGGACCGCAACCATCGGGACGGGTGGGAGCCTGCCGTCGATCAGCCGCAGCTCCCAGATCAGCCTGCGGGTCGCCGAAGCCCAAGCCGTCAACTAACGCAACCCCCGCCACGCCATCCCTGGACGTCCAAAAGGCAGGTGCCATGCCGCCGACCGCTTCCACCTCGTCATCGCCCCAACGAGCCCCTGCACCGGCCGGGCCGGGCCGGCTCCGCTTGGCCCCGCCGCGGCAGCGGCGCCGCCCGGCGCTGGTCGCGCTCGCGCTGCTGCTGATCCTGGTGGGCGGCGTGGCCGCCACCGCCCTCTACCTTCGCGCCACCCAGCGCAACCCGGTCCTGGCGGTCGCCCGGCCCGTGACCATGGGCCACACGCTCACCGACGCCGACCTGGCAGCCGTGTCGCTTGCCGTCGACCCGCGGCTGCGGCCGCTGCCGGCCTCGGCCCGCAGCCAGGTCGTCGGTCAGGCCGCCGCGGTCAACCTGGTGCCCGGCACGCTGCTGCTCCGCGGCATGCTGACCAGCAGGGACCGGCTCCTCAAACCCGGCCAAGGGCTGATCGGGCTGGCGGTCAAGCCTGGCCAGCTCCCCGACGAACTCGCCCCGGGCGACCTGGTCCAGGTGGTACGCACCCCACCAGCGACGGGCAACCAGCCCCCCGGCGAGGTCGACACCACCCAGACCGGGGTGCTGGCCGGCGCCGCGACGGTGTTGAGCGTCTCGGCGCCGGACGGCAGCGACACGACCAGGGTGTCGCTGATCGTGCCGTTGGACGCCGCTGGCGCCCTGTATCGGGCCAACGCGACCGGCCAGCTCGCCCTGATCGTGCTCCCGGCGGCATGAGCGTCATCGCCCTGGCCAGCGCCAAAGGGTCACCGGGGGTGACCACGACCGCGCTGGCGCTGGCGGCGGTGTGGCCCCGGCGGGTGCTGGTCGCCGACTGCGACCCCTCGGGCGGTGATCTTGCCGGCTGGCTCGGCCAGCCGTCCACACCGGGGCTGGTCACCCTCGGGCCGCTGGCGCGACGTGGCCTGGGCCCGGCCGAGGTGTGGGCGCAGACCCAGCCGGCCGGCGGGTCGCTGCGGGTGCTGACGGGCTTTGCCCGGCCCGACCAGGCCCGCGCGGTCATGGCGCTGTGGCAGCAGCTGCCGGTCGCGCTGGCACGGCTGGGCGTGGACGTGCTGGCCGACTGCGGCCGGTTGGACCCGGTCTCGCCGGCGCTTGCGGTGGCTCGGGCCGCCGACGTGGTCGCGGTGCTGGCCCGGCCGGACGCGGCCGGGGTAGCCCACCTGGAGCCGTGCCTGCGCCTGCTCAGCGACCAAGGGGCCGCCCCAGTGGTCGTGCTGCTGGGTGATCGGCCCTACCGGCCGGCGGAGGTCGCCGCGGCACTGGCGGAACGCGGCGTTGGCGCCGAGGTCGTCGGCGTGGTGCTGCCCGACCCGGCGGCCGCCAGGCGCCTTGCCGGCGGACCGGGGTCGGATCGGGCGCTGGCCCGGTCGCTGCTGATCCGCTCCGCTCGGCTGCTGGCCGACACGCTCACCCGTGGCCGCATCCAACCCACGCCGGCACACGACAACCCAACGCGGGTGGTGGTGCGCGATGCTGAGGACTGATCCTGGGATGGTGCGCCACTTCCGCCCCATCGTGGCGGAGCGGCTGGCCCGCCAGCGGGAAGCGGCAGCGGTGGCGGGTCGACCGCTGTCGGACGAGGAGGCGGAGCAGTACGCCAACGCGCTCATCAACGAGGAGCTGCGCCGCTTCGCCCAAGCCCAGGTCCAGCAGGGCCGCCCACCCTTGGATCCCGACGAGGAGGACGAGCTGGCGCAGGCGATCCACGCGGCCCTGTTCGGGCTCGGACGGCTGGAGCCGCTGCTGTCCGACCCGGAGGTGGAGAACATCGACGCCAACGGCTGCGACCAGGTGTTCGTCGAGCTCACCGACGGCACCACCAGGCAGGCCGCGCCGATCACCGACTCCGACCGTGAGCTGGTCGAGCTGCTCCAACGGGCCGCCGCACGGTACGGCCCCAGACGGTTTGACCTCGGCTGCCCACAGCTTGACCTCCGCCTCCCCGACGGCAGCCGCCTGTCGGCGGTCATGGACGTCTCCCACCGCCCGGTGCTGTCGATCCGCCGCCACCGCTTCCGCCGCGTCACCCTCGACGACCTCCAGGCCAGCGGCATGGTCGACCCAGGGCTGCGGCGCTTTCTGGCCGCACTGGTCACCGCCCGCAAGAACCTGGTGATCGCGGGCGGCACCAACGCCGGCAAGACCACCCTGCTGCGCGCGCTCGCCAGCCAGATCCCACCCGACGAGCGGCTGGTGACCATCGAGAACTCACTGGAGCTGGGGCTGCACGAGTTCCCCGACCTGCACCCCAACGTCGTCGCCCTGGAAGCGCGGCTGCCCAACATCGAGGGCGAAGGCCAGATCACCCTCGGCGAGCTGGTCCAGCGCAGCCTGCGGATGAACCCCAGCCGCGTGATCGTCGGCGAGGTCCTCGGCGACGAGGTGCTGGCGATGCTGGAGGCGATGAGCCAAGGCAACGACGGGTCGATGTGCACCATCCACGCCTCCTCGTCGGCGCTGGCGTTCCGCCGGATGGCCATGTACGCGCAGCGGTCCACGATGCGCCTGCCCGTCGCCACCACCTACCTGATGATCGCCGGCGCGGTCGACTTCGTGGTGTTCATCGGCAAGCGCGACCTGCGCGCCCAGGGCGGCCAGCTCGACCGGTACGTCGCCTCGGTCCGCGAGGTGATCGACGCCGACGGCGAGACGATGATCTCCAACGAGGTGTTCAGCCCCGGGCCGGACGGCCGCGCGGTGCCCGCCGCGCCGCCACGCTGCCTGGTGGACCTGCGCCTGGCCGGCTACGACCCCGACGGGCTCGGGCTGGGGCTGGCGCGCCTGGACGGAGCGTGGCGCCGGTGAGCGCGTTGGCCGCGCTGGCGGGCGCCACCCTCGCCGGCGGGCTGGTGCTGCTGGTGATCGGCCTCCGCCACGCCCCAGCAGCGGCCACCGCGCCGCCGCGCCGGGCCGGCTGGCCCGCCGGGGGGTCGCGTCGGGCGCTGCTGGCGATTGCGGCCATGGCCATTGTCGGGCTCGCCACCCGCTGGCCAGCCCCGACGCTGCTGGCCGGCGCGCTCGGCTGGGCGTCACCCTCGCTGTTCCGCGGCGCCGCAGCCAACGCCACGATCGCGCGGATCGAGGCCGTCGCCGCGTGGACCGAGATGCTGCAAGGCCTGCTCGCCGCCTCCGCCGGGCTGGAGCAGGCGATCATCGCGAGCGTCCGCGTCGCCCCCCACGCCATCCGCGCCGAGGTCGCCGAGGTCGCCGACCGGCTCCGCGACGGCCAGCCGCTCCCAGCCGCGCTGCTGCAGTTCGCCGGCCGGCTCGACGACCCCACCGCCGACCTGGTCGTGGCAGCGCTGCGGCTGGCCGCCGCACCCGACCAGAAGGTCGGCCAGCTCCGCGCCCAGCTCGCCGAGCTGGCCACCGCCACCCGCGAGACCGCCACCATGCGGCTGCGGGTGGAGACCGGCCGGGCCAAAGTCCGCAGCGCCGCCCGCATCATCACCGTCGTCACCAGCGCGTTCACCCTCGCGCTGCTGCTGGGTGACCGCGCCTACCTGGCACCGTTTGCGACCCCCACCGGCCAGCTCGTGCTGCTGGCGATCGGCGGCTGCTACACGGCCGCCTACTGGCTGCTGGCCCGCATGGCCCACATCGCCATGCCCGACCGGTTCCTGCTCTCCGACACCCCGCAACCCACCCGCCCGCAGGTCGACCGGTGACCGCGATCCTGCTGGCCGGCGCGACCGTCGGGCTGGGCGTGTTCCTGCTGATCCTTGGGCTCCTCCGCCCCCAGCCGCCCCTGTCGACCGTCCTGGCCCACCCCGACCCGCCCGCCGTCCACGCCGACCCCAGCCACGCCCAGCCCACCCACCCCCCAGGCCGCTGGGCGGAGCGCCTCGGCCGCCGCGTGCTGGCCGGCCTGCACGCGGTTGGGATCCACCTGACCAGCCTCCACGACGACCTCCGCGTGCTGGACCGCTCCGCCGAGTCCCTAGCCGCCAGCAAGGCGCTCACCGCAGCCGGCGCCGCGCTGGCACCACCCGCCGCGGCCGCGCTGCTCGCGATGGCTGGCGTCAGCCTCGGCATCCTGGTCCCTGCCTGGCTGGCCGCGGCGCTGGCCGCCGCCGGCGCGATCCTGCCGGACCTACGCGTCCGCGCCCAGGCTGCCAGACGCCGCCGCAGCTTCCGTCACGCGGTGGGCGCCTACCTCACCCAGGTGGCGATCAACCTGGCCGGCGGTGCCGCGCCGGAGGAGGCGCTGCACCGCGCCCTGCACGACTCACGCGGCTGGGCGTTCGCCCGCCTGGAGGCGGCGCTTGACCGGGCGCAGCTGGCCGGGCAGGCCCCCTGGGTCGCGCTCGGCCAGCTCGGCACCGAGCTTGGCATCAGCGAACTCGGCGAGCTGGCCGCCAGCATGAGCCTTGCCGGCACCCAAGGCGCCAGCGTCCGCGCCGCGCTCACCGCCAAGGCGGCGACGCTTCGCCGCCACGAACTCGCCGAGGCCGAGACCGCCGCCGCGGCCGCCACCGAGCGGATGGTCCTGCCGATCGCGCTGCTCGCCCTGGGGTTCGTCGCCTTCCTTTTGTATCCCGCCCTCACCCAGGTCCTCGCCGGCCTGTAGCCCCACACCACCAAAGGAGCCCGCATGTTCCCGGAATGGACACTGCTCACCGTCACCGTCCAAGCGCTGCGTGGCCAGCTCCAACGCGCCCGCACCCGACCGGAGGCCGGCCTGACCACGGTCGAATGGGTCGTCCTGGTGGCTGTCGCGGTCACCATCGCGATCGCGGTCGGCACGATCCTCCGCCGCCGGATCGAGCAGAAGGCCAACACCATCCCGCTCGGCTGACCCGCCATGCACCCCAGGCAGCTTCCAACCGACCAGCGCGGCGTGACCAGCGCGGAGCTGGTCATCGTCACCCCCGTGCTGCTGCTGCTGGTCCTGCTGGTCGTCCAGGTCGGCCTGTACTTCCACGCCAGCCACATCGCCCTGGCCGCAGCCGAGGAAGGCGCCCGCGCCGCGCGGACCCGGCTCGGCACCGCCGCCGCCGGCCAGGCCCGCGCCCGCCGCTTCGCCGCCGCGCTTGGCGACGGCCTCATCCGCTCCCCCGTCGTCACCGCCACCCGCAGCCCCGCCACCGCCCGGGTGGAGGTCCGCGGCCAGGTCGCCACCGTCGTCCCAGGCCTGCGACTCACCGTCGACCGCGCCGTCGAGAGCCCCATCGAACGGTTCATCCCAGAAAGCCACGGGTTCGTGAATTCTGAAGGGTCGTCGGCCGCGAACTCGAGCGCGGTGGGCGCTGATGGGTGAGCATAGACCCTTGGGTTCGCGAACTGGGGGGCTGGTCGCGAGCTGCGATCACCCCCAAGTAGCGCACGGATGCCTGGGGATGTTGAGTGTGGCGTCAGGCGGTTCGGGCGGTGCCGCCGTTTGGCTCGATGCCGTGCTGGCGCAGCAGCTCTCGCAGGCGCTCGAGCTCGCGGTGCACCCGCTGGTTCTCGGCGATCACCGTCTGAACGTCCACGCCGCTGGTCCATTCCCGTTCCAGCCGCAGCCTGTCGGCAAGCAGTTGCTTTTCCTGGTCGCGCAGTGTCGTGGCGTGGTCGAGGTCCCCCGCGTCGAACGCGGCCTCCTTTTGCTGCCGCACCTGGACCAGTTGTTCCGCGGTGTCGACGAGTTCGGCGGGCAGGGTCAGGCGGACCAGCCGCGTCTCTGCATTCGGTTCCTCGCACTCGTCAGTCAACAGACCGGCCCGCTCGGGTTGGTGGGTCAACAGCTCCAGCACCGCCTCCCGCACGCGGGCGTGGTCCGCGCCGAGTCTGGCCAGCACTTGGGCGGCGACGCCCTCGCCCTCGCGGAGCAGGCCCAGCAGGAGGTGTTCGGTGCCGATGTAGTGGTGGCCGAGCTGCAGCGCCTCCCGCAGCGACAGCTCCAGCACCTTCTTGGCGCGTGGTGTGAACGGGATGTGCCCTGTGGGAGTGGTCGGGCCGTGGCCGATGATCTGCTCGACCTGCGCGCGGACCGCCTCCAGCGAGATCCCCAGCGACCCCAGCGTCTTTGCGGCGACGCCTTCACCCTCGTAGAGCAGGCCGAGCAGGAGGTGCTCGGTGCCGACGTAGTTGTGGCGCAGCAGGCGGGCTTCCTCTTGGGCGAGGTGGACGGCTCGCCTGGCCCGGTCGGTGAACCGCTGGAACATGCCCTTGGGCTGTCGGCGCATCGTCGCCATCCCCATCGACAGTGCAACAAGCGGCCGCCATCGTCGCATCGATGCCTCCTTCGCGCAGGTCACGGCATGGCCGAGCGGTCGCAGCCGGGGCGCCAGCCAGACCGCCACGCCGCTGGTGTCGAGCGTGCCGGCGGCCAGCTCGGCGACCACGGCCCTGGTCGCCTCCGCCGGGTCGGGGTCAACCTCCCAGCCGTTGAGGGCCAGCAGCTGCAGCATGGCCGCCAGCGCGACCTGCTGGTTGCCGCGCCGCAACGGCCGCTGGTCCACCAGCGCGTGCAGCAGTCTGGCGGCCTGGGTGGCCGGCTCGTCGTCCTCAGCACCGGAGCGCGCCTGGCCCAGCGCCGCCTCGGCGGCGCTGGGGTCAAGCAGCGCCAGCACCCGGTCGGTGTCCAGCTTGAGTGTCCGGCTGGCGATGATGACCAGGTCGGCGACCTCCAGCCAGATCATGGCCCCTGGTCCCGAAGCAGCTCGAGGGCCTGCTGGTGGCGGGCGAGGTTGTCGTCGAGCAGGGCGAGGAAGCGCTTGTCGCGGCGTCGCTGGGCGACCAGCTTGGCGATGGCCTCGCGCACCACGTCGGAAACCGAGCGGCCCTCGACCTCGGCAACCACCTCGAGGCGTCTGGCCAGGGCGGGGTCGAGGCGCAGCAGAAGGTTCTTGGTGGTTCCCGGCTTCATCGTCATGGTGCTATCAGGATATCACCATGACGATGCTTGCGGCAGTTCCGTGCGGGCGACCGTGCCTGGTGAGGGGCAGGCGGGATCAGCTGGTGTCGCCGGCGAGGTCGGGGTGTTCGACGGCCGCCACGAAGCGTTCGGCGGTATGCACGGTCATGCCGAACAGGTCGCACAGCCGCCGGGCGTCGCCGGGTTGGGCGTGGGCCTCGTCGAGGATGCGGTCCTCGCGCAGCGCGCGTGGTGGCAGTTGCAGGGTCAGCCGGATCCAGCGGGGCCCGACCGGGCCGGTCTGGGCGGCGGTGCGCTGGTTGATGAACAGGTGGGGGTTGGCGGTGCTGGGCCAGCGTCGGGTGCGGTGGTCGAGGTAGGCGGCCAGCCGCTGCTGGACCGGCGGGGGGATGGTGATGCTGCGGCCGTCCAGGTGCAGGCGGCGATCGTGGATGTCGGTGAGCCGCACCGCTCGGAGTTGGTCGCGTCGCAGCGCGTAGAAGGCGAGCAGGGCGGTGAGGGCGGCGCGGGCCGGGTCGGGCGAGTGCAGCGCCGCTTTGACGAGCTCGACATCGACGGGTACGGGCTGGCGTCGTTCGGCGGCGCCGGTGGGGATGCGGGCGGTGGGGTTGACGAAGATGAGCCGGCGGGCGCGCAGGATGCCAAAGATCGACCGCAGGGCGACGCCGGTCAGGGCGCGGGGGTTGCCGCCGGGCGGCAGCGCGGCGAGCACGTCGTGGCGGCTGATCTCGCGCAGCGACTGGTGGCCGGCTGCCGCCCACTGTTCCAGCAGCGGCAGTGCGTGGCGCAGCTTGACCCAGATGGTGATCGGGGCGCGGGGGCGGCGTCGTGGCGGGGTGTGGCTGCCGTTGCGCATGATGTCGAACCAGACGCCAAGCTCGTGTTGCATCCCGGCGGGCAGCGCGGCGGTGTGGCGGGCGTACCAGCGGTCGATGGCGGGGATGCGGTCGTCGTCGAGCAGTCCGGCTTCGGCCAGGACGAGCCGGACCAGGCTGGCGCTATACAGCCCCAGGGTGTTGAGCCGGTCCACGTCGCTGGCGCGGATCTTGGCGGTGGCCCTGGCCCTGGATCCCGATGGTGGCTGGGGTCGGGGTTGCTGGCCGAGCAGCACCTTGAGGGCGAGCCGGACTCGTTTGCGGGTGGTGCGGCTCCAGCCGTGCCGGGCGGCGAGGTCGGCGGCGAGGGCGTTCAGGGTGGCGGCCAGCCGGCTGTCCGGGGGGTCGGGGATGCCGTGGCTGGCGGCCCAGGTGGGGGGTCGGTTGTCCCACAACGCCAGCTGCCGGTGGCGCGGCTTGCGCTTGGGTGTCGCGGTCTTGGCGTCTGCGGTGAGTGGTGTGGTCGTGGTGGCGGGCCTGGGCGTTCCGGACCAGGCCGAGCGCGCTTGGTGCCGGGTGTGCTTGTCGAGGTCGGCGAAGAACAGCTGCTGGCCGTGGCGGTTGGCGGCCATGACATCCAGCGGCTGGTAGCGCCTGGCGCTGTGTCCGGTGCGCTTTCTCCTCTGCCGGTGGGCGGTCGAGGCGGTGCGCCAGCACAGTCGGCAGAACGGGCCGCGTCCCAGATGCCGCCGCTGGCCGCAGCTGTGGCAGTCGCCGACGGTCGGATACTGGCCTTGCCAGCCGATGCACGCGTGGCACAGCCAGTTGCGGATGCGCCTCACCCCCCAGGCGTGGCAGTCGCGGCAGGAGGCGGGCCGCAAGCGGGCCGGCGAGTACTGGTGACAGGTGCCGCACAGCCCCGCGGAGCAGTAGTCGCTGGTCTGACCGCAGCGGCGACACGGCGGCGGCACGATGGGCCCACCGGGGTGGCAGTCGTAGCAGACCCGCGCCCGCTTGTGCGCGACCGGCTTGCGGCCACAGGCCTGGCAGGTCCGAGGTGGCCCGCTCACGCTGGCGGCAGGGTGCGGTTGCGGCCAAGCCGCGGCGTGATCGTCGCCGACCCCGATGCCTGGCCACTGCCGCTGTCACCGCCGGCTTCGGCGTCGGCCACCCGGGACGGCCGGCGGGCGGCCACCTTGTCCGGCTCGCAGACCAGCAGGTCGGTGGGGCTGCACTCCAGCACCGCGCAGAGCACGTCGAGGTCGTCGAGTCGGATGGTGGTGGGCGTGCCGGTCCACAGCCCTGACATCTTGCCGGCGCTGATCTCAAGCCCTGCCTCGGCGAGCCGGCGGCGCAGCTCGGTGGACTTCCAGATGCCACGCTCGGCGGCCTTCATCCGCAGGTTCCAGCGCATCGCCTCACCCTCACTTTCGCCTGGGTTGTTGGTCGAGCCGGGCGTCCAAGCGGGCGCTGACACGCGCGTGGGCGGTGGCCCAGGCCCGCTCGACGTGCTCGTCGTGGACGTGGATGTAGCGGGTGGTGGTCGACAGCCACTCGTGCCCGAGCAGCTCTTGGATGGCCTTGAGGTCCATGCCGCGCGCATACAGCGACGAGGCGCAATAGTGGCGCAGCCCGTGGGGGCTCAGCCGCCCCGACCAGTCCGGCAGCCAGGTGGCAACCGCGATGGCCAGCCCGTCGCGCACCGCGTTGCCGCCCACGCGCAGGCAGCCGCCGAAGTCTCGGTCGCGCCGCTCAGAGGGCAGCAGCGGCGCGTCAGGGTCGGACCAGTCGTCGCCGAACTGGTGGCGCACATCCGTCAACCACCAGCCCATCAGCGCGTCGACCTGGTTGATCGCCGAGACCAGCCGGGTCTTGGGCCCCCGGCCACCGCTCCCCTTGCCAAACCGCACGTGCAGCTTGCCGTGGGCGCCAAGATCGGGCCGCCAGTCCCGCAGGTCGAGCATGACCGTCTCGTTGAGGCGCAACCCGACCCGCCGCCACAGCGACGCGGCGAAGTAGTCACGGGCAGCGGGCAGGTACTTGCGGGCCACCGGCAGCGACGCCCCCCAGCCGGCAAACAGCTGGTCGACCTCGTGCTCCTGGGGCGGGACCCGGCCGATCCCGTAGTTGCTAGCGCTGGCGGGACGGTTGAACTCATCGATCGGCTGGACCAGCACACAGCCCGTCAGGGCGTGGATGTCGCCCTGGTAGCGAGCCAGGAGGAAGTCGAAGAAGCGGGCCAGGGTGCGGGCCTTGCCCTCCAGGGTCCCCGGCCGCTGCTGGCGCTCCTGCCGCAGATGCCCCAGGAACCGGTCGGCGTCCTCGGGGGTGGCGGTCCACACGGGCCGGCCGAGGAAGCGGATGAACTCAAACACTGTCGACCGCTCCGCCGCCACGTGCCCGTCGGTCGCCCCCGCGCCAACCGCCGCCAGAGCGTACTGGTCGACCAACTCTTGCTCGAAGTCTTCGGCCTCCTGTGCGGTGCGCAGCCGAAGCGGCGTGCCCAAGGTGCGGACCACAGCAAGGCCCACGCCCACTCCTCTTCACGATGGCCGACCAAACGTCGACGAGGGCGTGATCCTTCAAGAATCCGGACGGAGTGTCAAATATGGTGGCGACCTTGCTGCACCGGCTCTGGCCTGCTCATACGACCCCGGCAGGCACAACAGGACAACCAACAACCCAAGGCACTTGGGATAGACGTGGAGGCCGCGCCGTGACCCGGCCCCCACCGACCCCGCAGCCTCAGGCGCAGCGCGGCGCTGCGACCGTTGAGCTGGTCGTGGTTGCCCCGGTCCTGGTCGTGCTGCTGCTGTTTGTGGTGCTGGCCGGTCGGGTGGTGGTCGCCATGGGCGACCTTGAGGCCGCCGCCCGCGACGCCGCACGGGCCGCATCGCAAAGCCGCTCAGCACTCGCCGCCCGGCAGGCGGCCGAACAGGCCGCCGCGGCCGACCTCGCGCAGACCCGCCGCGTCACCTGCCAGACCCTCCAGGTCCAGACCGACACCACCCGCTTCCACCCCCACCAGACCGACGCCGGCCCGGTCGCCGGAACGGTCAGCGTCACGCTGCGCTGCCAGCTCAACCTCGCTGACCTGTCGCTGCTGGGTCTTGGCGGAACGCGGCTGGTCCAACGCCGGGCCGTCGCCCCGGTTGACGCCTTCAGGGGCGTGGCATGATCCGACCAGGCCGCGCCCAGGCGCCGCTGGACCCGCAGGCTGGCGTGGTCACCGCGTTCGTGGTGGTGCTCACGCTCGCGCTGCTGCTGGTCGCCGGCCTGGTGTTCGACGGTGGACGCACGATCGTCGCCAAGCGCCACGCGATCAACCTCGCCGAGCAAGCCGCCCGTGCCGGCGCGCAGGCGATCGATATCGCCACGGTCCGCGCCGACGGCCCGGTCCGGCTCAGCCCACGGCAGGCCCGCCAGGCAGCCAACGCCTACCTTGCCGCCGCCGGCGCCACCGGGACGGTGACCCTCACCCGCGACGCTACCGGCGAGCTGGTCAGCGTCGTCGTGCCGTTCTCGATCCGTTCCAGCCTGCTGACCCTGGCCGGCATCCCGCAGCTGCGTGGGACCGGCCAGGCCAGCGCCCGCAACTGCCAGGGTCTCGTCCAAGAGGAGACCTGCTGATGCCTGGATCCCACCCGCCCGGCAGCCGGCTAGCCCGCGACCTGGCCCGCGGACTGCTCGCCCTGGCCGTCGGGGCTGTTGTCGTGGTTGCCCTGCCGGTGTGGCTGTGGAGGACGGTCGGGTGGCCACTGCCGCACGCCATGCCCACACCCGCCGATCTGCGTGCCGCGGTCCTGCACGAGTCCCTGTCCGACCAGGTCATCCTCAACGGGCTGGCCGCCCTCACCTGGCTTGCCTGGGCGCAGTTCCTCGCCTGCCTGGCCGTGGAGGCCAAAGCCGCCCTCCACGGCCGGCTCGCTGGCCACGTGCCGCTGGCCGCCTGGGGCACCCAGGCCCTGGCCGCCCGGCTGGTCACCGCGGCCCTGCTGCTGGCCCCACTGACCACCCCGGTACGGCCTGCCGTCGCCGCGGCACCACCCCCGGCCGCCCACACTACCATCCAACGCCCCATCACCATCACGCCACCCGCCCCCACCGACCGGGACACGCCACCAGCAGCACATCAGCACGCACCTTCCAACGGTCGGGCGGCCGAGCATGTCGTGCAGCCGCACGACACGCTCTGGGAC
>Ga0137371_10002002_pt1 | contig 16263 bp, 18 predicted proteins | sample SagtaG_7_FD_104919 | JGI IMG/M metagenome (GOLD analysis project Ga0137371, IMG submission 104919) | Vadose zone soil microbial communities from Sagehorn Ranch, Mendocino, California, USA - Sage1_R_40_16 metaG | ecosystem: Environmental > Terrestrial > Soil > Vadose zone | place: USA...
GCCAAGGCGCTCGATGAGCTCAGGCGTGAGGTCCTCGCCGACCAACCCTCGGACTCCGTCAGTCCCGAAAAATTGCCGCGTCATCGCGGCGACGCTAGCGCTTGGAGAACTGAGGAGCTTTGCGAGCCTTATGGAGACCGGCTTTCTTGCGCTCGACGATGCGGGCGTCGCGGCTTAAGAATCCAGCTCGCTTGAGCGGCTCGCGGAGATTCGGATCGGCGTCGACGAGCGCACGGGCAATCCCGTGCCGGACCGCGCCGGCCTGGCCGCTCGGGCCGCCGCCGTGCACGCGGACGCGAACGTCGAAGGTGCCTTCGACCCCGGCGATCTTGAGCGGCGCCAGCGCCAGCTCGCGGTGCGTGAGACGCGGGAAGTAGGTCTCGATCGTCTTGCCGTTGAACCAGGTCGCGCCGTCGCCAGGTCGCAGGATCACGCGCGCGACGGACGTCTTGCGCTTGCCGGTTCCCTGGTACTGGGCCGGTTCGGTGGCCGTGGCCATCGCTACCTCAGCTCCAACGTCTGCGGGGCCTGGGCCTCATGGGGATGCTCAGGGCCGGCGTAGATCTTCAGCTTGTTGAGCTGCTGACGCGCGAGACGGTTGCGCGGAAGCATGCCCTTGACCGCCTTGCGGATCACCTCGGTCGGCCGGCGCTCGAGCTGGTCTCGCAGCGGCCGGCTGCGCAAGCCTCCCGGATAGCCCGAATGGCGGTAGTAGAGCTTGTCGTCCAGCTTGTTTCCCGTCACGGCGACCTTCTCGGCATTCACGACGACGACGAAGTCGCCTGTGTCGACGTGAGGGGTGTACTGCGGCTTCGTCTTGCCGCGCAGGGTGTCTGCGATCTGGGTCGCCAAGCGACCGAGGGTCTTGCCCTCGGCATCAACGACGTACCAGCGGCGCTCGATCTCGCCAGGCTTTGCGTTCCAGGTCTTTTGCATGGAAACGGCGGACTGGGCGTCCGCCGAGGGCGAATCGTAGCAATCCCTCGCGAAACACTTGTGCGCCGCCATGGCTTGGGTGGCGAACGTACGAGGCATCCATCGCCGTGGCGGCCACGCGGCCGACGGCGACCACCGTGCGCCCTCGGGCAAGCCGCTGTGCGAAGAGGACGCCACCGTCGATCTCGGCCCGCATCGGCCGTCGGTTGGAGGTCGACGTGCCGGGATGGGTCGGCACGACGTTCCAGCAAAGCACCTCGTTCTCGAGGCCGAGCTCTCGCAACGTGGCGCGGACGATCGTCGCGGTCGATTCAGCAGGGCCGCAGCCCGTCAACTGGCGCTCGGAGGTGAACGGCAGGCCGCTGACGCGTGCGCCGCGGTAGCCCGGCGCCTCGCCGACGAGCAGGAGCTGGGCACGTTGCCGGGCGACGAGATAGTTCGCGAGGCGACACCTCAGCAAACCGGCGCGTGGCCCTTCGCGATAGAAGTTGAATGTGGCGCCGATCTCGGCAGCGGCCAGCTCCTCGACGAAGCTCACCGTTCGAACTCTGACGGACGGCGGCCAGCAGCCGCTCGAGATCGCGCAAGCGATCGCGGAATGGCTCGGCGAAGCGCACGAGTCCCTCGAGCTTGCGCAGTACGACTTCCACCTCGCTCCGGACACGGCGAAGGTCGTCGCCGGCGCGATCCGGGAGGCGTCGGCACGCGGGGTCGCGGTGCGGATCATCTACAACGTCGATCACCGGAACCCGATCCCGGTGCCGCCACCGCCCGAGCCCGACGTCGAGTTGATTGCGTCGCTCGGAGTGCCGTCCAAGGCCGTCGGAGGCGTCCCGGATCTGATGCATCACAAGTTCGTCGTCCGCGACCGCCAAACCATCTGGACGGGGTCGACGAACTGGACCGACGACTCCTGGGCGCGGCAGGAGAACGTGATTCTCGCGGTCCAGTCGCCTGACCTCGCAGAGGCCTTCGTCGAAGACTTCGACCAACTCTGGGTCAAAGACCTGGTCGAGGAGACAGGTTTCGTGCCGCCGCGGCGGATCCACGTCGACGGATTGCTCGTCCGGCCCTGGTTCACTCCCGGGTTCGGCGAGGATCTGTCGGCGCGAATCGCCCGCGCGATCGGCCGGGCGAAGCAACGTGTCCGCATTTGCTCACCGGTGATCACCGCGGCGCCCGTGCTGGCGGCGCTCGCGCAGGTCGTGTCCGAAGGGAAGCTCGACGTCGCGGGCTGCCTGGACGCGCCTCAGATCCAGGGGGTCGTCCACGAGTGGGGAGTAAACGGGAACGTCGCCTGGAAGCTGCCGCTGCTCCAGCGCGTGCTCGCGGGGGAGTTCACTGGGAAGCCGTCGACGCCGTACGGGTCCGGCACCGTCCACGATTTCATGCACGCGAAGGTTGTCGTCGCCGACGAGGTCGTGTTCGCGGGCTCGTTCAACCTCTCGCGTTCGGGGGAGCAGAACGCCGAGAACGTGCTCGAGATACACGATCCGGAGCTCGCGGGGCAGTTGAGCGCGTACGTGGACGAGGTGCGTCACCGCTACCCGCGCGTTCAGCTCCCGGACTGATTCTGCCGCTTCCTGCCGCTGAGCGGGCCCGCGCCGTGTCCGTTCGAGCGATGCCTGTGGATTAAAAGTCACACTTTCGTTCCACTAGCCATGACCCGCCGCGCCAGTTCGTGGGGACAGACCCCAACGAACTGCCAGCACCGCTCGGGCGCAGGACGGCTCGAGCTCGAACCTACGAAGCCGCCGCGCCGCGCATGCCCATGGAGGCCTTCTCCCGCTCCGCGGCGACGTGCTCCCAGAGACGGTTCAGGTGATGCTGGGCATACGGGATCTCGAAGGGCAGCAGGAAGAGCGCGACCAAGTAGAGCAGGAACCCGGTGACGTGGCTGATCCGGTGGTCGAGCCCGCCGAGCTCCTGCGCTCGACCGATTCGTTTGTAGTAGCGCCACTGCGAGATGAACGGAGGAACGATCAGCAGCGCTCCGATCGTATTGGCGACGATCGCGAGGAAGACGTTTACGTGCAGCGGGTTCTTGTCGGCCCGAAAGGACTCGCCGTAATCGTTCAGCTCGGAGTTCCGGATCCCAAACCAGAAGATGTAGTAGATCCCGAGCGTCAGGAACGCGAGCAGGAACGCGACCCACGGATTGATGATCTTCGCCCGCCCGGCGCCGGGTACGTCGACCTTACGCGCCATGAGCCGTCGCTACCCGGTTCCGGCGGCCGTTACTCCCACTCGATCGTCGACGGCGGCTTCGACGAGATGTCGAGAGCGACTCGATTGACGGCCGGGATCTCGTTGATGATCCGGCTCGAGATCGTCTCCAGCAGGTCATATGGAAGCCGCGCCCAGTCGGCGGTCATCGCGTCCTCAGACGTGACGGCGCGGATCACGATCGGGTACGCGTACGTCCGCTCGTCGCCCTGGACGCCGACCGAGCGGATTGCCGGCAGCACCGCGAAGCACTGCCAGAGGTCGCGGTAGAGCCCGGCGCGCCGAATCTCCTCGAGCAAGATCGAATCGGCCTCGCGGAGGGTCTCCAGGCGCTCGCGCGTGACCTCACCGATGATGCGGATCGCGAGACCGGGACCGGGAAAGGGATGTCGCCAGACCATCCGCTCAGGCAGGCCAAGCTCTTCCCCGACGCGCCGCACCTCGTCCTTGAACAGCAGTCGCAGCGGCTCGACGAGCTCCATTTCCATCTCGTCCGGCAAGCCGCCGACGTTGTGGTGCGACTTGATCTTGGCAGCGACGCCCTCCGTGCCCCCCGACTCGATCACGTCGGAGTAGAGCGTGCCCTGGACGAGGTATCTGGTCGCCCCCAGCTTGCGCGCCTCTGCCTCGAACACGCGGATGAACTCCTCGCCGATCCGAGCGCGCTTCTCCTCGGGGTCGTCGACCCCCTCGAGGCGCGCCAGGAACCGTTCCTCGGCATCGACGTGCACCAGCGGGACGTGAAAGTGGCCGCGAAAGGTTTCGATGACCTGGGCAGCCTCGTCCTTCCGCAGCAGGCCGTGGTCGACGAACACGCACGTCAGCTGATCACCGACCGCCTTGTGAACTAGGAGTGCCGCGACGGCGGAGTCGACGCCGCCGCTCAAGGCGCAGAGCACGCGCTCGGACCCGACCTGCGCGCGGATCCGCTCGACCTGCTCCTCGATCACCGCGGCGGCAGTCCACGTCGCCGGCGCGTCCGCGACGGAGTAGAGGAAGTTCTTCAGAACCTCCGTCCCGCAGGGCGTGTGCACGACCTCCGGGTGGAACTGGACGCCGTAGAGCTTCTTCGCGGGGTGCTCGAAGGCAGCGATCGGGGTCGAGTCCGACCCCGCGACGACGCGCGCACCCTCCGGAGGCGCCGTTACCGAGTCGCGGTGGGACATCCACGTCGTCTGCTCCTCCAGCAGTCCGGCGAAGAGCGCGCCCTCGTGCACGCGCACCTCCGTCTTGCCGAACTCGGAGACGCCCGTCCGGTCGACGCTGCCCCCGAGGTCCTGCGCCATCAGCTGCATCCCGTAACAGATCCCCAGGGTCGGCACCCCAAGCTCGTAGATCCCGGGATCGATCCGAGGAGCGCCTTCGGCGTATACCGAGGCGGGACCGCCGGAAAGGACCAGCGCCAGCGGGTTCCGCGCCCGGATCTCCTCGGCGCTGGCCCGGTGCCCAACGAGCTCCGAGTAGACGCGGCATTCGCGAACGCGCCGCGCGATCAGCTGCGAGTACTGGCCGCCGAGATCGATCACGAGCACCGGACGTTCCTCGGCCGGCGGCTCCGGCTGAGGAAGCGCGACGACCTCGCCCATCGGCACTAACCTCGCCTGTAGTTCGGAGCGTCCGCGATCGTCGTCATCCCGTGCGGGTGGCTCTCGCGGAGGCCGGCGCCCGTGATTCGCACGAACCGGGCGTCCTTCATCTGCTCGATCGATGCCGCGCCGCAGTAGCCCATCGCCTGACGCAGCCCGCCGACGAGTTGATGGAGCACGTTCGCCACCGGACCCTTGTACGGCACACGCCCCTCGACGCCCTCGGGGATGAGCTTGTCGACGTCCTCGACGTCGCCCTGGAAGTAGCGGTCCTTCGAGTACCCGCGCGCCTTCATCGCGCCCAGCGAGCCCATGCCTCGGTACTGCTTGAAACGCTCCCCGCCCGAGAGGATCACCTCGCCTGGAGCCTCGTCCGTTCCCGCGAGAAGGGCCCCAGCCATCACCGTGCCCGCGCCGGCCGCGATCGCCTTGGCAACATCCCCAGAGGAGCTCAGCCCGCCGTCGCCGATCACCGGCACACCGTGCGGCTCGGCGGCCCGCGCGCAGTCATAGATCGCCGTCACCTGCGGCATGCCGACGCCGGCGACGACACGCGTCGTGCAGATCGCTCCCGGACCGATCCCGACCTTGATCGCGTCTGCGCCGGCATCGATCAGCGCCTCGGTCGCCTCGGCGGTCGCGATGTTGCCGGCGATCACCTCGCCGTCCCATTGCCGTTTCAGCCGCCGCACCATCTCGACGACGTTGCGCGAGTGCCCGTGCGCCGTGTCGACAACCAGCACGTCGGCGCCCGCCTCGGCCAGCGCCGCCGCTCGGTCGTCCGCATCAGGGCCGACGCCGTCCGCGGCGCCCACGCCCAGTCGCCCCTGGTCGTCCTTCGTCGCGCGCGGGAACTCGATCTGCTTGCGGATGTCCTTGACAGTGATCAAGCCCTTCAGCCGGCCGTCGGCGTCGACGACCGGCAGCTTCTCGATCTTGTGCCGGTGGAGGATCGCCCGCGCCTCCTCGAGCGTCGTCCCGATCGGGGCGGTGACGAGGTCGCGGTCTGTCATCACGGCCGATACCGGCTGCTCAGCACCCTCGTCGCGGAAGCGAAGATCGCGGTTGGTCAGGATCCCGACCAACCGGCCGTCCGCGTCGGTGACCGGAACCCCGGAGATGTGGTACCTCGCCATCAACTCGAGCGCCGCCTCGACCGGGGCATCCGGAGGCAGCGTCACCGGCTCGACGATCATTCCCGACTCCGAGCGCTTGACCTTGTCGACCTCCGCGACCTGGTCTTCGATCGAGAGGTTGCGGTGCAGGATCCCGAGACCTCCCTCACGCGCGAGAGCGATCGCGAGCCGAGCTTCTGTGACCGTATCCATCGCGGCCGAGATGATTGGAATCTCGAGTGAGATCTTCCGGGTCAGGCGTGTCGCCGTGGAGACCTCGTTCGGCAGCACCGCCGACTCGGCCGGCACGAGCAGGACGTCGTCGAAGGTCAGCCCCTCACGCGCAAACTTGCGATCGAGCTCGACGAGGCGCTCGATCGTCTCTTGCGTGAGGTCAACACTCAACTGGCGATCGATGGTACCAACCGGATCCGACGACTCAGGCGTTGACGGGCACCGCAGTCGACGCCGACCATGCCGAGCGCGCACGGCTCGTCGCGGTGACGACGACCCGGAGCGTCGAGCCGACGTCGGCCGCGGACACGGTGTACGTGGAGGTGACCGCCTTCGCTATCGCCGTGCACGTCCCCGCGGTCGTATCCGTGCAGCGCTGCCACTGGTAGCTGAGCGTGGGCGCCGGATTGGCCTGCCACGTTCCGGTGCTCGCGCTCAACACCTGGCCGGTCTCAGGCACCCCGGCAAGTGTCGGTGCGTCGATCGCGACCGGCGGCGGAGCCATCAGCGCTGACGCCACGCGGGCGCCGCGATAGCGATCGCCGTCGACGCAGCCCCTGATTCCCGGCACATGGCTGCAGTTCGTCCACTGCCAGAACGTCCACCCGCTGGCGTCCCAGTTGTCCGCCGGCACGCGCGGGCTCGCGACGCGCCAGTGCGCGATCCAGAGCTGAGAGCCCACAGCCGCGAAGGTGCTGGCGTCCCGCATCGCGCGCCGCCAGAAGGTAGGCGAGGAGTAGATCGTCGGCCGGATCCCGATCTGCAGGTAGACCTCGTCGAGCCAGGCGGCCGTCCAGGCCCGCAGCGACGCTGGTGAGAGCCCGCCGGTCCGCTCGAGGTCGAGCACCGGAGCCAGCTCGCCCGTCTGCGGATCGGCCACCGAGGCGAAGTAGTCGGCCTGCGCGACCGCGTTCGAGATCACGCCCTGCCGGGTCGAGCCGGCCGGACGCGCGAAGTGGAAAGCGCCGAACGCAAGCCGGGCCGCCGTGGCGCCGCTGCGGTTCCGCTCGTAGGTCCAATCGGCCGTGAAGCCGTTCGTCGCCTCCGTGAAGGCGAAGCGGTAGCCGCCCTGCGCCACCCGAGGCCACTGGATCGAGCCCTTCCAATGGGAGACGTCGATTCCGCGCACGAGTGGCGTCGCCGCGGCCGCCGGGGACGCGACAGCAAAAACCGCGAGAGGCAGGAAAAAGCGGCGGCGCAAGCCGCGTAGCGTACCGTCCTCGGTTGCGAAGATTCAAGGTCGGCCCCGTTCCCACCGGGATTATCGGACGCCCGGGCGGAGCCCGGACGCCCTTTTGTGTCGGCGTCGCAAGCGAACGCCTCAGCTCGCCTTAGTCGGACCGGTTAGCTCGCGACCGGTTCCAGCTCGCTGACCTCGACGGCGCTCGCGAGCCGGCCCGCCTCGCGCTCGTCGAAGCGGCCGGCGCCGACCTCGAGCGTGGAGGCCGTGCCCGTCGCAACCGCGGTGCGAAGCGCGTCCTCGGGCGATTCGCCCTTCAGCTGCGCCGCCAGGAACGCCGCGAGCAGCACGTCGCCGGACCCGACTGCCGACACCGGCTCGATGCTCGGCGCGCTGGCGCGGTAACGATGCACCGTCCGCTCCTGGCGGAGCAGGGCGAAGCAGCCGGACTCCTGTGTGATCAGAACGTTCCGCGCGCCCCGCTCGGCGATTGCGTCGAGACCAAGAATGAAGTCCTCATCCTCGTTGAACTCCTGGCCGACGAGCCCCTCGGCCTCGTTCTGATTCGGCGAGACGAGGAACGGCTCGGATTGCACCCCGAGCAGGAGGGGCTGGCCTTCCGAGTCGAGTACGGTCTTGACTCCTTCCCGCTTGAGCTCACGAATCGCCTCGCCGTAGAAGCCATCGTCCACGTCGCGCGGCAGTGAGCCGGCGAAGACGACCGCGTCGGAGCCCTGCGCCAGGTACGTGAGCTTGTCGAGCAGCATCTCGAGCTCCTCCGGCCCGACAGCGGGCCCCCACTCGTTGATCTCCGTATAGGTGGGCGCCGTCGGGTCGACGACCGCCGTCGAGGTCCGCGACTCGTCCTCGATCCGCACGAAATCGTTCAGGATCGCCTCGCCGGTGAGCTCCTCGACGATGCGGAGTCCCGTTCGGCCGCCGACGAGACCTGTCGCGACGACCGGCACCCCGAGCAGCTTCAGGGCGCGGGCGATGTTGATCCCCTTGCCCCCTGCGAGCATCAGCCCCTGGCTGGCGCGGTGGCGTTGGCCCCGCTGGAAGTTCGGCACGGTCAGCGTCCGATCGAGCGCGGCGTTCAAGGTAACCGTGACGATCAGTGAACCCACCCCCAGATGTGGCGCCCGGTTCCCTCGGCATAGAACGCGACGCGGCCAAGGACTCCCGGCTTCGACACGGCCCGGCTCGCAACGAGGGGCTCCTGCCCGATCAAGCGGCCGCCCTGGTAGACGCGGACCCAGCCGAGCCACTGTCCCTTGTGCACGGGCAACGGTGCCACCGCGGTCGTAACAGTTCGCTCCACGAGGGGCTCGTCGATCCTGATCGCTGTCGTGAGTTGCGCCTGCGGCACCAGATCGACCATCGCCCGCCGGTAGCCGACATCGACGCGTGCGTAAACGCGGCCCTGGCGAATCACGGGCACGCGACGGAAACGTGAGAGACCCCAACGCAGCAGCGCGGTCAGGTCCGTGTTCCTCGTCGCACGATCGGGTGACCCGAGGAGGGTCGCGTAGACGACGGCGCCCTGGCGGTCGACGGAGGCCACTTCGTTCCACCCAGCGGCCGAGGTGTGGCCCGTCTTGACGCCGAAGACTCCGGGGAAGCTCGCGAGGAGGTCATTCCAGGTGTGCAAGACGCGACCGCCAGCGATCGTGGCTGTTTGCCGGCGCACGATCGAGCGCACGATCGGGCTGCGCATCAGGAGTCGAGCAAGCTTGGTCACGTCGCGTGCGCTGGAGACGTGCCTGGGCGCGTCGAGGCCGTCGGGGCGCGCGTAATGGGTGTCCCGCAGGCCGAGTTGTTTCGCGCGGGTGTTCATCATCGCCACGAAGCGAGCCTCGTCTCCTTTACCGACGTAGTAGGCGAGGGCGTCCGCCGCGTCGTTCGCACTCTGGATCAGCGCGCCCTCGAGCAGGTCGCGGACGGTGAGCCGCTCACCCCCGCGGAGCCCGATCGACGACTCGCCGACGGCGGCGGCAGCCGGGGCGACGGTGACGACCTCATTCGGCCTCGTCCGCTCGAGGGTCAGCAGGACGGTCATCAGCTTCGTCAGGCTCGCGATCGGGACCCGCGCTCGCGGGTGGTCTTGCGCGAGCACCTGACCGGTCTGCCCATCCTCGACGACGTAGGCCCTCGCGTGCACTTGGGGGAGCGCAGCAAGCGCGGGGGTCGCGAGCGCAAGAGCCGCGGCGAGAACCACGAGACGGCGCACCACGGCCGGTAAGGCTAGCTACCGCGAACGGAAGCCCAAGATTACGACGCGGTATTTCCCCAAGCGGGGTTTAGACGGTTCGCGCCGGCAAAGCCGCCGCGACCTCCAGAGGGCATCGCAAGCGACGCCCTACCAGCCGGAGGCGGCCCAGATCTCGCTCTTCAAACGCGCCGCCTCTTGCGACGCGCTCGTTCGCCAATCCTCACCGGACGAGCGGAACCCGTAGGTGACGCTCCGCGAGGCCGCGACGAGCGCGCTGGCCGGACCGCTCGTGAACGCGCGAGCGACGTCGCCCGGCGAAGCGCCTTGCGCCCCTACGCCCGGCAGGAGCAGGATCGAGCGCGGCAGCAGGCGCCGCGCCTCCCCGACCGCGCGCGAGTGCGTCGCGCCGACGACGGCGCCGATGCTCGACAGGCCGTGTTCGCCGACGAGGTCCTCGCCCCACTCGGCAACCATCCGCGCGACGTGCTGCCAGAGCACGCCGCCGTCGCTGAGCGTTACGTCCTGGACGTCGCTTCCGCCCTCGTTCGACGTCTTGACGAGGCAGAAGACCCCGCCGCCGTGGCGCCGGCACGCGCCGAAGAACGGCTCCAGCGAGTCGCGGCCGAGATACGCGTTGACGGTCATTGCATCCGCGACCGGCGGGTCTCCCTCGAGATAGGCGGCCGCGTAGGCGCGGGCGGTCGAGCCGATGTCGCCGCGCTTGGCGTCGGCGATCACGAGCAGACCGGCCGAGCGCGCGTACTCGCACGTTCGCTCGAAGGCGCGCACACCGTCGGCGCCGAGCGCCTCGAAGAACGCGAGCTGCGGCTTGACCGCGACGGCGTACGGTGCGACCGCGTCCGTGATCCCGCAGCAGAAGCGCGCAACCGCATCGGCCGCGGCGCTACGGGCAACATGGGCGTCGCCCTTGAGCTCGACCGGCAACAGATCCAGCCGTGGGTCGAGTCCGACGACGAGTTGAGAGCGCTTGCGCTCGACCGCCTCGGCAATCCGGTCGGCAAAGGCTTTGGTCCCGGCCGGGCTCTCGACTTGCACGGCTCCAGCGTAGCCTCGGCTCCGGACCCTCGAACGCCGAAGGCCGCCTTGGGTGGCGGCCTTCGGGAAGTCGTAGGAGGGAGGGCGCTCGTCCAGCTACATCATCCCGCCGTCGCTACCTCCACCGCTTCGAACGGCCTGCTTGAGCGAGCTTCCGGCCGAGAACTTCGGGACCCAGGCAGCCGGGATCTGCACCTTCTCGCTCGGGTTTCGCGGGTTGACGCCCTGGCGCGCGGCGCGGTGTTGCGTCGTGAACTTGCCGAATCCAGTGAATGCGACTTCTTCCCGGTTCTTCAGCGCATCCGTGATCGCCTCGATCACTGCGTCCACTGCCTCGCCCGCTTCTCGACGGCCGAGACCGCTCTTTTGCGCCACCCGATCGACGAATTCCTGCTTGGTCACGTGCACTCCTCTCCTGCTGCTTTGACAGGGCTAGGACCGCGCCAGACCCTAACAGGGTCGGCGATTTGGCTCAACCATCACGTTTTTGCGGGGGTTTTTCAAGCCCCACAAGCTCCGAGGCGCGAAACAGCGGCCGAAGCCGGACCGCGAGACGCGCCAGAGCATCCACCCCGCCCTCCTCACGATCGACGACGCAGACCGCCGTCCGGCAGATGAGCCCCGCTTCTCGGAGGGCCTCGATCGCCTGCACCGCTGCACCGCCGGAGGTGATCACGTCCTCGATCAGGCAGACCGATTCGCCGGGCTCGAAGACGCCTTCGAGGCGGTTCGCGGTTCCGTATTCCTTCGCTTCCTTGCGGACGATCAAGAACGGCAAACCGGACACGAGCGAGGCGGCTGCCGCGAGCGGCACCGCACCGAGCTCCGGCCCCGCGAGTCGGACGACCTCAGGGTCGTGCTCGGCGACGACCTGAGCGATCCGCTCGCCGAGCGGGCCGAGCAGGTCCGGGCGAGTCTCGAAGCGGTACTTGTCGAGGTAGTAGCGCGAGCGCCTCCCTGAGCGAAGGACGAAGTCGCCCTCGAGATAGGCGTGCTCGCGGAGAGCCGCGCCGAGCTCGTCCGTGGTCAGTGGCTCGACTGATGTCATTTCCGAGTGTCTCGCGTGGGAGAAGCAAGCCAGGCAAGGACGCAGGGAGCGTTCGTACCTGAAAGGTACGGGCGCGACTGAGGACGCCGCATGGCGCCGCTTATCGCGCGCGAGACGCCGGAAGGTGGCGTCGGTCGAGCCACTAACTCAGCCTGCAAGCTCGAGGATCTGTCGGGCGCGACGCAGCAGCGGCTCGGCCTCGTCGGGCTTCGTCAGCGAGACCATCGAGCCGTCGCCGAAGTAGACGTCGACGCGCTCGCGCTGGCGCGCCAAGCGCCGGCGGAAGAGCAGTGTCCCCGCGACGGAGCCGGCGCCGAGCAGCATGCCGGTCAGGACGTTACGGCTTCGCATCGGTTTTCTTGGCTCGTGTTGGAGGCTTGCGCTTCGCCGGAGCTCGCTTCTTGGGCGCGGCCGGGGTTTCGAGCTCGCGCAGGCAGCTCTTCAGGTCGTAGAAGACGAGCCCGACCGTCGGCTCCGGCGGCGTTGTCGCCGCGATCAGGCGCTCGCCGTCCCGGACGACGAAGACGCTCCCGCCCTGGAGGGCGACCTCGAGCTGGGCGAACTCGCCGCCGCCGTCGGTGGGTTCGCGCTGCTGCTCGGCGTCTGCGAGCAGCTTCTCGGCTTCCTCTGCGATCCCCTTTGCACGCTCCTCGTCCGCGAGCGTGGAGCCGACGACCTTGCCGCCGCGCTCGAAGATGACAGCAGTGCGGACCTGTGAGGAGATGTCACGGAGGCGCTCGAGGGCGGCGGCGGCGTCCATAGGCTCACGCTAACACGGAGGCGTCGCTTGCGACGCCGACCAGAAAAGGCCGCGCTGACCTGCGCGGCGCGGCCGCTAAACCCGCTCGAAGGACACGCTCCCGGATCGCGACTCTGATTCGCTCAGCCGAGGCGTCGCTTGTCGACCAGAAAGGCCGCGATACTCCCGAGGTCTTGCGACGCCCGCTGGAGAAGTTCTTCCGCGACCGCGGGCCCCACCTCGCGGCGATGATCGCGTACTTCGCGCTGCTTTCGTTCGTGCCGCTGACCTTTCTCGCACTCTCTTTGTTGGGGCTGACGGGCCGGGCCGACGAGTCGAGCTACCTCGTCACGGAGTTGAAGAAGGTGTTTCCTGGCACCTCGGTCTCGGCAATCGTCAAGGCCGTACGGTCGGTGCAGAACAACGCCGCGACCCTCGGGATCTTGGGTGGGATCTTCCTGATCTGGACGTCGCTTTCGTTCTTCAGCGTGCTCGAATCGGCCTTCAACATCGTCTACGACCGGCCGAACAGGCCCTTCCTGCGGGGCAAGGCGCTCGCCAGCCTGATGATGATCGCGCTGCTCGTGACTCTCTTCATCGGGCTGCTCGTCGGCTCCGTCGGCTTCGACGTGCTCAGGCGCTACGCGCCGGGGATCGCCGGCAACGGCGTCGTCGCATATGGCCTTTCGCTCGTGGTCTCGCTGATCGCCGTCTTCAGCTTTCTCGTCGCGGTCTACTACCTGCTCACGAACGTGAAGCTCCATCTCGTCGACGTGCTGCCGGGCGCGGCGATCGCGGCGGTCCTGCTCGAGGCGTCGTTTCAGGTGCTCCCGCTCTATGTGCGGTTGTCGAGCGTCTCGCTCGCACTGCGGGCCTTCGGTGGCCCGGCTTTGCTGCTCGTCTGGCTCTACGTGATGGCGAACGCAATCGTCTTCGGCGCGGAGATCAACTCGTCCCGGTCTGCCCGCCGCGAGGCCGCGCTACAGGAAGCTCCTGGCATCGCGTGACATGTCCGGGGTCAGACGCCGGCCGTGTCTCGGAGGGACATGCCTCGCAGCAAATCGCGAGCGGCGCGGGCGCGGTGTGAGTTCTCGGCCTTCCACTCGTTGCCGAGCTCCGCAACGGTTTGCTCCTCTCCCACTGGAATGAAGACCGGGTCGTAGCCGAACCCTTCGTGGCCACGCGGCTCGCCGGCGATCCGGCCCTCGAGGACACCAGTTCCGCGCAGCTCCTCCCCGGAGGGCGAGAGGGCAACCAGCTCGCAGACGTAGCGGGCCCGGCGGCCCTCGCCCTCGACATGGCGGAGCTCGCCGAGCAAGCGGCCGACCGGATCGCCGCCGCCGAAGCGCGCCGAGAGAATCCCCGGCCGGCCTTCGAGGCCATCGACCTCGAGCCCCGAGTCCTCGCCCAGCACCCACGCGTCGCCGGCGAACTTCAGCCCGTGTCGCGCCTTGGCGAGGGCGTTCTCGTGGTAGGTGGCGCCTTCCTCGGGTGGATAGCCATTTGCCTCGAGTAGTTCGAGCTGCCAGACGTCGAGCACACGCGCCAGCTCGCGCAGCTTGTTCTCGTTCCGCGAGGCGAGCCTGGCTCTCAATCCGCCCAGCGCACCTCGAGCACATGGTCGACTTCGGCGACCCTCGAGACGAGCTGCCGAGCCTGCTCCTCCCGCGGAAGATCGACCGTCAGCTCGAGCGTCCGGCGGTCGCCTTCCTGGCCGACTCGGGGCGCAGCCGCGAGGGCCAGCCGGCCCAGCACCTCGCCCCATGAGAGCGACGGCAGGCTAGAGGCGACCAGGGTGACAGTGATCAAGGGGGATCCTCCCTGAAACCGGGGTAGGACGGTCGCACCGGCAAAGCCGGCACGACCTCCAGTCGGCATCGCAAGCGACGCCTCAGAGGCGAGCAGCAGCACCGGCGGCCTCCTCCTGCGCCGCGGCGATCCGCTCGATCCCGACGGCAGCGAGCTCGAGCAGCTCGTCCAGGCGCTCGCGCGAGAACGGCTCCTGCTCGGCGGTCGCCTGCACCTCCACCAGCCTCCCCTCCCCGGTCATGACGACGTTCATGTCGACCTCGGCTCTCGAGTCCTCCGAGTAGTCGAGGTCGAGCAGAGACTCGCCGTCGACGACACCCACGGAGACGGCGGCTACCGAGTCGCGCAGAGTTTTCGAGAGCCCGAACCGGTCGAGCGCCAGCCGGGCAGCGGCATGGGCGCCGCAGATCGCCGCGCAGCGCGTGCCGCCGTCGGCCTGGAGCACGTCGCAGTCGAGCCAGAGCGTCCGCTCGCCGAGCGCCTCGAAGTCCGTCACCGCGCGCAGCGCCCGTCCGATCAGGCGCTGGATCTCGACCGTGCGGCCGCCCTGTCGGCCGCGAGAGGCCTCGCGCTGCGTTCGTTCGCCGGTCGAAGCAGGCAACAACGAGTACTCGGCGGTCATCCAGCCGCGCCCTTTCCCCATCAGCCAGCGCGGCACGCCCTCCTCGATCGAAGCCGTGCAAAGAACCTTCGTCTTGCCCTGCGAGTAGAGCACCGACCCGTGCGGCTGCTCGAGCCAGTTCGGCTCCAGGCGGAGCGGGCGTAGCTCGTCGGGACGCCGGCCGTCAGCTCGATTCATGCCGCCCGCCTCAACTTCGCGAGTTCGACGTGCTCGACCTCGGAGATCGGCAGCTGCAGGAATCGCTGGCCAAGTGCACGGAAAGCTTCAGGGTCGCCCGTGGTCAGGAACCGATACGAACCTTCGCGCGTCTCCTCGTTCTCGATCCTCTTTCGCGCGAGCGTCTCGGCGACCTCGCGGGCCGTTTCCTCGGCCGAGAAAACGAGCGTCACGCTGCGGCCGAAAACGCGCTGGAACACCGGACGGATCAGTGGGTAATGGGTGCAGCCGAGAATGACCGTGTCGACGCCGGCGTCCTTCAGCGGCGTCGCATACTCGCGCACGGCCGCCACCGTCTCGGTCCCGAAGGGATCGTCGCCCTCGATCAGCGGCACGAGCCGTGGGCAGGGCAGGGCGATGAGCTGAGCGCCCGCATCGAGCGCCGCCACGAACTCGACGTAGCGCCCCGCGTCGACCGTTGCCTCTGTCGCTAGCAGGCCGATCATGCGGCTGCGCGACGCCTGCACGGCCGCGTGCGCCTCGGGCTGGATCACGCCGACCACCGGAACCGAGAGCACCTCCTGCAGCTGCGGCAATGCGGCCGAGGTGGCCGAGTTGCAGGCGACTAGGACGAGCTTCACGTCCTGCCGTTCCAGGAAGCGGCCGATCTCCAGGGCAAACTCCCGAACCTCCTCCAGAGGCCGCGGCCCGTAGGGCAGGCGCGCGTGGTCTCCGAGGTAGACGAAGTCCTCGTGCGGCATCGTCACGAGACACTCGTGCAGGACGGTGAGCCCTCCCGTGCCCGAGTCGAAGACGCCGATCGGCCGCGCGTCCATCGCGCGATCGTACAACTGCCGCCGCTAAACCCGGGTCCCGTCAACAGTGACCATTGACTGACCTGTTCGTGCCTTTGCAAACGCAGGCTCGTGTTTCGCGATACAACTGTCCGGCCAAAATCGCGTCTCACCCGGAAGACCGCTGGCGACATCAAGGAAGGGGTTACATGAGGAGATCCATCCGTTTGACAGTTCTCGCGTGCGCTGCCGCGCTGGCACTTGCCGTCGTCGCACTGGCGGCAGCGTCGTATACGCCGTCGATGGGCATCTTTCAGGCGACCTACAAGCCTGGAGGCGCCGGAGCCGTGACCGTCGTCGTCGCCCAGGAGAAGGCCGACGATCCCACCGCGCGGATCGTCATCTACGTCGCGCCCGGATACACCGAGACGCTCAACCAGGCCCCCGGAACGACGATCGGCAGCGTCATTGCCGGGGTCCAGATTCTCGATCTGAGCACCAACCGGATCGAGCTCAACGGCCCGGTGAAGACGGACGTTCCGGCGAACTA
>Ga0137371_10002009_pt1 | contig 16225 bp, 18 predicted proteins | sample SagtaG_7_FD_104919 | JGI IMG/M metagenome (GOLD analysis project Ga0137371, IMG submission 104919) | Vadose zone soil microbial communities from Sagehorn Ranch, Mendocino, California, USA - Sage1_R_40_16 metaG | ecosystem: Environmental > Terrestrial > Soil > Vadose zone | place: USA...
CGCGAAGTACGTTCCCCGCGGCATCACCAGCGCCCATCCCATCACCGCTGACAGGGCGAAGGGATCCGAGCTGTGGGATGTCAGCGGCAAGCGGTACGTCGACTTCGCGGGAGGCATCGGCGTGATGAACGTCGGCCACGCCCATCCCCGTGTGATGAAGGCGGTGCAGCAGCAGCTCGAGCGCGCGACCCACACCTCCTTCCAGGTCGTCGCCTACGAGTCATACCTTCGACTCGCCGAGCGGCTGTGCGAGGTGGCGCCGATCGGCGGCGCTAAGAAGGCGGTCTTCTTCTCCACCGGCGCCGAGGCGATCGAGAACGCGGTCAAGATCGCTCGCGCTGCGACCGGCCGTCCGGGCGTGATCAGCTTCCGCGGCAGCTTCCACGGCCGGACCCTTCTCGCGCTCAGCCTCACTGGCAGCGTCCAGCCCTACAAGCAGGACTTCGGGCCCTACGCGCCCGAGGTCTACCAGACGCCTTTTCCTTATGAGTACCGCGGCTGGAACACCGAGGCGGCCCTCGCCGACCTGAGCACTCTGCTCGAGTCCCAGGTCGCACCGAAGCGCGTGGCCGCGATAGTGATCGAGCCGGTCCTGGGTGAAGGCGGCTTCGTTCCGGCTCCGCTCGACTTCATGCGCCGGCTCCGTGAGCTGACCAAGCAGCACGGCATCATGCTCATCGCGGACGAGATCCAGACCGGTTTCGGCCGCACCGGCAAGTTCTTCGCTATCGAGCACTCAGGCGTCGAGCCTGACCTCATCACCGTCGCCAAGAGCCTCGCCGCCGGCTTTCCGCTCTCCGCGGTCGTCGGCCGGGCCGAGGTGATGGATGCGCCCGCCCCGGGCGGCCTCGGTGGCACATACGGCGGCAATCCCATCGCCTGCGCCGCCGGCCTCGCCGTGATGGACGTCATGCGCGATGAAAAGCTGCCCGAGCGCGCCGCACGGATCGGTTCCGTGGTGGAAGAGCGCATGCAGAGCTGGGCGGCCGAGCACGACCTCGTCGGCGACGTGCGCGTCGTCGGTGCGATGGCGGGCATGGAGCTCGTGCGCAATCAGCAGACCAAAGAGCCGGCGGACAAAGAGACCGCGAAGATCATGTCGGCGGCGCGCGACAAAGGGCTGATCATCCTGCGCTGCGGCGTGCACCACAACGTCGTCCGCACGTTGATGCCGCTGACGATCCCCGACGAGCAGCTGGAGGGAGGCCTGGACATACTCGGCGCGGCGCTTGGAGAAGTCGCCGCCGGCCGCTGAACCCAAGGAGGGGGCTATGAGCACGACTTTGCGACGCCAGGAGATGTTCATCGGGGGGGAGTGGACGCCGGGTGCCGGCAGCGAGACGCAGGAGATCGTCAACCCAGCCACAGGCAAGGTAATCGCCCACGTCCCGAAGGGAACCGACGAGGACGTCAACCGCGCGGTGGCGGCGGCGCGCAAAGCCTTCGACGAAGGCTGGTCTGACACCACGCCGCGCGAACGAAGCGAGCGCATGCGCAAGCTCGCCGAGGCGATCGAGGCGAACGCGGACGAGCTGGTGCGAATCGAGTCCGAGAACGTTGGCAAGCCGCTCGCGGTGATGAAGTCCGAGGAGATACCCGCCACGGTGGACTGCTTCCGCTTCTTCGCCGGCGCCGCGCGCACGCTCGAGGGCCGGGCCACCGGCGAGTACATGCAGGGCTTCACCAGCATGCTGCGGCGCGAACCGATCGGTGTCGTGGGCTCGATCGCGCCGTGGAACTACCCGCTGATGATGGCGGCGTGGAAGCTCGGTCCCGCGCTGGCCGCCGGCAACACCGTCGTCCTCAAGCCATCGGAGTGGACACCGCTGACCGCGCTCAAGCTGGCCGAGCTGGCGGCGGACATCCTTCCACCCGGCGTCCTCAACGTGATCACCGGCGACGGCGAGCCAGTCGGCGCGGGCATCGTGCGTCACCCCGGGGTCGGCATGGTGTCGCTGACCGGGGACGTCGCGACAGGCAAGGAGATCGCGCGCAACGCGGCCTCGACTCTCAAGCGAGTCCACCTCGAGCTGGGCGGTAAGGCGCCTGTCATCGTGTTCGACGATGCGGATCTCGAGAAGGTCGTGGAGTGGATCAAGATCGGCGGCTACTTCAATGCCGGGCAGGACTGCACGGCCGCGACCCGCATCATCGCGGGTCCCCACATCCACGAGAAGCTGCTCGGCGACCTGGTGCCGTTGGTGAGCCACATCAAGGTCGGCGATCCGTTGGCCGACGACACCGAGATGGGGCCGCTCGTGTCGGAGGAGCAGCTCACCCGTGTCTCGGGCTTCGTGGACCGCGCACGTAAGGCCGGCGCTCAGGTGCTGACCGGTGGCGCGCGGATCAAGAAGGCGGGCTCGTGGTACGAGCCGACCGTTGTGGTTCCGCCCGGCCCCGACGCGGAGATCGTGAACAAAGAGGTGTTCGGGCCCGTCGTCACGGTGCAGCGGTTCAGCGACGAGGAGCAGGCGTTGCAGTGGGCGAACGGCGTCGAGTACGGCCTGGCCGCGTCGGTGTGGACGCGCGACGTCGGGCGCGCACTGCGCATGGCGCGCAAGCTGCAGTTCGGCACCGTCTGGATCAACACCCACATCCCGCTCGTCAACGAGATGCCTCACGGGGGATACAAGCAGAGCGGTTACGGCAAGGACATGTCGGTCTACTCGCTCGAGGAGTACACGCAGATCAAGCATGTGATGGCGTCGCTTGACTGAGGCGCGGCCAAAAAAGAAACCTGCGCTCAGAATCCAAGGAGTCCGTAAGAGCTACGGCCAGGTCGTCGCCGTCGGAGGGGTAGACCTGGTCGTCGACGAGGGCGAGTTCTTCACGCTGCTCGGCCCGTCCGGCTCGGGCAAGACAACGCTGCTCAGGCTGATCGCGGGTTTCGAGCGACCCGACGCCGGCCGGATTGAGCTGGGTGGGCGCGACGTGACGGGCCTCCCGCCGTACGCCCGCGACACCAACACCGTGTTCCAGGACTACGCGCTGTTTCCGCACATGTCCGTGGCCCAGAACATCGCATACGGACTGCGCATCAAAGGCGTGGCGCGGGCGGCGCGCGAGAAAAGGGTGCAGCGGGCGCTCGAGATGGTCCGCCTCGTCGGGCTGGGCCACCGGCGCCCGAACCAGCTGTCAGGTGGGCAGCGCCAGCGGGTCGCCCTCGCCCGAGCGGTCATCAACGAACCCGAGGTGCTCTTGCTCGACGAGCCGCTCGGCGCACTCGACCTCAAGCTCCGGCAGGAGATGCAGATCGAGCTCAAGCAGATCCAGAAGGAGGTCGGGATCACCTTCGTCTACGTGACCCACGACCAGGAAGAGGCGCTGACCATGAGCGACCGCATGGCCGTGATGTCGAACGGCCAGATCGAGCAGATCGGCCCGCCCGTCGAGGTCTACGAACAGCCGGCGACCGAGTTCGTGGCCGGGTTCATCGGCATCTCGAACGTGCTCCGGAGGGACGGCGTGCGTTTTGTCATCCGCCCGGAGAAGATCCGGATGCTGGCCGCGGGAGAGCAGGCCGAACCAGGCATGACCGTCGAGCAGGGCCAGGTCGAAGAGGTCATCTACATCGGCGTCAGCACGCGCTACCTGGTCCGCCTCGACCGTGGGGAGCAACTTGTGGCGGTACGTCAGAATATGGACGCCCTGGGTGACGCCCAGAAGTTCGAAGGCCGCCCGGTGAGGCTGGCCTGGACGCCCGACCAGACCTACGTTCTCGACAACGGGAGGTAAAGGAAGCGTATGAAGTTCGGTGCACTAGCGGCGGTAGGAGCGGTGATCCTGACGGCGTGCGGATCATCCGGGACGCCGTCCGGAAACACATCGTCGCCTCCGCCCACTGCAAACATGAAACCCCAGACCTCTATCGGCGCAGGCGAAGGACAGCTCAACCTGGTCCTCTGGGACGGCTACGCCGACAAGTCATGGGCCGACCCATTTACCGCCGCAACAGGTTGCAAGCTCAACCTGCACCCGGCCGGATCATCGGACGAGATGGTCAGCCTCATGGCGAATGGCGGCGGCGGCCAGTGGGACATGGTGTCCGCGTCAGGCGACGCCGACCTGCGCCTCATTTACGGCGGTGACGTCAGGCCGATCAACACCGACCTTATCCCCGACTGGCAGAACTTCGACAACTTCTTCAAGAGCCCTCCGTACAACACGGTCGGCGGGATCCATTACGGGGTCTCGCTGCAGTGGGGCCCGAACACCCTCCTCTACAACACGAAAAAGTTTCCGATCAAGCCCACTAGCTGGCAGGTCATCTACGACCAGGCCAACAAGGGCCTGGTCACGGTGCCCGACAACACCATTCAGATCGCGGACGCGGCGCTTTATCTGAGCAAGACGAATCCCAGCCTGGGGATCAAAGACCCCTACGAGCTGACGCAGAAGCAGTTCGACGCGACGGTTGCTCTGCTCAAGGAGCAGCGGCCGCTGATCAAGAAGTACTGGGGCCTCGCCACCGACGAGATCAGCCTCTTCAAGAACGGCGACGTCCAGGTCGGCGCCGCCTGGCCGTACCAGACCATCCAGCTAAAGGCCGCGGGAGCCCCGGTTGACGACACCATCCCCAGCGAAGGCGCCACCGGATGGGCCGACACGTGGATGCTCGCCACCAAGGCGACTCATCCCAACTGCGCGTATCTATGGACCAAGTGGGTCAGCACTCCCAAAGTGCAGGCACAGCAGGCTCTGTCGTTCGGCGAGACGCCCGTCAACTCGAAGGCGTGCGCTGAGATGGAAGCCCAGCACGCCGGCAGCTGCCACCAATACCACGCCGACGAGACAGGCGCGGCCTACTTCGACACCATCAAGTTCTGGAAGACGCCGCTCGCCGACTGCGGCAACGGAAGCAAGACGTGCGTCCCGTACTCCCAGTGGGTCACAGCCTGGACTTCGATCAAGGGCTAGGTTGTCGTTCGTAGGAAGCGTCAGGCGGCCTCGCCCCAAGAAAGGCGGGGCCGCCGGCGTTCAGTCCCTCTTCTGGCGCGTGCCGTGGCTCCGTCCGGCGGTCCTGCTCGCGCCTCCGGCCGGCTGGTTCGTCGTCATTTACCTGGCCTCGCTGGTCACTCTGCTCATCACGGCCTTCTGGACCATCGACCCATTCACGACGCAGATCGTGCAGTCCTGGAACCTCGACAACTTTGGGATCATCGTCAGCGACTCGACGTATTGGTCGATCATCGGCCGCACCGTCGGAATCGCCGCGCTCGTCACCGCGACCGACGGCTTGCTTGCGTTTCCCTTCGCGTACTTCATGGCTCGGGTCGCTGCGCGCCGTACCCAGACACTGCTGTTCGCGGCGGTCTTGCTTCCGCTCTGGGCGAGCTACCTCGCACGCGTCTACGCCTGGATCCTGATCCTCAACCACAGCGGGGTGCTGAACTGGGGCCTGCAGTCGATCGGGCTGCCGCCCGCCAACATCGGCTACACGAACACGGCGATGTGGCTGGTCTTCTCCTACATCTGGCTGCCATTCATGATCATCCCGGTCTACGCGGCCCTCGAGCGCGTGCCGGAATCTCTGCTCGAGGCGGCCGCGGATCTGGGCGCGCACAGGTGGCAGACCCTGCGCGACATCGTCCTGCCCCTCGCCGCCCCCGGCGTCGTTGCGGGGTCGATCTTCACCTTCTCACTAACGCTCGGCGACTACATCACCCCGATCCTGGTCGGCGGAGCCAGCTCGACGTTCATCGGCAACGTCGTCTATGCAAATGTCGGGATCGCAAACAACATCCCGTTTGCCGCGGCACTTTCGATGGTGCCTCTCGGGATCATGGCGGCGTATCTCTTCATCGCGTACCGCCTGGGCGCGTTCGAGGCTCTCTAGTCCGTGGAAGGTTTCTGGACGCGGATGGTGCTGCGGATCTGGGTTGTCCTGATCCTGCTCTTCCTTTTCATCCCGATCCTCTTGATCTTCTTCTACGCGTTCAACACGTCGAACATTCAGAGCTGGCCGATCCCGGGCCTGACCGTCAAGTGGTTCAGCGCCACATGGGCTGACGAGAACGTCCGCTCAGCGCTCGTCGTGTCTCTCCAGGCGGGCCTCACCGCCACCGTGATCGCGCTCGTCCTGGGTTCTTGCGCCGCATTTGCGATCCACCGGACGCCGTTCTTCGGTCGCGAGGTGGTGAGCCTACTTTTCGTGCTCCCGCTCGCCCTGCCGGGGATCATCACCGGCCTCGCCTTGAACGCCTTCTTCAGCTTCAACGGAATCTCGCTCTCGCTCTGGACCATCGTCGTCGGCCACACGACGTTTTGCATCGTGGTCGTCTACAACAACGTGCTCGCCCGCCTGCGGCGAACGCAGGGATCGCTCCTCGAGGCGGCGATGGACCTTGGGGCAAACGGCTTCCAGGCATTTCGCGACATCACGCTGCCGCTGATCTCAACGGCCGTCGTCGCCGGCGGGATGCTGGCGTTTGCGCTCTCGTTCGACGAAGTCATCGTGACCACGTTCACCGCGGGCTCGCAAAGCACCCTGCCGATCTGGATCTACGGCCAGATCCGCCACGGAGTACTGCTGCCGGAGGTGAATGTCGTCGTCTCGTTCGTGATCCTCATCACTGTCATCCCGGTGGTGATCGCCGCCCGCCTTACGGGTGGAGGCGGCATCGCGAGGGTTCCGGTCGCCCGCTAGGGCTAGCCAACCACCGCCGAAAGAGTCCACAACGCCAGGCCAATCGCGATCAGGTTGAGCTTGCGGTAGCGCCAGCCCACCGCCGCGGCGACGAAGGCCAGGAACGCGAGCAGGAGGATGATCGTGCCGAGGCTCAGGTGCGAGAACCGACTGATGAGGAAGGACAGCGCCCACAGCGCCAGGCCGACCGCGATCAGGTCGGTCTTGCGATACGTCCAGCCGATCGCGGCCAGGACAAAGGCGACCAGGGCCAGGATGACCAGGATCACACTCAGGTTCAAGCTCATGCCCTCAATCTTCCTCGATTCTGGCCGCAGGAAGCTCGCCGAGGCTGCCCGCCGGCATCAGCCAGGTGAAAACGTCCACCTCGAGCCTTCCCGCCCGAACCGAAGGGTCGTCCGCCACGAGGGCCCGCGTTCTCTCGACCGACGTCCGGAAGACGCTGATGCCACGCCATGATTCGTCCGGCTGGCCGACAAAGGGTCCGCTGACCAGGGCATGGCCGGCCTCGCGCATCCGGGCGTTGAAAGCCACGTGATCCCGCTGCAGTGCCTCGAGCTCGACGTCGCTCACCTCGGGCGCATCCTTCGGCCGGCGCAGCAGGACGATGGTGTATGCGTCCAACTTCACGGCGCCAGACTAGCGCCATGCAGACTAGCCCCGACCGCCTCCATCTGACCGGGCTCGCCCTCACGCCGGGCAAGCAACGAAGCTGGTGGCTGCGCGACGCGCTCGCCCACGAGCGCGGGGCCGAGTGCCCACCTCTGAACAAAGACATCAAGGCCGATGTCGTCATCGTCGGCGGCGGATTCACGGGTCTGTGGACAGCGTATTTCCTGCACGAGCGCAACCCCCACCTCGGCATCGTCATCCTCGAGCAGGACATCTGCGGCGGCGGCCCGAGCGGGCGCAACGGGGGATTCGCGAGCGGGTGGTGGGACGAGCTCCCCGGTCTCGTCGCGCTTTACGGTGCCGAAGGCGCTGTGAAAGCCTGCCGGGCGATCACCTCCAGCATCGATTCGATCGGAAGGTTCTGCGACGCCAACGGCATCGACGCCTGGTACCGGCGCGGCGGCTACATGTACGCGATCACCGTCGAAGCAAATCAGCGCGCGCGCGACGAGATGGTCGCCCTCGCGCGCGAGGTGGGGGCGTCACAGGAGCTCTACGAGCTGAGCGCTGCCGAGGTCCAGGCGCGGTGTGCTTCGCCCGCATTCCACGCGGGCGCCTTTATGCGAGACGGCGCCTCGGTGCAGCCGGCCCGGCTTGCGCGCGGACTCAGGCGGGTTGTCCTCGAGCGTGGCGTCACCATCCACGAGGAAACGCCTGTGACTCGGCTCGACGGCACCACGGCGGTGACGCCGCAAGGACGGGTGGAAGCATCGCACGCCGTGCTCGCGGTCAACGCCTGGGGCATCGGCTGGCCGCAGCTGAGCCGCAAGCTCGTGGCGTGGAGCAGCTACATCGTGATGACCGCTCCCGCGCCGGAAAAGCTCGAGGAGATTGGTTGGACCGGCGGCGAGCTGATCACCGATTTCCGCACGTCGCTGCGCTATTTCCGCACGACACGCGACGGCCGGATCGCCTTCGGCGGCGGCGGCGGTCGGGCGCGACGATCGGTGGACGATATGTTCACGCATGACGCGCGCGCGGTCGCGGAGACCGCGGAGGGCTTTCGCCTGATGTTTCCAAGCTTCTCCGACGTCCCGATCGAGGACGCCTGGGGCGGCCCCATCGATGTCTCGCCGACCCACCTGCCGACGTTCGGCCGCATCGGCGACTCGAGCGTCTACTATGCCGCCGGCTACACGGGAAACGGCGTCGCGCCGACGCATCTCGCGGGCCAGGTTCTTGCGGATTTGATCACCGGTGCCGACACGGACACCGTCCGCCTGCCCATGGTCAACGCCAGGGCGATGACGTTCCCGCCCGAGCCGTTCCGGTCGTGGGGGGCAGCGGTGGTCAGACGGGCGATGATCGAGAAGGAGACCGCCGAGGAGCATGGGCGACAACCCAACTTCCTGGTCGCGCAGCTGGCCCGCACGCCACGCCGAATGGGCTACTTCTTGGGCCCCGACTAGCCCTCTGCCCGGGCCGCGAGCTTCAGGTCGGCTATGAAGGAGGTCATGGCAGCAGCGCGCGACTCGCCGTCCGTTGCACGCAGGATCGACGACGGGTGCACAGTCGCGACGGTGGGAATTCCGAACGACGACTTCAGCACCTCGCCACGCTGCTTGCTGACTCGAAAGGCCGGGCCCATCACGGATTGCGCCGCCGTAGCCCCGAGGAGGACCAGCATTCGGGGCTTGACGACCTCGATCTCGGCCTCGAGCCAGGGCCGGCAAGCTCGCACCTGGCCGGCGTTTGGCTTCTCGTGCAGCCGCCGCTTGCCGCGGCGCGTCCAGCGGAAATGCTTGACGGCGTTTGTGACGTAGACCCGTCGCCGGTCGATGCCCGCCTCGTCGAGCGCCTGCTCCAAGAGGCGACCTGCCGGCCCGACAAAGGGCTTGCCTTGCAGGTCCTCCTGGTCCCCGGGCTGCTCGCCGATGAGCATCATCCGGGAGTGCTCAGCGCCCTCCCCGAACACGGTTTGGGTCGCCTCTGCCCACAGGTCGCAACCTTTGCAGGAAGCGGCCGCATCCTTCAGCTGCTCCACGCTCCGCGGCTGGTCGGGAGGTTGTGCTGTCACGCCTATAGAACGCATGAATTCGCTTCGAATTGGGCATAACACAGAGGTATGGCAAAGGGAGATTTTGTCGAGGTCCTGGTCGACGCCGGCGGAGGTTCATCGCGCGAGTATGTGGTTGCAGCCACTCGCGCAGGGCGCACAGTGGAGGTCCGCAGCTCGCGCACGACCGTGGAAGTTCGTGAGCTCACCCGCACCGGTGGCGTGGTCCGCACCGCAAGGTTCGTCGCGCCGCGGGTCCTCGCTGTGGTCGAGCATCCAAAAGCGGCCTAAATAGACTGGAGGTCGTGGAAGACCTCCTCGCGAAGTGGGACGGCGAGTCGGTGTCGACGCATCGCGACCTCCAAACCGGCACGTGGATGTTCATATGCATTCACTCAACCCGGCTTGGCTCCGCCGCTGGCGGCACGCGGATGAAGCAGTACCCGCGCATGGTTGACGCACTCGCCGACGGCATGCGCCTCGCCGAGGCAATGAGCTTGAAGTTCGCGAGCGTGGAGTTCCCGCATGGTGGCGGCAAAGGCGTGATCGCGCTGCCGACGCCGGAGATCCCCCAGGGCAACGCCCGCCGCCGCCTGCTTCGCGAATACGGCGCATTCATCAACTCCCTGGGCGGCCTGTACAGCACAGCGCCTGACATGAACACCTCCGCGCTCGACATGGACGTGATTGCCGAGGTCACGCCGTATGTCTTCTGCCGCACCGAGGCGGCGGGAGGGTCCGGCGACACGGCACCCGACACTGCGGTCGGCGTGCTACACGGGATTCGCGCGGCGTGCCGGCACGTTTTCGACTCCGACGACCTGAGCCGGCGCAGCATTCTGGTGCAGGGCGCAGGCGGCGTGGGCGGGCACCTGATCGACCTGCTCATGGAGGCTGATGCAACCGTCATCGCGACCGACGTCGATGCGCAACGCCTCGCCACTCTCCGCGCGAAGGGCATCCAGGTCGTCCCATCCGATTCCGCGCTGGCAACCGAATGCGACGTGCTGGCCCCTTGCGCGGTTGGCGGCATCATCAACCTGCGGTCCATCCCGACCCTTCGCTGCCGCGTGATCGCCGGCGGAGCCAACAACCAGCTCGAGACTGCAGAGGACGCGGATCGGCTGCGCGAGCGTGGCATCGTCTACGCGCCCGATTTCGTGATCAACGCGGGCGGTGTGCTCCACGGCGGCGGGCTCGAGGAGCAGCACTGGACACGCGAGGTCCTCGACGCCAGGCTCGCCGGCGTCGGCGACGCTGTCTACGAGATCTTGCAAAGGGCCGAGCGAGACGGCATCAGCACCGACGCCGCGGCGCGGCGTATCGCGGTGGCTCGGTTCGAGAGAGCTGGCGAGCGCTCGACTTCTGGCGCTTGACCTTGTTCGCTTGCGTGCCTAGCGCCGTCCGTGTGCTTTTCGGCAGCTTGGAGATCATTCGCTTCTTGCGGGCCGCCGTGGCGGCCTTCTTGATGTTTCGCTTTGCTGCTGTCTTCTGCTTCGTGGTTGCCATAACTGGTTAACACTTCGAGGCGCCGGCCCTAACGCGGCGACAATTCCCCGACACGATCACGAAAGTTGCTAAGCCGGCCGGCCGCCGGCTGATCGACCGCTACTGTTACCGCGTGCGCGCGTCGCGCGTGATCCTGGTCATCATGCTTCTCATCAGTGCATGCGGCGGCTCGACGCCGACCGCCGCCCACACGCCGGCGACATCGGCGACCACCGCGGGCCCCAGCGCGTCGGGCGACATCTCGCCGATCGCCAGCCCCACCACCGGTCTGACGTCGTTGGTCCATTGCTCGACGGCCGTGCCCGCGGGAGACAACCTCGTGATCGGCACCGTGGCCGGCGATGCCACGGTAGTGGTACGCGATATCCAGGACCCGGCACACGCGCGGAACCTGTGCACCTTCGACTCGGCGGCGCTCGCACCGCAATTCGTCAGTGCGTCAACCGTCGCCTACGAAACGTCAGACAACCAGATCGTCACCGCCAACCTGAGCGGCGGCACGGCGACAGTCCTGGCGAGCTACACGAGCGGGTTCGACTCGGGACAGTACGCATTCAGCCCCGACGGCCGATCGCTCAGCTATCTCGACAACAGTGCATGGCGTTTCGTCGGTCCGTCAGGAAATCGCGTGCTGGCCACGCTGCCGGCAGCGCCTGCTCGCGGGATCAGCCCCGACGAGGACGACAGCTTTCTCAACTTCTCGCCCGACGGGCAGTACGTCGCCTACTTTCAGACCTTTCACACGGGGGGCAGCGGCGCCACGGCACCGGACCAGATCCGCCGCGCGAGCGACGGCTCGCTCGTCTACTCAGCGTCAGGCGTGACGATGGCGGTCTGGGCATCACTGCCCAGCCGGCTGTTCTTCCGCGACGGGCCCGGCAACCTTCGCCGCTGGGACGCAAGTGGAGGAGCCACCTCGATGACGTCCCTGCATTGGATGCGGCCCCATCAGTCGCCCGACGGACGGTGGATCGCTTACGTGTACAAAGCCGCCAGCGGGTTGGGCGCGATCGGCTTCTACAGCGTGCAGGCGAACAGCGTGTCGCGGACGCTGCCGGCCGGTCGATCTGGTGCCAGGTTCCTCACCAACGACCTCGTCTGGTATTTCGGCGAGCGCGCGTGCTCCACGTGTTTCGGGGGCCAGCCGACGCCGACCGGAGTGACCTACATCTACAGCATCGCGGGCGCGTCAGAGATCACGTCGCGCCTGTCGTCGGTCAGCGACGTCTGGCCAAAAGTGACCGCGCCCGCTCTGTAAGCCCGAGTTAGGCCATCTCCCGGCGGTGGTCTTCGCGGGTCGTCGGGGCAACTGAGCCCATCATCCGCTCCATCAGCGCGCGGTACTGGAGCAACGCCTGGCGCATCCCCTCGGTCTTGTCCCGAGATGAGTAGCCGAGCTTGTGCGCGCGCCGCACTTCGTCCGGAAGGTCACGCTCGGTGAGCGGATGCCCGCGCTCGCGCAGCATCGACATGACGAGCGACTCGGCTTCGCGAACGGCCTGCTCAGGCGCGTCGACGAACTTAGTCTCAATCTCATCCCAGTCGCTGATGTAACGGTCCCGCGACTCGGCGGGCAGCGGCCGCAGCTTCGCCCTGCGGCGGCCGACGTTGGCGGCGCGCATCAGGAAGAGCAAGACGAAGACCACGAGGGCAACCACGAGGATCGTGATAAGGGTTCCTATGTCCATTGAGTCGGCACCTCCAAATTAGGAACGCCAACCCCCGGACATCGACCCGGACACTGCGTCGCGGGGGCAGCACAAAATATGACAAAACGCCACGCATTCCTTGAAGCCAGCCCAACAGGTCGACGCGTTGTACCTAAGTGGAAGTCAGGCAGGCCTTGCTGTGGAGCGGCCTGCTGTTGGGGAGCCAGGCGGCTGACACATTGACAACTGCGATCGATCGCGCGCGGGGAGCCGTCGAAGCGATGCCGATCAGCGCACAGATGCTCGAGATCGGTGGGATTGCCCTTTTCTGGGTGTTCAAGGTGATGATCGTCGCGGCCGCGGCGGCCGTGTTGGTCGCGGCGGCCCAGAAGGCGCGCTCAGACCCGCGCCGTTTCTCGCGCCTCACCTTCCAGCTCGCGCTCATCTCCGTGCAGGCGGTGACGATCTGCCTGGCCTTCACCTCGCTCAGCAACGTCGCGTTGCTGGGATCGATCGTGGGCTAAGAGCGGATCAGTAAAGGCCCGGGCGTAGCCGCCGGGTTTCGCTCCGCCGGGAGACGTTTTCGACATGGTGCCGGTCCCAGGCTTGCACGCAGCTTTCGCACGTGCAGCCCGGACCCGGTGACAGCGACGTCGAGCGTCTGCCTGTCCAGACCAATTTCATGAGCGTTGCGACGACGTTTCTGCGACGTATTGCTGCCATGTTGCCTCCAGGGTAGTGGTACCGCTAAATGGAGAAACGACGAAACGTCTAAATTCCTGCGCGGTAGCCAGGAGTTGATCGGTAGCCGGCCCCCGGAGACTGAGGGAAAGCTAGGTCGTGGTCGGGGCGGCGGGACCCAATGGCGCCGGGCCGCCGGCGACCTCGCGCTCATACCACGCCACGATTCCCGCCGTGATCGCCACGCTGTAAGGGATCGTGAACAGCAACCCGACACAGCACAGGATCACGCCCAATCCGCCGATGAGGCGGGCCACGTAGATCAGCAAGCCTGCGATCACAGTGGTCGATGTATGCGTGGATGCCGTCTGCCAGACCGAGTTGACATCAAACCCGCCGGCGATGCCCGCTCGGTACGTGTGCAGGATGATCGATGGCGCCAGGAAGGCCAGAAGCAAGCTGAGGGCGAATCCGAGGAGCTGCCCAAGCACGACGAGCCCGGCGCTGTCGCTTCGGTTGCCGGTTCCGGCGAGGAGTACGCCCGGGAGCGAAAAGACGATCACGTAGACCAGGAACACCACGAAGAGCCCGACCCCGCGCTCGAGATGGAAACCGGCAGCAGGCAATTCGCGTCGGCCCGCGCGGTAGTTGTCGAGGATCATCAAGAACCAGCCCACCATGGCGATCCAGCCGACGATCGGGATGATTCCGATCAGTCCCTGGATGACCATCTTGCCGAACCAGCCCGGATCCTGGAACGGCCACGCAAAGCTGTCACCGACGCTCGTCATCGGCGGGATTGTAAGGTGCACGGGTCAGGGCGGCAAGATCCGGCCGGCGATATGCCAGCGTCCGACCAGCTGCCGACCTTGATTTTCAGGATGCGTTCGAGGGTCGGCAGCGATGCCAGGCCGGATTGCAAATCGACGGGCCGCGCGCACGCGGCGCAGGGCTACAGCGTCAGGATCGGGTGCACCTCGACGGTGCCGCTATGCGCCGCGGGATTCTTGGCCGCCCAGGCCTCCGCCTCGGCCCTGTCCTTGCAGTCGAGGACGAAGTAGCCGTTGAGCCATGGCGACTGAGCGTGCATCGGCCCGTCGGTGGTCTTCGCGTGGCCGTCACGAACGCTGACGCTGAAGCCGGCTGCCGACGGCTGGCAGGGGTCGCCATCCTTGAAGGCTCCGGCGGCCTTGACTTCGTCGAGGTACTTGGCGAAGGCGTCGATCTGCGCATTCAGCTCGGATGAACCCCACTTCGGCGCTTTCGACTCGTCGACATAGTGAAGAAAGATGTACCTGGCCATTTCTTTTCTCCTGCTTGTGATTTTCCGTCTGTTACCCATACGACGAATGGCCGGAGGCGGATTCGACACCCTCAGTCGCGCTCGCTCGTTCCCTCATCCCGCTGCTTCGTGAGACCCGGCGTAACCCACGCCAAGTTCTGAATCGTGGTGGGCCCTGCCCTGATGCATTAACCTCCGCTGCGCATGCGCTGGACAGGGGTCTTCGCTTATCTCTCCGCTGCGGTGGTGGCGATTCTGCTGTTTAGCCGTTGGTTGGGCTGGACCGGATGGCTGCTCGTCATCTCGATAGTTCTTGCCTTGCCGGTTGTCGTCGGCCTGGCAAGCAGATGGGGGCACCCGTTTCGGTGGTCGAGCGTCCTGGCCGTCCTATCAGCGATCGCGCTACTGGGCTCCCTTGTCAGCGAATATGCCGGGTGGATCGAAGGACGTAACTGGCTCGTGCTCCTCTGGACCGTGTTGTTGCTCGCTGTTTCGATCGCCCTCTTCAGCCATCCGATGAGGGGACCGGCATGGGGGCTTTTCGTCGGGTTTTGGGGCACGGTGGCCGTGATCTGGCTGATCGTGCTTCAGGCTCTGGCTGTCGGCGGGGTTCTACGCGCCTCCGCTTACAGCGAATGGGTGGCGTGGCCGCTTGCGATCATCGGCTTGTGGATACTGGTCGCTTCAGCGACCGGCTTCGGCGAATCGCCCTTCGGCAGGGTGGTCGACGTCCTTGGGTTGTTGACAGGCGTCGGGCTGGTCTCCGTCAGCATTGCGACCTGGTCGGGCGCCGAGGACCTGTCGAAGACGATTGCCGCAGGAGCCGCGGTCGCCTACTGCCTCTGGTGCGCCGGCCTTGGTTGGGCCCTCTGGAGATACGAACGACCGGAGCCGGCCGTCCGCAGTACGACGAGCGCATACCCGGGCTAGGCATCACCGTCCGTAGCGGCACGGTGTAAGCACAAACCTATCCATGCAGGTCATCGACCATCCGGATCCACTTCCGACCCGCATACCCCGGAAACCGCCAGCGTAGCATCGGTGCTACAACGGCCTTCGTGGCGAAGCTGATCACTCAACGAACTCTGCGTAACGACAGCGGGGAGATCATGCGCGGCCTCGATCGGGGCGAGTCCTACATAGTCACTCGTGACGGGGTACCTGTAGGCGAACTCGTACCGGTGCGCCGCCGCGTGTTCGTTCCGGCAACAGCTCTACTGAGCGCTCTCGCAGGGGCGCCGCCGATCGATAGGGCGCGTTTCAGAAAAGACCTCGATTCGCTGATCGGCCAAGATCCCAAGCCGCGTACCTGAGTTGCGTCGCCCGCGCGGCATCGTTGACGCCTCGATCCTTATTGAACCTCCAGCCGAGACTGAATTACCTGAGGCGGCGAGCGTCTCGGCAATCACGTTGGCTGAAATGGCCGCAGGAGTCCATGCGACCAAAGATCTAAGAGAGCGGGCTATTAGACAGGAGCGCCTTCAGCGGGTGGAGGCAACGCTGGAAGTCATACCGTTCGACGCCGCGGCAGCCAGGTCTTATGGCCGCGTTTTCGCGGCGGTAGTTGCGGGAGGACGGAAGGCGCGCGGAAAACGTGCCGTGGACCCGTTTATCGCCGCCACCGCCGCCGCGGCCGACCTACCTCTTTACGCGCGCAACATTGACGACTTCAGTGGCCTTGAGGCTGTAGTGGAGATCGTGAAGGTCGGCACTAACGAGTGAGCAGACGAGCAGGTCGCCCGTCTAAGCCTCGCATTGATCAAGTGGCGCCTCACGAATGGCTCTCGATC